>Ga0210009_1002075_pt1 | contig 15507 bp, 14 predicted proteins | sample CryGeyCG2114_065_FD_185457 | JGI IMG/M metagenome (GOLD analysis project Ga0210009, IMG submission 185457) | Groundwater microbial communities from aquifer - Crystal Geyser CG12_big_fil_rev_8/21/14_0.65 (SPAdes) (version 2) | ecosystem: Environmental > Aquatic > Deep subsurface > Groundwater ... | reverse complement strand
CGCCTAGGCACAGCAGGAACCGCCAGCACACCTACAGAAGTTAAGACGTTTTTAGACACCACGCATAATGGTGAAACTTATAGAGAAGCATTCCAGAATATCGTAGATGAAGACAGGGTTATGGTTTTCGCCGCAGGAAACGGATATATGGATCAGGTCGGCATTCTGGCAGGACTACCATATTATTTCCAAGGCAATCTGGTTAGCGGCGCTCCGGCTGGTTATAGCACCGTCAATCCCGAAAAAGCAGATTGGAGCAACCATTTTGTTGCCGCCGTTTCTGTTGATGATAGCAATGTTATCTCCACCTTCTCAAACTATTGCGGCGTAGCAAAAGAATGGTGTATTGCCGCACCGGGACAAATCGCCCGTGGCTTGGATTTAGCAGGTGGTTATCAGGATGATATAAACGGAACTTCATTCGCTGCACCAAATGTTGCAGGCGCAATCGCAGTTTTACTAGGCGCATTCCCGCATCTTGCAACAGATGACGTTGTGCAGATTTTGTTCAACACCGCAACCGATTTAGGCGCAACCGGAGTTGATGAAATATACGGGCATGGCCTGCTTGACTTAGAGGCTGCAACCAATCCAAGTGATACTGGCTGGGATATAGCCGTCACCTCATTAGCCAGTGGCTACACTTCCCCCGTTTCCCTGTCAGGAATTCATCTATCCTCAGCTTTTGGCGATGCATTGGCACGTTCCAATCACAGCCTTATGTTTATGGATTCCTACAAAAAAGATTACCATCTTCCGCTTGCCGCACTTGCTGGCAGAATTTCGGACAAAAAACCGGCAGATTTCTACCTGTCTAAGTTAGGAAATAGCGAGTTTACCCAAAGCTACAGCCTTTCAAATGGTAGCAAAGTCAGCTTTAACCAAACTTCTGAGAACCGCAATGATATCACCAAGCCGGAAGCTTTCCGCAATGATAACAAAATTGATGTCCTCGCCTATAGCCACACGATTAAAGACGGTGAAAACCTCATAAATGCCCGCTTTAATTATAATCGCAATACTGCCGATGCATTGCGTGAATTAAATTTTGCAAATTCCTCAATAAATCAACTGGTTGTAACAGATTCATTTAAAAACCCATATCTTTCACTGGCTGATAATGCAAGCAGCGCATTCACCTCTTATGACACCGAAAAAAGCTCATTTACCCTAGGTTTATACGCTGGCGATAATCGTGAGAATGAGTTTGAATTCAGCGAGTCTGCGGGAGTTAGAGGGTTGCTTGGGCAATTTGACTATACCCCTGAAGAAAACCTGAATTTCTACGTTCAAACCGGTATGAATGTAGAGGAAAACACCTTCCTCGGCTCAGAAACCGGCGGTGCATTTAGATTAGCCGATGATTCCGTTACTTATTACACCGGAGTTGGTATGAATTATGGCTTGAGCGATAACTTATCCCTTATGGGCAATTATAACTTTGGTATCACCGATATTGATACAAGCTCAAACTCGCTATTTACCAATTTCGGCAATATCCACACCAGCTCATTCTCTTTTGGCGCTGAATATAAAAATATGTTTGCCGAAAATGATAATTTCGTGGCTCTGGTTTCACAGCCCATACGCGTGGAAAAAGCCAGTGCAACCGCCAGATTGCCATATGATATCGCTAAAGGCGGCGAAGTTTTATTCAACAATTCCGATATTTCCCTCACCCCTGAAGGCAGGGAATTTGACCTTGAGACCTATTATCATATGAATCTGAATGAAGATTCCGATTTGATGCTGGGTTCTATCTTCAAATTTCAACCTGAGCATGATGCCAGCCAAGATATGGAATCGCTGCTTATGCTGAAATACCGCCTGTCATACTAACCCCTCTCACCTTAAAACTTTAGTAAGTTTTTGTAGACTGACGAACACATTTTCGCCCCTGACGACAAAATATTAACTAAATTATTCTTTTATTAATATTACCTTAACAAATCTTTGCTATTATATATAAATGGGGGTGATGTTGTCTAATAGCGATGTATTAGAATTATTGAATGGGGAAACTGCTGCCTCACGTATAAGAGTCACTCAGAAAATCTGCGAAGGATATCTCTCACAAATCTACAATGAAGAAGAAATCAAACTTGCAGAAGAAATTTTCCGTATTATCGTCCAAGATGTAGAAGTGCAGGTTCGCGCTGCCATGTCCGAAGCGCTGAAAATCAGCGATATATTACCGCATGACATCGCTATGAAGCTCGCCAAAGACGTTGAGGAAGTTGCAATCCCGATGATTGAATTCTCACAAGTCCTGAGCGATATGGATATAATCGAAATCATTGAAACCAGCAATCCCATCAAAATATTAGCAGTTACCAGAAGGGAGAATATCACTTCCAAAGTGAAGGAAAAGCTCCTCGAATTTGGGAATAATGAGATTATTGAAAGCCTTATCAGCAATGATAATTTTGCTCAAGATGATGAGAGCTTCAGCGAATTTGTTGATAATATCGCCCATAACAGCGATGCAGTTAAGAATTTGGTACAGAACATAACCCTGCCTTCCGCAATTACTGAAAAATTGATGTCAGGAATCTCAGAATCATTAATCAATAAAATCAAATCAAAATATGATATTGCACCGAATAAGCTGAACAAAATCACCAGCCATTCAATCGAAATATCAATCCTAACGACTATCAGCTCAAAATCTCTAAGCATGGAGATTGACGGACTGGTGAACCATCTTGACCATTTTGACAAACTCACACCTTCCCTGATTTTAAGCTCATTATGCATGGGCAGGAGAAGATTCTTCGTTTCTGCGCTTGCGAAAAAGGCTGGAATACCCAGAGCAAATGCAATGCGACTATTATATAAAGGCGGGAAAGAGGGCATTAATGGCTTGCTTAAAAAAGCCGGAATGCCGGAAAAATTATTTGATGCGATTGAATTGGTGATGCTATTGGCCGAAGAAAAAAAACGCGAAGATAAAGACATCTCTGTAATTGATTTCTGCACATGGCTCATCACCAAGCTGGAATATTTCTCTGAAAGACGAAATATAGATTATCTAAGCTATATCATGGCAATTGTAAAGCAGAGCCAAAAAACCTCATCACAACAAGCCGTATAGCTTCCTGATTTCCTGCGCATTCATTGGTGTAATTCTTGCAGTTTCAACAAATTGGCGAACCAAATCCGCATTTGACGCTGCGATATTATTATCTGACAATAAATGGTTATTTTCAAAGCCGATTCTGGCATTTCCACCATTTGCGAGCGCATATTTCATACATTCATTCTCATGCCCGCCAAAGGCACAAACTGCCCATGTTAAATTTAATCCGGTTTGCTTATAAGCATTCAGCAGAACATCCAAATCTTCCGGTTTTGCAAAATTCTCGGCAGTTGCTACACGCTGCTTTTTACCTAATACAAATAACACAAAATCATGCTTTGCGGGAATCAATCCGCGCTGCTTTAAATCGGCAAAATAGGCAATTTCCTCGGCACTATATAAGATATATTGCGGCCAAATGTTATTATCCTCAAGAAAGTGGAAAAACTCGCCCGCCGCCGCTTCATATTCCTTTGATGGAATAAATTCACGAATTGCCACCGAAACCGCCTCCGGCATCAGTTCTTTTACCGCCGCAATCTGCTCATCCGGCTGATAAATCCCAACTGCCTCGGTGGTTGCCTGAATTATCATCTTATCACCGACAACATCACGAATTGCCGCAATTGCTTCCCGATATGCCCCAGCATCCAGCGTATGCCCCTGATTCTTATCACGCACATGCAAATGCACAATAGAAGCACCCGCCTCCATGCAAGCCCTTGCCTCATCTGCCAATTCTGACGGAGTTATCGGGATTTGCCGCAAATCTTCTTTGGTTTTACGCGCACCGTTTGGCGCAATCATAATAATTGGATTCTGCGGGCGTTGTGAGTTCTGCATTGTTGATAATTCTCAAATCTAGGTTTATTCTCTGCCAATGCAAAGTTTACACAAACTTATTAAAGCCTGCGATTATGTCAATGAGATTGTCGGAAAAACCTTCTCTTGGCTAGCGCTTGCCTTGGTAATAACCACCGCATACACAGTTTTTGAACGCTATTTATTTGGTAGCTCCGAGGCTTGGCAAAATGAGCTAATCCGCTTTTTCCACGGAATTTTGTTCCTTTCAGTCGCAGGTTATACCCTCAAATATGATGGACATGTTCGGGTTGATGTTTTTTACGGTAATTTCTCCGAGCGCAAAAAAGCATTAGTAAACCTCATCGGCACAATTTTCTTGTTATTCCCATTTGCGCTAACCCTGCTCTATCTCGCATGGGGTTTCGTTTCCAATTCATGGCAGCTCATGGAAGGCAGCCGCGAAGATAACGGCTTGCCGGGTGTTTTCATCTTCAAATCATTCATCCTGCTTTTCTGTATCACCTTGATTATTCAGGGCATTTCCATAATTTCCGACTCTATATTGAGGTTAAAATCATGGCAGAAATAATGGGGCTGGCAACTTTCGCGGTTATCATCATTTTCCTGCTTTTGGGCTATCCCGTGGCATTTGTGCTGGCAGGCGTTTCTCTGCTTTTTGCGCTGCTGGGTGATGCAATCGGGGTTTTTGACATAAATTACATCACTACTTTCCCAAATCGAATTTATGGGGTGATGGGCAATGATATCCTGATTGCCGTCCCGCTTTTTATATTTATGGGCATCACGCTGGAAAAATCCAAACTTGCGGAGGAATTGCTGGAAACCATGGCATCCTTGATGGCAAGAGCGCGAAGTGGGCTCGGAATCTCGGTTATGCTGGTTGGTGCATTGCTGGCGGCAAGCACGGGAATTGTCGGTGCAACCGTAGTGACAATGGGGCTGATTTCCCTGCCGACCATGCTCAAAAACAAATATCCGCCCAGCCTTGCCTGCGGGACAATCTGCGCTGCCGGAACATTAGGGCAAATCATCCCGCCTTCTATCGTATTGATTATATTAAGCGACCAAATCTCCAACGCATTCCAGAATGCACAGATGAAAACCGGCAATTTTGATGCTGAGCCGATTTCCGTTGCCGATATATTTGCCGGTGCGGTTTTACCGGGCTTATTGCTGGTCGCGCTTTATATCGGCTGGCTGGTATTCAAAAATCAGAAGGAAACCAAGCCGAAAACCCATGAAAATTTGCGCCATGTCCTAAAAGTTTTGCTGCCGCCGCTTATCCTGATAATCCTAGTGCTTGGCTCAATCATCGGCGGAGTTGCAACCCCAACCGAATCCTCAGCCCTCGGTGCTTTGGGGGCTTTGATGCTGGCATTTTCACGCGGGCAACTAAACCGCGCGAATTTGCACCTGATATGTCAGGAAACCGCCAAATGCACCTCTATGATATTCGCCATATTAATCGGTGCGGCTATGTTCAGCTTGGTTTTCCGAGGCTATGGCGGCGATGATATTATCCACCAATTCCTCGAAAATCTGCCGGGTGGGCTGATGACGGCATTGCTGATTACCATGCTTGCCATGTTCGTTCTTGGCTTCTTCCTTGATTTCATTGAGATAATCTTTGTCGTGGTGCCCATTGTCGCCCCGATATTGCTGATTATGGGGGCTGATCCTGTGTGGCTGGCAGTGATGATTGCAATTAACCTGCAAACCTCATTCCTAACCCCGCCATTTGGCTTTGCATTATTCTATTTACGCGGAGTTGCGCCCAAATCGGTTAAAACCTCGGATATTTATCGCGGAATTATTCCCTTTGTCGGGATTCAAATATTCGTCCTGCTACTACTAATTTTCGTTCCGTCACTGGCAACTTGGCTACCGCACAAGCTTTATGGCACGGAGCAGAATGATAAGATTATATTGGAATTAGAGGAAATTCAGACGATTGAGTGGTGATAATAAGCAGCAGATTAACCGTGACGCCACCAGCTTACTTGGTTTATCGAATAAATCGGCTCATATGCAGGAATTTGTGAATCCGGCTTCACATCTTTAAATTGATTATCTAGGATAAAATATCTTTTTTCAGATAGTACCGCCAAAACTGCATGAATTTCATTTTTTTCATTATCACGCAAAACCACCACACGCATTGCCTTTTCCTCAAAGCCCAGCTCCTTTAGAAGGAAATATTTGGCAATCGCATAATCATCGCAATCGCCGTAGCCTTTGCTGAATGATTCAATCGGGCTTGCCCAATAATCGGATTTATTCCAAACTTTCTGGTCAATCTTATATTTGATTGACGAGTTGATATATTTATTCACCGCAGCAAGCTGCTGACTTTTATCAGTAATTTCTTTAAACTCGGAGATTTTCTTATTCCACTCATCCACGCGAAATCCGCCTTTGCTGATAAAGCTTTCGTGACGCTTAATAACATCATTCCATTTGGTAAAACTGGTGATATCGCTGGATTCTGTCTCATTAGTTCCGAACATCTTCGCATCTGCATTCCCCGCCAACGAGGCCAGTAAACAGAACATGATGATGTGTTTAACTAATTTCATCCCCCACTCCCCCAAGTGTTTGATATCTCTTAGTTAAATCTTATCAAAATACCTTTAATATATATTTAATATTGTTAACAATTGTTGCTAATTTTGTTAATATTAATAATTCAGGAAGGTGGGAAGTTAATTATGAAGCCGTCAAAATTGCAGAGCTATATAAATCAGATACATAACCGCGAAAAATGCACCCTCACGGCGACTAATTTGCTTATGCGTCAGCATCGCAATTACCAATAATAAAGTTACCACTAACAATAGCGGGAAATCAAAGCTCATAAATTTCGGATTAACATCAATTTGCTGAAATAATGGCGCAACCCCCATAATCCCCATAATGTTAAACAAGCAGCTACCAATTACATTTCCCAACGCCACATCAGAATGCTTGTGATAGGCGGCAATCAGCGATGTTACAAGCTCGGGCGCAGATGTGCCAAGCGCAACAATTGTGACCGCAATCACCGCTTCAGAGATTCCTGCGGCACTGGCAAGGGAGGAAGCACCATCAACCAGCAAATCCCCGCCATATATAAGCAGGACGAACCCCGCCGCAAGAAATATCAGCGATTTCAGCCAGCTATAGGTTTGCCCCATCTGCTCCTGAATTTCCTGCATCTGACTTGCCGGAAGCGCACTTCTGCTAACTTTCGCCGCATAAATAATATAACCGGTATAAACAAATGTCAGAACAAGCAATATCCCGCCATCTAAAGCACTAATTGTTGAAGTTGAAGCAAAGGCAAGCAACAGCAATGTTATACCTATCAAAAGCGGCCCTTCGCGTTTTAGCAAAATATCATCGGTTCTTATTGGAAAAACTAGCGCAGAAACGCCCAAAACCAGCAATATGTTTGATATATTACTGCCAATAATATTACCAAGCGCGATATCCGCCAAATCATTGGTTGCAGCTTTCACACTAACCACCAATTCCGGCATGGAAGTACCATATGCCACGATTGTTAAGCCAACTATAAGCGCTGGGACTCTCAGCTTTTCAGCAACGGAAACCGCACCGCGCACCAAACTTTCACCGCCGAGAAATAGCAGAATTAATCCACCGATGATTTGTGCTGCAAAAATTATCATTTCTCAAATTTCCCGCTTGCAAGCTTATGCTGGTATGATTTTAAATCAGCGGAGATTTTGTTGCTGAGCAAGTATAACCCGATAATGTTCGGTATGGCCATCGTGAATAACAGCATGTCGGACAATCCCAGAATAAGCCCCGCATCCTTAACCACCCCGCCAGCGAATACGATTGCCACAAATATCAGGTGATATAAAGAAATCAGCTTTTTACCGAACAGATATTGCCAAGCAATCTCGCCATAATAACTCCATGTTATCATGGTTGAGAAGGCGAATAAGACAATACATAGGGTTAGCACATAAGGAAACCAGTCAATTACGGTGGCAAATGCCATGCTGGTTAATAGCACCCCGTCAATATTCTCGCCCGGATTTGCATAAACGCCGGTTACGGTGATAATTAGCCCAGTCATAAAGCAAATCACAATCGTATCAATAAACGGCTCTAAAAGCGCTACACAGCCCTCTCTGACAGGCTCGGTGGTTTTCGCTGCCGAATGGGCTATCGGCGCAGAACCAAGCCCTGCCTCATTGGAAAAAGCCGCCCTTTGGAAGCCTGCAATAATCGCACCAATCAGCCCGCCTTTGAAGGCATCATCTGTAAATGCACCTTTGAACATGGCAATAACCGCATCGGGAATTAGCGCATAATTACTCACAAGCACCACAATTGCCGCCGTAATATATATAATCGCCATGAATGGGACGATTTTTGAAGCCACATTCGCGATTCTACGAATTCCACCAAACAGGACTATGCCTATACAAACCGCAAGCATCATTGAGACTATAAATTTTATCTGCTCACTTGCACCAAACGTACTGCTCAGCATCTTGACGCTTTGGTTGGACTGGAATAAATTTCCCGCGCCAAATGCACCGCCCAAACAGGCAACCGCAAAAATAATAGCTAAGAATTTCCCTAACCTCCGCAAATTTAGTTCTTTTAGGCCACGCTCCAGATAATTAAACGCGCCGCCCTGCACCTTGCCATCTTCATCAATCGTGCGGTATTTCTGCCCTAAAGTTACTTCGGCAAATTTGAGGGACATCCCCATAAATCCGGCAATCATCATCCAAATCACCGCACCCGGCCCACCAATTGCCACAGCAAACGCCACTCCGGCAATGTTGCCCAAGCCCACCGTTGCGGAAACTGCTGCCGAAAGTGCCTGAAAATGAGAAATCTGCCCCGGATCTGAATCTTTGGAATATTTGCCACTAACAACATCAATCCCATGTCTAAACATACGCAGATTCACAAAATTTAGCCGAAAGGTAAAAAATATTCCGCCAACGATAAGCCAAAGCACCACAAGCGGGATTTGCTGAACCGATTCGCAGCCGCTTTCCTTAAAAATATCGGTAAAATTCTGACACCCCTCGCCCCAAATCGGAATTTTATAGAATAAAACCCCTTCAAGCGTGTCGGATATCTCTTTAAAGAAGTTTTCTATTGATTTTCCTAGAGCTTTATAGTCCATAAAGGCAGAGATTATAGAAAAATATGCGCTAATCAAGTTTTGATTGCTTTTTTGGCTTGAAAGTTGAGAATATTTTCCTATTATCGCGATTCCGATTTATTCGGTAGGCAAATGCGGGTGTAGCTCAGGGGTAGAGCGCAACCTTGCCAAGGTTGAAGTCGGGCGTTCGAATCGCCTCACCCGCTCCAGATTTATCAAAAGCGCTCTTACAGGGCGCTTTTTGTTTAAAGGCTACTAATTTTAATGATTTAGAATTTCCAGAAGATTCAAGCCTTCTTGCGTACTTCTTCCATTTTCTCTTCGCCAAAAACAACTTTGCGTAAATCGCGCGTTCTTTTTGCCAAAAGCAGCAAAATCGGGGTAAGTGTGCAAATATCCAGAATCTTGAGCAAGTCCAGACTAGGCAAATAAGACACACGATAATGTATCTGCACCAAAATCATTACTTGTATAAATGCGTAAAACCAAGCTAAGGCGCGAATCATAATTTTATCCTGTATATTGTTTATAAATTATACTCTCTTATTATATACCAATATAAGCTATGCAAGTATTAATATCTCAAAACTCTACAATTTTTATAGAGATAAATAATCAAGAGTGGCATAAATCCATCTATTGACGATTGACATAACCGCAATAACCCAATATTAATTGAGCCTTTGAACTGGTAGAAATCAATGAATATAACAATAGTTGGCACACAATGGGGCGATGAGGGCAAGGGCAAAATTGTTGACCTTTTAGCCGAAAAATCTGACGTTATCGTACGCTTTCAGGGCGGTCATAATGCCGGACACACATTACAAATTGATGGCGTTACCTATAAATTGAGCCTCTTGCCAAGCGGGATTGTGCGTGAAGGAAAAATCTCCATCATAGGTAATGGCGTGGTTATTGACCCTGAGCATTTAGTCACTGAGATTGCGCAAATTTCCGAAAAAGGCATAAAAATCAGCCCTGAGAATTTGTATATCGCCGAGAATTGCGCGCTTATTTTGCCTTTCCATAAGGAATTAGACAAAATCATCGAAGAAGCTAAGGGCGGCAAAAAAATCGGCACTACCGGACGTGGAATCGGCCCCGCATATGAAGATAAGGTTGGGCGCAGAGCGATTCGTATGTGCGACTTGCTGAATGAGGAAATATTGAGGGAAAAGCTGGAAAATCAGATTTTCTATCATAACGCGCTACGCAAAGGTTTGGGCGCTGATGAAATAAAAATTGAGGATGTTCTGGCGCATCTCAAGGCATTAACTCCGCAAATCACGCCATATATAAGGCCAATCTGGTATGAGCTGGAGAATTTCCGCAAACAGGATAAACGCATTTTGTTTGAAGGCGCACAAGGAACGATGCTGGATGTTGACCACGGTACATATCCCTTCGTTACTTCATCAAACACAATCGCAGGGCAAGCACTGGCAGGAAGCGGCGCGGGCTATGCTAAAAGCTTCAAATTGGGAATCACCAAAGCTTATACCACCCGCGTTGGCAGTGGCCCATTCCCAACCGAACTTATTGATGATACGGGCGAATATCTTGGCCGCAAAGGGCATGAATTCGGCACGGTTACCGCGCGTAAAAGAAGATGCGGCTGGTTTGATGCGGTTTTAGTACGCCAATCATGCAAATTAAACGGAATTGACGGCATCGCCCTGACCAAGCTTGATGTTCTGGATGAGCTGGAAACTATCAAAATCTGCACCGGATATGAAATTGACGGCAAGAAATATGACTATATGCCCTCCTCCATGCAGGATAAAATCACCCCGATTTATGAAGAAATCGCCGGCTGGAATTGCTCAACCGAGGGCGTGCGGGTTTATGACGAATTGCCGGAAAAGGCAAAAGCATATATCAAGCGTATTGAAGATTTGCTGGAAGTGAAAGTGAGCCTAATCTCCACCAGCCCAGAGCGCTTGGACTCAATTATCCTTGAGAAATTCGCCGCTTAAGCGACTAATCGCTAATCATCCTTTAATAATTTCATGTTAAGATGACACCATGAAGAAAACTGAAATTATATTTGCGATAATTGGCTACCTTGTCCTTTCCATCATCGCACTAAATCTCCTAGCTTTATTCCTCAGAATATTCTTTGAAGCTGAGCAAGCTATGAGCATAAGCCTTAATATCATTATTGGCATATGGGCAAGTTTTGCCCTCGCCTATTGCATCAGCTTTTTAATTCCGAGAGAGAAGAGAGACAACAAATCAATTATTATAAATGCTGATATTGACACGGTTTGGAAGATTATGACCGATTTGAAAACTGAGGAAAAATTAGCGCGAAAGCAAGAGGTTAAGGTAAGAATCATTAATGATAAATTCGGTGAAGAAGAATGGGAAACAGTCTGCAATGACAGTAATGGCTATTTTGTATTATTAATGCAAACCACCGGAAAGATAAAGCATAAAATCTGGTCAATGGATATTATCAGCTCCAAAAATGTTATAAAAATAAGCCCAGAAGAAACTGCACTTACCGGAGAAAGTGAAATCGTGGATGAAAATTTTCTTATGGGCTCATGCGCCTATGAATTTATTGATTTGCAAGGAAAAACAAAGGCCCTCTCATATTCTATATTTAAAGATAACTCTCCTCGTTTCGTGCTCTTAATCACATCATTTCTGCTGCTTTTTATCAGCCCCGCAAAGAAGGATTTGAAGAAGCATAAAGACTATATCGAAGGGTTATGCACTAAGGCATAAATAAAAATCCTGATGACCAGCAGGTGAATGACATAGATATATAGGGAATATCTGCCCATAAATCTTGCGATATTATATATCGGGCTGATTCCCAGTTTTTTAAGCTCAAAATTATATAAAACCCACATTACAAAAGCGATTCCCGCCGCTAGAACCGCCCCCTCTAACATACTAAATTTAAACATAAATGATTCAAAAATTACAAAAACTGCCGCCGTCAGCACAAAAAACCATTTATTTTGCGCTTGCGTGCCGCGCCGCACTTCACGCCCACAAACGGCAAAAAGCAGCCCTTGCGTGCCATAGCTTATGAAAAGCTCAAGCGGCAACAACCATATCAGCGCTCCGATTGCCACAAAAATGAGTGATTCGGGCGGTAGATTTTTCTTCTTACGATAGCTGAAAAACCCGCGCCAGATAGCGATTGAAAGCAATATATCAATCGGTAGTGGAACGCTATCAACCAACAATGTGGATGCACTAACGAGAATTCCGGCAAAAACCAACTCCCTGCTGATATGATAATTATTGCTATAGCCAATGAGAAAAAACCACATAGGCACGCACATTCTGCCGAAAACCCTTGGCCAATCTGCTTCGGGAAAGAAATATAAGCCGATATGGTCAATCAGCATCAATGTAATCGCTGCGAATTTTAGCAGGTCATGCGTATTGAGTTCTTTTCCATATCTGTTATATTTTGAGAACATAAGGCAATGTTTAATTTGAATTGAGGTAAATCTGAATGGCGCAAGGTATCATAATAGACACTCCCGGCGGAGTTGAAAACATGAAATATGGAAACATCCCTGATCACAAGCTCGAATATGGCGAGCTGCGTATAAAAAACACCGCAATCGGAGTGAATTACATTGACGTATATTATCGCAAAGGTCTTTACAAATGCGCGTTCCCAAACGTGTTGGGGATTGAAGCGGTTGGAGTTGTTGAGGAAGCCGCAATTGATGTTGCTGCCGATTTCAAACCCGGTGACAGAGTAGCATATGGCACAAACACCACCTTGCTCGGCGCATATTCTACGCACAGAAATATGCCGTTTGAATATGTCACCAAAATACCTGATTATATATCAGATGAAGTTGCCGCAACTTTGATGGTAAAAGGAATGACCGCGCATATGCTTTGTCAACGTGCAATCCGTATGCATCAGGGCTGGCGGGTTTTGGTACATGCCGCGGCTGGTGGCGTGGGGACATATCTCTGCCAATGGCTAAAATATCTCGGCGCAATTGTTATCGGCACAGTCGGCTCTGATGACAAAATCAAATGGGCGGAAGAAAATGGCTGCACATATGTTATCAATTACAATAAAGAAGATTTTGTCCAGAAAGTGCGTGATTACACTGAAGGCGCAGGTGTTTCTGTGTGTTATGACAGTGTTGGCAAGGATACATTCCAGAAATCCATGAATTGCATAATGCCGTTTGGTGTGATGATAAGCTATGGGCAAAGTAGCGGCTTCGTGCCACCTATTGAAATTCTCGAACTGGCGCGCACCGGAGTTTTCCTCACCCGCCCAACATTGAATTTATACAAGAAAGATTATAATGAATTTATCATGAGCTCGGTTGAGATTTTTGAAGGCGTGAAAAACAATTTCCTCAGACCGCATATTACTCATAAAATCCCGTTAAAAGATGCCGCCGAAGCGCATAAATTGCTTGAAAGCCGCGAAACAAAAGGTTCGATAATATTAATACCATGAAGCATGTAACAGTTTTAATGGGAGGATTATCCAGTGAGCGTGAGGTTTCACTCAAATCCGGTGCGGCGGTCAATAAGGCACTAAAAGAACTTGGCTACCAAGTCAGCATTGTTGATGTTGGACGTGATTTGCCCGCAAAATTAGCCGAACTCAAACCCGATATAATATTCAACGCCCTCCACGGAACTTATGGTGAAGATGGCTGCGTGCAGGGTTTATGTGAAATTATGGGCATCCCATATACGCATTCCGGCGTTCAGGCTTCTGCATTATGTATGAACAAGGAATATACGCAAAGCTTGCTAAAAAGCCATAATATCCCTGTAGCAGAGAGCTATTATTTTGATGATTTGGATGAAATTGGCGCAGATATAATGGATTTCCCATTCGTATTAAAACCGGTTGCAGAAGGCTCAAGCGTTGGTGTTAGCATCATCAAATCCGTGGAAGATTTGAAAAAGGCTAAGACCGAATGGCATTTTGGCCGCGCAATGGTGGAAAAATATATCCCCGGAAAAGAGCTGAGCGTAGCCGTGTTGGAAAGCCCAGAACCTAATGCCCTCGGAGTAATCGAACTTCGCCCAAAGGTAGAATTTTATGACTATAAGGCAAAATATACTGATGGCATTACCGAGCATATTATGCCCGCCCCTTTGAGCGAAAAAGAAATAAATAAGGTCAAGAGTTTAGCTGTCAAAGCTCATAAAGCACTTCAATGCCACGCCCTAAGCCGCGCTGATTTTAGATATGACGGAAATGAGTTTTATATCCTTGAGGTAAACACTCATCCCGGTATGACGGAACTATCACTAGTTCCCGAAATTGCTAACTATGTGGGAATTAATTTCAGAGATTTAATAGAAATACTTGTCAAAAAAGCGAAATACCATAATAGTTAATAATTAATTCCAAATATCTTTAAATTATGGCAAAACGGCGGAAAAAATCATATCAGGCCAACTGTGAAAAACTTGCTCTGACAAGAAGAATCCGTCGTATTTTGCAGCGCTCCTATAAACTCACCTTTTTGGGATTCATATTCATTGTCGGTTTGATTGGATTTTGGCTGAATGAGGATGATGGCTCGGAAACCGTGATGGATGTCATATCCGAGCAAGTCTATAACCTCACCGCAAAAGCTGGGCTAAAGCTTGATTTGGTAACTTTCAAAGGCGATAAATATATCGGGCAAGCGCAATTGGTTGAAGAGTTGGGGCTTTTTGACGGCATTCCGATCTTGGCGCTCAATTTGGAAGAATTACGCAATGAAATTAAAACAAAGAACTGGGTCAAAGAAGCGCAAATCCGCCGTGAGCTTCCATCGAAATTGCAGATTAAAATTGTTGAACGCACACCGATTGCCATCTGGCAATATAAGCATGAATTGAATTTGATAGACGAAGAAGGCAAAGTTTTGACCAAGTTAGATTCGGCTGACGGCCTGCCCTTCCCGCTTATTGTCGGCGAAGGTGCAAATATAAAAGCCACTGAGATTTTCTCACTATTAGAAACTGAAAAATTGCTCTATGACCGCGTATATGCCGCAGTGCGCCTTAGTGATAGACGCTGGAATGTAATGTTCATCAATGGCATTGAGGTTATGCTGCCGGAAGAAAATATGCAGGATGCGTGGAAAAAGCTTGCCCGCATGCAATTGGAAAAACAGGTTCTCGACAGGAAAATAAAAACCATTGATTTGCGTATGCCGGACAGGGTTTATATCCAAGCGCCAGGTGGCAAAGATGCATTAACATCCGGGAGAAAAAGTGCCTAGGATTCGCTCAGGAGTAATTGCCGTATTGGATATTGGTTCATCAAAGATTTGCTGCTTCATTGCGCAAGTCACTGCTGACAATTCTTTGCGCGTCATCGGTATCGGGCACCAGCTTTCGCAAGGCATCAGAGCCGGTTCAATCGCCGATATCAAGCAAGCCGAGCATTCGATTATTGCCGCAGTTAGCGCTGCCGAGAAAATGGCAGATGAAACGATTGATAAAGTTGTGCTAT
>Ga0210009_1002074_pt1 | contig 15508 bp, 14 predicted proteins | sample CryGeyCG2114_065_FD_185457 | JGI IMG/M metagenome (GOLD analysis project Ga0210009, IMG submission 185457) | Groundwater microbial communities from aquifer - Crystal Geyser CG12_big_fil_rev_8/21/14_0.65 (SPAdes) (version 2) | ecosystem: Environmental > Aquatic > Deep subsurface > Groundwater ... | reverse complement strand
GCAAATCAGGATGGGCGCCCAGTCTTCTTACCAATTCCGCATCACTCATCAATGGTTCAGTCATGTCTGGGCTCCTTTGCTGCATGGATGGGGCGAGAATAACTCCACATCAGTTTGAATCACACCCACCTGAGTCAGGAAAAGCTGCTGTCGTTGGATTTTGATGTACCACCAGTGGCAGAGCAAACGCGTATCGCCGACATCCTCTCCACCTACGACAACCTGATCGAAAACAATCTCCGCCGCATGGCCCTGCTCGAAGCGTCTGCCCGGCTGCTCTACCGTGAATGGTTCGTCCGCCTGCGTTTCCCCGGCTATGAACACACCCCCATCGTGGATGGCGTGCCGCAGGGGTGGGAGCGCGCACCGCTGGAATCGGCATTGGTTTTGCAGCGTGGCTTCGATCTCCCAACGCAAGACCGGAAGGAAGGCGACGTACCGATTTACGGATCCACGGGCATTCTGGGTTACCACGACAAAGCCAAAGCTGTTGGACCTGGAGTAGTGACTGGTCGAAGCGGGACGCTGGGCGAAGTGCAATACGTTGCAGAGGATTACTGGCCGCTCAATACCGCGCTTTGGGTGAAGGAGTTCAAGCGGGTAACACCATTGTTTGCACTGTTTTTGCTTCGGGAAATGGATTTGAAGCAATTCAACGGTGGCTCGTCGGTTCCTACGCTTGATCGAAAATCTGTGCACCGGGTTGAAATCCTGATTCCGTCTGCGCTGATGCTCCGATCATTTGATGAGTTTGTGTCGGACGTATTCACGCAAATCAAAAATCTCAACGTGCAAAACCAAAAACTCCGCGCCGCCCGCGATCTGCTGCTACCCCGCCTGATGAGTGGAGAATTGGCGGTATGAACTATCCTGTTGCCCAACATGATCCTATGGAGCGTTAACTCATGATTACCGAATTGCAGTTGGAGAACTGGAAAAGCTACGAAAAGGCTTCGTTACATATCGATCCTTTGTCTGTCTTGGTAGGAACCAATGCCAGCGGAAAATCGAACGCACTCGATGCTTTTCTGCTGCTGAATCGCCTTGCATCTGGTGCCATGCTGACGTCGGCAATCAAGGGCGAAGGGCTGCAACCACCCGTGCGCGGCGGTATTGAATGGGCAGCACGTCAACCGGGCGCCATTTTTGCAATTGGCGTTGTCTGTCGCGCTGACGAACTGACCGACTACGAATACCGTCTGGAGTGCCAGATCAACGAAAGTCGTTGCGACCTCTATTCAGAGCAACTGACCCGCATCAAGTACCGTCCTGGAAAAGGCGGGCTAAGAAAATCGCAAGCCGGGCATATCAAACTATTGCGTACCGACCCCTGCGTTGAAAACTCGCCGACGATCATTGCCCGTCTCTACAACGAAAAACAAGGCACACCACGACAACTCAGCCGGGCGCATGCAGCGCTTTTTCAACTTGTTGGACAAAAGTTGCGACAGGAAATCAATGATGGTGTGATGGCGGTCATCACCTCGCTGCGCGAGATATTTATTCTCGACCCCATTCCATCGCACATGCGTCGGTTTTCGCCGCTTTCTGACAAGCTTGAGTCTGATGCCTCAAACGTGGCAGGCGTATTGGCTGCCTTGCCAAAAGAGAAACAAAAGGAAATCGAGCTTGTATTAACCCAGTATGCGAGCCAGTTACCGGAGCGCGATATACGCCGTGTCTATGCTGAGACGGTTGGCAAATTTCAGTCAGATGCCATGCTCTATTGCGAAGAACACTGGCTCGATGATGGCCCACCACCCACGGTCGATGCGCGCGGTATGTCGGATGGCACACTGCGATTTTTGGCAATCTTGACGGCACTGCTCACACGCCCGAAAGACAGTCTTTTGGTCATTGAAGAAGTGGACAACGGCTTGCACCCGTCCAGAGCCAAATTGCTGCTCGATATGCTCAGAACCGTAGGCGCAGAGCGAGGGGTGGATGTGCTGGTGACCACTCACAACCCTGCATTGCTGGATGCCATGGGCACGCAAATGGTGCCTTTCATTACGGTTGTCAACCGTAATCCCACGACGGGGCATAGCGTTCTAACGCTTCTGGAAGACATTGAACAACTCCCCAAACTTTTGGCCCAAGGCTCAGTCGGACGATTGTCGAGTCAAGGATTGATAGAAAAGACGATTTCAGAATCTCAGGCGACTATTGCACAACAGGAGCTGAGTTTTGAGTAAGCGCGTTCTTATTTTGGACACCTCGGTACTTTGCTGCTGGCTGCAAGTACCCGGCAAAGGCAAAGCTGGCCCTGTCAACGACAGGTGGGACTATGCGCGCATCAACGCACTGCTGGCGGCCGAGCGAGCAAAAAACAGCACATTTGTTTTGCCTATCGCAACGCTGATCGAAACGGGCAACCATATCGCTCAGGCGCCAGCTCTGCGTTTTGAGCGGGCTAATGCACTGGCGACTTATTTGCGAGAGGCAGCGGATGCCCAATCACCTTGGGCAGCCTTTACCGACCAGTCACCACTTTGGCAAAGCGAAAACTTGCGTAGTTTGGCGAACACCTGGCCCGCACTTGCAGCGGGAGGCACATCTATTGGCGACCACACGATCAAGGATGTCGCAGAGTACTACGCACTGGCCGGTTATCACGTCGAGATACTTACTGGGGATGCTGGTTTAAAAGCCCATGAACCTGCCAAACCAGTCATCATTCCGAGACGGCGGCGGTGAGTTGTGTCGTCAGCCATCAGTTACTCGGAGAAGAAAGCAACCCATGAGTGTCGTGTTGAATACGCCGATCGTTTCCCACCTGCCAGATGCCGATATGCAAGCAGTGCCCGCCACGCTGACCCGTGCCGCCCAAGCCGCCCGCGAACTGGCGGCACGCACGGGCACGCCGCTGGTGGTAGCACGCGATGGGAAATTGATCGAAGCAGTGATTCAGCTTGACGAGGCTAACCCAGGGAATAGTGTTTCCCACAAACCCTGAGGCAATACGAACAGCATGTTCCTCGAAGACCAGCACACCGACCTCAAATCCCTGCGTACCGTGACGGGCAAGTCAGCGGACTGGGAGTCGCTGGCCAAAGACTGCGTGTGTTTTGCCAATGGCGCGGGTGGCCGCTTGTTGATTGGCATTGAAGATGGTCAGACCTTGCCGCCAGCCGGGCAGGTGGTTCCGCCCGAGGTGCTAGACCGGCTGCGCAAGCGCATGGGCGAGTTGACGGTGAATGTGCAGGCGCTGCCCAGTGTGCAGCGCGCGGTCAATGGCGGCGAGTTCATCGAGTTGGTGATTGACCGCTCCCCCAGCGTGGCTTCCACCAAAGATGGTCGTTATTTCCTGCGCGTGGGTGACACCTGCCAGCCGGTGCTGGGCGACGATGTGTTGCGCCTGGCCAATGAGCGCCCGGGCAGGCCGTGGGAGGCCATGGACAGTGGCGTGCCGCGTGGCGCTGTGGATGCCGACAAGAGGGCTGCTTTCGTTCAGGGCATTGCCGCGTCGGATCGTGTCAAAGAGTCGGTGAAAGAAAAGGGCGCGGACGCGTTGTTGACGCATTACGGTCTGGCCAATGGTGCAACCTTGACTCGACTCGGTGTGCTGCTGCTGGGCACCACGGCAGACCGCCGCGCCCTGGGTACCGCTCCGCTGGTGCAGGCCATCAAGTACGACGAGCAGGGGCAGAAGATCAACAAATGGGTCTGGGACGACTGCGAGCTGTCACCTGTGGAACTGGTCGATGCCGTGTGGCGCGAGGTGCCAGATTTCCGCGAGAGCTACGAGGTGGCCGAGGGGCTTTACCGCCGCAGCGTGCCCGCCTATGACGAGAAGGTGGTGCGCGAGCTGCTGGTCAACGCGCTGGTGCACCGACCCTACACCCAGCAGGGCGACATTTACCTCAATCTACACCCGGACCGGCTGGAAGTGGTCAATCCCGGCCGCCTGCCGCTGGGGGTGACGCCACGCAACATGCTGCACGCCAGCCGCCGTCGCAACGAGGGGCTGGCGCGGGTGTTTCATGACCTGGGCCTGATGGAGCGCGAGGGCAGCGGCTTTGACTTGATTTATGACCGGCTCTTGTCCCAAGGCCGCCCGGCGCCGGTGCCCGAGGAAGGCTCGGACTGGGTCAAGGTGACGATTCAACGCCGCATTGCCAAGCCTGAGGTGATGCGGCTTTTGACCGAGGCCGATGCCCGCTATCAACTCACCCAGCGTGAGCGCATCACGCTGGGGGTGCTGGCACAGACCGAGGGCATGACCGCCCGGGAACTGGGGGCGGTGCTGGAATCCGACGGTGGGGATGACCTGTCGGTGTGGTTGGGGCGCTTGTCAACTCTGGCACTGATCCAGTCGGCCGGGCGCACACAAGGCACTCGTTATTTCGTCGCTCCGGCTTTGTTGTGGGATGCCAAGCTCGTTCTGCCCACCACCCTGCTGCGCATAGAGCCGCACCGTTTACTTGAACTGATACGGGAGGATTTGCGCCGCTACCCTGGCTCCAAAATTGGTGAGATCAGCAGCCGCATTGGCCCCGAAGTCAATCGCTCACAATTGAAGCGCGCACTGACCGAACTGGTGGCGTTGTCGGTTGTCGTTATGGAGGGCTCGCGCAATGGTGCACATTACCGATTGCTTTGATGAAAAATGAGGTGCATTCATTTGGCTCAAATGGTGGTCAATCAGACTCGATCCCCGGTCATGGCGAGCCAAATGGTTGTTTGACTTGATGCTAACTCATTGTTTTTTAATGTTTTATATAAATTTTCAAGCTTGTAATTGAGCCAAATCTGAGCCAAAGCTGAACCAATAAAACCCATGGCCTACACCGACATCAACAGCGAAGACCGTCTGGTGCAGGCCACCTTTGCCGAGCATCTGGAAACGACGCTTGGCTGGGACAGTGTCTACGCCTGGAATCAAGAGACCTTTGGCCCGACTGGCACCCTGGGTCGTGCCAGCGAACGTGATGCAGTGTTGGTGCGTGACCTACGCGCTGCCTTGGTCAGGCTCAATGCGCAGTTGCCGCCGCCCGCCATTGAAGAGGCCATCACCAAGCTGACGCACCACGACTTTTCCCGTTCGCTGTTGCAGCACAACCAGACGTTCCATAAGTTGATCCGCGACGGTGTGCCGGTCAGCTTCCGCAATGCGCAGGGGCAACTGACCCACGCGCAAGCGATGGTGATCGACTTTCGTAACCCTGCGAACAACCGTTTTCTGGTGGTGCGAGAGCTCAAACTCACCGGCCTGCACACCCCCAACTACAACCGCCGCGCTGACCTGATTTGTTTTGTCAACGGCCTGCCCTTGGTGTTCATCGAGCTCAAGGCGGTGTACAAGAACATTCGCGCCGGTTTTGACGGCAACCTGCGCGACTACATGGACGAAAACGTCATCGCCCATGCGTTTCACCACAATGCCTTCTTGATCGTCAGCAACGGACACAACGCCCGTTTTGGGTCGATCACCAGCACTTGGGAGCATTTTGGCGAGTGGAAGCGCCTGCATGAGGCCGACGTAGGCAGCGTGGCGGCCGAGGTATTGCTGAACGGCATGCTGGCCAAAGACCGGCTACTGGATATTGTCGAAAACTTTATCCTGTTTGATGCCAGCAAGGCGGGCGCTGTACGCAAGGTGGTGGCGCGTAACCACCAAATGCTGGGTGTGAACCAGGCGGTAGCCTCCGTGGTGCGCCAGGAAGCCCTGAAGCGTGACTTCCCCACCGGCCAGCGCCTGACGCAGCGCACCATTGAGCTGCCCCTGGCGCAGATCAGCACGGCAGCCAATGACACGGTGGCAATGTACCCGATGGCAGCTGAGCCCGCGCCGCAGTACCTGCAAATCATTGAGCGTGCCCACCCCGACCTGGGTCGCTTGGGCGTGGTGTGGCACACGCAGGGCAGCGGTAAATCGTATTCGATGGCCTTCTTTGCCGAGAAGGTGCGCCGCACCGTGCCGGGCAATTTCACCTTTGTGTTGATGACCGACCGCGATGATCTGGACAGTCAGATCTACAAGACCTTTGTCGGCTGTGGCGTTGCTGATGATCAACCCCCGCGTGCTGGGTCTGGCAGGGAATTGGAGCAACTGCTCAAACAAAACCACCGCTACGTGTTCAGCCTGATCCACAAGTTCAATCAGGATGTTTCCTCTGACAAGCCCTACAGTGACAGGGATGACATCATCGTCATTTCGGACGAAGCCCACCGCACCCAGTCTGGCAAGCTGGCGCGCAACATGCGCCTGGCCCTGCCCAACGCGGCCTTTATTGGCTTTACCGGCACGCCACTTTTCAAGCACGACGAGTTGACCAAACGCATCTTCGGCGACTACGTCTCGCGCTATGACTTCAAGCGCAGCGAAGAGGATGGTGCCACCGTCAAACTGGTCTACGAAAACCGTGGTGAGAAGTTGGGCCTGGCCCGCTTGGATCTGAACGATAAGATAGCCAAGGCTGTTGATGAAGCTGACCTCGACCCGGATCAAACCGCCTTGCTGGAAAAATTGCTCGGCAAAGACTACGAGGTCATCACGGCGGATGAACGATTGCTCAAAGTAGCAGCGGATTTTGTGGAGCATTGCAGCACACGGTGGGAATCTGGCAAGTCCATGTTGGTGTGCATCGACAAGATCACTTGTGCCCGCATGCTGATGTTGATTGAGCCTTTATGGAAGACCAAGGCAGTATCAGTACGACAGGATGCCAACGCGAAGCTGGCTGATATTGCACTGGCATCCGATGATGAAACCCGGCAAGTCTTGCATGCCCAGCGTGATCGACTGCTGGCCAAGGCGGATTGGTTGGATGAAACCATCGTCGAAATCATCATCAGTGAAGCGCAAAACGAAGTGGGCGACTTCAAGAAATGGGGCTTTGACATCATCCCCCACCGCGTCCGTATGAAGCTGGGGTTTGAAACCCCTGATGGCAAACGTGTGGATGTGGAAACGGCATTCAAAAATCCAAAGCACCCTTTCCGGGTTGCCATCGTTTGTGCCATGTGGCTCACCGGCTTTGATGTGGAATGTTTGTCAACGCTATACATCGACAAGCCAATGCGCGCTCACACGCTGATGCAGGCCATTGCCCGTGCCAACCGGCGCTATCCCGGCAAGGACTTCGGCCTGATCGTGGACTACAACGGCATGCTGAAAAGCCTGCGCGAGGCTCTGGCGCAATATGCACTGGGTGATGACGCTGGCAGTGATGAAATCGTGGCCCCATTGGAGGAACGCGTCGCTGCTTTGGCCGATGCAATCGACGTCACGGAAGCGCATTTGCTTGGACTTGGGTTTGATCCGATCACCCTGATCGGTGCCAAAGGCTTTACCCGTGTGCAAGGTTTGAAAGCGGGTGTCAACGCCGTGTACACCAATGACGAGTCCAAACGCCGCTATGAGATATTTTGCAGAGTGGTGTTTGCCCGGTTCAACGCACTGCTGGTGGAACCGTCCGCGCTTGCCTATGCCGAGCGTCACGACAACATCGAGGCGATCTACAAGAAGCTGAGTGAGCGCCGCGACACCGCCGACGTCAGTGCCTTGTTGCAGGTACTGCACCGCATCGTCAATGAGGCCATTGCCACGCAAACGCCGGGTGGTGACCAAGCACAAGGATTGACGGTTGATCTATCGATGATCAATATGGAAAAGTTACGTGATGAGTTTGCCAAAAAGGTCAAGAACAAGGCGACGGTCATTGAAGACATTCGGCAAATCGTGGAAGACAAACTGGCGCTGATGCTGGCCCGCAATCCCCTGCGCATGAACTACGAAAAGAAGTACCAAGAGATCATTGCCGCCTACAACCAGGACAAAGATCGTGCCACGGTGGAAGACACTTTTGCCAAGTTGCTCGATGTCGTCAACGGTCTGGATGCCGAACAGCGCCGGTCTGTTGAAGAGGGTCTGAGCGAAGACCAATTGGCCTTGTTTGATTTGCTGCAACGGGAAGATTTGACCAAGGTGGACCGTGAGCGCATCAAGCAAGCGAGTCGAGAATTGTTAGCCGGTGTTCTGGGCGTGATCGCGCCGCTGGATCGCTGGACTGAGAAGGAACAGACGCAGGCCGAGGTGCAAACATTCATCTTGGACCGCATCTATCAGGAATTGCCCGAACCGCCCTACACGGCGGAAGACAAGCAGCACGCGGCTGAGTTGGTGTATCGGCACATTTGGCAGCAGAGTGTGAGTGAACGTTTTTCAACGCGCCAAGCCTGACCGAGCCAATCCACCAAAGTATTCCTCTGAAAGAGATCCAAAAATCATGAGTCGATTCATTCCGCACTTTCCAGAATCTGGTCGTGTCTTTGACGCAGTCGATATGTTTAAGCAACGTTGTTTATTGGATCAGCGTTCACTGCTATTGGACGTTGATTTGCTTTGGACAACTGAGCATTTCCAATCGCTCATTGATAACTACGTCAAACAACCAGACATTGGTGAAGGTGGTTTTTACGACAAGCTCGCAAGCCAGTTGGCAACTTGCGAAGCTTTAGATGTAGCCCTAATGGCTGAGGTGTTTTGGATCGTGCAACTTGGGCCCACGAATTTGCGTGCTCCGACCAAACTGAAAACTGTGGAGCGCATCTGGAACATGAAGCCAGCGGCTCCGTTTCCCGCCACATCCCCATTTCTTGAAACCCCTGTGCTGTCAGGGCTTGGCAGTGCTGGACCGGGTTACAACCAGTACTTGTGGATGGAAATTGCGTTCGCGGTTGAAGCTTTTTCGGCGCTGGTTGCCAAACCGCGAGCGGAGCGGGAAGCTCTGTTAGCCAACGCGAAGGACTTCGCGCTGTGGCTTGACAGCATACCGTCTGGCAAAGGACGCCAGCTATATCACACGTTGTGTCATGTCCTTTTCCCTGACTCATTCGAACGCATCTTCAGCCAAGGTAATAAATATCAAGTGGCGCGTGCGCATAAAATTTGGACACCCGCGCTTGGTGACAGTCGTCCGGAGTTGGACATCGCATTGCTAGAACTGCGCAAGCGACTTGAAGTCCAGCACCCCGGCCAAGTCGACTACTACGAATTGCCGGTTGGAACACTGATAAAGCAACAAGTTGCGCCCCCTTTGAAAGCGCAACAACCCTCCGGTGGTTCGGTTGATACGATGGTTTCTGGGTCGCACTCTGTCAATGAACCCGACGCCGAATATGAGATAGCAGTCGCGACCAACGCGATGCCGTTGTTTCGCAAAGCTGACAACCTGATTTTGTTCGGACCTCCTGGTACCGGCAAAACATACGAGATGCAGGCACGGATGAAAGTCGCCTTTGACAGTGGCGAAGACTTCACATTCGTAGCGTTTCACCCGAGCTACTCCTATGAAGACTTTATCGGCGGACTAAGGCCTGTCGCCGCTAAAGATGGCAATGGCGTAGTGGTGGCCTTCCAGAAAGGGCCTTTCTTGACCCTGTGTGAAAAGGCACATGCCAATCCAACACAACAGTTCACGCTGTTCATTGATGAGATCAATCGTGCCAACGTGGCCAAGGTGTTTGGCGAATTGATAACGCTGATCGAACCAAGCAAGCGCGTGATCGCCGGTAGCAAAAGTAACGATAGCGGTGCTTGGGTGACATTGCCAGGCCAAAGTGACCGATTTGGTGTACCTGACAACCTGAATTTGGTTGCGACGATGAACACTGCCGATCGCTCGATTGCGATGATGGACGTGGCCCTGCGCAGACGATTCCGATTTCAGGAGTGCGCTCCAGAGCCGCATCGGATTGAACCATCGCTTGTTGGCAACATTGAGCTACCAAAACTGCTTCAGCGATTGAATGATCGGCTGGAATATTTGCTCGACCGCGACCATACTTTAGGGCACGCGTTGTTCATGGGCATCCAATCACTTGAAGAGTTGCAACAGGTATTGGCTCAGCGTGTGATCCCCCTGCTTCAAGAATATTTTTTCGAGGACCTTGACAGGGTGCGCCTGGTCTTGACCGGCAGCGGAAAAGACAGCGTTTTTTTCAAATCAAGGTCCTTGTCCCCTTCAGAACTTTTTCCAGGTTCGAAACAAGCGGTAGGTACAGAGTCCCGAGCAACATATTCAGTTGGTGACCCTGCCACTTGGACTGAAATCCACATCATGGGCCTATATGGCGCACTGATGCCCTCGGCAATATCGTCTGAACCTGTCGTGGGTGAAGTGTCCACGCCGGTTCCAGTTCCCTCACAAACCGCAGTGTGAATTGATGGATGGCCTGCGCACCGTCACAGTTCTGGAGCATGAAGTCATTCCCATTGTCGAGGAAGGGTGCGCGCCAGATGGTGATACACGTGCCTGGCTATCTGAAGTTGAAGCGCAAGCACTTTTACGCTTGAATGACCTTCGCCGTGGTTTTTGCCAGCGTCTTTCAGGTGGAGTAAAGCTCGCACAATACTGTGGCATCGTGCGCCTTGCTACCTGTGTGCTGGAGGTACTGCCTAAGGTGGGGATGGACGACGCACGAACAGCCGACGAATTGGAGCATTCACGGGGTGCACTTCTGGCAATGTTGCACAGTGCCCATCAAGTCATAGTCACAAAAGTCGGAGCTGTGCCGCAGCAGTCGGTACGCGCACCGCTGCTGGACATCTTCATTGAGGCATTTCTTCTTTGCGCGCTTGATCAAGCCCGGCGCGGCATGCTGAGCCGCTATGTATCACACGCCGACGACCTGCCGGTGGTAAAGGGTCGGTTCCACGCGCACGGGCATATTCGGAGCAACCTCGCGCGCCCGCACTTATTGCACTGCGAGTACGACGAGTTCACCTCTGACAATCCATACAACCACGCAATTCGCGCAACTTTAGATGCCTGCGGTACTTGGGTACGTCGTGCAACGACCAAACGCTTGTGGTTTGAGACCCATGCTCGCTATGCCAGCGTATCGCCCGTGCGAATGTCAACAGTAGATGTGGCGCGCTTGCCCCGCGACCGCACCACACGCCGATACGAAACCGTACTCACTTGGTGTGAATGGTTGCTGGCCATGAATAGCCCAGCTTTGAGTGCCGGTGTGACACAGACACCCGGACTTTTGTTTGATATGAACAAGCTGTTCGAAGCATACGTCAGCGGGCTTGAGGAGGCCAAAACCGGAGATACCTATATCGTCCATCGCCAAGGTCCTGTGAAGGCGTTGGCATCGCAGGGAGATGCGCCTGCCTTCTTGCTTAAACCCGACATCACAATCTGGAATGCAGCCCCTGATGGATCTGCATTGAGCATTTCGCGCGTGTTGGACGCTAAATGGAAGCGTCTCGATCCGCAGGGTAGCAACTGGGGCGTTGATCAATCGGACGTGTACCAACTATTGGCCTATGCCATTCGCTACAGGTGTCGAAAGTTGGAGTTGATTTATCCAATGCTTCTTCCAACCGCCGATGGAAACACCGGAAATCCGAACTTCACGATCCTGGTGCCGGGGGGTGAGTCGGACGCTATCGAGGTGTGTGTCAAGACTGTGCCACTGTGGAGGACATCAGAGAGTGGGGCAATCGGTCAATGTTGAATTTTCCCAGCATCCGGCCCCCTCACTCAGAGGTCACTGGTCGTCGAATGGATGAGTCACTTTTCAAGGGCTCTAAAAAAAAGGCGGTTTGTGCGTAGTCACCGGTTCATAATTTCGTCTCCAACCATGACAAATTTCACGCTCCGAAATAGTACCGAAACAGAGTTTTTCCAACGAGGGAAGGTTCTGGCGCGATTTGCCGATGCCGGTAAACCGCTGTTTGAGTACCGTGCCAACAGCTTTGAATATCCCGCACACCTGTCATGTAATTCCAAAGTCGTCAGCGTTGATACCGATCTCACCACGCTGGTGGTGTCATGTGAGACCAATCGGAATGTCACTGAATCTTGATAAATTTCTCTCTGAAATGCCATTGATCCGCCTCAATGGAATAAATGCACTGGCACGAACATTGGCAACAACAGTAAACAGTACAAAAATGAACGATTCCGCCTGTGCCACGCAGCATCCCTGCAAGTCAGAGGAAACCGTCATACTGGTGGTGGCTGGTGATTGCTGCCCGTCCCGTGTTGAAGTGGACTGCAACAATGTACTCAAGTGAACTTGATTTGATTCATGCCCTTCTCAAAATGGCACAACAACATTTCAAGGAGCATCATGCGAGCTAGAGCGAATACTGTCGGTGCTGGAATCGATGGTTGTGTAGACATCGGCACAGGTAATGTTTTCGTCGATTTGGGGTTTTCTGACCCTGAAGATCGGCAGCTTCGAGTGCAATTGGCTACACGATTGAATGATTTGATTCAAGCGGACGGTCTTACCCAATCTGCTGCGGCCAAGGCATTGGGTGTTGCACAGTCGCTCGTTTCAGAGCTGAAAAATTACAAGTTGAGTCGGTTCACAAGCGATCAACTTGTGCACTGCATCAAGCTGTTGAACGGCGAAGTTGAAGTTTTCGTTCCGCGATCTAGCACGGACACGGTAGGTAATGGCTCACTGATGGCGCGGACCGCCGTCTGATGAAGACACACTTTTCCGGTCCCTCTCCGGTCCTTCAGGCTGTGAATGGAGGGCATCTGGTCACTATCTGGTCACCAATTCCCTTTTTGCAGTTTTGGCATCACCTTTGCAAGCTGTTGATTTGTAAATGTTTTTTCAAAATGAACGGCTCAAAATCTATCGAATTTAACGCACTGTTAATCCGTAGGTCCCTGGTTCGAGCCCAGGTCGAGGAGCCAAAAGACGCTAGTGAGTAAAGCCCTTGCGAGAAATCGCTGGGGCTTTTTTCTTGGCCAGATGGGGCGATTGAAGCTCACCAGTAAGGGGACTAGGCCAGTCCGACTGAAGCCATTCATAATCGATCTTCCACGCACCAAGAGGACAAGACAATGGGACTCGCCGCCGATAAAGCCATTTTTACCGCCGCAGACTTCCTGACCTGGGAAAATGCCCAAACCGAACGCCATGAATACCTGGACGGCGAGGTGTTTGCCATGGCGGGAGCCGAAGACCGCCACGTTACCGTCGCCATGAATATCGCCATTGCCCTGCGCCAGCACCTCAGCGGCACCCCCTGCCGCACCTACATGAGCGACATGCGCCTGCATGTCGAGGCTTGCAACGCTTATTTTTACCCCGACGTGCTGGTCACTTGTAGCGCACAAGACCACGCCAGCGCGCTGGTCAAAACCGAACCCAAGCTGATCATTGAAGTGCTGTCACCCAGCACGGCAGCTTATGACCGGGGGCTGAAGTTCAGCCACTACCGCAGCCTGCCCAGCTTGCAGGAATACGCGCTGGTGGATCTGGATTCGCGCAGCACCGATGTCTATCGCAAAGGTGCCGACGGCCTGTGGGTGCTGCACCCCTTTGTACGCGGCAACACGGTAGAACTGGCCAGTGTGGCCTTGCAGATCAGCGCAGCGCAACTGTTTGCCGACGTGTTGAAAGCCTGAGCGTTCATGCAAATCATCGTCAGAGACGCGCCACCCCGTACTGTTTGGGCGCTGGAAAAAGCCGGTATTCACCCACTGCTGGCGCAGTTGTACGCCGCACGCGGTGTGCGTGATCCGCAGGAGCTCGATGCCGCGCTGGCGCACCTGCTGCCGCCTTCCACCCTGAAGGGTGCGGACCAGGCCGCCCGACTGCTGGCCGATGCGATGGGCCAGAACAAAAAGCTCTGCATCGTGGCCGACTACGACTGCGACGGTGCCACCGCCTGCGCGGTTGGCGTGCGCGGCCTGCGTCTGCTGGGAGCCAAGCACGTGGACTACATCGTGCCCGACCGGGTACAAGACGGCTACGGTCTGACACCGCCGATTGCCGAGCGCGTCAAGGCCAGCGGTGCCAACGTGCTGATCACCGTGGACAACGGCATTGCCAGCTTCGAGGGCGTGGCGCGCGCCCGCGCGCTGGGCCTGCAAGTGCTGGTGACCGACCACCACCTGTGCGCCAGCGTCAATGGCCAGACCGCCCTGCCCGATGCCAACGTGATCGTCAATCCGAACCAGCCCGGCTGCACGTTTGAGAGCAAGTCCATCGCCGGGGTTGGCGTGATGTTTTATGTGCTGCTGGCGCTGCGCGCAGAACTGCGCCAGCGCGGCGTGTTTGATGACCCGAGCGGCGCCGAGCCGCCCCAAGACGCGAGCACCCCCATGGGGGGGGGCGCAGCACACGCAGTGGCAAGCGTGGGGGCTCACAAGCCCGTCCAGCCCAAGCTCGACACCTTGCTGCCGCTGGTGGCGCTGGGCACGGTGGCCGACGTGGTGCGGCTTGACGCGAACAACCGCCGCCTTGTAGCCCAAGGGCTAAAACGGGTCAGAGCCCAGGTACTACCTGCCGGAATAGCTGCATTGTTTGTAGCGGCCTCGCGCGATGCCAACGTCGCCACCACGTTTGACTTTGGCTTTGCATTGGGCCCGCGCATCAATGCCGCCGGCCGCCTCGCCGACATGACGCTGGGCATTGAATGCCTGCTCACCGACGACCCCCACCGCGCGCTGGAGCTGGCCAAAACGCTGGACAACATCAACCGCGAGCGGCGCGAGATTGAAGGCCACATGCGCGAACAGGCGATGCAGGTGGCTGAATCATTGTTTGAAGACACCACCGATGCACCGCCGGCCATCTGCGTGTTTGACCCCGAGTTTCACGAAGGCGTGGTCGGCATCGTGGCCTCGCGCATCAAAGATAAATTGCACCGCCCGGCGTTTGTGTTTGCGCCCAGCGGCGCCACCGGGCACGCGCACGAGCTCAAAGGCTCGGGGCGCTCCATTGCCGGCTTTCACCTGCGCGACGCGCTGGACCTGGTGGCCAAGCGCCACCCCGGCGTGCTGCTGCGCTTTGGCGGTCACGCCATGGCCGCAGGCTGCACCATCGCCGAAGAACACTTTGAGACCTTTGAGCAAGCGCTGGCGCAGGTGGCCGGGGAGTGGCTGGACGCGGCCACCTTGACGCGCCGCCTGGACACCGACGGGCCACTCAAGCCCGAATACCGCCGCGTGGATCTGGTCGATACCCTGCATCGCGAAGTCTGGGGCCAAGGCTTTGCCGCGCCCACCTTTAGTGAAGAAGTGGAGGTGGTGTCGCAGCGCCTGGTGGGCGAAAAACACCTGTCGCTCAAGCTCAAACACCGCGGCGAGCCGGTCGATGGCATCTGGTTTGGCCACACCGAGCCCCTGCCCGCGCGCGTCAAACTGGCCTTCAGGCTTGATGCCGAAAGCTGGCGCGGGGAGCGCAAGGTGCGGTTTCTGGTGGAAGCGGCGGAGGTGGGAGGCTGAGGTAACGCAAAAGGCAAGGCGAAGCCCTAGCAAGTCAGGCAAGTCCTTCATGCCATTGAACAGTGAGCCCGCAACGCAGCGATTCCCGACATAGGTCTGCCCGAAATACCTGCTCCAAACCCGCCATCGACCATTTACTGTGAATCGCTATTGTGTCAAATTGACTCACCCAAGAACGGATCGATCAGCTTCGTGCCCGTTCCTGCAAAGTCCGCAACATTGCGTGTGACCACTGTCATTCCATGCTCCAAAGCCGTGGCAGCAATCATGGCATCACGTTCAGACTTCGGGTCTGG
>Ga0210009_1002071_pt1 | contig 15524 bp, 16 predicted proteins | sample CryGeyCG2114_065_FD_185457 | JGI IMG/M metagenome (GOLD analysis project Ga0210009, IMG submission 185457) | Groundwater microbial communities from aquifer - Crystal Geyser CG12_big_fil_rev_8/21/14_0.65 (SPAdes) (version 2) | ecosystem: Environmental > Aquatic > Deep subsurface > Groundwater ... | reverse complement strand
AAAATTCCTCCCCTATACTCACTAGACAGTTTTAAATTGCTTGCCTAATTTTGGACCAAACTGGACTAAATAATTTGATTGTTTGACATCATAGTGAATATCGGGAATTTCGCTCATTCTTTCAAAGCGGATTTTTGCAATCGGTTGTCCGCTCCTGACTACCAAATCTTCAAACGGTCTCACCTCAAGAGTGAATGGTCTACCTTTGCCCTCTCCATCCTTTCCATATCCCCAACCTGGATCAAGAAATCCAGCATAATGCGAACGAAAGTCACCACTGCGTTCATCCATCGGCACCATTTCCGAAGCTAATGTTGGAAGAATACGGACAGATTCAGCACCAGAAAGAATATAAAATTTATCGCGTTGTAACCTTAGGGCACCATCTTCAATTATTAAGGGCCTGAAAAAATCTGCTGGTTCATAACCACCGACTGTGGCTATATCTAAAACTTGCTCCGGTTTGGCAATGCATTCATATCCACATAATCCTTCCTCTACCAAGGCAGTCAACACTACTGTCCCGTCCTGATCGTTGGTAACGAGATCGCTGTAGGATAGTTGCTTTTCGGTTTTGTACTCGAATACCAAACCATTCTTCATAGCAACTTCTAAATCTAAATTTGAAAATCTAGTATCTGCTGTAAACAGACGGAGTTGAGTAAGCGGAGTCTTGTCGTGTATTTGTACACTAAATGATTGCGGAATAATGGCTACCCACAATTCCCCCCTGAATCCCTTTGGTGTTACCGAATCGAAACGAGGTACACCGTCCGCCAAAACTCGCACGTGCATATCGAGCCGACCAGTTGATGACTTCGGGTTGCAATAGCCATAAACCTCAATCGGTAGTTCTAAGGATTCGTTTAATTTAGCCAGATACAATCTTCCACAAGCAAGCGGTTCAGATATTGATGCTGGTTTAGCTTCCATCAAAGTCAGCAGGTCGCGTATTTTCTCCCCGGGCTTTGGTAACATCAACCCGCGAATGGTATAGATTTCATCACTGACAGTTAAATCAAGTGAGGCAGGTGAAATATGATTATTGTCTCCTCCAATGATGAAACCTTGTTCTATTAATGAGCGGAGGGTTTTATCGGGTAAGGCGCCATTTTTATACATATTGGATAGTATACCAAAAAAATGCTGACGGGTTTAATTTTGATTTGATTATCTATAACAAAACAAAAATAACGGTCATCGGATGACCGTTATTTTTGTTTTGTCTATTTGTAAAGAGTTAGTCAGCCACTTCTATTCCTTACAGTACACCTTGTCGCTACTTTTCCGCTACGCTACAAAGATAGCTGGCAAGGTCGGTAGAAGTGGTTTAGACCACTTCCACGCCCATACTCCTAGCAGTGCCTTCGATACTCTTCATGGCTGTTTCGATTGATGAAGCATTGAGGTTGGGCATTTTTTCTTCGGCGATTTCGCGTATTTGTGCTTTGGTAATAGTTCCGGCTTTTGAAGTCAAATTTTTTCCAGAACCTTTATCCTTTCCAATCTTCTTTAGAATCAAACGAGAAGCCGGAGATGTCTTGGTGAAGAACGTGAATGTTCGGTCATCAAAGACCGAGATTTCTACCGGTACAACCTCACCCATTCTCTCACGGGTTTGTTCATTAAACTGATTGACGAATTCGCCGATATTGATACCGGCCTGTCCGAGTACCGGTCCAAGTGGTGGAGCTGGTGTAGCTTTACCACCAACGGCCTGAACTTTGATTTTCTTTACGAGTTTCTTTGCCATGATGTATTAAATTAAATTGTGTGGAGCAGTTCGGGTCCATATCCCAAACCACCCCTGAAGCCCGCGTATTGTACAAGAAAATTGCTAATTTGCAACCTTTCATCTCTTACATTTAATGAGCGGTAAAAGGGTGTGTTACTGACAGATACCCGGTGTAGATTACCAAACAAATGATTGATAGTGACAGTATGAGACTGAATGATGTAGCGATTAATCGCTACATTAAAGCTAAATTAGTTATAATCACAGTTGAGAGTGGTGACCTAGTGATAAACAACATGGATTGCCGCGTCATTCCGTTACCACTCCACTCCCTTACAGATAAACGAACGAGTGTCGTAAAAATAAGACGTAACGTAGTGTAGTTTTATTTTTATGACCGAGTGAGTGAAATCTGTATGCTAATACAGGGACTGTACACCTTGCCTACTCTTTTTGCAAAAGAGCAGGCAAGGTCTTGCGAAAGTCCACTGGACTTTCTCACTCGCAAAGACGACGCCAACCGTTCACCATTACGGTCTTTGCGAGTCGCAACGTGGCAATCCACGTCGTTACGTTCTTCATGGATTACTGCGTCAGTTCCGCATTCGCTTCACCTCCTCAAAGACAAACGTAAAAAACACCCACAAGCGAAGCTTGTGGGTGTTTTTTTTATTTAGTCAACTTCCAAAGAAGGTGGAAATTTGATGTAGACACAAGGGGTAAAACTTCTTAAAAAAGTTTAAGATTGGTGCAGATGCGAGGGAGGCAAGAAAAAGAACGCGAGTGGGTACTTACCCATTCGCGTTCTTTTCTTTAGTTCCTGTCTTGGAATTCCTAAAACTTCTTAAATTGGATGAGGCGCTAGGATCCTAGGAATTTTGAGAAGGAGCCTAGTTCTCTACGGTGACTGAACAAAATTCCGTAGCAACAACGCGAATCGTCAATTTTAGGAGTTTTGATTTAAACTTTCTTGATTTGGAGGAAGTCTAGTTCGACCGGCGTTTCGCGTCCAAACATCGCTACCAACACCTTGACCTTGCCACTCTTTTCATCCACTTCACTTACCTTTCCTTCCAACTCCTTGAACGGACCATCAGTGATGATGACAATGTCTCCGGCTGAAAGGTCAACCTTGTGAGTGACGGTATCGTCGGACATTTGCTTCATTAAAGATTTGTATTCTGCCTCTGATAATGGGACGGGTTGTGTACCACTACCAACAAAGCCAGTTACCCGAGGAGTATTTCGAACGACATACCATGACTCATCATCTACTACCATTTCTACCAAAATGTATCCTGGAAAAAGATTTTCTTCTTCAGTTACTCGCTTACCACCTTTGACGTGAATTTTCTTTTCTGATGGCACAACTACATTAAAAATCTTATCCTGCATACCAAGAGAATCGATGCGCTGGCGCAAGTTTCGCAAGACTGCATTTTCGTAGCCGGAGTAAGTGTGAATAGCGTACCAATGACGCTCCCCCGTAAATTGTTGCTTAGCCATACAATTATAGACGATTAATAATAAAATCCACTCCTGAAGAGAAAATGAAATCAAAGGAGCCAACAAACAAACCAACAAACAAACTGATGGCAATAACCAAAAGGGTATAAATCAAGGCCTGGTTTTGAGTTGGCCACCTTACCTGCTTTAATTCTCGAAAGGTGTCGCGGAAATATTGAGTTAATTTTTCCATGATAAATTAGTTATTCAAAATAAAAACGCCTCAAGGGCGAATTACAAACAATTATACTCTTTTACACAAATATGTCAAAGACGCTCAACTTAAAGCCGGGCGTCTTTGATATATTTGATTAAGGAGCCACTCCTACCGAATTTCAAACGTCAAATATACATTGCTGATGATTTTATCTTCACCGACTGGTATATCCGGACCAGCAAATGAATCCTCCACCGCCGATTCCATTCTAGCAGTCTTGTAATATGGATCTGGATAATTTGGCTGATTTTCAGAATAACTAACCAGATGACCAAGTCGGACGTCAAGATCCTTGGCTAATTTCTTGGCTTGGTCTCGGGCATCCTCAATCGCTAATTTTCTCGCTTCGGTCTTGAGGGCGTCAGGGTCATCAATAGTAAAGTTAATATTACTGATGTCAGTTACCCCCTTCTGTCCCACACCGGCTAAGATAGTTCCGGCATTATCAATAGCTCTAACTTTAACAGTGACAGTTTGCGACACCTCAAAACCATCCTCCGTTTGTTCTCCTGGAGGACAATATCCAATAGAAATACATGGTCGCTGTTCGTATTTATACTTTGGAAAAAGCAAATAATTTTCTGTCTTGATATCTTTTTCTTCAATTCCCGAATCCTTTAGATAGGCCAAGACGTCATTAATGGCTGTACCTGACAACTCCTGTGCTGAAATGACATCATCACCCTCGGCTCTGACTGAAAAAGAAAATTGAGCAATATCCGGTACAGTGGTCACTTCGCCAGTACCAGTTACTGATATTGAAGGAGAAACCATAGCAGATTGATCTGCCTGTTTTAAAACCATGTTCGTATAAGCACCCAAGGACACCACAACCGCCACTAAAACAAGTGTTAACAAGACACTGTTATACGTCTTACTAAAAAATACATTTAACATATTTATTTATTATTTACCCAGTAAACGATTCAACAACATCCGTAATCGTGAAATCATTCCTTCACCATCGCCACAAATAGTGGTGAAAGCAGCCAAATCCTCCTTAGAAATAATTGGGGTATCCGGTTGATTTTCCATCAAATAATACATTATAGATGAACTTCCCTCAACATGACCCAAACCAAGAGAGTGCCCAAATTCATGCATCAATACTCTTGTTAATTCCGTCTGACTGCTAAATTTGTAGATATTGATTTCATTGCCCTGATAATCACCCTGAGTGAATTCTTCTGTGGTACCAAAGTTTTTATTGTATGTCTGAACTCCATCATTATACTGGGAGATAATACGATTGCCTTGCTCACCAAGATCATTCAAATTTGAAACAATTCGGGCAAGGTTCTCTGACAAGATAGATAGGGCATCTGCTTCCTTTTTTAAAGTAAATTGTTCACTTTGCAAATTAGCAAAAACTGACTCGGGCGCTCCACCTTCTTTATTGTATTTCTCTACTGTGTCATTAAATTTTTTCAGGCGGGCATTATAGGTAGCTACCCTGGCATCATAAGAACTATGTAATTGTTGATATTTAGTATTTAGGTTCTCATACTCTGAAGCGATCTCGGTACTGGTTTTTTCCTTGGAATCAAGGTTGAAACGGAATGCTTCCTCATTCACTACTCGTTCTTGCCGATCATCAAAAATAAAATTGATTGGAAAATCAGTTTCCTCATCATAAACAAATAAATCGCGACCAGTCTCCTTCTCCCAAATTGTGGCGGTCTGTTCCATTATTTCCTTTGCCTCTAATTCTGTAATCTCAAAACGAGAATCAAAGGCGCCAAGGCGATAATGAATTGGAGTATTACACACTGTCGTAATGCTGGTCTGAAAAAAATATACTACCGAGAAAGCAATAGATAACAAAAAAGTGATAAGGAATATTTTCCGCATTTAATAATAATATCAAAAAAATTCATTACGGACTATAAAAGTTTTAACGAACCCTAGTAAAGACATGGATCGCTTCGCAAGCTCACGAAGACGACTAAAACTAAAGTTTTAGTCGTCGACGGTCAGCGTAGCTGACCGTCTTTATGAGGAAGGAGGAAGTACGACGACTGACGTGGCAATCCATGGCGGACAACATGGATTGCCGCGCTTTCCCTTAACAGGGACTGTACACCTTGTCACTAATTATTCTCGTACCTCGAAAATTAGCAGGCAAGGTCTTGCGAAAGCGTCCCACGCTTTCTCACTCGCGAAGACGGATAAGGGTGAAACACATCCCCTCTTGGCACACTGCTTTCATTTCTTCATCAAGAAAGAATAATTCCAGCTTTTGTGACATCTGCACTGACATCATAGACAGCTACAGGTATTATTTTAACAAGACCTTTCAACACTCTGGTGGGAAACTGCTCTAACATTTGAGTAGTGGCCTTTTCAAATTCTGCACCAGTAGTTATATAAGAGCCAGCGCCTTTAATTTGTACACCAGACAATCCAGACCAGCAAGACAATGCCACCTGGCTATCGGACAAGATATTCTCAATGGTTTTACCCATAAAAAAATCATACAGCGTGATTGATTCTGGGGTGACAGCAACAACCGAAACTGGCACTACATTTATTCCCCTAAGACCATAGGTGGCCAAGGCCCTTGCTTCAGCATTAGAAATAGCATTGATTATTTTAGATGATAGCATGTGAGTTGTTCATCCTTCCTGCCAGGACGGTACTACTTTTTAGCATTACGCTCTTGAATCTTGCGACGTGATAGTTGCTGAGCAGCATTCATACTGTGTTGATAATAAAGTGACTTCACTCCCTGTTTCCAGGCCTGAATATAGAGCTGATTGATTTCTTTTACTGGTGTATCTGGTGCTACCATAACATTTAGAGACTGTGACTGGTCAATGAATTTTTGACGTACAGCAGCTTGCTCGATAACTGCGCTTTGGTTTATTTCTGCAAAGGTGCGGTAGACTTCTTTTTCGTGTTCATCCAGAAAATCTAAATGCTGTACCGAGCCGTCCGCGTCACGAATACTATCCCAAACTAATTTTGTATCTTGACCCTTTGTCTCAAGTAACTCCTTAAGCATTGGGTTCTTGATAGTCACTTTCATCTTAGCAATATCTTTGATATAGCAATTAGACCAGATTGGTTCAATACCCTGTGACACCTGACCAAGAATAAATGCGGACGAGGTAGTGGGAGCGATTGACATCGTGGTTGTATTGCGTCGACCATAACCTTTGAGGATGGCTGGCTCGCCATATTCTACAGCCATGGCCTCTGAGGCAGCGTATGATTTTTCTTGAATTAACTTGAATACTTCAGAATTAAGCACTATGGCCTCTTTACTTTCAAAACTAAGATTTTTTGATTGCAAAAGTGAGTGCCAGCCAAGGACACCAAGTCCTAAGGCACGGTTATCTCGAGCGAAGTTGTATGCTCGCTCCATAAAAGTAAAGGCGAGACGCTTTTCCTTATCATCATTATCACGCAACGCCTCAAGTTTATTTATGAAATCTTGCATCACAGCATCGAGGAAATACGTCATTGTCTCAACTAAGTCGGTGTCTTTCCAATCATCATAATGGTGTAAGTTAACCGACGAGAGACAACAAACAAAAGACCAGTCTTCCTTACTGGGAAGCATAATTTCACTACAAAGATTACTAGCTACAATTTCAAGCTTTTTGTCTTGGTAAACTTTCGCCGTATTATTGTTGGCCGTATCTTTGAAGATAATATAAGGGTAACCCATTTGTCCACGACGCTGAATAATCTTGGCCCAAACTACTCTCTTGTCCGCATCACCTTCAATCATCTTCTCCATCCACTCATCACCCACCGTCACACCATGAGTAAGTTTCTGAATCGGATTACCCTCGGTACCTATATCAAGGAACTCATTGATGTCGGGATGCTCAATAGGTAGATAGGGTGAAAAATTACCCCGTCTCACTGAACCTTGACTAACAACATCAATAATTGTTTCAAATAACTGCATGAAATGAACTGGTCCGGACGAGTGTCCATTATCAGAAATGCCAGCTCCGCGTGGGCGTAAGGCACCAAAGTAAGCAGAGGTACCGCCTCCATATTTACTCATCATCCCCACTTCGGCCTGAGTAAGAAGGATACCAGCCATATCATCGGGGAGATATGATCCAAAACAACTGATTGGTAGCCCTTTTTTAACACCAAAGTTAGACCACACTGGTGACGCTAGCGAAATCCAACCTTTAGACATATATTCATAAAATTTGTCACTAAAGCCCGGCTTTTTAAGTAACTTTTCCGTCGTATCTGAAATCACTCTAACCCTATCTTCAGCTGTCTGTCCTTCAGCTAAATAACCTCGGGCTAGGAAAGTGCGACTATTTTCATTTAACCAATACCATGCTTCCATAAAATATAAGTGAGTTATCTACTATTAATAATATGAACACTAAAACAAATCTTCACTAGTCACACTTTGACTGCGTTTGTTGTAATTAATTGATCGCTTCTCAAAGAAGTCGAGATGTTTGGTGGCAATAACTTCGTTATCAAACCAGTCCGTCTCTTCCAGTAGCGCTGGGTTAACCTCAAAAATACGAGATAGTCCGATAGCGGCTAACGAATTATTAAAACGATTCTTCACAAATTCTTTAACATTGGTAGAAGGAAGGAAATCCAATTCCCCGGCTTCATAAATCCAATCAATCACTCGACTCTCAGTTTCATAGGCCTCTTTACAAGATTGGATAATTTTTGCATTCATCTCGTCATCAAACCATTCGGGGTGCTCCTTCTTAATAATATTAATGATGTCGATACCAAACAAACCGTGAATTTGTTCTTCCTTCGAAGTGGCCTCAACCGCGTTGCTAGTACCGCGGAACATACTGCGATGTTTGTTAAACGATAAAATAATCAGAAATTGAGAGAAAAGTGACACGTGTTCAATAAAAAGAGAAAACAAAAGAATTGATTGAGCGTACTGCTTATTTTCATCTGTCCGCGATAGGGCGACCATTTTATCAAGATAATTAACACGCTCTTGCAAAACTGGAATGTCTTTTATTCTGGTAAACTCATCATTGAGGCCGAGTAATTCGAGTAGATGAGAATAGGCATCGGTGTGACGCACCTCACTTTCGGCAAAAGTAGCACCCACCGCCCCAATTTCCGGCTTAGGCATTTTTTTATAAATATCACCCCAGAAAGTTTTAACCGCTACTTCTACTTGTGCAATTGCCAGCATCGAATGCTTAATGGCACTACGCTCCACATCGGTGACGCGTACATGAAAGTCGTCTACATCACTAGTGAATTTAAACTCCGTGTGAATCCAATATGAGTGTCGTATAGCATCAACATACTCATAGAGTTCTGGATATTCGTATGGCTTAAGGTTCACGCGCTTCTTAAAGATATCGCGCTCGCGCATTTTCTTGCGCTCGTTACGATAAATGATATAGGCCTTGGCAGTTTCAAAGTAATCCAGTTCCATCAAGGACGCCTCCACTAAATCTTGGATTTCCTCTACGGTCGGATAACCCTCAACACATTTCTGCGCCTTGGGATCGTCAGGAGTAGCAGTGCTAGCGTCAACACACATCTCCACGACTTTTTTATGTGTTAACTCCGCAACCTTGGCAGCATCTTTGGAGCCACCCTCCTTGGTTTCGTTGATGGCCTTTAGGATTGCTTGCTCAATCTTTTTGATATCAAACGTTTGCATTCCGCCATCACGTTTTTTAATGTGTTTAATTTCCATATCTTAAACTTCTTAAAGAAGATACCGATTACTAATAACTCTACAATGATTATTTTCTTCTCTCGCAAACACAATTGGTGGTGGAACCCGGATTGGGGTGTCGATTGGGTTTGGGAAACAAGTTTACTTGAGTGAGGTCAAGACAACACCAGGCGGCTAACCTGGCCAACACTTGTTACCAACAAGTGAGAGTGTCTTGACCTCCGGACACACACGGTGGAGAAAATCGTGCGGTACATACATAGTAGTTTGATTTGCCTCGAATGTAAAAAATGGCTATGCTTCGTCAGAGTGGCTTAATATAAGGATTTAATAAAAATTATTACTAAATTAAATGTGGATAACTACCCTGAGCCAAACAGTAGGTAACTTATTTTGATTTTGACTAGGGTAGTTTAAAGCAACAGCGTCCTTATCAGCTACAATTGTCCATCATATAAAGAAAAAAATATTATTTATTCAGAAGTGAATATTAAAAAACGTCTTTGCGAGTCGCTACGAAGCAATCCACGCCGTCACCGTTACACCACCGTTCGTTTTTGTCATCTTTGCAAGCAATGATGGGGCAGTAATACAGCGTCGTCGTGTTTTCATTGATTGTCATGCTTTCTTGCCCCAGCTGAGACAAGGATTCTAACTGGGTAAGTGAAAAGTGAAAAGAAATAATCCACTTTACTATCGACTTAAACTATCACGAATCTCGGTCAATAATTTTACTTCAGCCGACGGCTCAACAATTTTTTCGGCAACTGGTTTAGCTTCTTCTTTCTCATGTAAACGTGATACAGCTTTAATAGCCAAGAAAATTACTAGGGAAATTATTACAAAATCAACAATACTTTGAATGAAAACTCCATAGGTAATAGCGGTATCACCAACTACTAACTGCAAATTACTAAAATCAATTCCACCGAGGAGGATACCTAAAAAGGGAGTAATGATATTTGTTACCAATGACGAAACAATCTTTCCAAAAGCTGTTCCAATAACTACCGCCACCGCCAACTCAATCACATTTCCCTTCATGGCAAAGGCCTTAAACTCTTCAATAAATATTTTCATATTTTGCTAATTATTTAATTACGGATTCTAAAATAAAAAACCACTAACATAAAAAACCACTCCAGCGCCAAGAATAAAAACAAAAAATAAAATGACCAGCAGTGTTTCTTGATCCATGCGTTTATAGTATACAAGATATTGAATACTCCGCTAATCAATAGAAAGTTGGGGGGTAACCTTTCACACCTCCCAAATTTCCAGAGGAAACCATCGTCTCTGCGAGGTCACAACCGAAGCAGTCCAGCGTGCCTACTATCAGAAAGCTCTGGATTGCTTCAGATAAATCTTCGCAAAGACGACGAGGGTGTAAGCAGTTACTTTGGAAGTCCTCGACTTTTCCCCTAAAAATAGGTATAAATATGCACACGCGAACGATAATGATACCGCGTCAAATCACATGGCGGCTATGGTATAAAGGTTATTACTGGAGTTTGTGGAACTCTCAATTCGGGTTCAATTCCCGGTAGCCGCCCCAAAAAAACTTAATCCAAGCTTGGCTTGGGTTTTGTTTTTTTGGTGGCTACCGAGAAAGGCAACTGCTTGCCTTTCGTGGAATTGAACCGGCCGGAAGCATGTTTTTCTTACCCTTGTCAGAAAAACAGCTGAGGCGGGCCCGAAAGTTCTTAGTATTTTTAAAATGCGAAGCATGAATAAAATACTTAGAAACTTGTGGGTTCAATTCCCGGTAGCCGCCCAAATCAGCCGGCCCCAAAGCGTTTAGCTTTGGGGCCGTTGCTGTTTGGAGCGAGCTACCGGGAATTGAAAGACGGAGTCTCATGTGAATTTCGGAGTGAAGCGAAGAAAGAGAGAGACGAGTCAGGGTCGTGAACGATATTGAAACAAGGAGCGAAGCGACTATGTTTCAAATCGACTCCTGACCAATTCCCGGTAGCCGCCCCAAAATCTTCTTATTAAAAAGACATTTCCCTTTCATCTACCAAATGGGTCAGACAATTGGAATGCCCATATAACATTAGAAACAAAAAACAAACCCCGTCGGGATTTGTTTTTTGTTTTGATTTTAATAAAAAATTAATCTTTGACTTCTAAATCTAGATTGTCACTAATGACTGATTGAGTCAGGCCGGAGCGTAGGGCTAATTGTACAATGAGTGTCGCCCGGGTGGTGTAGGATGATTCAAACTCATCCACCTTGCCATTATATTCCATCCTGACTTCAGCCACTCCATCTTCTACCCGTACTTCAATTTTTGCATTGTCATCTGAATCATCGTTTGATGACTGGTCATCATTGGAGTCATCTTCATTATCATTTGAATCAGATACACTATCGTCCTGGCTATCCCTATCCTCAATTTCAAAATCAAGAGCTGTGTCTACTGTCGCACGGTCAATACCGAACCTAGAAACAATTTCGGCAATAACTTCCTCGCGAGTGTCGGCGCTGGTTTCAAAAGTAGTTTTGCGATCATTGATTTCTACTTTTACAATCGTAGTATTCAAGAAGACATCGGCTTCGGCCTCGAAGGAGTTGGTTGAGGTTGAGGTGTTATTAGTACCGTCTTCGTCATCGTTGTCGTCAGAATCATCGCTATCATTATCATTAGAGTCATCGTCAGATTTATCATGTTTGTCGTTATTCTTAATTCGGATTTCGGTCTCTCCTTTTTTATTTCGAATTTCAACCCGATCATTACCACTCCTGATCTCGATACGATCATCGTCAATACGGACCCGCTCAGCTACTCCGTATAAATCAGTTATCAGAGCTGCTAAAATCCGTGACTTTTCGGCCTCGTCCACATGGACACTATCTAGTGATTTTTCAATCAATCTTATGGCGGTGGCAATTCGGTTATCAAAACTGCTAGAAGTAATTTTGTCTGTTATATCCTTTATTTGGCTATCCCTATCCTCAATTTCAAAATCAAGAGCTGTGTCTACTGTCGCACGGTCAATACCGAACCTAGAAACAATTTCGGCAATAACTTCCTCGCGAGTGTCGGCGCTGGTTTCAAAAGTAGTTTTGCGATCATTGATTTCTACTTTTACAATCGTAGTATTCAAGAAGACATCGGCTTCGGCCTCGAAGGAGTTGGTTGAGGTTGAGGTGTTATTAGTACCGTCTTCGTCATCGTTGTCGTCAGACCTCTCTGCCAAAATTGAACGCAGTTCGGTTAGACGTTCTTCCGCAAAAGTTACTTGTAATCGAGCGCGGGTCTCATCATCATTTGTCAGAGAAAGACGGACTCTTTCAATTGCTTGATCAATCGGGAATAATATATCTCCGGGACGAGCTTCATTTGAAGCGTAGACTGAACCACTCGCTCCCAGCATTAGTACTAATGCAATAATAATTGATGCCATAGATTTTTTTGTTATAAAGCTGAATAAAAATGGAGAAGGAATGGGCAATTTTTGAATATCAGTTTCAATAGCATACCACAGATCACTCTTTTTTTGATCAGTTAGCGGAACATTATGCGATTCCAATATAGTTTGTATCTTGTCTTTTTCCATATATTTTTATCGTGAGTCTAATGAAACTGATAATGATTTGAGAGCTCGATGGTGTCTCACCCTCACGGCCGATTCCTTCATACTTATGAGTGTGGCGATTTCGGAAAATGTATATCGTGACCAATGGTGCAGTACCACAATTTCCCTAGCAAGAGCATCCAGTTTTTCTAAAGCGCGGGTGACCTCATCTGAAACAGAGGAATTATCGAGAAATTCTCCGTGTTTCTGTTCGTCAAACTCGCTCTGGTTTTTTATTGCTCGGGTATGTTTATTGGCATAGTATTTCGCTAATTTGCGCTTAGTGATAGTAAATACAAAGCCATAAAACTGCTCCCTTGATGCATAAGTGAAATTTGGTAGGGATTTATAGAAATCTACAAATATTTCTTGGGTAATGTCGGTGGCGTCGTCTTCCGAATGACTTCGATAACGGACGTACGCAAAGACCTTATCAATCAAATGTTCGTAGAGTGTCCTAAAAGCATCCGCATTTCCTAATGCTGATTTTTTTATTAACTCATTGAAATCATCGATATAATCCATATCACTTCACTCAATAGTAACATAGCCGGTTTTTCTAAAAACGTTACTTTTTTAGATAAAGGGCGAAAGTAACTAATTTGAATAGAAGTTTTCATCAAACAAAATACGATTGAGAGCAATTGAAAATACTCATAATATTTCCCCAACATTCTTACTTACTATATACTTCGTTAGCTATGAATACCAAAGAAAGCAATCGTTGGACAGAAATACTTTTTCACCTCGGAATGTGGTGGCGTATTATTTATGGTTTTTTGCGAATTATTATTGCTGTTCTTCTCCTCCAACACGTCGGAACTCCTGTGTCTGATATTTTTCTAAAACTTATGAGTCACGAACTCATTCAAGATCCGAATGACCGAGTAATACAAATGGTAAACCATCTCCCCTATCTGGTTACTTATTACCTGGCTTTTTATTTTATGTTTTGGGGAGTAATGGATATTTTTATGTCAATTTTATTGCTACGACACCAGCTATGGGCCTTCCCAGTCGCCATCTATATGATAGTGGTTTTTATTGTCTATGAGCTTTTTAGGTTTTTCCACACCCATTCACTGATGCTACTAGCGGTTATTGGTATGGATGTATTTATTATTTGGATTATTAAAAGAGAGTATAAAAAGCTAAAATCCTGACGCAGGTCAGGATTTTAGCTTTTGTCGGCAGGAGAGGACTTAAACTCTACGAGTTCAGTACCCCAATTAGCTAGATTATTTCGCAAGCTCATAATCTAGCTCAATCGGGCTTCAAGCCCTCACGCAAAGCACATTTAGTGCTTTGCGTGAGGACTTGAACATTACATGTTCGGTACAGGTTGTCGCTACTTTTGCAAAGTAGCTGGCAACCTTTTCAAGTCCTCGCGTGATGTGTCCCACACATCACTTCCTGGGCACAATAAAATCAAAAACCGCACTGACGTGCGGTTAAGATTTTTATTGTGCCCAGGAGAGGACTTGAACCTCCACGGATTACTCCACACACACCTCAAGCGTGCCTGGCTACCAGTTACAGCACCTGGGCAATATTTTCTCTGTTCGAGATTTGGCAATTATGCCTGAAAGGAAAGGTAATTTCAAGCTAAGTCACGGGTTACGAAAAAACCGAACTATCAGTTCAGTTTGTTCGACAATTATTTTAGAAAAACTTTAGTCCTTCTTTTCAGCATCAGCTTCTACTAGCTCGTCTGGGTTTTCTTCGGCGACAACTTCTGGAGTGACTGTCTCCACTTCAGCTTCGGTTATTGTTGTTGTCTCAACTGCCACTTCCTCTTCTTTCAGTACTTCAGCTTCGGCAACGGTAGCGGCTTCTTCGGCGGCTTTGACCTCGGCATCTATTCTTGAGGTGGCATCTGTCTCTGATTCGGTCATCATAGACACCAAATTCATACGGCGCATCTGTCGTTTGATTTCACGGGCTACTTTCTCACGGATATAGTAAAGTTTGGCACGGCGGACTTTGGCACGCTTTACGATCTCAATCTTCTCAATCAATGGAGAGTAGAGGGGGTAAATTTTTTCGACTCCGATACCACTCGATACTTTTCGGACTGTAAATGTAGCTCCTGGTTCATCACCATGCTTGCGGGCCAACACTAGACCTTCAAAAATTTGAAAGCGAGTCTTGCCCTTATCAACAATTTTTTGGTGCACCTTAACAGTATCGCCTGGCTTGATGCCTAAAGCTTTACGGTCTTCCATCTGAACTGGCGAGGTAATTACCCCGGCTAATGATGTTGTCATAATAATATCTATATTTGAGTCCGTTTTTAACGTGCCATAATCTACCACAAGGAGCCCCGTTCTGCAATACGTTCCGCCGCCTTGATAAAGAAGTCTATCGTATCGGTATTTTCATGCTTCAAAAGCCCTCGGTATGATTGGACAACTGGAGAATTATACTCTTTCCCTGCTATACTCTTAAATAAACAACGCTTGGTTACGGTTCGTAAGATTCGGTGTTGAGGAAAATGTACCCAACCCAGAAAATCAATTCCTGATGAAAAAGTAGCAATCGAAACCTTGCCGGGATGAAGTTCGAGTTTTAGTTTCGCTCGCAAAAATACTACCAAATAGTGCGCCTTTAGTAATAGAGTGACGCACCTGTTCTAGGTTATCTTCTTTTAATAAGGTCTTTGCGGATTTCAAATGGTTAGACGGTAGTTCGGTCGATAGTGCTTATAGTAGTTTTTGATCTGCCTTATTATTTCTCAATCTTCTATACAAAGTAGACCATTGCCATTCTTCAGCTTTTAATACCAACTTCGATACTCTTTATCTGAATTAAAAATTTGTACCCGGCCGTTG
>Ga0210009_1002066_pt1 | contig 15529 bp, 13 predicted proteins | sample CryGeyCG2114_065_FD_185457 | JGI IMG/M metagenome (GOLD analysis project Ga0210009, IMG submission 185457) | Groundwater microbial communities from aquifer - Crystal Geyser CG12_big_fil_rev_8/21/14_0.65 (SPAdes) (version 2) | ecosystem: Environmental > Aquatic > Deep subsurface > Groundwater ... | reverse complement strand
CTGCCAGCTCTACTATGGTTTGTCCTTCCTTCAGTGCCTCCACCGCTACCCTTGCCTTAAATAATGCGCTGTGGTTCCTTCTGGGTCTCTTTGCCATCGTTACTGCTCCTTTCAGTCTTTTTCAGGACAATCAGCCAATTTCGGCTTCGCCATTTGCCCTGTAAGAGGCGATCAGGCATTGACTCAATGTCTGCCCTTCGGTTCCTTATTTTAGAGCAGCTTTACCACTTATGTCTCTGCCCAGTTTTTCCAGACCAGCGCTTTTTCTAATAGATGGAAATTCCGGACGAACGAGGGGAATTCTGGGGACACCATACTTAATTCTTGACACGCAAGGAGTTTCGGTGTCCTATTCCACCGACTAAGAAACAGAAAAGGTGAGGCGGTCTATCTCACTAATTCAGTCCATGACTCGCCGGGGAGAGTAACTTTCTGGAGTTTATCAAAAGGCGTAGCCTCTTGACACATGTTAACGTGGATGTTAACATAATTTGTGCATAGAACCATTATCTTTTATAAGACAGCGGATGGTAAATGTCCTATACAGGATTTTCTTGATTCTTTGCCTTGTAAAGTTGCACAAAAGGTAACATGGGTTCTTAATTTATTAGAGGATTTAAATGCTGTTCCATCTACATATTTTAAAAAACTGATTGGCACAGACGAAATATGGGAATGCCGGATTCTGTTTGGTTCAAATGCTTATCGTATATTATGTTTCTTTGCTGATAATTCTGTGGTTGTGCTGACGCATGGATTTATAAAAAAGAGCCAAAAGACGCCTAAGCATGAAATAGAAAGGGCAGAGGCTTATAGAAGTGACTTTTTGAGAAGGAGGGCAAAACATGAGTGATTTAAAAAAATACATAAGCGAAAGAAAAAAGAGAGACAGGAAATTTGCTGAAGGATTTGACGAAGGTTATGAGCAGTTCAAAATTGGCGTGATGCTGCGTCAGGCGCGCGAATCAGCAGGGCTGACGCAGGAGGAACTTGCCCGCAGGCTTAAAACTAAAAAAACTGCAATTTCACGAATTGAAAACCATGCAGATGACATTAAGCTGTCAACTTTAGAGCGTGTTGCCGCATCTCTTGGGAAAAGACTTCAAATCAGTATCGCATGATAATAAAGATATTATCCATAAAATAAACAGGGTCATCGCCAGATTTCCTGACATCCTATTTCCCCATCATTCCCTCCGAAGATTTCTCTTGACAGAAAAATACTTTTTGCCATAAACTGAACGTAGGTTCATATGAACAAGCGTTCAGGTATAAAGTCAAAGAAGAGAATCCTTGAGGCCGCGATGAGGGTGTTCTCCAAGTACGGCTATGCGAAGGCGAACATGAGAGTGATTGCCAAAGCTGCCGATATAAGCACCGGAGGGCTTTATCTTTATTTTAAAAACAAGGAAGACCTCTACCTGACTCTCATGAAAAGCAAGATGGATGACTTTGCCGGCCAGACACTGGAATCGGTGAGAGATGTTACGGACCCCGCAGAAGCGATAAGCGCCTTCATGGCGATGACCCTTGATTACGCAAAGAAGCATAAGGAACTCATCCTTGTACAGGGGAGGGAGCACGGGTTTGCATTCGGCCTTGAGATGAAAAGAAAATTTTTCAAGACGCAAAGAGGACTCATCGAGAACATAATCAGGCAGGGAATTCAATCAGGTGTATTTAAAAAGGTGAATGTGCAGGAAACAGCCAAGATAATCTTCAGTGTCATAAGAGGTTTTGTTTTGAGTATCGTGGTAGAGGCGGATGCGCTTTTTTCGCCTGAGGAGTGCAGCAAGCTGCTGCTTAACGGCCTTCTGAAAAAGGAGTAAAACATGAAGAAGATTGTTTTTTCAATGTTGTTTATTTTTTTATTGGCTGCAAATTGTTATGCAGTTGAATACAGCCTTGAAGACCTCTACAAAATTGCGCTTGAGCGTTCTGAGAGAATAAAAATATCAGAGGAAGACCTGTTCATTGCGCAGAAGGGGAAGGATAAAGCGGCGGCGGCGCTCATGCCAAAGCTCTCGGGTTTTGGAAGTTATACGAAATATACGGAAGACAGATATTCTTCTTCAAACACGCTTATTCAGCCCGATGATTCCAAGTCCTGGGGGGTGAGGCTGGACCAGTCCTTTTCACTGAGCGGAAGGGAGCTTACCGCTTTTAGCATATCTAAAGGGAATATTGAGAAAAACAGATTTGACCTCCATGCAGCTAAAGAGGAATACCTTCTTAGCGTCTCTGCCTCATATTATGAAGTCCTGAGGGCGAAGAAGGCTTTGGATATTGCAAAGGCAAATGTTGAAAGGTTAACAAAACACAGGGATGCCGCAAGTATAAGATTAAAAGTTGGAGAGGTTACAAAGACCGCTCTGCTCAGGGCAGAGGCAGAGCTTTCAGGCGCGCAGTCCGAGGAGATAAAGGCAAAAAATGCACTGGAGCTTGCGAGGGCTGTTCTTGCAAGGATTGTCGGCATTGCGAGGGATTATAGTTTAAAAGACAGCGGGCAGCTCGGGGTTGACAGCCTATTGTCTCCGGAGACTGAATTAGTGACTGCCGGATGCCAGCCGGAACCAATGAACTGTTTTAAAACAATCGCTCTCTCAGAGCGGGTTGAACTCAAGGGGCTTGAACTTCAGAAAAAAATTGGACAGGAACAGGTTAAATATACACAAGGCTCTTACTGGCCCACGCTTTCCATAGAAGGCGTTTATTCAAGAAAGGACGAAGACCCGGCAGCTTCAACTCTCAATAAAGAAAGCGCCTACGGCGGGTTAAAGATAAGCATTCCGATTTTTGAGGGAGGGTTGAGGGATGCAGAGGTAAAAGAGGCAGAGGCCAGGCAGAGACAGACAGCGCTTTTATATGAGGATAAAAAGAAGTCCATAGACATTGAGGTTGAAAACGCCTATCTGGACCTGATAACCCAGAAGGGAATCATGGAAAAGTTCGGGGCACAGTTGGTTTTTGCAGAAGACAACTATAAGGCTGTTTCAAAGCAGTTTGAGTTCGGCATTGCAAACAGCATTGATGTTATGGATGCAAACACACTTCTTGTCACAGCAGAAAGACAGTTGGCTGATTCCCTGTATAACTATAAGTTGTCGGATTTAAGGCTGAAACGTGCGGCGGGAATACTGTTGAAGACTGTAAGCAGTAAACATTAGACAGGAGACAGGAGACATTAGACGGGAGATAGGAGACAGGAGACGGTCAAGGTATAAAGGAAAAATAAAAGGAGCATATATAATGAGAAGAATATCTTTCAGAATTTTATGTTTACTGTTTGCTGTTTACTGTTTACTTTTCTTGCCTGCATGTTCAGGCAAGAAAGAACAAGCGGTCAAAAAGCCCGCGGCGCCCGTGACTGTCGGCGCTGTGATTAAAAAGACAGTCCCTGTTCAAATCCGCGCCATAGGGAATGTTGAGGCGTATTCAACAGTCTCTGTCAAGGCGCGTGTCAGCGGCGCTCTTACGCATGTTTATTTCAGAGAGGGCCAGGATGTTAATAAAGGCGGCCTGCTTTTCACGATAGACCCCCGGCTTTATAAGACGGCGCTTGACTCTGCCAGTGCTAATCTGGTTCGTGACGCGGCCTTTGCTAAAAAAGCAGAGGAGGATTTACGCCGCTATACCGAGCTGTTGCGCGATGAATTAGTCAGCCGTTCCCAGTATGAACAGATTTTTGCCAATGCTGAGGCGCTTAAGGCCACTGTGGAGGCGGATAAAGCGGTTGTAGAAAATGCGCGCTTGCAGGTTGAATACTGCACAATAAACGCTCCTATCGCAGGCAGAACAGGCAGTCTCTTAGTGAATCAAGGGAATCTGATTAAGGCAAATGACGATAAGCCGATGGTAATCATAAACCAGTTGCAGCCTGTATATGTTAATTTTTCAGCGCCTGAGCAATACCTGCCTGAGATTAAAAAATACATGTCAGCAGGGAAATTAAATGTTGAGGCATTTTTGTCAAAAGAAGACAAAAAATCTTTTCGTGGGGTTTTGTCTTTTATGGACAACACAGTGGATACTGCAACCGGGACAATCAAGCTTAAGGCAACCTTTAGTAATAAGGAAAAAGCCCTTTGGCCCGGGCAATTCGTAACTGTCCTGATTACCCTGTCAAATTTACAGGATGCGGTAGTCGTTTCCACACAGGCGATACAGACAGGACAACAGGGACAATTCGTATTCGTTGTGAAAGACGGGACAGCGGAACTTCGTCCGGTTACTGCCGGTGTAACATACGAAGATGTGACGGTTATAGAAAAGGGGCTGTCGGTAGGCGAGCAGGTGGTTACTGACGGCCAAATGCGCCTTATGCCGGGTTCAAAGGTGGAAATTAAAAATAAATAAATAACGTAACGCGTGATGCGTCATGCGTGATGAGTAAAAAATAAAATCATTAACCCATAACGCATCACGGATTACACATTACGGTTTTAAACAATGAATATTTCAGATATATTTATAAAACGCCCTGTAATGACCAGTCTGGTCATGCTGGCAGTAATGCTCTTTGGGGTTTTTGCATATAGGCTTCTGCCTGTTAACGACCTGCCGAGCATTGATTTTCCGACAATACAGGTTACCTCCAATCTGCCTGGAGCGAGTCCTGAGACTATGGCCAGCGCTGTCGCAACCCCGCTGGAGAGACAGTTTTCTACGATTTCCGGCATTGACTCAATGACGTCTACCAATGGTCAGGGTATCTCTATTATCACACTCAAGTTTGCTCTGGAGCGCGATATAGACGCTGCGGCTCAGGATGTTCAGGCTGCGATATCCATGGCTGCGCGCCAATTGCCTCAAGACATGCCGAGTCCGCCTTCATACAGAAAGGTAAATCCGGCTGACCAGCCTGTTTTATATCTGGCGCTAAACTCTCCGACCCTTCCCCTGTCGGATGTTAATGAGTTTGCCGATACAATCATTGCGCCGCGTGTATCAATGATAAGTGGTGTGGCGCAGGTTCTTGTTTACGGCTCGCAAAAGTATGCAGTGCGGGTTCAGCTTAACCCTCAGGCTCTCGCGAACCGTAAGATAGGCATAGATGAAGTTTCGGCGGCTTTGGCACGGTGGAACGTTAACCTGCCGACCGGCGGACTTCAGGGAGACAAGCAGGCATTTACCATACAGGCAACAGGACAGCTTTACAATGCAGAGGCCTTTAGGCCGATGATAATAACGCACCGTCAAGGAGCGCCCGTCCGCCTGCAGGACATAGCCAATGTTGTCGACAGCGTGGAAAATGACAAAATTGCGGCGTGGTATAACTCCGGAGGAAAATCCACAAGGGCTATTGTTTTGGCTATTCAGCGGCAGCCGGGCACGAACACCATAGAGGTTGTAGACAGCATAAAGCGGCAAATCCCAGGTTTTCGCAGTCAGTTGCCGGGTAACGTTCAGCTCAACATTCTTTTCGACCGCACAGAATCAATCAGAGGTTCGGTAGCTGACGTTAAATTCACTCTGGCGCTTACAATAGCGCTGGTTATTATGGTAATTTTTCTTTTTCTTCGCAACCTGTCTGCCACAGTCATCCCGAGCCTTGCCCTTCCGCTCTCAATCATCGGCACTTTTGCGGCAATGTACGGACTGGGATTCTCGGTCAACAATATAACCCTGATGGCGCTGACACTGTCGGTGGGTTTTGTGGTGGACGACGCCATAGTGATGTTAGAAAATATTGTCCGCCACATGGAGCACGGCGTAAAGCCGATGGATGCGGCATTCAGGGGTTCAAAGGAAATAGGCTTCACTATCATATCCATGACACTCTCGCTGGTGGCGGTCTTTATTCCTGTGCTTTTTATGGGAGGCATTCTCGGGCGCCTGCTCCATGAGTTTGCAGTAACAATCAGCGTGGCGATTCTCGTTTCAGGCTTTGTTTCCCTTACCCTTACGCCGATGCTTTGCAGCCGTTTTCTCAAACCGCATGCCGAAAAGCATCATGGACGTTTATACGATATTATGGAAGGATTTTTTGATGGAATGCGCAATCTTTATGAGAAGACCTTAAAGCGTGTGCTTGCCGCGCGCCGCGCCGTGATGATAATTACCGCGGTAATGACGGTGCTCACAGTCTGGCTTTTCACAAAGATGCCGACCGGTCTTCTTCCATCTGATGACATCGGCGCTATATTCGCAATTACAGAAGGCGCGCAGGGTATCTCATTTGAGGACATGAAGCGGAACCAGAAGAGACTTGCCGATATCATTATGGAAGACCCGAATATTCAGGCTTTCATGTCGTCAGCCGGGGCAAGCGGAACACGCGTCGGCTCCAACAGCGGTTTCATGTTCATGAGGCTTAAGCCCAGGCACGAGCGAAAGCTGAACGCAGACCAGATTATTCAGAATCTCCGGCCTAAGGTAATGGGGGTGCCCGGTATCATGATGTTTATGCAGAACCCGCCGCCCATACGGCTTGAGGCAATGCTGTCAAAGGCGCAGTACCAGTTTGTTCTTCAGAGCCCTGAGACGGATGAGCTTTATAAGCATGCTGCTGACTTTGAGATGAAGGTGCGGGGACTGCCGATGATTCAGGATGTGACCAGCGATCTGCAGATAAAGAATCCGCAGATTAACCTTGAGATTGACAGGGATAGAGCGGCAGCCTTTGGCGTTACAGCGCAGCAGATTGAGGACTCCCTGTACTCTGCGTATGGCGCAAGGCAGGTTTCTACCATATATTCTCCCTCAAACCAGTATAAAGTGATTATGGAACTTGAGCCGCAGTACCGGATGGATCCGTCAGCGCTTGGTTTGCTCTATGTTCGTGCGAATACAGGGCAGTTGGTTCCGCTGTACTCTCTGGCTTCTCTTAAAGGGGGTCTCGGCCCTCTGTCTGTTAACCACCTTGGACAGATTAATGCTGTTACTATCTCATTTAACCTCAAGCCCGGCACTCCGCTCGGTAACGCAGTAACGGCAATAGAGAAAGAGGCTAAAGCCCTGCCGGTATCTATCACCACCGGCTTTCAGGGAACTGCTCAGGTATATCAGGCCTCTACTAAGGGGCTTGCCATGCTTCTCGTCCTCGCCATTGTTGTTATATATATCGTGCTCGGCATTCTTTACGAAAGTTATATCCACCCTCTGACTATTCTTTCGGGCCTGCCGTCAGCCGGTTTTGGAGCGCTCATAACTCTCTTAATATTCGGCAAAGACCTGAACCTATATGCCTTCGTGGGTATTATTATGCTCATCGGCATAGTGAAGAAGAATGCCATCATGATGATTGATTTTGCTCTTGAGGCGCAGAGAAACGAGGGTAAGAAGCCGGTGGACGCCATTTACGAAGCCGCCATTATCCGTTTCAGGCCTATTATGATGACTACGATGGCTGCGTTTATGGGCACGCTTCCTATTGCAATCGGCTTCGGCGCAGGAGCGGAGGCACGGCGTTCTTTGGGCCTCGCCGTTGTCGGAGGGCTTCTGTTTTCACAGGTCATGACGCTTTATATAACGCCGGTTTTTTACGTTTACATGGAGGCCTTTCAGAAAAATATTTCCGGCCGATTTGGGAGAAAAGGGAATAAGGATAAAGAGCTTCTCCACAGCTCAAACTGAATTATAGAGGAGGATGAAAATGGAAGACGGCAGAATATTAACTAACGGCAATCACAAAAGGAAGCTCATTATCGCCATTGTTTTTGCCTCTGTTTCAATCGCGGGACTTCTTGCAGGTTTCTTTTATGTCAGATATAAGAGCGCTCATATCTCAACAGATGACGCCTTTATTGACGGCCGTGTTCATACCATATCCTCTAAGGTGCAGGGGACCATAAAGAATATATATGTCAATGACAACCAGCTTGTAAGGAAGGGCGCTCTCCTTCTTGAGATAGATTCTGAGGATTACGGTTTGCGTGCAAAAGAGGCCTTATCAGGGCTTGACGCCGAAAAGGCAAAGATAGCTGAAATTAAATATAGGCTTCAAACGGCAAAACAGCAGTTTGAAGAGCTTAAGGCGTCTCTTGGAGCTGCAAAGGCTAACCTGGAGCTTCAGGAAGCAAACATGAGGCAGGCAGATGCGGATTTGAAGAGGGCCGAGCATCTCCTCAAAGAAGAGATTATTCCGAAAGAAAAATACGAGAAGATAAAAACAGGGGACGATGTTGCCTTTGCGCAGGTAAAGGCTGCCAGGGAAGAACTCAACCGGATGCAGGCGCGCCTTAAAACACAGAAGGCATTTATTAAGCAGACAGAGTCTTCCATAGAGCCGCAAAAGGCATTGGCCAAGCAGAAAGAGGCGTCTCTTGGAACTGCGGAACTTAACCTGAGTTATACAAAGGTTATTGCGCCGGCTGATGGTTATGTTACAAAGAAGTCAGTTGAATCCGGCAATCATATTCAGGCAGGACAGCCATTAATGGCTGTTGTGCCGCTTGATGATATATGGGTTACGGCAAACTATAAAGAGACACAGCTTGCAAAGGTGAGGGTGGGCCAGAAGGTTGAGATTAAGGTTGATACCTATACAGCCAAAAAATTCAACGGCAGGGTTGAAAGCATTATGGCCGGCACAGGCGCTGTCTTTTCACTGTTCCCGCCGGAGAATGCAACAGGAAATTATGTCAAGGTTGTACAGAGGATACCTGTAAAGATTATCCTTGATAAGGGGACTGACCCGGAGCGCATTTTAAGGATAGGGATGTCCGTTGAAGCGACAATAATTGTGGAAAAATGAGTAAGTGGATTATTGCATTAACAGTAATGCTTCCAACGCTGATAGAGATTATAGACACCTCGGTTGTTAATGTCGCCCTGGACCATATCCGCGGAAGCCTTTCAGCAGGCATAGACGAATCAACCTGGACCATAACATCTTATCTTGTTTCTAACGCAATAATAATACCGATGACAGGATGGCTCAGCAGGCTTTTTGGAAGAAAGAGGTATCTGATTTTTTCAATATCATTATTCACCCTGAGTTCGCTGCTTTGCGGTTCTGCCTGGAGTCTCCAGAGCCTCATATTTTTTAGAATCCTTCAGGGCCTCGGCGGCGGCGCCCTTCAGCCTATTTCCCAGTCTATACTCCTGGAGACATTTCCTCAGAAGCAGCACGGCATGGCAATGGCAATATTCGGCGTGGGAATAATGTTCGGCCCGATTATCGGCCCGTTGCTTGGGGGCTGGATTACTGATAACTGGTCCTGGCACTGGATATTCTTCATCAACATACCCATAGGCATTGTCTCAATCCTTATGACTGTATTCTTTATAACAGACCCGCCTTATATGAAGGGGATGAAGATGAAGATAGATTACTGGGGGCTTGCATTCCTTGCTATCGGACTTGGATGCCTCCAGATAGCGCTTGATAAAGGGCAGACAGAGGACTGGTTTTCATCAGGCTTTATCACCTGGCTTACGATAATATCTGTGTCGTCGCTCATTCTTTTTGTGATAATTGAGTTCTTTGCAGAGCATCCCATAGTTAATCTGAGAGCATTCAAAAGCATTTCATTCAGCGCCGGGAATGTTGTCATGTTCCTTTCATTTTTTAATCTCTTCGGCAGCATTGTGCTTCTTCCGATATTCCTCCAGACACTCATGGGCTATACTGCGACCCTTGCCGGAGTGGTGCTCGGTCCCGGAGGCATCGCAACTCTTATAGCGATGCCCGTGGCGGGAATGCTTGTGACAAAGATGAATCCTAAGCTCCTGCTTGGTTCCGGCATAATCATAGCCGCTTATTCTACCTATTTAATGTCCCTGTTTAATCTTAGCGCGGATTTCAATACAATTATATGGCCGAGGGTGGTGCTCGGAGTCGGGATGGGTTTTCTCTTTATTCCGCTTACAACAATGACAATGGCAAATGTGAAAAAAGAAGATATGGCAAATGCCTCGGCTATCTATAACCTCCTCAGAAATCTTGGCGGCAGCTTTGGCGTTGCATTTATCACAACCATGATTGCGAGGCGGGCGCAGTTTCATCAGGTGCGGATAGTGGAACATCTTACGCCCTTTGACGCCGCTTATCAGGCGGCGTCTTCAAAGGCGGCCCAATTGTTTCAGTATAGAGGCGTTCCGGCGTCCGCGTCCGCTGATGCGGGACTGAGTTCCGTATATCATCAATTGCTCAGGCAGGCTTCCATGCTTTCATTCAATGACGCTTTTTATCTGTTGGGCGTGCTTTTGGTCTGCACGCTTCCATTAGTGTTATTTATGAAAACCGCAAAGAGAGGTTTAGTTCCTGGAGATATACAATGAACATAAAAATGTATTTGGGGGTAAGATAACAAGATGAAAACAAGAATCGTTAAAGGCAGGAGGTAAAATATGAGAAGTGTTGTTTTAGTCCCGATATTATCGGGGATATTATCCGGGTTACTGTTAGTTCTTCCTTACAGCGCCGGGGCTGAAGAGGCCCTAAAAACGCGCGAGGTTCTCAATCTGAATAAATGCGTTGAAATCGCTCTGCAAAAACACCCGGATATAGCTGCCGCTGCGGGCGAGGTGGAGGTGAATCAGAGCAGGATAGGCCAGGCAAAGGCTAATTATTATCCGCAGGTTGACGTGTCCGCTGGATATAAAAAGTATTCGCTTTCTTCTACGACCTCAAACAGTTCTCTTGATGAATATAAAACCAGCGCAGCGCTGAGTCAGATGATTTATGATTTCGGGAAGACTCCAACCGGGGTGGAGGTCCAGACGCTGAACCGGGAGGCGGCAAATTCAGACCTCAGAAATATAAAAGAAAGGGTGGTCTTCAGCGTTAAACAGGCGTATTACGGACTATTGCAGTCAAAACAGAACAGAGATGTCGCGGAGGAGACCGTTAAACAGTTTGAACAGCACCTGCAGCAGGCAAAGGGATTTTATGAGGCCGGCACAAAACCGAAATTTGATGTGACCAAGGCCGAGGTGGATTTAAGCAATGCCAGGCTTAACCTTATAAAGGCGGAAAATGCGCTCAGGATAGCAAAGGTTGTTCTTGACAATGCGATGGGCATGCCTGATGCCCCTGAATATACGATTGAAGACGCCTTTCTCTATCAGAAATACAATATAACGCTCAAGGATGCGGTTGACAGGGCCTACGAAAACAGGCCGGACCTTAAGTCAATAATCACAAAGAAGAAGGCCGCGGAGTCGTCAATAGGACTTGCGAAAAAGGGATATTATCCCACACTGTCAGGCAATGCGGGCTATGACTGGTCTGGAGAAAAACTTCCGCTTCAGGACGGCTGGACCGTAGGCGTAACCATTACGCTGCCCATCTTCAGCGGCTACCTGACCGACTATCAGGTGCAGGAGGCAAGGGCGAAGCTGAATGTGCTTAAGGCTCAGGAGGAATCCTTCAGGCAGGGTGTTATCCTGGAAGTTCAGCAGGCATATCTTAATCTGCGGGAGGCTGAGGAGAGGATTTCTACCGCACAGCTTATTGTAAGGCAGGCGCAGGAAAATCTGGAGCTTGCAAACGGCAGATACGCAGCAGGACTGGGGAATCCCGTGGAAGTTACGGATTCTCAGATTGCATACAGCAATGCGAAGACTTCGCATATTCAAGCTCTCTCAGACTACAATGTTGCAACGGCAAGTCTTGAGAAGGCAATGGGGGTTAGATAATGAAGAAGATTATTATCGGCATCGCAATTGTTATTGCGCTCGGCATTGTCGCATTTTTTCTATTCAGAAAGAAAGAGAATGGATTAAACTTCAGAACCGAAAAAATCAGCAGGGGTGATATAGTTGAGACGGTTACTGCCTCAGGCAATGTGAATGCGGTAACAACCGTGCTTGTAGGCACTCAGGTCTCAGGGACGATAAAGACTATTTATGCTGATTTCAATTCGCCTGTTAAGAAGGGACAGCTTATAGCGCAGATTGACCCTGCGATATTTGAGGCTCAGGTGGAGCAGGCCAGGGCGAATCTGCTTTCCGCTAAGGCAAATCTGGAGAAGGCCGACGCCTCTTTTATTGATGCAAAGAGGACGCTGGAAAGGAATAAAGCGCTTTTCTCAAAGGAACTCATTGCCAGAAGCGAGGTTGACACAGCCGAGACAAATTATGAGACGGCAAAGGCTCAGATAAATGCGTCAAAGGCTCAGGTTGCCCAGTCAGAGGCGTCCTTGAAGGTTGCAGAGACCAATCTAAGATATACAAGGATTATTTCGCCTGTTAATGGCATTGTTGTTTCCAGGAATGTAGACGTCGGGCAGACCGTTGCCGCAAGTTTTCAGACTCCGACTCTTTTCACTATTGCGCAGGACCTCACAAAGATGCAGATAGATACGAATGTGGCTGAGGCTGACATAGGCAAGGTCCGGCAAGGGCAGGACGTTGAGTTCAATGTTGACGCTTATACCGGCGTTATTTTTAAAGGCAAGGTATCACAGGTCAGGAATGCCCCCATCAATGTCCAGAATGTTGTTACGTATGACGCAGTAATTTTAGTCAGCAATCCGGACTTGAAACTCAAGCCCGGCATGACGGCAAATGTTTCTATAATTATATCGGCAAAGAAAGACGTCCTCAGAATACCCAATGCTGTTTTGAGATTCAGTATGCCTGATAAGGATAAAGACAAAAACAAAAAGGCGCAGCAAAAAGGGCCGGGGCAAAAAGGCGCGGGCGTCTGGCTCATTGAAAATGGAAAACCAAAACGCATATCTGTATCTACCGGCGTTAGCGACGGAGGTTATACCGAACTAATCTCAGGCGAAATAAAAGAAGGGCAGGAAGTGATAGTGGAATTGCTTAAAACAAAACAAAAGTCTGGAGCTGCTGCTCCAAGGATGTTCTGACATGGCGCTCATTGATATACAGGGAATTACCAAAATCTATCAGCTCGGCGATGTCTCGGTCAAGGCGCTCTGCGCAGTTTCGCTCAGCATTGAAAATGGAGAATTCATAGCAATAATGGGGCCTTCGGGGTCGGGGAAATCTACTTTTATGAATATACTTGGATGCCTTGATAAGCCCACAAGCGGCAGGTACCTCTTGGAAGGAACTGATGTTGGCAGTCTCGGCAGGGATGAACTCGCTGCTATAAGAAACAAGAAAATAGGTTTTGTCTTTCAGGGATTCAATCTTCTCTCAAGGACGTCCGCCATGGAGAATGTTGAGCTTCCTATGCTTTATAACGGGGTAACAGCAAGAGAAAGAGAGCAGAAGGCAATGGCTGCTCTTAAAAGCGTCGGCCTGGAGGGAAGAGAGCATCATTTCCCAAATCAGCTTTCGGGAGGCCAGCAGCAGAGGGTTGCCGTTGCGAGGGCGCTTGTAAATAATGCGCCGATAATCTTTGCAGACGAGCCGACAGGCAATCTTGACACAAAGACAAGCGCTGAGATAATGGAACTTTTTACGAAGCTGAATGCGGAATCAAATATCACAATAATACTTATAACCCATGAGCCTGATATAGCGGAATACAGCAGGCGGATAATAAAATTCCGCGACGGCTGCATTATGACTGATGAAGGCGGTAAAAATGTATGAGTAGTTTAAGTCTTGTCATTGCGAGCGAAGCGAAGCAATCTACAGGGGATGAGATTGCGTCGTCGGTCATAAGACCTCCTCGCAATGACATCCGAACGGTTAAAACATGATTAATATACCTTCAACTTTGAAAATATCATTCAGGGCATTAAGGGTGAACAAGATGCGTTCAGCCCTCACAATGCTCGGCATTGTTATCGGAGTCGGCGCTGTGATTGCGATGCTTGCTGTGGGAAAAGGCGCCAGCCAGAAAATAGCAGACCAGATAGCAAGCATAGGAAGCAACCTTCTTATAATACTGCCGGGCTCAACTTCGTCAGGAGGGGTGAGAATGGGAGCAGGCACCCAGCCTACGCTTACTATGGGTGATACAGAGGCTATTCTCAGGGAGTGTCCTGCAGTTGCAGATGTTGCGCCTGAACATGGCGGGATTGCACAGATTGTTTACGGCAACCAGAACTGGGCAACAGGTATAAGGGGCACAACACCCAATATGCTGAATGTAAGGGAATGGCAGCTTGCTTCCGGCAGAGTGTTTACCGGGCAGGAGGTCAAGAGCGGGGGCAAGGTATGCTTGCTGGGGCGGACTGTTGTGGATAATCTTTTTGGCAATATAGACGCCACAGGTCAGGTTGTGCGGATAAAGAAAGTTCCGTTTATTGTAATCGGCGTGCTTGAGGCTAAAGGACAGTCTCTTACAGGGAAGGACCAGGATGATACCATATTTCTCCCTATTACAGTTGCTCAGAAACAGCTTTTTGGAACCCAGTTCCCGGGCATGGTCAGGATAATTCATGTTAAGGCAAAGAGTACAGAAGACCTTGCCGCTGCCGAAAAACAGATAAATGAATTGCTCAGGCAGAGACACCGCTTGGGGCCCAAACAGGAAAATGATTTTACCGTCAGGAATCTTACCCAGCTAATGCAGACGCAGGAGCAGTCTTCAAAGGTAATGGCGCTGCTGCTTGGCGCCATTGCATCGGTTTCTCTTATCGTAGGAGGAATCGGTATTATGAACATCATGCTGGTCTCGGTTACTGAAAGGACCAGGGAAATCGGAATAAGAATGGCTGTGGGCGCAAAGACCTGGGACATAAGGCTCCAGTTCATTATTGAGGCTATCACATTGTCATTAATAGGAGGCGTTATAGGGATTATTCTGGGAGTGGGAGGTTCCAAAATACTCTCAACTTTTGCAGAGTGGTCCACAATCATATCTCCGTTTTATGTTGTGCTGGCGTTCTGTTTTTCAGGATTGGTCGGAATATTTTTTGGTTTTTACCCGGCATATAAGGCATCGCTCCTTGACCCGATAGATGCGCTAAGATACGAATAGGAAGTTTCCCAATGTGAAAATTACCTTGACAGAAATAAGCAATAGTTGTATTTTTTACGCAATATGGTGAAAAGGAAATTAGCGTTGGAAATAGGTTAAATGCCTACAATATTAAAGAAAGGCGGCTATAGATTTTTATTTTATAGTAATGAAGGATTTGAACCTTGCCATATCCATGTAATCGGACAAGGCGGTGAGGCAAAATTCTGGATACCTTCATGCCAACTGGTATGGAGCTATAACTTAAATGCAAATCAATTAAAGCAGATTTTAGGTATAATAAAGGGAAACAAACAATTTTTTAAGGAGAAATGGGATGAATACTTCCATCGCAGAACAAATTAAAACACCTGCAATCTTGAGTGTCAAATTTTCAGAGGATTCCATGCATGTCAGTTTGGGAGATGGAAGGATTATTACAATACCATTGGCATGGTATCCAAAACTTTCTGACGCAGCAAAAGAGCAATTAGAGAACTACGAGATTTCACCATCGGGTTATGGCATACACTGGCCCGATATAGATGAGGATTTGAGTGTTTTAGGGTTTCTTTTCCCCGATAAGAAGTAAGGCTTAACATTAAAGTTTTTCAGGAGAACAAATGGGATAACTAAGCCTCAGGCATTAATTATGCACAGACAGACAGACAGACAGACAGACAGACAGACAGACAGATTTCCTAGCTTACAGGAAGAATATAAAAAGTAATGAAAGGGCGTGCCTTGCACGCCCTTTTT
>Ga0210009_1002065_pt1 | contig 15541 bp, 16 predicted proteins | sample CryGeyCG2114_065_FD_185457 | JGI IMG/M metagenome (GOLD analysis project Ga0210009, IMG submission 185457) | Groundwater microbial communities from aquifer - Crystal Geyser CG12_big_fil_rev_8/21/14_0.65 (SPAdes) (version 2) | ecosystem: Environmental > Aquatic > Deep subsurface > Groundwater ... | reverse complement strand
CGAGGAAATGGGCATGTTGGTGACCCATCGATCAAATAATTTTGGACTCGAAAAAGAAAAGTATTTGGGTGATGGCGTTATAACAGGATCCGGTACCATCCATGGTCGTCTGGTTTATGTGTTCAGCCAGGATTTCACTGTGTTCGGCGGTTCCCTTTCTGAAGCCTATGCGGAAAAAATTGTCCGGATTATGGATCATGCCATGCGGGTTGGAGCACCCATCATCGGATTGAATGACAGCGGTGGCGCACGGATTCAGGAGGGGGTTGTCAGTCTGGCCGGATACGCGGATATTTTTCTGCGCAATACAACCGCATCGGGTGTTGTCCCCCAAATTTCTGCTATTCTCGGGCCCTGTGCCGGCGGCGCTGTTTATTCACCAGCTATTACGGATTTTGTCATCATGACCCGGAACACGAGCTATATGTTTGTTACGGGTCCCGATGTGGTGAAAACGGTTACTCACGAGGCGGTGACCAAGGAGGAGTTGGGTGGCGCCATGACCCACGCCAGCAAATCCGGTGTGTGTCATTTCGTTGCCGATAATGAAGTTGAAGCGCTGGAGCAGATAAAAAAGCTGCTTTCCTACCTGCCGCAGAACAATCTGGAAGATCCCCCCTCAATTGCCTGTGATGATCCGACAGACCGTGGTGACAAGGAATTGGATACCATCGTACCGGTCAATCCAAACAAACCTTACGATATTAAAGATGTGATTCACCGAATTATTGATCAGGGTGATTTTTTCGAAGTGCATGCCGATTTTGCGCAAAATATGGTGGTGGGATTTGCCCGGCTGAATGGCCGTCCCATTGGCATCGTGGCTAACCAGCCTGCATTTCTGGCGGGTGTCTTAAATATTGATGCCTCAGTCAAGGGGGCTCGGTTCGTTCGTTTTTGTGATGCCTTCAATATTCCCTTATTGGTGTTTGAAGATGTACCGGGATTCTTACCCGGAACCGATCAGGAATGGGGCGGGATCATCCGCCACGGCGCAAAATTGTTGTTCGCTTTTGCTGAAGCCACCGTGCCGAAAGTTACGGTTATCACCCGGAAGGCTTACGGTGGGGCTTATGATGTGATGAACTCCAAGCATATTAGGGGTGATTTCAACTACGCCTGGCCGTCAGCGGAGATTGCAGTGATGGGTGCAAAAGGTGCCACTGAAATAATTTTCCGACGAGACATTACGAAATCAGACAACCCGGCTGCAACGCTGGAAAAATTAACAGCAGAATTCGCGGATCGGTTTGCGAATCCCTATTCAGCCGCGGAACGTGGGTATGTGGACGATGTCATTGAACCCCATGAAACCCGACAGCGCCTGATCCGTGCATTCGAACGACTGACGAACAAAGTCGATTTGAATCCCAAGAAAAAACACGGTAATATCCCCCTATAGCAAGCTGGAAACAGTGAGAGTAGATGCCATGAGTACAAGGACAACGACAGCAACAGCAACAGCAACAGCAACACCCGGACCCGAACGACGAGATACAATTTTCCAAAAGCAGAAACGACTGGAAGGTTATCTGCTACACCATCCAAACTCAGCGCTTTTTGCCTGGTACGGGCGTCAAAATATGGAAATCGGTAAGTTGGATCGTGCCGAAAAGATCTGCCAACTCGGTCTGAATGGGGAGACCGACCATATCATCCTCCGGAAACTTTTGGGCGATATTTACCTGGCACAGGGTCGCATCGCTGAAGCCCGCGAGGAGTACGCCATTGTTCTCCAAAGTCACCGCCCCTTTCCGGGTGTCATCCAGACCTATTTAAAAAATTGGAAGTCCGAGCTTACACCTCAGGAAGAGGCTGCCCTGATGCGGCGTCTTTCCTTCATCATTCCCGGGAATGCGGATGTTGTCAAATATTTTAAGCTCCAAAGTGATGCGGATCGGATTCTGACCCGCCCCGATCGCCGCGATTTTTTGCCCGGAAATCAGGACACACCGACCACCCCTCAAAACGATGAGCCGGTTGTAGATGCGATGGAATCGGTTAAAGCGCCGTCTCCCAAACCGGGTGGGAGTAAAAAAACGGTGTCTGAAAAACAGGAACCGGTTGAGATCCCAAAGGTTACGGTAGCTGCGGAAATTACAGCACCCGCCAAACCGGATACGCACACCGAAAAACCGCAGGCGAAACCAGCAGAGCCAAAATCGGGACCGGTGATTCAATCTGAAGAGTCACAACTTTTAGCTCCAAATCACAAAATTAAGGTCCAACCGACCCCGGAACCTGAAGATACAAAACCACAAAAAATCACGCGCTCAATGGCCACCTTCACACTCATGCAGATTTTCAAAGATCAGGGTTTGTATCAACATGCGCTGCAGGTTTTGGAAATTCTTCGGGAAAAATCCCCCAACACCGAGCGTGTTGAGACCGAAATTGACGAGATCAACCTCCTCATCGCTCAGCAGGCTGCTGAGAATCAAGCCTGACGGGTCTGCACTGACTGACCCACCATGACTGCTTCCATCACGGAATTTAATCATGCCCTCTCTGCAATAATTGTTACATACAACTCGGCGGACGAAATCGGTCCGTGTCTGCATTCGCTAATCCCTGAAATGGTCAAATGTGACGGGGAAATTATCATCGTGGACAATGCCTCCACCGATGAATCACTCGCAAAAATTTGGGGGGAAGTTGGTGAATTTGCGGACATCCGGGTTATCGAAAACAAACTGAATGTGGGCTTTTCACTGGGAAACAACCAGGGTTTTGATGCTGCTACAGGCGAGCACCTCCTGATTTTAAATCCGGATACTGTCCTGCAGCCCGGCGCCATAAAAAAATTGCTGGAGACTTTGGGAAGTGATGATTCTTTGGGTGCTGTAGCGCCACAATTATTATGGCCGGACGGTGGCATTCAGCGTTCCTGCCGACGATTTCCGAATCATTGGGATGTGATCACCAACGCAACCGGACTCAATCTGATATTCCCCCGTTCACCCATATTTAATGCCTGGAAGATGGGAGATTTTGATCACGACTCAACAAGAGAAGTTGACCAGCCAGCCGCCGCTGCCCTGTTGGTGAGGGGATCTGTTTTGCGTGCATTGAATGGATTTGATCACCAGTTCCCCATGTTTTTCAGCGATGTTGATCTCTGCCGTCGCATCAAAAACGAGGGTTTCAAAATCCTGTTTACCACAGATGCCAGGGTTGTGCACCTGGGCGGATCAACGATATTTAAAAATCGCACCACCATGATTATCTCGTCGCATATCTCCTTTTTCCGTTACCTGGAAAAGTATTATGACCGACTGCACCAGCAGATTTTCAATCTGATAGCAGGTTTGGTACTTTACTTTGGACTCGTCCCGCGATTGGTCTGGCATTGGCTGGGATTGGCGATGCGTTTTCGGCGGAAAGACTCATTATGAAATTCTTGAGAGTGTTGGTGGTGACCATTTTTTTGGTCGGAATTACCCATTCAGTTAACGCGCAACACGCGAAACTGACCTCGCCAACCGATACGACCTCACTGAAAATGATTGGCGTCTTGGCTGCATCATACCTTTATCAATCCTATCTGAATATTGGGTACCTGGCGGACTTGCATGCAGTGGATGCGTATGAATACGACAAACTCGACGAAAATTTGAATATTGTCATCCAGATTGTGGGTGGTGTTCGGGACGAACTAAAATGGTACACACTTCTCGTCCCTTTAAAGTCGGATAGTCAATATGTCGATATTCTGGTTCAGACTTCGAATTTACTGCTGAAAGAAGCAGGTGCTTTGCGAAAATATTTTCAGACGGAAGATAAGCAAGATGCCGCTATTTATTTGCATCTGAATGAACAGGCAAGAACGGTACTGGTGACGATTCTGGGAATGAAGGAAGACTAACGGGTGGCAATTTCAGCAACAATCAAGGGGTTCTTCTTTGATATTGGTGGTGTCCTGGTGCGGGTTGACGCCAGCGAAAGTATTCAAAAAATCGCCGATATTCTGGAAGTCACGACCCTGCAGGTTCGGCAGGCGATGTCACCATCGTTACTCACGGAATACGAGACGGGTAAGGTTTCGGGGAATGAATTTTACCACCACTTGTTACGGAATTGCCACAGCGCTAAAAGCATCGATTTTGAATTTTTCAAATATTTATGGCAGGACGTTTTATTTCCCAAGGAAGCAGAGATCGCGTTTTTAAAAAAATTGATGCAAGTTTATCCGGTCTGGCTGCTTTCCAATACCAATGATTTTCATTACGACCTGATGGTTCAGAATTTTGAAATCCTGAAGCTCGTCCAGGGTGGTGTTTATAGCTTTATCGAGGGATTCATGAAACCTGCACCGGAAATTTATCTGGCAGCGCTGGCCAGGACCTCATTCAAATCTGAAGAAATCGTTTTCATTGATGATCTGGAGATCAATGTCCAGGCGGCACGCGACCTTGGTTTTCAGACGATATGCTACACCGATTATGACCAGATGTTAAATGAATTACAGGACCTGATTCCTGATTTCTTTGAAGGTCTGGGATGAGTTCCATTAGAAAAATAACGCCATTGATTGCGCCCATTCGAACCATTCCCCATGACATTTTCCGTGACAACAATCCCACACTCGAAGAACTGGAACACCGTCCGCGTATGCCGGTAGTTGCCTTGCTGGACAACATTCGTTCCATGTGGAATGTGGGCGCGATGTTTCGTTCGGCAGATGGTGCCTGGATCGAAGAATTGATTTTGGGAGGGTACACGGCAACGCCTCCCCGACAGGAGATCAGTAAGACAGCGCTAGGGTCAGAATATTCGGTGCCCTGGCGGCATACAGATCATTCAGTAATGGCTATTAAAGCTTTGCAAAAGCGGGGTTATCAGGCTGTGGCGCTGGAGCATACGACCCGCAGTAACAGCTACACCGACATTCAATATCAGTTTCCCCTTGTTTTTGTGGTGGGAAATGAGGGTGTCGGCGTTCAGGACGAAGTCGCCGCTGCTTGTGATCTGGCAGTAGAAATTCCTCAGTTTGGGATGAAATCATCACTGAATGTAGCCGTTGCGTTCGGCGTGATGATTTACGAGGTACGACGCCAATGGACAGCCTTGCAACGCCAGATGCAACAGGCTTAATTTTGCTGATGTAATTTAAGTAAAACCAACAATTCAAACAATTTCATCGGTTTACGAATAGTTCCAGGTTGGAACATGCACTTGGTTAAATCATTTTGTATATTTGCAGATAGGATGAGGAGTGTGTTATGAGTCACGATCCAGTAGATGATGAATTGAAACAGATGGACGAAAATGCAGATCAGTTGGACCATAAAATAGAGGTGTCGGTCACGTTAGGTGACCCGATTCGAGCGCTGAAATTGCAAAAATCAGTGATCGTGGATCCCGGTACATCTATCGCTGAAGTCACCGATTCCATGTCGAGAGAAAGCGTTGGATGCGCTTTGGTAGAAAATAATGGCAAACTCGTCGGTATTTTTACCGAGCGAGACATTATGCGGAAAATTTTGGGTCGGGGTTACGACCATCAAAAAGTCAAAGTTGGGGATTATATGACCCCTAACCCTGAATCGCTGCATTTGGATGATCCCATTGCCTTTGCGCTGAACCGAATGTCCGTAGGGGGGTTTCGCCACGTCGCGTTAGTGGATCGACATGAGAAGCCCATCGGGTTTGTCTCTGTGCGTGACATTGTTGACTACATTGTTGATTTTTATGACACGACAATTTTCAATCTCCCGCCGGAACCCTTGCGTGAGGGCTGGAAATCGCAGGAAGGCGCTTAACCAATCAACCGTGTCGCACGTCGTGTGGAGTAAAATTGCGTAAAACTGCTGCCATAGTTCTGGGAGGTGGCCAGGGAACCCGCCTGTGGCCACTGACGCGGTTCAGATCAAAGCCGGCCGTACCCATCGGCGGGAAATATCGTTTGGTAGATGTACCCTTGAGTAACTGCATTAATTCTGGAATTAAGGACATTTACGTTCTGACGCAGTTCAACTCACTCTCCTTGCATCGTCACATTTTTTCCACCTATAATTTTGATCGGTTTTCCAGTGGTGTAGTGGAAATCCTGGCCGCCCAGCAGACGAATGACAACCAGTACTGGTTCCAAGGGACTGCTGACGCGGTGCGTCAGTACATTGATCATTTCCGGCAATTACCGGTTGATCAATTTATCATTCTGGCAGGTGATCATTTGTACCGCATGGATTATCGGGAATTTATCCGGACGCACGAAGAGAACGAAGCGGATGTGACAATCAGTACCTACCCCATCACCGCCGAACAGGTACCCGGATTTGGGATATTGAAGGTGAATGAAGGGGGTCGTATCACCCGATTTACTGAAAAACCGGTGGAATCGGATATTCGGGATGAATTTCGTTTGGCTGAAGATTCACCTACGCCATACCTCGCTTCCATGGGAATTTACGTCTTTAATCGGGATGTATTATTGGATGCCCTGGAGAACCACAAAGAGGATGATTTTGGGCGAGATATTATTCCTGCCGCGATCAAAGATTACAAAGTGCATGCCCATGCTTTCGAAGGATACTGGGAAGATATTGGTACGGTTAAGGCGTTTTTCTGGGCTAATGTGAAATTGACCAGCCTGAAGCCGCCCTTCACGTTTTATGACGATGCCCATCCGTTTTATACGCGGTTGCGTTCTCTGCCAGGTTCGCGAATTAACAATTCCGAAATTCATGAAAGTCTGATCAACGAGGGCTGCTTTATCAATAACGCCCGACTATCCAATTCGGTTATCGGCATTCGAAGTGTGATTCGTAGCGGCGCTGAATTGGACCATGTGGTTTGCATGGGTGCTGATCTCTACACGAATTTGGGTAATGAAACTGTTCCGTTAGGCGTGGGTGAGAACACGATCATTCGGAGTGCAATTTTGGACAAGGATGTCAGTATTGGGAAGAATGTCCAGATTATCAATAAGGATAAACTCGAATTCTATGACGATGACCGCTACTCCATTCGGGATGGGATTGTCATTATTCCCAAGGGAGCGGTGATTCCTGACGGGATGATTATCTAGGGAGAGTAAGAAGAAAGAGTAAGAGTAAGAGTAAGAGTAAGAGTAAGAGAGAGATTAGAAATTAGCGTGCACAACAGTAACAGCATAGATTGGTCAAGAATTCGGGCGATACTGTTCGATTTTGATGGGGTTGTGGTCAACTCGGAACCGCTGTACGAAGAGGCGGAGTTGGAGCTGATCAATACCATGGGTTTGCAGATTCCCGCTGACTTTTTTCATCACCACAAAGGGGTGGGGGAAGATGTATTTTACTCGGTTCTCATTGAAAAATATGGCGCTCAAAAAACCGTGATCGAACTGAAAGATTGGGGTCGTGAGTTACTGAAACAAAAATTTTTTACGCGCTTAGACTACGTTTCCGGTTTTTCTGAATTCTTTACTTTTGTCAAGGACCGCTACCTGACAGCTATTGTCACCTCTACCCGACGGGATTTTATGCAATGGATATTCGAAAATACATCCGTTACCAATCCATTTGCCGAAATGGGAACCATTGACGATGTCACGGAAGGAAAACCCGCTCCGGAACCCTATCTCAATATGTGCCAGCGGTTAAATGTTCTGCCGGAGGAAGCGCTGGTAATTGAAGATTCTCTATTGGGACTGCGCTCGGCGGCTCACGCGGGTTGCCAGACAGTCGGTATTACGACAACGATGCCAGCCGCACGATTAGCTGAAACCGCGCAGTGTGTCATCAACCATTTTTCGGAATTACGTGTATTCCTGGAAAGAAAAGAGTATTGCCATGAAATGGTTTAAACAATTTGATTGTACATGGCTGCCAGTGGCTGATTTTGAGCAGGCTGTGGCGTTCTATGAAAAGGAACTCGAGCTTAAACCCCTGGATATTAACTGGGAGCAAAAGTGGGCTGAATTTTACCTGAGTCCCGGGGCAAAACTGGCGATTCATGGACTCAAGGCAACCAATGCCAATCCATTGGGTGCCCTGGTCTTGTTGGTTGAAAACCTTGAACAAAGCGAACTTTGGTTGCGGGGCAAGGGGATCAAATTATATGATAAGCAGGAGATTGGGAATGGGGACAAACTGGCATCATTCGATGACCCGGATGGAAATGTGATCCAATTGCTCCAACATGCCGGCAAGGGCGGTCGCCCGGAAGAATTTTAATCTTGATGATTTGGATAGATTGAGTAGAACAGGACCTGATTACGAAAAAAAACTTCACCAAAGAAATGATTAATCTGAATCTCCATTATTGTTTTTCAATAGGATCAGGGGGTGTGCGGTGATGAGAACCATCAAGCTCGACTCTGCCATGGGTACCCGTCTCGTTGAATTGGGACTCAAGTTGGAAGCGCCAACCTGGTCAGCGATTGCGTTGGAAGATGACGCCGATACGGTTGAAAAAGTTCACATGGAAAATATTCTGGCGGGTGCGGATGTCATCACCACCAACACTTTCCGGACAACTCCCTACGCGTTTCATCAATTGATGAATGGCGTGGAGGCGCACACACGAGCGCGGCAATACACCCTTCTGGCCATTCGCATTGCGCAAAAAGTCGTGAAAGAGTCGGGTCGCGACATCAAAATCGCAGCCTCTATAACGACTCTCGGTGATTGTTACAAACCAGGTGAATTCCCGGGTATAATTGGTGGCCGGCCCTGGCATGATGCCCAATTGGACAACCTTGCGCACAAAGTCGTAGACATCATATTAGCAGAAACGATCAACTCTGCCCGTGAAGCCCGATTAATCGCTGAACTGGCTCTGAAACGTGATAAGCCAGTCTGGATGAGTTTGATTCTGAATGAGAAGGGACAACTTTTAAGCGGTGATAATCTCATAGAATTAGCCAAACGATTGGAGCACATGGGTATTGATGCCGTGGGGGTGAATTGTAGCAATCCTCAGGTGACCCTGGATGCAATCAAGCAGCTCAGAGATGCTGTTAAACTTCCTCTGATCGCCTATCCGAATCTGGGCGAAACCCATTTCTCCGATGAAAAAGTTGGCAAGGTGATGACACCATCGGCATTTGCTGACTGGGCTGGAAAAGTGATTGAAAGTGGCGCTGAAATCGTCGGGGCATGCTGTGGATCGAATTATAAACATGTCGCAGCCCTCTCCAAGAAGTTGACCAGGTCAGTTGTCGCAAAATAGTTCATCAAGTCTGTTGATCAATCGCCCGAAAATTTCCACCAAAATTTCACTGATATTTTCACTCGCGGATCGTCTCCTGAAGTGGTACGACCGGCAAAGTGATACTCACACTAAAATGCCATGGCGCGGGGAAGCCGATCCCTATTGCATCTGGATTTCCGAAGTGATGCTGCAACAAACCCAGGTAGCCACGGTCGTGGATTATTACCGTCGTTGGCTGGAGCATTTCCCTAATGTCCAATCCCTGGCGCAAGCCAATTTGGATGAGGTCCTGAAGGTATGGGAAGGATTGGGTTACTACACCCGGGCACGCAACCTGCATCGGGCCGCCCAGGTCATCGTTTCAGATTATAACGGCGAATTTCCCCAGCAATACAACACGATTAAAACACTTCCCGGAGTGGGTGAATATACCGCTTCGGCATTGAGCAGTATCGCTTTCAATCAGGCTGTCCCAGTGGTGGATGGAAATGTGTTAAGGGTTTACAGCCGGCTGCTGTGTCTGGTTGATGACATCAGAAATCCCAAAACAAAATTGCTCGCTCGCGCAGGATTACAAAAATTAATTCCGCAAGACCGTCCTGGCGATTTTAACCAGGCGCTGATGGATTTAGGCCGGAATGTTTGTCAGCCGCGCCAACCCCAATGCCATGTGTGCCCGGTGCAGGAATTATGCTGTGCGTATAATCGGAATCGGACTGGTGATTTTCCCGTTAAGTCCAAAGCGAAGGCAACGCCGACTTTTCAAATCGTTGTGGGAATCATTTACAAGGATGGCAAGGTGCTGATTCAGCGTCGTCCACCCAAAGGTCTATTGGGCGGATTGTGGGAATTTCCCGGTGGAAAAATCGAAGCTGGTGAAACGCCGGAAAATGCATTGATACGAGAAATACGGGAAGAGACCGGCTTGGAGGTGGAAATCGGTAGTCAGTTGACCCAGTTGAAACACGCGTACACCCATTTTAAAATCAACCTCACCTGCTTTGTCTGCGAGTATCAATCCGGTACTGCCCGACCCAAAGCTTCGACAGCCCTGCGCTGGGTCAAGCCGGGGGAACTTACAAAGTTCGCATTCCCCAAAGCGAATCAAAAGATTTTGCCGCTGTTGACGCCAGATAAATGATGAACAGACACCCTTTCAAAGATGGAGTTTTCAATGCCGTTGGAAATTAGCAGGCTGGAGAGGTTTCCCCGCAGCATCCTGGTCCTGGCGCCGCATCCCGATGATTTTGATGCCATGGGTGTGACATTAAAATATTTCTATGAGCATGGTAGCGAGATTCATCTGGCAGTCGTGAGTTCCGGCGTCAGTGGGGTGGATGATGATTTTTGTGACCCACCAACTCCCAAAAATAAGGCTCGTGTTCGTGAGAGAGAGCAGTTAGCCAGTTGTGGATTTTTTGGGCTACCAGAGAACCTTGTCAGTTTTCTTCATTTAAAGGAAGATGACACCCACCATCCGGTGAATTCGCCGGAAAATCTGGCGCGTATTCGGTCGCATTTTTTGAAAATTCACCCCGACACCGTTTTTCTACCACACGGGAATGACAAAAACGCCACGCATCGCCTGACCCATGCGTTTTTTCAACAGGTGGTGGTTGGATTAAATTTTCCGGTAACAGGTTATCTGAGTCGGGATCCTAAGACTATCACAATGCGTTCTGATCTCTATTTACCCTTCGACGAAACTCAGGCCCAATGGAAGGCCGAGCTTTTGCGACATCACGCTTCCCAGCAGCTACGAAATCTAGCCTCCCGCGGATATGGTTTTGATGAACGCATACTGAAGGTCAATCGTCTGATTGCCCAAGAGTTGAAGATTGACGCGACCTATGCAGAGGTTTTCGAAATAGAGCAAATGCTTGATACGACTTCGAAGAAAGGCGGCGCGTAAATTCTTTTAGCCCAATCCACCACAGGTGTATATTTTCTTCGTTTGAAAATCAAGTTCGATAGGGGGAAATATGTCAATATTTAGTCTTCGATTGAGTTTTGTCATCGGTACCATGACCGTCGTGGCGTTAACCGGCTGTACAAAGGATAATGCCAAAGGAGATATTGCGATGCGCCTGGAAAAGCTCCATTACGATAATTCACAAGGAGAATTGGGGGTCACGCACTTTAGCTACAATCAGGAAGGTCGGTTGGAAAGCTCAGTGTGGGAATTGACCGACGGAACACGTCGTTCAAAAAATAGTCATCGTTTTGATGACCAGGGCTGTGAAATTCAAAAATATCGTGAATTTTCAGACGGATTAACCTCCAGCAATGATTATGAGTACGATGCCGCCGGTCGGATGATGGTTGAGCGATTTTCCCGGTCTGATGGACGAACCGGTACAACCTGGTATGAATATGATTCCACCACGGGTCATCCCACCCGGATGGTTGCAGAAGGACTTAATGGCTGGTTTCACGGTATTGTTGTGTTTGTAACAGACTCGACCGGTCGCAAGCTACGGGCAGACATTGTTAAAGACGGTAAACCTTATGGTAGCATCGAATATGGCTATAATGAGACGGGTTTATTGGTCAGGGAACATTGGGCTTTGGAGCAAGGCGAATGGACACAGACATTCACCTATGAATACGGTCCGGTAATGTTTTGATCGACTGAATTGGTCATTTCCCGGATCGTCACGTATGTGACATCACATTATTTCCCGCTTCTAACAAATAAGTGACAAAATATGACATAAATCGCACAATGTCGATTTTCTCCGGTTTATAATTCCGCCCAAAAGCAATTATGCGATAACTTGGAGGTCAACTTGATGAAAACGAAAAAGCTACTCAATTATATCCTTTCTTTGGGATTAAGTCTGTCAGCAACAAATGTCTGGGCACAGCTAAGTGCACCGAATGTTGAAAATGTCTACGGTGGTCGGATTAATGCCATTACAGCCGTGCCATTGGGCTCGGATTCAAGTCGGGTGTTTATCTCGACCGAAAGTGCCAATTCCATGTTCTATGCCGATGTTCATTCGGTCACGGCAACGCCGACTTTCGGATCGTTTTCGGTGGTCCCGGGTTTGGATGCCAGTGCCGGATTTGGCTCGGGCATTCAGATTATTGTGGGACATCCAGCTTCTGGAAAAGTCTTTTTCGGGCACGACATGGGACTCATGTCAGCCGATATTAATGCCGGAACCGTCAGCGTGGTGGATTCCACCGTTGGTTATCCCAACACAATCAATATTCAGGATGATCGCCTGATTTTTATAACCGGACCCCAACTGCATTTTGGAATGTTGGATAGCGCTGGGAATTTCACTGAAGCGGGTGATTCGCCTGCTAATTCCTTCCCACCGCTCAATCAACCGACATTGTGCATCAGTCCCCTGGATGATTCTGTCTATGTTTTTTCTCAGGGCACGACACCCTCACTGTACAAACTGAGCGACACGTATGATGGCTTGAATGCAGCCACCACTGGTCGTGATATTTCGCCCGCAGCGCTGTCATCGTCGGTCATGTGGACCTCTTTTGGTGTAGCGCCCAGCGGAAGATTGTTCATTTTGGGTAGTGAGCCTTCCGGTAAATATGCCGCTCACTCGGATGATGAATCGGCTTGGACAGAATACGCAACCGGAATCGGCGGGGCTGCCGGTCGCAACATTGCCTTCACCGGGGATTCTTCGAACTACAAAGTCTACTGGGCGTCCTGCTACAACGATCAGAATGGCAACAGCGGCTACTGGGTCGGCTTCGGAAATCTGGGTCAGGAAACCCATCCTAACGATGGTGCGGTTTTCACCGGCGTGGCCAACCCCGGCATCATTTATATGACCACTGATCAGGGCATTGGCGCCTCCATCAACGGTGGCAAAGTTATTTTTGAGATTGATGATGGTGTGGAAGCTGTCCAGGTCAATGACATGGACATGACACTGGATAAAAATTCTGCCTGGATTGCTTCAAAATCGGGTATTCGTCATGTGGTGGATTATCAAACTGCATCACCTCTGTGGACTACAGCCATGTTTCCAAATGGTGATGGTTCGCCCTATTACTCGGTTGCGATGAATCCGGAAGATTCAACAACAGTGTATGTGGGCAACCTGCGTATATATAAAACCACTGATGAGGGTGCATCTTGGAACCAGGTATTCAGTACGGAAAATGCGCCTGTAAGCTGGACCGGGATGGGTGTTAAAGCTCTGGCTTTGGAAGTCTGTCCTTACGATCCGAACACTGTTTTTGCAGGATTCGAAATTCAGGACTCGTTGGCTGGAGGGCTATTTTATTCTGACGATGGAGGCGTATCCTGGAATCAGATTTTATTGGAAGCGACTGCGCCAGGGCATGATGTGGATGTGGCCGATGTGGTCTTCAATTTGGAGGGCAGCGACACCGTAGCCTACGTCAGCGCCATTTACGATCTGGATTTTCCGGCCGGTCGCAGTGTCTATCGGTTGGTTAAAAGTGGCAGCGGTTGGACCGTTGCGCGTGATATGGATGCCAGTGGTACCAGCACCGGTACCATGCTGGTGGTGACCATCTGGGATCTGGAAGTCAGCGCCACCGGTGACACCATTTATGCTGCAGGAACAGATGCGGGTACAGACCATCCGGTCGCTTATTACAAGGCATTGGATGGCACGGGATTATGGACTCCACTTACAGTTTCAGGATTCCCGACAGAAATGGAAGCGACAGCCATCGAAGTTGGCACGGATACCGTGTATTGCTCCGTTGGCAGCGATATTTATTATCTACCGGTGGGTGGCACTTCCTGGAGTTTGGGCTACAGTTACCCCGTTGGGACCCGGATCAATTTCCTATACTGGGATGAGTTACTGGCCGGTTCCGATCTCGGACTATACGCGTTCTTTAACAATGCAGCTACCGCAATTAACGGGGACTCCAACAGTCAACTGCCGGATGGATTCGTGTTGAATCAGAATTATCCGAATCCGTTTAACCCCGGCACCGTGATCAGTTATGTCCTGCCGATTTCGAGTCAGGTCCACCTGACCGTGTACAATGTACTTGGGCAGCAGGTCGCCACGTTGGTGAATGCAGATCAATCAGCCGGTTTGCACCGAATCAACTTCAATGCGACTACCTTGTCCACCGGCATTTATTTCTATCGTCTTGAGGCGGGAGAATTTACGGCCACCCAAAAAATGGTTCTGATGAAATAATCACAACCTTTCCTGTCTCCCTTCTTCCCCCCTCAAACTGGCAGGAAAAACGCGAGCCCGGTTCAGAAATGAGCCGGGCTTTTTATTTTTTTAAAAAAGGTGAAATGTCGTCTACGCGTGAATCGATAAAGCCAGTGGTGAAAATAACTTGAGGCTAAACCTTGAAATGATCCCGTATCAGCTTTAATGCCAACCAATCCGGCAGGAGTCGCTTTCCCCAGGGAACAGCCAAAGAATCGGGTCCTGCGGCATAGCGTACCCGGGGAGATTTTGCCGTAAGGGCTTTGAAGATTGTTTTAGCGATGACTACCGGACCCGGTGCCTTGGGTAACGATTCCCGTACCACCTGTTCGGCTGATTTAATCCGGTCACCATAGGGAGAATTGTCTGTATCAACCCAGGCAATGTTTTCGTTGAAGGGCGTGTTAATGTCACCGGGTTCCACCAGGCTGATATGAATATTTTTCCAAGGCTGCAGCTCCATGCGCAAAGCCTGTGTGAAGGCATCCAGCGCGGCTTTTGAAGCTGAATAGTGTGATTGGAAGGGAATGATAGCCCGACCTCCCAATGACCCCACATTAATGATGCGACCCAGTCCGTTTTTGCGGAAGTGCGGCAAAACGGACTGGATCATCCGGAGCGCGCCATAGACATTTGTGTCCATTTGCCTGTGTATATTCTCAATGGACACTTCCTCAACGGATCCCCAGATACTATACCCGGCGACATTAATCAGAGCGTCTAATTTTCCGCCGTTGGTGCTGCGTAATATTTCATTGATACAGGACCTTACAGACTCGTCATTCCTGACATCAAGAGGGATCCAGAAAATATCCGGATTCTCTTGCGACGCCTCTTCGATATGGCGACTGGCGCCAAAAACCTGCCAGTTACGATCCACCAAATAGCGCGCTGTGGCAAGTCCAATTCCGGAGGATGCACCGGTGATCAGAACGGAGGGTGGATTGATTGCAGATGCCTTTGTCATGTTCATTTTTCCTGAACCTTCAGCTTGATATTATTTTTGTAGAGTCTTACCCTCTGGAAACAATCGCAAATTGGATTCCCCCCCCCCTAAAAAAACGCTCTTGGTGTTTAATGAATAACTAAATAGAGGTTCCTCAATAAGTCTCATGCCGCAGGACTCCATAGCTGGGTATGGGTAAAGGAGTTGGCTTTAATCGACAGTTCACCACATAATTTTAGCCGGATATGTCGAAAAAAGCCATTTAGAGACC
>Ga0210009_1002062_pt1 | contig 15553 bp, 10 predicted proteins | sample CryGeyCG2114_065_FD_185457 | JGI IMG/M metagenome (GOLD analysis project Ga0210009, IMG submission 185457) | Groundwater microbial communities from aquifer - Crystal Geyser CG12_big_fil_rev_8/21/14_0.65 (SPAdes) (version 2) | ecosystem: Environmental > Aquatic > Deep subsurface > Groundwater ... | reverse complement strand
TTGCCGATCGGGCCGTTACGCTGTTTGCCGATGATGATCTCGGCCTTGCCCTTGTCGGGTGAATCCGAGTTGTAAACTTCGTCGCGGTAAATAAATAAAATCAAATCAGCATCCTGCTCAATCGCACCGGATTCGCGCAAATCGGACATCACCGGGCGCTTGTTGGGACGTTGTTCCAAACTACGATTGAGTTGCGACAGAGCCATCACAGGAACCTGCAATTCCTTGGCCAAGCCCTTCAGGGCACGCGAGATTTCGGAAATTTCGGTGGCGCGATTTTCGCTCGCCTTGCCCGCGTTGGAACTCATCAGTTGCAAATAATCCACCACGATCAGCCCCAGACTGCCGTGCTGGCGATGTAAACGGCGGGCGCGGGCACGCAATTCCAGCGAAGACAAGGCGGCTGATTCATCAATAAAAATGGGAGCATCATTGAGCCTGCCCAACGCATGAGTCAGCCGTCCCCAGTCGTCGTCCTGTAACTTTCCGGAACGCAGATCATGCTGATTCAACTTGCCGACTGAACCTAACATGCGCATGGCAAGCTGCGCCGCCCCCATTTCCATACTGAAAATCGCCACCGGCAACTTGCTGTCCAGCGCGATATTCTCGGCGATGTTGATGGAAAAAGCCGTTTTTCCCATACTGGGTCGCCCCGCCACGACAATCATATCACCGGGTTGCAAGCCGGAAGTCATGCGGTCCAGATCGGTATAACCGGTCGGCGTACCCGTCACATCGCTGGTATTGTCTCGCCCGTACAGCGTCTCGATGCGTTCCACCACTTGGGTTAGCAACGGCGGCATAGACATGAAACCCTGCTTGCCGCGCGCGCCCGCCTCGGCAATCTGGAACACCTTGCCCTCTGCCTCATCCAACAATTGCGCTGCATCCCGCCCCGTTGGATTGTAGGCACTATCGGCGATGTCGGTGCCGACTTCCACCAGCTGACGCATGATGGATCGTTCGCGGACAATCTCACCATAACGACGGATATTGGCGGCTGAAGGCACGTTCTGCGCCAGACTGCCCAGATAAGCCAAGCCGCCCACCTTATCCAGCTCACCTGAAATCTCCAAAGCCTCGGCCACGGTAATTACATCCACGGGCTTCGCCAGCTCACTCATGCGCACAATCTGCCGGTAAATCAGCCTATGCTCAAAACGATAAAAATCGTCCTGGGTAATCAGATCGGCGATTTTATCCAGAGCGGAGGATTCCAGCATCAAGCCGCCCAATACCGATTGCTCGGCTTCCACCGAGTGGGGGGGCAATTTAATCTGGTCTAGCTGCGTATCTGAATGGGAATAAGTTTGCATGAATTAAGCAGATCAATAAAAAATGTGGGACATTCTACCTTGCCAGCCCGAGAATGATGAAAACAAAAAAGGACTGTCGCCAGTCCTTTTTTGTTTTACCCTTACGAATATATCGCAGGGTGGGCTAAGCCCACCTTAATGTTCGCCTAATACCGAAACAGTAATCTCTACCGCAACGTCACTATGCAACGCAACGCTTACCGGATGATCGCCCACCGTCTTGAGATGACCTTCAGCAACACGCACTTGCGCCTTGTCTACCGCAAAACCTTGTTCAGCCAGTGCAGCCGCAATGTCAGCAGTCGTTACCGAACCGAACAGTTTGCCGTCCACACCCGCTTTTTGTGTAATTTGCAGAGTCAAACCAGCCAGCTTTTCGCCGCATGTTTGCGCGTCGGCCAACTTGGCTTTTTCGGCTGCTTCGATTTCAACGCGGCGCACTTCAAACTCGGCCAGATTCGCTGTCGTCGCACGCTTCGCTTTTCCCTGAGGAATCAAGAAGTTACGAGCGTAACCATTCTTAACATTAACGACATCACCCAACTGACCCAGGTTTATCACTTTTTCCATCAAAATTATTTGCATATCCGATACTCCTAGTGCAAATCAGTGTAGGGCAGCAAAGCCAGGAAACGCGCGCGCTTTACGGCAGTGCTCAATTGACGCTGATAGCGTGTCTTGGTACCGGTAATGCGAGCCGGGATCAGCTTGCCATTTTCGGAGATGAATTCCTTGAGGATATTCACATCTTTGTAATCTACTTCTGCAATTTTCTCGACTGTAAAGCGGCAGAATTTACGGCGCTTGAACAGATTATTGCGAGAAAAACGCTTTTTTTTGTCATCTTTAGCTGCTGGACGAGCCATGATATTTCCTTCTTAAATGTCGTTGTATAGCCTAAGCGGTTATTTGCCACGTCAAAAAAGCTATAACGTGACTTGCATAACAACCCATACGCTCAGATGATTACGCTTCTGCGCTTTCTTCCTTGTCTTGACCTGCCTCTTCGTCCAACATTGAACGAGTCTTATCTTCCTTCATCATTGCTGAAGGGATAGTAACGGCTACTTTTGTCTTGACAGTCAAATGACGCAATACAGCATCATTAAAGCGGAACGCGTGCTCCAATTCATTCAGAGTTTCCTGATCGCATTCGATATTCATCAACACATAGTGTGCTTTGTGAATTTTTTGAATGGCATAGGCCAACTGACGACGACCCCAATCTTCCAGACGGTGAATTTGACCGCCCTTGGATGTGATCAATGTGCGATAACGCTCGACCATTGCGGGCACTTGCTCGCTTTGATCGGGATGCACGATAAACACGATTTCGTAATGTCGCATTACATCTCCTTGTGGTTATTAAAGCCCCCCGTCATGCGAGACGGTGGGGCAAGGCTGAAAAACCGACCATCGGCTTCACAGGGGCGCGGATTATATCGGAATTCGCTGAATCGTCAAGAGAATTTGTGAATATTCAACGAGATATTGTGCCTAAAAAGTCCCGGCACGACAGGTAAACCACTATTGTGTTATTTTGTTGCGAAAATTATGGAGTTTGCCCGATGCGCCGTTTCACTCTGCTAGTTATCCTGCTTTTGTCACCCGCTTTGGCGCTAGCCAACGAGATACCCCCCCCACTCGACTTGACAGGTAGCTGGGTCGGCTTCACCTCGATCGCCTTGTTTTTCATCGCCTACCTAGCGGTGATGACCGAAGAAGCCTTACAACTGCGCAAATCCAAACCCGTGATGCTGGCAGCTGGCCTCATCTGGGCAGTGATCGCGTGGTACTACAAGTCGCACGACATTCCTCATGTCGTTGAAATTGCGCTACGCCACAATCTGGAGGAATACGCCGAATTGATGCTTTTTCTCATCGTAGCAATGACTTATATCAACGCAATGAGTGAACGCAATGTCTTTGAGGCCTTGCGCTCTTGGTTAATCCGCCGCGAATTCGGCTATCGCGCCCTGTTCTGGGTAACAGGGATACTAGCCTTTTTCATCTCGGCTTTTGCCGACAACCTGACCACCTCCCTGCTGATGGGTGCAGTCGTCATGGCTGTCGGTCTAAATAATCAAAAATTCGTCGTCATTGGCTGCATAAACCTGGTCATCGCCGCCAATGCGGGCGGCGCATTTAGCCCATTTGGCGACATCACCACACTGATGGTCTGGCAGAAAAACATCATCGCCAGCAATGGCCCCATTGGTTTCTGGACATTTTTCTACCTGTTCATACCTGCAGTAGTCAATTTCCTGATACCCGCAGCCATCATGCATTTTTTTGTACCCAACGAAAAACCACAGAGCGGCGGCGAACACGTTGCCATCAAACGCGGCGGAATGAGCATCGTCGCCCTGTTCATGCTCACCATCGCGTTAGCCGTAGGGTTTCATAGCGTATTGGAACTCCCCCCCGTCATGGGCATGTTAACGGGTCTGGCATTACTTAAATTCTTCGCCTACTACCTTAAAAAAACCCCCAACCGACGCACGCAAACTGACGCTACCGGATCAAGCAATCCCGATACATTTGACATCTACCGCGAAGTCGCACGCAGCGAATGGGATACCCTGTTCTTCTTCTACGGTGTGGTGATGTGTGTCGGCGGACTGGGCTTCATCGGCTATCTCAGCGCACTCTCCCAAGCCCTTTACGGCGGATGGGGAGCGACCCATGCCAACATCGCCATCGGCGTGATCTCCGCCGTGGTGGACAATATCCCGGTCATGTTCGCCGTGCTGACCATGCAGCCGGACATGTCCGTCGGCCAATGGCTGCTGGTGACGATGACGGCAGGCGTGGGCGGGTCTCTGCTGTCTATCGGTTCAGCGGCAGGTATCGCACTAATGGGACAAGCGCGCGGCAGCTACACCTTCCTGGCGCACCTGAAATGGACTCCGGTGATTGCGCTGGGCTACGCCGCCAGCATCGCGGCGCACCTGCTGATCAACGGCCGACTGTTCTGAACAAACATGAGAATAAAGAAACTGCAAACCGCTATCCACTGAATTAAATCTGTGGTTATCCAGGCAAAACGGACTGATTCGCATCGGAATCAGCCCGCCTAATTTGGTGTCCTCGACAGGAATCGAACCTGTAATTGCCCCTTAGGAGGGGGCGGTTATATCCATTTAACTACGAGGACAGCGGCGCGCATTCTACCGGAAATACGCTGTAATCCAAACCCTCACGCTGGTATCATGCGCAGTTCTTGATAAATCGTAGCTAACATGCAAGCCCTCCCCACTCTTTTTACCCCTCAAGCGCAGGGAAAGAATGCCGTAGTCACACGACGAGAGTCTCTTTAAACGAGGAAATAATATGAAATGGTTAATACTTGTCGCCGCATTGCTTGTTTTTTCGGCCTTGTTCGTGGCGCGCGCGGCACGAGCTGGCGATTTGCCGGAAGTGGGCAAGCCCGCACCGGATTTTCGCTTGCCCGACCAGCACGGCAAGCTGCACGCTTTGCAGGATTATCGCGGCCAATATCTGGTGCTGTATTTTTATCCCAAGGACGACACGCCGGGCTGCACCCAGGAAGCCTGCGCGTTTCGTGACGACCTGAATCAGATCACCGCAATGGGTGCGCAGGTGGTCGGGGTAAGCGTGGACAACAGCAACAGCCACGCGGAATTTGCCACAAAATACCATCTGCCGTTTCCCCTGCTGTCCGACAAGAGCGGTGCAGTCGCCGACAGTTACGGCGCTTTGCTGAATCTGGGCATACTGAAGATGGCGCGCCGCTTTACTTTTCTGATAGACCCGGAAGGCAATCTGGTCAAAGCCTATCTGGCGGTAGAAACCTCGCGTCATTCGCAAGAAATCATCGCAGACTTAAAAAAATTAACCGCTGAAAGGAAGTTGTAATGCTGGCTCGTCTCAACCTGTTCGTCGCCTGGTTTCTAATCCCGCAAACGCTGGTGCTGGGCTGGGTGGCCGCGACCGGTCGCCTGCTGTTGGGAATGCTGGGTGCAAATACTCACGAAGGGGATATTCCAAGCCGCATGACAGGCGCTTTACTGGTGTTTGGTGCAGTGTATCTGGTGATGCATTTTCGCGGCACTTTGCCGCCGGAAGGCAAACCTGAAGGCAAGGGCTACACCATCGGCCAACGTTTAGTGCTGGCAGGAAATCTGCTGGCAGGACTGTACGTTGCCTTCCAACTCTCTCATTTCTTAGTCGAAAATCGCGCTATCTTTTTGATTATAAACGGTTTTACTGATGCATTCGGATATTGGGCGATGGCCTGCTGGGTGATAGGTTTCTCTTTTCTTTACCAATCTTCCCTACCCAATAAATAAGTCAAATGCCCTTTATTACTTTAAGCAATGCCAGTCTTGCCTTCGGCCACGTCGCCCTGCTCGATCACACCGATTTCCAACTCGACGAAAATGAAAGAGTCGGTCTTATCGGCCGCAACGGAGGCGGCAAATCCAGCATGATGCGTGTACTGGCGGGCGAAGGGGTACTCGATGACGGCCAAATCTGGCGCGCACCCTCTGCGCGCATTTGTTATGTCAATCAGGAACCTGTGCTGGATGCCGATGACACGGTGTTCGATGCGGTCTCCCGTGGCTTGGGCAAGTTGCAAAAGTTACTGCACGATTACCACCATGTCTCGCATCAATTAGCTGAACCCGATGCGGATTTCGACACCCTGCTGGAAGAAATGCAGCACTTGCAGACCCAACTCGAAGCCCAGGACGGCTGGTCGGTCGAAGCACGCATCGAAACCGCGATTAACAAGCTCGATTTAGATCCCGAAAAGCGCGTTGGCGACTTGTCCGGCGGACAACGCAAACGGGTCGCCCTGGCGCAAGCCCTGGTCGCCGAGCCGGATGTGCTGATCCTGGACGAACCGACCAACCATCTGGATTTTGCCTCCATCGAATGGCTGGAAGGTCTGCTCAACAACTTTGTCGGCAGCGTGCTGTTCGTCACCCATGACCGCCGTTTCCTGGACAACGTTGCCACGCGCATCGTCGAACTGGATCGCGGCAAACTGGCCGGTTTCCCCGGCAATTTCTCAGCCTATCAGGCACTCAAGGAACGCATGTTGGCTGATGAGGCGGTGAACAATGCCAAGTTTGACAAGGTGCTGGCGCAGGAAGAAGTGTGGATACGCCAGGGGGTCAAAGCCCGCTGCACGCGCAATGAAGGCCGTGTGCTGCGGCTGGAACAACTGCGCCGCGACCGTGCGGCGCGCCGCGAAAAAGTAGGCCGTGTCGAGATGAACGTGGATGCGGGCGAACGCTCTGGCAAGCTGGTCGCGGAGCTGACGGATGTCTGCAAAAGTTTTGGGGATCGCACCCTGATCAAAAACTTTTCCTGCCGCATCCAGCGCGGCGACAAAATCGGCCTGCTGGGCCCCAACGGCGCGGGCAAAAGTACCCTGCTCAAAATGATTCTCGGTGAGTTGCAGCCGGACTCCGGGACAGTGAAACTCGGCACAAAAATCGCGGTGGCGTATTTCGACCAACTGCGCCAACAACTGGACGACAACGCGACACTGGCCGACACCATCAGCCAAGGCGCGGATTTCGTCGAAATCGGCGGGCAGAGAAAACATATCATCAGTTACCTGGGCGACTTCCTGTTCTCACCCGAACGCGCCCGTTCGCCCGTCAAAAGCTGCTCCGGCGGCGAACGCAACCGCTTGCTGCTGGCGCGACTGTTCACCCAGCCCGCCAACGTGCTGGTGCTGGACGAACCGACCAACGACCTGGACATCGAGACGCTGGAACTGCTCGAAGAGCTGCTCGCCAACTACAACGGCACACTGTTTCTGGTCAGCCACGACCGCGCCTTTCTGGACAACGTCGTCACCCAGGTGATCGCCTTTGAGGGCGATGGCAAATTGCAGGAATACGTCGGTGGTTTTGAAGACTGGGAGCGTGTACAAAAATATCAGGCGACACTCGCCAAACCCGCCCCTGCTCCCGCCCGCGCCACAGCTCCCCCTGCTGCTGCCCAGCCGAAAACCGCCAGCAAGCTCAGTTACAAGGAAAGCCGCGAATTGGCAGAACTGCCCCTACGCATTGAGGCGCTGGAAAAAGAACAGATAGACATCGCCGCACATCTCGCCGACGGCACGATCTTCCGTACGGATGCCAAACGCGCCAAACAACTGCAAACCCGCAGCGAAGCCATTGACGCAGAAGTCTTGACGGCCATGACACGCTGGGAAGAACTCGACAAACGCAACAAATAATGCGGTTACCACCTCATCCCACCAACGCGGGGATTGGGTGAGGCAATACCGCATCGTGGAGGGGGTGGAGGAAAAAAGTATCTAGCCAAACAATTCTGCCCAAAGTTGCAGGCTGGCGGTGGCATCAATTTCGCCAGGTTCAACGCGGCAATGCGCTGCGTCGTTCAGGCGGATATGGTGTTGAGTTTGACGCAGGGTGCGGTACAGGATGCGGTTCTGTTCGGCCAGCTCGGCATCAATCAGGCCAAACTCGGCGGCCCGCTTGAGCAGTGCCAGATTACCCACATTGTCGGTAAGTTGCGGGTGGCGATGCGCGTAGGCCAGCACCAGAAACTGCACCATGAACTCGATGTCCACCATGCCACCGCAGTCGTGTTTGATGTCGAACAATCCGCTGGCGTTGGGGTGTCCGTCGTGCATTTTATGTCGCATCACTATGATTTCATTGCGTAATTTTTCAATGTCGCGCGGCTGGCACAGCACTTGACGGCGAATCTCCTCGAAGGCCGTGCCCACGTTCGGGTCACCCGCACAAAAGCGCGCACGGGTCAGCGCCTGATGCTCCCACACCCAGGCTTGGTGTTGCTGGTATTCGGCAAATGCCGCAATCTGACTGACCAGCAGGCCGCTCGCCCCGTTGGGACGCAACCGCAAATCCGTTTCGTATAGTCTGCCCGATGCGGTATAGCTGCCGAGCATGGCGTTGATGCTTTTGCCCAGCCTCGCATAATTCTCCTGCGCGTCCGCGTGGTCGTCATCGTAGAGAAAAATCATGTCCAGATCCGAGGCGTAGCCCAATTCCCGCCCACCCAGCTTGCCGTAGGCGATGATGGCAAATTTCGCCTGTTCGGTATGCCGCTTACGCGCCCTCGTCCAGCACAGGGACAGGACGTGGCGCAGTATCAGGTCAGCCAAATCGCTGAGATGGTCGCTTAATTTTTCCAGTGGCAGCAAGCCCTGCAAATCCATCGCCAACAGGTGAAAAATCTGTTCCTGCTGGACATGATGCAGCGTTTCCAGTTGCCGTTCGGCATCCCCGCCACAAGCGGCGAGGCGCTGCGCCAAATCCTGTTCGATGACAGGCCATTGCGGCGGCTGATACAGTTCGCGTGCATCCAGCAATTCATCGAACAAGGCTGGGTGTTGCGCCAGGTATTTGGCGGCCCAACTGCTGGCAGCCAGCAAACGGACAAGGCGCTCCAGCGCTTCTGGGTATTCAGCGAGGAAAGCCAGGTAGGAAATACGCCGGCTGATCGCTTCCTGCAAATCGAGCAGGCGCGACAGGGTGGCATCGGGGTCTTGATACTGCGCAGAAAGCGCAATGAATTGCGGCAGCAACTGTTCCACGCGCTGCCGCCCCAATTCGGATAATTGCCGATAACGCAGTCCGCCGCGCAACTGCAACAGGCGTTGTGCGGTGTCGGATGCGGCGCGATAGCCCAGTTTGACCAGCCCTTCTGTCAGCTCATCCGCGTTCATTTCGTCGCGCCAGGGCGTATCCGGTTGCTGTGCTGTCGCGCCAAAAATTTGCTCGAATTGCCCGCTGACGGTTGCCCGATACCCATCCAGCACGGCCAGCAACTGCGGGTAATTTTCATAGCCCATTGCCGTGGCGATAATCTGCTGATCCTCGTCTTTTTCAGGCAATGCCTGGGTTTGCTGGTCATCCAGGTATTGCAGGCGATGTTCCAGATTGCGCAGAAATACATAGGCCTCATCCAACTGCGCCACCTTTGCGGCGGACAACTGACCGATTTTGGCCAGCTGTTTGAGGACGCGCTGGGTGGGCAGAATACGCAACCTTGCGTCCTGTCCGCCGCGTATCAACTGAAACACCTGTGCAGTAAATTCGATTTCGCGTATGCCGCCCGGCCCCAGCTTGATATTGTCCAAGCGGTCGCGGCGTTGCACCTCCTGACGGATTTGCGCATGCAGCTTGCGCATCGAATCAATCGCGCCAAAATCGAGGTATTTACGAAACACAAAAGGCTGGTAAAGCGCGTTCAACTCGGCGATATGGGGGTCGGCAACAGGCGAGATAACGCGCGCCTTGATCCAGGCGTAGCGTTCCCATTCGCGCCCCTGACTGAGCAAATACTGTTCCAGGGCTGCAAAACTCATCACCAACGGACCGCTGTCACCGTAAGGGCGCAACCGCATGTCCACGCGGAACACATAGCCGTCGCCGGTCGCCTCGTTGATGAGGTTAATCAGCCGCTTGGCCTGCCGGGTGAAAAACTCGTGATTGCTGAGGGTGCGCGCACCATTCGTCTCGCCGTCTTCCGCATACACGAAAATCAAATCTATGTCGGACGATACATTCAATTCGCCGCCGCCCAGCTTGCCCATACCGATCACCAGCAACGCCTGCGCGGTATGGGTCTCCGCCCCGATGGGACTGCCGAACTGCTGTTGCAAGGAGGCCATCAGACAGCTTTGCGCCTGCCGCACCACGATTTCGGCCAGCGCGGTCATCGCCTGCATCACCTCATCCAAGTCGGCCAGCCCATTCAGATCACGAAAAATCAGCTTCACCATCACCTGTTTGCGCAAGCGCCGCACCGCGCGCGACAACAAAACCTCATCCTGTAAATTGAAGCCGGATTCGTGCAATAAAGCTTGAATCTCTGCACGGCAACAGGGCGTGGTGTAATTTGCCTGCAACCAATGCAACAAAGTGCTGTCTGCATCCAGTACGCGCTTCGCATAACGACTGCCACGCAAAGTTTTTTGCAGCTTGTCGGCAAAGGCGACAAGCGATGAGTTTTCAATGTTTAAGGGCATCTGGTATGCGTTCCTCAGTTAGAATGCGACACTTTTTTCAATTCTTACAATCCAAACAAGGAATCTGACGCTCTGGCGTCCCATGCTTGATGCTGAATTCACTCCCCGTTCGCCTGCTGTGGCGCAGCTTTAATCACCTGACTCGGTTGACCATCGCCACGTCGGCGATTATAGCCTTGCTGGGTGCAATTACGATTATCGTACTGCGCTATTGGCTGCTGCCGGACATTGAGCAATTTCACGACAAAATCACCTCTTCCCTGTCAACAGCAATGGGCAATCCGGTCAGCATAGGCAAAATAACCGGGGATTGGGACGGACTGTACCCCCATCTGAATATGGCCGATGTACGCATTCTCGATCAGCAACGCCAACCTGCACTGGTGTTGCCCGACATAGATGCCAAAGTTTCATGGCTCTCCCTCTTTTTTGCAGAATTGCGCCTGTCCAGCCTGGAAATTAACCGTCCCGAATTACGGATACGCCGCGACGCACAAGGCAAAACTTTTATCGGCAACGTAGCGCTCTCCTCGCGGGGTACGGACAACAACCTGGCCAACTGGCTATTGCATCAGTCGCGCATGGTGGTGCGCAATGCAGTCATCATCTGGGTGGACGAACAGCGCGATGCGCCCGCACTGGTGCTAAATCAGGTCAACCTGCGTATCGAAAACCTGTTTAATCATCATCGGTTTGCTCTGCGAGCCGTTCCGCCAGCCGAATTAGCGACACCGCTGGATGTGCGCGGCGATTTCCACGGCAAAAGTTTTGACGATTTACGGGCGTGGCGCGGACAAATGTTCGCCCAGCTTGATCACACCGACCTGTTAGGCTGGCGCCCCTGGCTAAAACTACCCGAACAACTGAGTAGCGGGCGCGGCGCAGTACGCGCCTGGCTGAGCTTGAGTGATGGCAATCTGACCCGCTTCACTGCTGACTTATCGTTGCGCGACGTGGCGACCAGGCTGGGTGAAAATATCCCCGTCATGGAAGTCAATTTCTTGCACGGGCGCGCCAACTGGGAAACGGTCGAGGACGGATGGGAAGTTTCCACTCGGCGTTTGTCCATGCGCCTGAAAAATGGCATTCACCTGCAACCCACAGATTTTTATTTTCGCAGCATTCCGGGCAACGCTGCCCATCCCGCCAGCGGTGAATTACACGCCAATTTGTTGCAGCTGGAAAGTTTGGTCAGCCTGAGTAACTTCCTGCCGCTGGACGCAGCGATGCGTGAACAGTTGAACACCTTCGCGCCCAGTGGCCACGTATCTAATCTGGAACTGCAATGGCAAGACGTTGCAAAAAATCATCCGGCGGGGGAAGTACCCAAATTCAAACTGCAAGGGCAGTTTGACAATCTGGCCTTGCAGCCGGTGGGCAATCTGCCCGGTTTTTCGGGCTTGTCGGTGGCGGTAGATGGCAGCGATAAGCAAGGTAATCTGTATATCAAGAGCCGAAATCTGACCGTGGATGCGCGCACTGCAATGCGTGAACCCATACTGTTAAAAACGCTGACCGGACAGGTGAAGTGGCTGCACGAAAAGGGTGAATGGGCGTTCAAGCTGGATAACATAGCCGTTGCCAATGATGACCTGGCGGGCAACCTATATGGCGGGTTTCAAACTCAAGCTGGCACGCTGGGCTTGCTGGATTTGACTGTCAGTCTGACGCACGGCGATCTCAGACGCGCGGCGCGTTATACCCCGCTCATCGCGCTCGCCAAAAAAGATAACGACTGGCTGAACGATGCCATGCTGTCAGGACACACCGAAGACTTCCGTTTGCGACTCAAGGGCAATCTGAGCGATTTTCCGCTGGATGGCACCAAGGATGCCTTGTTTGAAATCAGCGCACACGGTGAAGGGGCGGCAGTGGCGTTCGCAAAGGATTGGCCGACTATCGAAAATATTTCCGGTGAGTTTTCCATACGCGGCAACAAACTGGAGGTCTATGCCCCCTCAGCCACCATGCTGGGGGCACGCATTCACAACCTGACCATCGCTTTGCCGGACATGATGAGTCCCGACATGCCGCTGGAAATCAAAGGTGAAGCAGAAGCCGGCAACAACGTGTTTCTGGAATTTGTCCAGAAAAGTCCGGTGCGCGGCTACATCAACGGCTTTACCGATGGCATGAGCGCCAGTGGCAACGGTCATCTTGAACTGTCTGCATACGTTCCACTACTGGGTGGCAAGCCGGCGAAAGTATCGGGCACCCTACTTGAGCAAGGCAGCGACATTGATTTTGGTGCGGGCGTACCCTTGTTGCGCAATACGCGCGGCACATTGTCGTTTACCGAATCAGGCATGAAAGCCGATAATGTCGCGGCGGATATTCTGGGGGGGCCGGCCCGTCTGAACGTGACTAGCGCCGAAGGCGGCGGGGTGAACGCCAGTGTGCAGGGACGCGCCAATCTGGATGCATTGCACGAAACCGAAACCCATCCGCTACTAAACCGTCTGCACGGAGGAACGAGCTGGAGTGCGGGCATCAGTGTAGTCAATAAAGCCGCACAAGTCGTGCTGAATTCCAGCCTGCAGGGGATAAGCTCCACCCTGCCCCCCCCCTTTGCCAAGCGCGCCAGCGAAATATGGCCATTGCACATCGAGAAAAAAAATCTCGCCGAACAGCAGGATTTAATCAGCGCACAACTCGGCAAACTGGTCAGCGTACGGTTGCAACGCAGTGAAGAAAATGGCATCAACATAATCAAAAGCGGCACGATCAACTTTGGCGCACCGAACAACTTGACGGACGTGCCAACGGGCAAGAAAAACCTTTCAACTCAGCTCAAAAAATCCCCTTCGACCCCGCTCAAGACAGGCTTGTGGGTGACAGGCAGGCTTCCCGTGTTATCCCTGCAAGGCTGGGACGGCTTATTCGCAGGTTCCACTCAAACGTCAATACCTTTTGCAGGGGGTAACCTGCAAATTGGCAAGCTAACCGGCTACGGCATGAACTTGCAGGACATGCAAATCAGCATCGCAAAACGCGGCGCTGGACTAGCCGCACAACTATCAGGCGCGCCATTGAACGGCGAGGTGGTGTGGCAACCGCAGGGCTTTGGCGGAACGGGGAAAATTTCTGCCCATTTGCGCAACCTGTACTGGCTATCCGAGGTCCAGTCGCAACCTTCAAACCCGTCGGCAATCAATCCCCCGGACACCGCAGCAACGGTGTCCCCCGCACCTCGTGAACTCCCCGCACTGGAGATTACCGTCGAAGATTTTCAATTCAGGGGCAAACAGATTGGTCATTTTGAATTGATAGGTTACCCGGACGGAGAAGACTGGCGTTTGCGCCGCTTGCGCATCACCAACCCCGATGGCAGCTTGACGGGAGATGGCGTGTGGCACGGCGGGCCAACCAGCAAGCAAACCGATATAAATCTGCTGCTGGAAATCAGTAATGCCGGGAAAATTCTGGCGCGTTCCGGCTACCCGGACACCGTTAAAAACGGTAGTGGAAAACTGGCAGCCAAGCTGAGCTGGGACGGACAACCGGACGCATTCAGTTACGCCACCCTGAACGGCACGCTCAAACTGGATACCGGCAAAGGGCAGTTTCTCAAGATGGATCCCGGTATGGGTAAACTACTCAGCATCCTGAGTCTGCAAGCCTTGCCCAAGCGCATCACGCTGGACTTTACCGATGTTTTCAGCGAGGGCTTTGAATTTGACAATATCAACGGCAACGCCACCCTTAAACGGGGAATGATGCAGACCCAGGACTTGCACATAGACGGTTCATCGGCCAAAGTAACCATGAAGGGGCGGGTTAACCTGAACGACGAAACGCAAGACCTGCGCGTGGAAATTTTACCCACGCTGGGACAGAGCGTATCCCTGCTGAGCGCGTTTGCGGCGGGACCCGCAGTAGGCTTAGGCGCACTCGTCATCAACAAGGTACTGGGTAATCCGCTCGATAAGTTGATGTCATTTGAATACAATATCAGCGGAACGTGGGGCGACCCCAAGGTGGTCAAAGTCGGCGAAAAGCCGGTAACAACGATACCCGACACTGTCGTCAAGCCCCAACAAATACAATAACCTTCAGGAAATCATGATGTTAGACGGAAATTCCACGCAAGCCAGAATCGCCTCACAAGCCAATGCCTTCAAGGTGGCCGCCATACAAATGGCATCCGGTCCGAATATCGAGGGCAATCTCGCCGAAGCGCGCCGTTTGATTGCCAAGGCCGCCGAACAGGGAGCACGGCTGGTGGTGCTGCCGGAGTTTTTCGCCATCATGGGTCTGCATGAACAGGACAAACTCAAGGTCAGCGAGCAGGCAGGAAGCGGACCGATTCAGACTTTCCTGAGCGAAACCGCGAAACACTACAAAATCTGGCTGGTAGGCGGCTCTATCCCGCTGGCTGGCACTGCGCCGGAAAAAGTGCGCAATAGTTGCCTGGTGTTCGACGAGCATGGCGAGCAAGTGGCGCGCTACGACAAAATTCACTTGTTCAGTCTGTCGCTGGGCAACGAAAGTTACGATGAAGCCGCAACCATAGAATCCGGCAATCAAGTCGTGGTAGTAGACAGCCCCTTCGGCCGCATCGGCCTAGCGGTGTGTTACGACCTGCGCTTCCCGGAATTATTCCGCGCCATGAAAGACGTGGACATCATCGTGCTGCCCGCCGCCTTCACCGAGACCACCGGCAAGATGCATTGGGAAGTGCTGGTACGCGCACGCGCCATCGAAAACCTCGCCTATATCATCGCCTCGGCACAAGGTGGCTACCACGTCAACGGGCGCGAGACACACGGCCACAGCATGATTGTTGACCCTTGGGGTCGTATTTTAGACACCCTGACGCGCGGCTCCGGCGTGGTGATTGGCACCATCAACCCCTCCTATCAAGCGAGTCTGCGCAGCAGCCTGCCCGCCCTGAAACACCGCGTTTTGTATAATTGCTAATTATGGGCAAGGGGTCAGACGCAAGTGGAAAGCAGATAAATCTGCCCCCGCTCACCCGGTCTACCTACCCTTCACTAATTGAAAAACATGACTCCCATCGCCACCTCTGAAACGCTTTTTTCCACCGCACAGCAAACCTTGCTTGCGCCCTCCGCTATCGGAACACGCCAGATCGAGCAGATCTTCAACAGCATGCTGGCGCACCGCCTGGATTACGCCGATTTATATTTTCAGTACAGCCGCGCCGAAAGCTGGTCGCTGGAGGAAGGCATCGTCAAATCCGGCAGCTTCAGCATAGATCAAGGCG
>Ga0210009_1002061_pt1 | contig 15556 bp, 12 predicted proteins | sample CryGeyCG2114_065_FD_185457 | JGI IMG/M metagenome (GOLD analysis project Ga0210009, IMG submission 185457) | Groundwater microbial communities from aquifer - Crystal Geyser CG12_big_fil_rev_8/21/14_0.65 (SPAdes) (version 2) | ecosystem: Environmental > Aquatic > Deep subsurface > Groundwater ... | reverse complement strand
TAGTGCTAAGGCTAAGCTTGTTTTGGTTGGTGATCCTCAGCAATTGCAACCTATTGGTGTTGGGTTGCCTTTTGAATCTTTGATGAATAATTTTGGTGTTGCTGAGATTAGTACTGTTAGGAGGCAAACAGTTAAATGGCAACAAAAAGCTACTGAAATGTTGTCTCGTGGTTATACTGATAAAGCTTTGAAAAAATATAATAATAAAGGGCATGTTGAGCTTTCTAATAAACCTCTTGATGCTTTGCTTAATAAATTTATTAATGTTTATGATATGTCTGGCAATATGCCTTTAGTTTTAACTTATACCAATAAAGAAGTTGATAATATTAACGCTATTGTTAGAAATTATTTAGTTAAAAATAATAAACTTACCGATGGATATGTTTTTGAAACTCATAAAGGTAACAAAGCTTTTTGTGTTGGGGAAAAAATTATTTGTTTAGAAAATGATTCTGTCAGTGGAGTTAAAAATGGGACTATTGGAATTATTGAAAAAATCAATGATAAACTTATTTTTTTAAAATCTGATGATAAAATTTTTAAAATTGATTTGGATAAATATAAAAAAATTGATTATGGATATGGCGTTACTATTCATAAATCTCAAGGCATGACTGTTGATAATAGTATTTTTTATATTAATGAAAATAATTTAAATAAAAATTTAATTTATGTCGCCCTATCTAGACATACTAATAGCACAAATTTAATAATAAATTCTAAAAAAATTCAAAATCTATATTCAATTGCAAAAAATATAAAATATCACACTTTGAACAAAGTTAGAGATTATTTTTCTTAAAAACTTATTTTAAATTTTTTAAAGTTGATTTCTTCGTAATGAATAAGTACAATCCATAATGTTATAAATATTATGTAGTACAAATGTAACGATGGACCGTAAAAAAATTATATTTACAACTATTCTTGGCAATATCTTTGAAGCCTATGATTTATTAGTTTTCGGCTTAATGCTTAACTATCTTAGAGTATTATTTTTACCTGATTATGAAGGTATAACTTTATCTTTATTAGGCTTTTTATTATTTTCTGTGGGATATATTGCAAGACCTGTTGGAGCATATTTTTTAGGTAAAATAGGAGATGAGCAAAGTAGAAAAAAAAGCATAATTTACTCTATTTTATTATTAACAATTTCAACTTTTTGTATTGGTCTATTACCAACCTATTCTTCAATAGGAATTTCTTCAACTATTATCTTAATTATTTTAAGATTAATTCAGCACTTTTCTGTAAGCATAGAATTAATTGGTGGCTCTATATTTTTAATAGAAAGCTTTCCTGAGAATCAAAGATATTTAGTAAATAGTTTTATGTTTAGTAGCTCTTATATTGGAGCTATATTAGGACTAGTCGTTATTTTAATTGTTAATTATATGTTAGACTCAACTGCTATTTTAAATTGGGGCTGGAGAATACCTTTTCTTATTGCGCTTCCACTGGGTTTAATAACAACATACTTAAGAATAAAACTTTCTGAATCTCCTCAATTTATTGAATATAAAAATAATAATTTAAATAAAGATAAAATACTTTCTGTTAAAGAAATATTATTTAATAAAAAAACAGACTTAGTTTATGCAACAGGTATTTTCGTTTCCTTTTCAATATCATTGTATATTTCGATAATTTATATACCTAATATTTTACAGGCAAGCTCCATTGTTACAAACTCACAAGCTTATATTATTTCTATAACTAATAATTTTATGATTTTTATTTTTACTATTGTTTTTGGATATTTATCTAAAAATAATAATTATGTTGGTAATAAAATATTAAAATTATCTTTAGTAAGTACTATTTGGCTAGCAGTTCCTATTTATCTTTTATTAAATAGTAATAATATAACTGGAATGTTATTGGCACAAATTATTTCATCTATATTATTATCTATGCAGGCAAGTACTACGCTAGCTACTATAGTTAATAATTTTGAATTTAATACTAAATATTCTTTTTTGAATTTGGGTTTAAATTTTTCTATGGCTATATTTGGAGGCTCTGCACCTTTTGTTATTGCATATTTGAGTCAGAATATTCATCCTTTGGCTCCTGCTTTTTATATAGCGGTTACTGCTATGTTTACACTAGGTTGTATTAAGAAAACATTGAATAATTAAATAGACTGGACTTATTGTTAAATATAAAGCTATTCAGAGAGAGCGATCCACCTGTAATATAATAATTTTTCCCTGTTCTGTTTTAAAATATCTACCAATAATTGCTAAATTTTAGTTATGCCTATAAAATAGGTATATGCTTATATAATCGTTCAATAGAATTCAAATCATTATTTTTAGATTTGGATTGCTATAATCAACAAATTAATACTTGATTAATTAAATAATTAAAAAAATGACCATAGATTATACTTCTCCATTTAATACTAATTTGTCTAAAAATGTAATTACTAAAGAATTAAATTTAGAATCAATCTTAGAAATAATTGATGTAGAAAAAGAAAAATTAGAAAAATCAAGTACAAATATAAATTACCCTGTAGCAATATTTCGTGGAGAAATGGAATTATTTTCAAACCCTTTATTACCCAAAATTTTCAGAGAATTAAAGTTTTATAAAAATGAATTATCGTTGATTGAAGAGTACGGTTTAAAATATAAGGAACCCTCGTTTAATATTTTAAAATTACTTTCAAAAATGCAACATGATAATATACCTACAAGACTTCTTGATTGGTCTAAATGTCCCAAAATTGCTTTATTTTTTTCTTGTAATAATAGCCATTTTTCACATGGAGTAATTCATGTTTTTGTTCCAAATCTATCTATAAATAACATTAGCCCAATGAAATCATTTTCTATTAATGAAATTGGTTTATATTTAGATTCAATTAGTTGCGGTATTAATGAAGTTAATCACATTGATTTTTGGAATAAAAAATTAATTCACATTAAAAATGGGGGAATCGTTCCTTGGAGTATTCCTATAGATGAAGAACATCTTGATCATGAAAATAATAATAAAAGAAAAGTACAAAAAGGAGTTCATACATTTCATCCAGGATATTTATATACCGAATTTTCAACAAATTTAGTTAAATATAGGTTAATGCCAAAAGATATCCAAAATCAATATAAAATAAAAGAAGCTAGAGAAAATTATATAACATCAATTATAATTGAAAGTAATATAAAACAAACAATCCTTGAAGAATTAGACAATAATTATGGAATAAATAAAAAAACACTGTTACTAGAATAAGAACAATAAAATAATATTATTTTTCTAACCGCGTAAATTATTATGTGCAAAAATTTTTATTATTATAGTGATTTTTATTATAATTTTTTTTAAAATTAATCTTCCTAAAATTACGCTAAGTATTCAGCCTGTTTCTAGCAATAAGCTGAATACTTACAAATTAAGGTATACGATACTCAAGTGATATACCTATACATTTTTTATAAATTAAGTACATTGATTGGGCAAAACTAAAGCCTTGCTGTTTGACGAATATTGTATAAATTTAAAAGAGATGAATAAACATCTGAAACCCTAATTTCAAACTTAAAAGCCTTGATTACAGTTTCATCAAATGCTAATCGATCACTGCACTTCAACTCATCATTTAAATTTTTTGCCTGACGACACAAAATTGGTTCAAAAGCATCTATTATCTGATCTCGTTGTGTCTTATCAAGAAAACAAGGATTGAGAATCCGCATTTTCTTAGACAGTTTTGTAGCATTTATATCCAGTGCCCCTAGTCCTCGACCAAAACCAATACTTTCTAAAATAAACATTCCTATTGCACTATTCATAAGTGCATGAATTAAATCAATGTCAGTATTAGTGCTTTTTAAAGTAAGCCTTATTAATCGCTGGTTAACAAATGAACGTTTTTTCAATCGATAAAAGCATAGCTTTTTATCAGGATTCATTGACACAACAATATCCGCTATGGTTTCTGGTTTCATTTCATACCAATGCATTCCAGTTCTTTTTAATACCTCCGGTAGAGGTTTGCCTGTACCATTTACAGATAATTCAAATTTCCTTATCCAATTTATTGCACCAATCTTATTTAACCGCAAAAGTGTACTTAAATCATCAGAACAACAAAAAGCATCTCCATCAGGATTTACAATCAGGTTACCACCTAAATTCCGAGTACTTAAAAGTACAGGACGAATATACTCTGGTTCTATGTTGTGACCATTTTCAGGGTAAAACATATTATCCCAACCTCGGCGCTCACCACGATTTATCTCAAAAAATTGATTCAGCTGAACTAAGCTATCTTTAACTTCATCAACCCATTTGAAGTCCACAAAAAGTGAATTCCAACCAAAACCAAGTGCTTCAAGTTCAAAAATATTTTCTCTGGAATAAGTTTGTTTTACAATATTAGGGTTTACTACATTTCCAATACTTGATTTCACCATGCTATCCAATGTTGCTCTATCCCAGTTTGCAATTTTTTGCTTAGTTGTTATAAAATCAATGGATTTATTTTGGGTAGATGAAAAAGAATCTTTTTTTTCTAAAACAATGATTGTTGTAACTACATCAGCATGTTTGAACCATCGGCCATTTGCAGAAATTACTACTCTTAATATATTAAACTTATTTAAAATGGCCTCTCTAAATTCATCTCCCCAATCAACCCCAAGCCATGAATTAGAAACTATTAGCCCTATTCGTCCTTCATTTTGAATAAGTCTATCTAGTTTTAATGTGATATAGGCATAAAGATCAGCCTTTCTACTTAAACTTATTCCATTTTGTACAAAATCACCTCTAACTGAAGACAAAATATGATTTTTTCTTTCAATATGTTCAAACCTAACAAATGGTAAATTTGAAACAATTGCATGAATTTCAGGTAATTCTCTTGTAATATTTTTACCAGAAAATGGATCCGTAAATATAATAATATCACCCAGCTCAAGAAATAAAACATCCTTTTGAAAAACTTGTACAATTTGCCCCATACCCAAAGGATCAGATAAGGCAATTGAGCATAACTGTAGAGGAAAGGAGTATTTATCACTTGCCCATGTCGTCTTAAGGGATTCTTCTACAGAAATACCTTTATCTCGTTTCAATTGATATGCTGATTTAGCTATAGTACCAGTACCACAGCATATATCCATGACATGCTTTGTACGATCTTTGATGGTTATTTCTACGAGATACCTAGCCAATTCTTGTGGAGTTGAAAATTGCCCTAAAATTTTTTTTCTTGAATAAGATAAAACATTATCAATTACCATATGAAGGGAGGCTTGACTTATTGATTCAAGCCTAAAATCAGACAGCAATTTATTTAACTCAATCATTGTATCCCACAAGTTTTTATCTATATATTCAAAACCAAGAACTGGCTTAAACACATTCATGAAATCACACTCTTTTGTGATTTTTTCAAAAATCTCTATGGCATTCGAAATATTACATGACTCATCTATTTTATCTATTATTTCGGATTTTTCATTAAATAATTTTAGATAATGAGCAAATAGAAAACGATTAATCCAATTTACAATGATGACTTGCGCTAGTGCTCTAGATGAAGAAAACCCCTTAAATTCATCTCTATTATCTTCAAACCATTCATCCACTTTAATTTCAAAATCTGCATCTACTTGAACTTTCTTTATAATAATTTCTGTTTGCAAAGACAGATAGGTGTCTAAGATATCCTTATAAAGTTTGTCACTTAATACTGACTCGATTCCAACTGGAGAAAAAAAACGCTTATCAAGAAAATTATTCAATTCATGGAGAATTTCTTTAATGAGGTTTACCCATAGCTTTTTTGAAGAATGAACGTCTTCCCTTTTATTAATGCTTGATATTGACCAATTTTTAACTGGTTTAAAGCCTTCTCCATCAGACAATACATACACAACTGCTTCTTTAACATTCCATATCAAAAAACTATTTAGACAAAGCCTATTTGCTTTCTTTATTGCATTTTCAATAAGAAGAGGATCTGTTATTTTAGTGTCAGGCATTTTAAGCTCCCAACCTTGTATCGCTACCGTCCCATCTCTGTCACCAAACAAAAGAACATCTGGAAAAAGGCTATTTCCCTTGTCCATAGACAGCGTATGCTCTCCTCCAGCCCTTTTGATAGGTGTATTTAGTTTACTACATATATCATTTATTTCTGAAATAACCTCAATAGCCCAAGAACGTTCATTGTAATTAAGTAAGGAAGACATAGGTTATTCTCTGTAAATTGTAATATTTTCGATTTCATCTACTTTTGATAATCTTTCCTGAGCCACCAAGAGATAATCTATCGCGTTTTTTTTGAATAAATTAACGTCTTCATTTTTTTCAATACCACAAAACCTCCTACCTTCTAAAGCAGCTCCCACTAAGAAACTTCCACTTCCAAACGAGTTATCAAGAACTAGATCCCCGGGATTAGTATAAGTTCTTACCAAATAACGAGCAAGCTCAACGGGCTTTTGCGTTGGATGCCATACCTTTCCTTCACTTTCAGCCGTTTTAAAATAAATCACATCTGTTGGGTATCTTTCTCCATTACTTTTAATATGCTTAGGTTTAAAGTCACCATAACTACCAGACAACTGGTCCTTTCTAACCCCTTTGTCATATGGTTCACCAAACTTCATTTGAGGGTTGTATGTAGGCTGTTTTTTATAGAATACACAGATATCTTCATGTTTTCGCAGTGGTTGCTTTTTTGCATTAAGAAAATTAGTAGGTTTAGATTTTTCCCAAGTTAATTTATATTTAAAAAACTTTTCATTGGAAAGTATGAGTTTTGCAGTAAAAATTCCTTGTGATGTCAAAACAATTGCGCCGTTAAGTTTAACAATACGATTGTATTCTTTCCATAGCAAATCTAAATTAATCACACTATCCCATCTATTCTGGGTTGTGCCATAAGGCAAGTCACATAGAACCATATCAATTGAATTTGAAGGAAATCTCTGCATAACTTTCAAACAATCTCCCTCAAAAAGAGCATTTTCAATATTTAATTGCTTGAGATTTCCTTTTTTTAATTTGCTTGTTAAGCAACAATTAGAATCCTCTTTTACTTGAATCAGCACCTCAAGTTCTCCTTTCAATTTTTAAACTGTTACATTATAACAACCAATTAATAAACTAAATTAAATATTCCTTTACTCAATACGGATTAGATTAAAAAAATATCTGTATTTCTTATTTTATTCAAGCTGAATCTTAATGCTAAAAAAGATGAACAACAACCAAAATTTATAATTTTTAACATTAACTTTCTTTTTATTTTTAGCAATAGATATTAATGTACAACATCTTTAAGAAATTAAGATCACCGTTAACTATCACATAGTGATTAAAAATTCTATAGTTTATTTGCAAATATGCTTCTAAGTATAAAAATAATAATTAATTTTTATACTAACTTGATGATAAACCTCAGTCAATAAGACAGTATAATTTATTTAAATGCAAAATTGATTGCTATTAAAATACTGACATCCAAGACAGCAAATAAAATAAGTTCTTTAAGCTTAATATTTATAAATAGTCATTATATTGATTGTAACATTTATTTAGTAAAACTAATTGTGTATAATTCTAACCAAATATAGTTGGGCATCATCATATTAAATTGCAATTTAAATATAAATTTAATAAATTGAAATTACCAATAATTAAATAAAAAAGTCTTGCTGTAATAATAAATTGTTAGGAAATATTGTTAAAATCTTTTTCAAATATTGAGATTAGAAAAATAAACCCCAAAAATATAGACGTTGATTGATGAAATCATTAAAAATGATTTAAAAAAGTTAATATTAAGTCTTTTATGATTTAATTTTTTTTAAATAAATGCACAAAATCAAAGTATTTTAATAAATAAATTTGTAATGCATGTTAATAAACTTGAATAATAATATGAAATACCTAACAAAATCAAAATTCAAACTAGCCCTAGAATGCCCAACAAAATTATATTACGCAGATAATAAAGCCTACGCCAATCAAAAAAATGAAGATTCTTTTCTAAAGGCATTAGCTGAAAGTGGATACCAAGTTGAAGCATTAGCAAGATGCTATTACCCTGAAGGCATATACGCCAACAATTCAGATGAAACTACTGAAAAATTATTAAAAAATAATAATGTAATTATTTTTGAAGCAACTATTAAACATCAACAATATTTAGTAAGAACAGATATCTTAATTAAAAATAATAAAAGTTTAAAAATAATTGAAGTAAAAGCAAAATCTATTAGTAAAAAAGATTTAACTAGCATTGAAAAAAAAGATGGCAATATTAATTCAAAATGGAAACCATATATAGCAGATATAGCATTTCAAAAATGGGTATTAAAAAAAGCATTTCCAGATCTTAATATTACCTGTGATTTACTCTTAGTTGATAAAGATAGCATATGCCCAAGTGATGGATTAAATAATAACTTTCTTCTAAAAAAAGATGATAAAAGTAAATTGAAAGTTGAAATTCTAAAACAATTAACCGAAGAAGAGCTATCTAATAAAATATTAAAATTAGTTAACGTTGATAATTATATAAATAAAATTTGGGCAGAAAAAGATGAAAATGGCAAAACATTCCATGAGCATTTTTTAGAATTTAGTAAATTATATTTTGATAATAAAAAATTTCCTCCAAAACCTAAAAAAGAATGTGCAACATGCCAATTTAAAACAAACAAAAATGATGAAGATAATGGGCTATTATCAGGTTTTAAAGAATGCTGGAAAGAAGCTTTATATTTTAATGAAAATGATTTTAAAGATCCAACTGTACTAGATCTTTGGAATTATCGACCCAAAGATAAATGTTTGCAAAAAGGATTAATTAAATTAAAAGATTTTCATGAAGAAGATATTAATATCAAACCTGATAAAGATATGGGACTATCTACTACTGAAAGGCAATGGTTACAAATCAAAAAAATAAAAAAAAATGATAATTCACTTTGGATAGATAAAGAATCATTAATTGATGAAATTGAATCATGGACATATCCATTGCATTTCATTGACTTTGAAACAGCTATGCTACCAATTCCATTTAAAAAAGGACATCATCCTTATCAAGGTATTGCATTTCAATTTTCACATCATATTATTGATAAAAATGGTAATGTAAAACATCTTGGAGAATATTTAAATACCCAAATCGGAATAGACCCATCAATAGATTTTATTCGTGCATTGAAATCTGAATTAGAAAAAGATTCTGGTACAATTTTTCGGTATAGCAATCATGAAAATACATATCTTAATTTTATATTGAATCAATTGGAAAGTACTGATGATTTAGAAGATAAAGATGAATTAATTGATTTTATAAAATTAATTACAAAATCTACCAATGATAGTGTGCAAAAGTGGCATGGTGAAAGATGCATGGTGGATTTATTAGAATTAGTAAAAAAATATTACTATGATCCAGAAACTAATGGATCAAATTCTATTAAAAAAATATTTCCTTCTATTTTAAGAAGATCGGAATTTTTACAGCAAAAATATAGTAAGCCAATTTATGGCTCTGCTGATGGAATACCAAGTAAAAATTTTTCTGATTTTCAGTGGATCATTGTTGAAGATGATCAAATAAAAGATCCTTATTTACTTTTAGATCCAATTAATAAAGAAGCTTCTGATCAAAAAATAGAGTTTCTTTTTGAGGATGAATATCTTAAAGAAGGCGGGGCTGCAACTATTGCTTATGCAAAATTGCAATTTACTGCTATGAGTGACTTTGAAAGGCAGGAATTACAAAAAGCATTGCTAAAATATTGTGAGTTAGATACTCTTGCTATGGTTATGATAGTTGAAGCTTGGTTGGATATGATTAAATAATTTGTGTCTGACAAGAAAAATAACAAATGAAACTAGATATAATATGTAATAGCTGTAATGAAAAAATCATGAAAAACATTAATGATAATCAATATATTTATAACATTACATGTTTAAAATGTACTAAAAAATATAAAATAATAATTCAAAGTGATATTTCAGAAATACTTTTTGATAGAGGATGTATATTTCACAATATGGGCTTATATAGAGAATCAATTTTAAATTTTTATGGCTCATTAGAAAAATTCAGAGAATTTTTAATTAGATATTATTTAATTAAACAAAAGTTTTCAGATGATAAAATAAAAAATTTTCTTAAAAATATAGAATTATCTGAAAGGCAGCATGGTGTATATTGTTTTATAAATTAATAATAAACAATAATAATAAAATAAATAGAAAAAAAGATGATGAATTGCGTAAATTTAGGAATAAAGTTATACATGGTGGAAAAATTCCATCTGCAAATGAATCAAGTACATTTGGATCAGATGTTTTAAATTTTATTCAAGATTATTATTCTATCATTTATAATGAAAATGACTATTTGAATAATATTACAAAAGATAAATTTAAAATAGATAATCAAAATGATAAAAATAATGATCATGAGCAATCTATCACACTGCTTAGTCCTGGATTTCAATTAATTGGAACAAAAAATATGAGCAGTATATCATTTGACAGCATTTTGAAAAAAATGAAAGAATTTACAGAAAATAATAATTGTTGGTATAAAATATATTGTTAGTTATAAACTTCTATCATATAAAACTCAGTTATAATAAGGATTTAATAAAATTTTATATAAATTTAATTTATTTAAAATTAAGTTAGAACCATTTTTTGTTAAAATAACAGTCTTATTTATTTAAAGAAAAATCAAAAAAACACTATATTTTTATGCTATTTTTGATAATATAAGAACTATATTTTAAGGGATGAAATCTACGAGCTTATAAAGTACACAATTTAGGGAGCCAACCCGCTAATACAACTAATGTTACAGTGGCATTTTTTTGCTACAAATTAGCAAAGTCATTACATTATTTTCCTACTTTTTATTATTGATACGTTGTCTTAATTCTTCCATTTTATTTGCACTTTCTATTCCTGCAACAGGTAAACCATCAGGTTTCAGCAAGCCAATTTGAACTAAAACGCTTGCTTGATCCCAATAAATATGTTCATGTGTCACTTTTCCTTGGTGAAAACCAAATATAACAATCAGTGGAATTGCAACTTTTTTACCTGTAGGAGGAATATTGGGAAGCATCCAGCCAATTTCAGTGGCATGAGTAAACTTAAAAATAATTTCATCTACTAGTTGATGTTCGTCTATAGTTCGAGAAACTGGAGTCATTTCAGTATCAGGTGGAAAAAATTTCCCTTCTGGGATTAAGCTAGTATAAAACTGTTTAACTCCTTTTAAACCTTCACCACCAATTAAAGTTGGAATATTATTAATATGTGGATCAGAGACCATAGTTGCTAAAGTTGATTCTAAGTCTTTATTTAATTCAGCATTAACGTGTTTATTAAATGCATCTAATAAAGCTTGTTTATTTATGAATAATGTCATAAGTGAAGTATCCTTAAGGAAATTAAATTTTTCAGATACAGTAATAATTTTATAGCATAAAATATAATATATTGTAAAATACTGTGTAATATTAAAGTCCTACTTTAATATTAGTAGATTTATTTTTATGCCATTCTTTAAAAGATTTTGATTGAGAATTACTATCATAATGAATCATACCACCACCAAGGCGTAGACCTATATTATTTTCTTATTTTTGTTATTTTTGTATGGATATAAACTCTCTTAAAGCTTTACTCAATTTCCCTCGCTGATAAGACATAATTGCATCTCTATCACAAGCTTGAATTAATCTATATTGACCTAATGACTCATAAATAATCCACAATACTTTAGCTTCATCAAATGCATTTAATAATTTATTATAATTCACATGATCATTTTCATATTTTTTTAACCCTGCATTTTTAATATTTTGATATTTTTCATCACTTTCTTGTAAACCATAATGTTTTTTCATTTGATTTAAGAATCCTATTAATGAAAATAGAGGATGTGAGATAACTATTTCTCCTAAATCAATATTAGTCAATTTATGTGATTTGGTATCTACTAGTATATTATTGTCATGAAAATCACATTGTACTATAGATTCTTGAACTGAATAACAGGATAATTTATTACATAATTTTGATATTATTGGAATTAAATTTTCTAAAGTTTTTATTTCTTCTTCTGATAAACCATCATTTATCAATAATTCTTTTTCTAATAATAATTTACTAAATATTTCGGATAACTTATCTAATCTCCAATCTGGAACACCTATCTTCATAAAGTCTCTAACATAACTTACTGCAGATATTTGTAATATCATAAATTGTTCAACTGCTTTACAAGCAATATTAATGTCAAACTGTTTTTTTAAAATTGTACGCAATGATATTCCTGCATCTTCCATTAAAAAACAATCTAGCTCATTATTCTTTGCTATAACATTTGGAACAGCTGCCTTAATATTTTTAAATAATAACTCTATTATAGGAGCTTCTAAGGCAAGATTTTTTGGCATATGTTTTAAATAAACATAACCATGAGATGTTTTAAATCTAATTACGTTAGACCAAGGAGTATTTTGAATGACCTCTGGTATATTATTATCTAATTTATAGCCTAGTGATAAAAGAGTATTAATAGCCCAATTAATGATTTTAGTATTATTTTCGTATTTCATACCTTTCTAAAAGTCCATAATGACATTTTTTTAAGCCTATATGCTTAAAGCCACATTTTTCTAAAACACGTATTGAGGCTATATTTTCAGTTTCAACAAAAGATACTATAGTATCTATATTTAAATTTTCAAACCCCCATTTGACTAAAGCTTTTGTTATTTCTGTAGCAAAACCTTTACCCCAATGTTTAACGTGTAATCTATAACCTATTTCAATTTCAGGTTGTAAATCATAATGACCAATATGGAAAATACCTGCTTGGCCAATAAATTCACCAGTATCTTTTTCAAATAAAGATGCCATTCCACAACCATATTTTTTAGAGTACGGTATTATGATATCGATAAATCCTTGAATATCTTTTTTTGTTGCTACTGGCTGGGTAGTATATTTTTGAACCTTAGGATCAGATCTCAGTTTTAATATATCATCAAAATCTTCTTTAGATGTTAATTTTAGTATAAGTCTTTCTGTTTCTAGAAATTGTCTCATGTTTATTTCCTTTAAAACAATATTTTTTTTATAATAAAACTCACAATATTACTTTTAATACACTATCTATGGAGATAAATTCTCTTAAAGAAACATTTAATCATTATATTTTATATAGCAAAAACAAAATTATTAAGCATATCTACAAATTAAAATTTACAGTAACTTTGCAGTTAGTTGCATCAAGGGTTGCCAACTGACCAATTGGTAATACGGCACGGCTATCAAAGTGCCCATATGGAAAATTCTTAATACAAGGTACTTTTATTTTACTACACCAATCATTAATTACATCATCATACGTTCCATCCCGTTCAGGATAAAATTTAGCTTCACAGTTTTTAAATTTTCCAATAATTACCCCAGCTACATCATCAAAAATTCCTGCCAAATAAAGTTGAGATAACATACCATCAATGACATATGGCTCAGAATGAACTTCTTCAAAAAATAAAATCTTATTTTTAAAATCAGGCTGAAATCTTGTTCCAATTAAATGACAAAGACTTTGCAAATTTCCTCCAACTAAAGCGGCACTAACTTGACCAGTATTTACTGTACTTCCTCCAGAAATACTATAGTTTTTTCTCAAAAAACAATTTACAAGTGAATCTTCAATTAAAGGATCTATAGAATCTTGCTCAGCAACATCTTTACAAGTAAATCCAGTATAAGATTGTAGTTTTGTTTGACTATAAATACCTAATTGCAATGATGTAGTATCACTGAATCCTATTATTGGTTTTAAATTATTTTTTATGACAGCATAATCTAATAATGGTAATGTTCTTATTGATCCAGCCCCACCTCCTGTTACAACCAAAGCATCAACTTCAGAATCTTTAAAAAACATCATGATATCTTCAGCTCTTTCTTCATCAGTGCCAGCCAAAAATCTATCAACTTTAGTATTATTTTTACCAACCTTTACCTTACAACCAATACCTTCAAAAAAAGAAACTGAAGCTTCTAATCTACCTGGGAATAAAGGACTAGATGGAGTAATTAATCCAATCGTAGAGCCTTTGAGCAATTTACTTTTATTGATCATAATAATTTATCCTTTGAGCTATCATATAATCTAGTTTTATCTTTCATAATATTTATATAAAATTTTTTTGGAGCTTCCACCTATTTCATAATGTATGTTTCCTGAATCTATTAAAATATTCTGGATCTCTTCATCACTCATTTTTGCTAAATCATTAGATATTGAATTATACTTTTTATTAATATTTCTAGCAATCATCATTAAATACAAGGTAAAGTTATCAATTAGTTTTAATTATAAGATAAAAATAAATATTATTAGAGTTTTTTGATTATATAATTTTAATCTAGTATGTAATATGGATTTATATCTACATTTCCCATATTATGCTTTCTAACTATGGATATTGCTTTATTTGAAATTAATATAATACATTTCTTACTAATATCAATAAGCTCACTATTTGTAACTAAATTAGTTTTAATTTCTTGCAAGCTAGATGATTGGCTACTCCCATTTTTCCCAAATGAACCATTATTAGCTTTTGCTTCAGATTTACTAAGAACTGTTGTATTTCCGATAACATCAGACAAATAATTCTGAGTAAACAAATCAGAAGCCCCAACATTAAAAAACTGCACAAATTCAGCCATACCAAGCATAGCATCAGCAGCATACTGCCCATAAACTTCATAAAGATCTTTAATATTCTGAGTAAATCCCCAAATAGAAACCCCATACCCGGCATTTAAATTAAAAGCTTTTTTAATCTGCGGAATCTTACCTAATGAAGCCATTTCATCTATCATCATCAATATTCTTTCTTTAGGTCTTTTACGGTATAGCAATTCAATTGGTGAAGTAACCCAAAGTCTTGCCCAAGGTTTTAAATCTGTAGTTAAATTACCAGGTATAACTATAAATAAATCTGTTTTGCCATTTAATAATTCCTCCATATCAAAATCAGAATTTTTAAGATGATTTATCATCTCAGGATATTTCAAATAATTTAAAGCATTAGTAACAGTTGAAAAAAATGATCCTCTTTCTCTTGAATCTATATTTAATAATAAATTAGCAGCATCTTGAGGCAAACCAAAACCAAATTCATAATCAGCCTGAGACATAGATTGCAATAATTCTAAAAGATCATCTTCAGGCTGATTAAATAGCTCTTTTACTTTAATAAGATTTTGATTACATTTAGGCTCAGTTGCAATAACCCATGCAATAAAGCCAGAAATAATACGTCTAGCACCTAATTGGAAATGCTCGGCATTATCTGATGTTGTACTACTTGATGGTTCAACTAACGCATCCATAAGTGCCCCTATATCTCTTACCATTTCAGAGCCTTCCCTTATAAAATCTAACGGATTAAAATTAAAAATTTTAGCATTAGTTAAATAATCAAGATTAGCATTTATACCTAAATTT
>Ga0210009_1002060_pt1 | contig 15564 bp, 10 predicted proteins | sample CryGeyCG2114_065_FD_185457 | JGI IMG/M metagenome (GOLD analysis project Ga0210009, IMG submission 185457) | Groundwater microbial communities from aquifer - Crystal Geyser CG12_big_fil_rev_8/21/14_0.65 (SPAdes) (version 2) | ecosystem: Environmental > Aquatic > Deep subsurface > Groundwater ... | reverse complement strand
TTTCTTACTAAAAAAAAGGAAATATTTCAATAGAAAATAAAAGTTTATCTTATTAAATTCAAACAACTTAGCCTATGTTTTTTCTAATGGCAGCCATTAGAAATTTTTGGCTATTGACAAATCTGGGATAAATTTAGCTGATATATTTAGAACTTAGCCCTTGTTTCTAATATTAGAAACAACTTAGCCCGTTTTTTTTCTAATAGCGGTCATTAGAAATTTATGGCTATTTACAAATCTGGGTTTAATTTTTACAGAAAAACTATTGGGTTTAATTATGAATCTATATAAATTCAATAGATTCCCCAGGTTCGTGGGAATTACAAATAATTAATATTAGCTTTTTAGAGTGGACTCGTAAATAAATCTTAATCTAATTTTGATTGAATCACTTTAACCATTTCGCCCACATTATTAAACGACTGAGATTCTTTTGCTGTAAATTTTATTCCGAATTTTTTTTCAATAGTAATCATTAAAACGAGATGCTGAAGTGAATCCCACTCTTCTATCTTATCCGCCGAAGTTTCATCGGTTATTATTAAATCGCCTTTGTTAAATACTTCCTTAAAAACATCATTCAATTGCGAATAAATTTGATCGGTTTGCATTAATTACTTTCTCTTTATAAATGTTTCTTTTACCACAAAGTCTTCAACTTCTAAATACCATCTGTCCGAAGATTCCTTGAATTGATAATCCTTAAACAAATCCTTAACTATAACATTTTTTACAGTAGGCAGGTATTCGCCAACAATGTTTTTAAATCCGTTTCCTTTTGCATATTCCACGATTTGGTTAAGTATAAAATTTTCCATACTCCGTTTAAGAACGCGGCAACTCATAATAAAAGAATCGATGAATAAACTTTCGTTCTGTTTTTTCAAAATTAGAATGCCAATAAAGCCATACTCACCATACTTATCTTTAAGAGTAAAGGCAAAACATTTGTGTTCGTTTGATGAGGCAAGTTTTAAAATATCATCTTCGGTATATCTTATAGTTCGTAAGTTGAACTGATTGGAACGTTGTGTTAGCTGAGCTATCCTGGGAGCGTTAAATTTATTAAAGTCCTGCACTTCGCTAACCATTTCAAGGTTACTTAAAAAATCTTGCTCGCTTGAAAATGATTTATACAGGATAGTTCTGTTTGCTTCTTCCTGGTATAGTTTCGTCCGTTCCGCATCCTGTTCAGAATAGGAGGCGGTTTCAAATAGGTTTAAAGAACGGAGGAACGGAACATACTCGGCGGCATCCTCCGGAAGATCGGGCACAGTAAGTTCCGGTATAGCTTGCTTAATCATTCCCCGCTCAAACGGGCTGTCGTCTAAAAAGACCATCGAATCAAAACCGAGGTTAAGTACGCTTTGAATATATTTAATGTTCTCTATCTTATTATCCCAGTTGGCTACGAACAATGCAATATCGTCAAGATGCAAGATCATATCAGGATGTTTTTCAAAAGGTTCCTTTGCAAGACTTTCTGTATTTTTGCTGCAAACTGTAAGAATAATTCCTCTATACTTAAGTTCCCTCAACCAAAGCTGTAAATTAGAGTATGCTTTGCCAATACCAAGCGAACCGATCTGAATATTTTCTATGCCGTCGTCGCCAATTATTCCACCCCAAAGTGTATTATCAAGATCGAGTATAATGCACTTTTTAATTCTGCCCTGAATGGATGTTATAATGTCTGCAATTTGTTTCGCAATTTCGGGGAGAACATCAAGGCTGTATACCATATCTGCGTTAATGTACATTTTAGCATCTGTAAATTTATTCATACCAAAAGAAGAGTTTATAGATGCAGTATCAAGTATGTATAAATTCTTAATCTCCCGCGCAATGTCCATCAAGCCTAAATTGATTTTACGAATTTGGTACAAAAATGAGGACTCAACTTTTGCTGCAAAATTACCGAAGACACCGTCATTAATCTCGTTATAATTAGTGAATATGATTTTTGATTTTGAATTAGCAGAAATTGAACTGCATATTTCTCTTACGGTTCTTAATTCTGTTTCTCCGAAAGCGGATTTCCGGGAGACAGAAGTTTTATAAAAATTATTCAGTAGTTTTAAAGCAGATTTCTGAATGATAATATATTCCGGTTGAAAACTATACAAATCACTCGACTGATCATAAATTTGTCGTTCTATCTGATTGTAATCGGCTTCATAGATTTCAAAGTTTAAATCTACTTCATATCCGTACCCTTTTATGGATTGGGATAAAAATTGTGTGGCGCTATCGCCAAGTACAGCAACCTTAATTTTTTTGAAGCTCGAAAAATCTTTCGATAAGTTTTTTTTAAGAGAAAGAAAATCCATCATTGTAATAGATAATTAAATTTTTCAAAATAATCGTGTTTGTTCTCCAAGTCGATATTCATCAAAACTTTAGTGTCGTATGGGAAAATATTAAAAACATCTTTTTCTTCAAATGTTTTTTTATTCTTTACTTTGAATTGAAGCTTTGTAAAAGCATCAAAAGAGTTTATGTTTTTCTCAAACAGAACAGTTTCAGCGCTTGTTACTCCCACTTCAAAATTTACATGTTTCTTCAAAGATGATAATATCAATTGTGTGAAAATCTTTTTTCTTCTTCTCGGAGCAATTACATATCCGTACTCAATCTGGATGGAATTCGGCTTCCTCTCAAAAGACATTCCGTTTATTATTTCTAATTTTCTGCCGGTTGAAACAAGCTTTTCTTTCTCGATAAAGCTCATTAATAAACTCGATTTTATTATTGCGTTAGAAATACCGTCAGCATTTTCAACCCACGAACATAACGCTCCCACTTTTTCCCCGTCAACCCTTGCCACCAAGAAACCTGACAATGAATATTCGCTGTTGGGAAAATCTTCCAGAAGAATCTGCTTCAGAACACTTCTATATTCTTCTTCGCTTATAGAGAAAATATTACAAGCGCTAATTACGTTTGTACTGCTTTTATCCGATTCGATAATTGTATCTATTATAAAATCTATATCATCAACAATAGCACTGTTTATAATTAAATTATTAATCAAATCTTAATCCTAATCCGGGTATTGATGTTTGTGAAACTGCATTAATATTCTCTCACTATAGGGGAAAAACTTTTCCAACGGCTGTCCTTTTAAATCGATTGAATCCTTCAACTGAAAATTCAGTTTTTGGAAACAATTTAGCGATCTGTAATTTTCTCTGAATAAAATTGATTCTGCCATCGGCAGTTCGGAGTCTAAATCTCTGTATCTTTTTATTTGTCCGAGAATAAGTTTTGTAAATACACCCCTTCTTCTAAACTCCGGTTTAACGTAAGCGTACTCTAATTGAAGTGCGCCTTTGGTACGGTGAAAACTTGCCCCTCTTAAATTTTTCAAATTAGACTGAGCTTCTAAAAGCTTATCTCTTTCAATTGTTGTAAATAAAACATTTGCTTTGATGATCGAACTATCGGTATCGTTTTTGCCTTCTATCCACGAGCCAAGGGAGCCTAACTTTTTATCGTTATGTTTTGCCACGAGAAATCCGGACAGCGCAAATTCATAATCTTCGTATTCTTCCATCAGCAAATTGGCTAAAACCTTCCTATACTCATGCTCTGTCATATTAAATATCAAACATGAACTAATTATATCTGTGCCGCTTTTTTCGGCTTCGATAATTGTATCTAAAACTATATCTATATCTTCAACTGTTGCAGGTGTTAATGTAACTTCATCTATAAAACTCATGTTTCTCCCAGCTCTTTTAATTTATTTTGAAGTACTTTTCTATCGACTTTACCATTGTTATTAAACGGGAATGAAGGAAGTGAGAATATTTTTGAAGGCACCATGTAATGAGGTACTTTAGTGGCGAGAAACTCTTTGAGCGAAGTAAAATCTACGTCATAATTTTCAAGCAGAAGGTAAAGCATCTGATTTCCCGCTTCTGTTTCATAAACCAGGGCAGCTGTATTTGTAACTCCGCTAAATGTTCTTGCATGATGTTCAATTTCGCCAAGCTCAACTCTAAAGCCATAAAGCTTCACCTGGTAATCTAATCTTCCGCCGAACATAAAATCACCTTCATCATCATATAAAGCAAGGTCGCCGCTGCGGTAAAATGTTTTTTCTTTCCCGTTTACAATATGTTTAAAAAATGCTTCTTTGTTTTTTTCTTCGTCTTTCCAGTAACCCGGAGTTAGCTGCGCGCTTGTAATACACAATTCTCCTTTTTCATTTGGCGGCAATAGTTTTAAATTTTCGTCGACAACAATAATATCAGTGTTCAACATTGCTTTGCCTATTGATACGCCGCCGTTATATGTTTTATTGAGATTCATATCGTCAAGACAATCATACATCATGCAAAATACCGTCGCCTCTGTTGGACCATAAGCATTTACAACAACTCCGTTCGGCGAACACTGTTTCCACTCTTTAGCAACATCTGCTATTAATGCTTCGCCGCAAAACAAAGAGTATTTTAAATGTTCAAAATTCATTTCTTCAAAATACGGGCGCAGATAATTAATTACCGACGGCACCATTGCTGCGAAAGTGATATTCTGTTCCTCAAGAGTTGTATAAACATTCGCAAACTTTATCCCCTCGGAAGAAACTGTATGGACAGATGCACCAATACAGAGAGGAGCAAAAGTTGTAAAGACGGAAAAATCGAAAGTTAGTTCAAACATCTGCATAAAACGATCGTTCTCACTTACACTATATCCGAGAGCAAGAAAAGCTTGAACTAATGCTTCAAGATTTTTCATTTTAATCGGCACACCTTTGGGCACGCCCGTACTGCCGGATGTAAATAAGATGTATGCTAATTGCTCTTTAAAATTTGACGGAAGAGATAAATCAATTTTGCTTTTAGGAACACTTTTAGTTTCAAGAAGAATTAAATTTTTATTGGCGCAAAGTTTCTCAATTTGCTCGTCTTTTTTAGGAGTTAAAATTAGCTTCAGATCTGCAAGTTCTGCAATTGATTCATTTCTATCAATAGGATTATGCGAGAGCAACGGGACATAACCGCAGCCGCTGAACATCGCTGCGAGCAATGATGCGTAGGTATCAAAATCATCTTCGGCAACTACTCCTATAAGTTTTTGTTCCGGTACGTTTAATGAAGAAATTGCTGCTCTAATGTCCGATATTTTTTGCGATAATTGGGTATATGTGAAGCTGTTCCCATTAATTACAAAAGCAGTTTTATCTGGAAATTGAGTGCAGGCGTTGATAAATCGGTTTAACATTACGGTCTTCTCCAGCACTTAATTATGTTGGGATTGTGAGATTTATATTTTAAATAAATTGTGTGGTTCATTTATTCGTTAGCAGAAAAAGATTTTTAATTGACGCAAAAATAATAAAATAAGGTCGAACTAAAAACTTCATGCCGGAAGGATTACTCAATTAACTTCTTCAAATCCCTATCTTTGCCGAGAAGAATTAGTACATCATTTTCTTCAATCAAAGTGCTTGATGTTGGAACGCCGTAAATTCTTTCTTTAATAATCTGCCCGCCGGTCTCTTCATTTTGAATGATATGTCTTCTCTTTATGGTTATTAGATTCACATTGTATTTTATTCTAAGATTTATTTCCTGCAGTGTTTTACCGACAAACATTTTCGGAGCCGATATATGGACAATGTTATAGTTTTCATCAAGCGGTATATACTCGATCATTCCTTCGTTAATCAAATTATTTGCAAGACGTTTGGCGATATCAAATTCGGGAGTAATAACTTCGTGCACTCCAAGTTTTAGTAAAACCTTTTCCTGTATTTTTGAAGAAGCGCGCGCAACAACTTTTTTAACTCCCATTTGAAGCAGCAAAACCGATGTAAGGACGGTGTCTTCAAAATGAGTTCCTATTGAAATTACAACAGCATCAACTTTATCTATACCGAGTGATTTTAACGCTTTTTCATCTGTAGAATCCATTCGTGCTGCGTAAGTAACTTTGTCTTTTATTTCTTCAATTACCTCCATATTATTATCAACTGCGATAACGTCCGCGCCTTTTTCGGCAAGGCTTACAGCCACACTCATTCCAAAATCTCCAAGCCCAATAACAGCAAATTTATTTTTCATTTCTTCTCCTAAAGTATAGATATATTTTCAGTCGGTAAATCGTAATGAAGTTTTTCTTTAGTTTTAATTACGCCATAAATAAAAGCAAGCGGACCAATTCTTCCAATAAACATCAAAATTATAATTCCTATTTTACCGGGAACCGAGAGCATAGGCGTAATACCTCTCGATAATCCAACCGTACCGAAAGCGCTGAAACATTCGAACATTATATCTAACAGATTTTTATCTTCATAAATTGTCAAAAGAAAAATTAGAAGAGTAATAAACATAATGCTCAGGAACATCTTCAACAGCGCTCTAACAACAATTTCGTTGGGTATGCTTCGGTTCTTAAACGCTACCTGTTTTTGTTCTCTAATAATTGACCAGACGCTCGCAACAATGATTACAAAAGTTGTTACTCTAATTCCACCGGCTGTGCCGCCGGGACCAGCGCCGACAAACATTAAGAACAAAAACAAGATTGATGTCGGTACGGTAAGATTACTAATATCAAGAGTATTAAAACCTGCCGTTCGTGTTGTAACTGATTGGAAATATGACTGGAACCATTTATCGAAAAAGGACAATCCTGAGAGCGTACTGTTAAACTCAAGAAAATAAAACATAACGGTGCCGGTTATTATAAGAATAATAGTCATGTAAATTACAATTGTTGTCTGAAGATTCAGTTTGAATTTAATTTTACCGAATACTGTTCTTAACGATTTTTGTGAAAAGAAACCGAGTATAGTCGGGAAGCCTAATCCGCCGAGAATTATTAAAAATGTAATTACAGTCAAGAAAAAATAATTGTGCTGTACTGAAGTGTCCATTAAGTTTAATGTAAATAAAGAAAATCCCGCATTGCAAAAAGCGGACACGGAATGAAACAGAGACATAAAACCTGCTTCAAAAAAAGAATCAAACTTATACCGGATGCTTTCGTACAAAAGGACAGCTCCGATTATTTCAATAACAAATGTTGTAATCAAAAGATAAACAAGCACTTTTGTAATAGCGCCAATGTTTTCTTCATTCATCAAATCATTGAGAAGTATTCTTTCTCTAATACCAAGCCCCCCGGCAAGAAAAATTGCAAAGAATGTGGTGAATGTCATCAACCCCAAACCGCCTATCTGAAACAGTATCATAATAACAAACTGTCCGAACGTTGTAAAATAAGTTGCTGTATCGACGGTAATTAAACCGGTTACGCATACTGCGCTTGTTGATGTGAACAGCGCGTCAATAAAACTTATTTCTCTGCTTACGGTTGATGCAGGAAGCATAAGTGATAAAGCTCCAACAATAATGACAGCAAGAAAACTAAGTATAAATATTCTTGTTGGATGAAGCCGCGATTGGAGTATTTTTAAATTATACGTAAGCCCCCGCAGAACTAAGCCCAAAAGGATATAGCCCTGCGCAAAAACTATATAAAGAAATGTTATATCCTTTATCCTAAGCGCTATTCCTAGCTGGTAAATCAGACTTAAATCAAGTAGTGAAAGAATAAATTCAATTATGATGAATGCGATAACAAAATACTCGAACTTATGCTGCGTTATGTACGCGAGCTTAATCTTAGAAATATAAAGTTGAATGAATTGATAAAGAATGAATACGACCACAACTCCTATAGAAACATAATGGAGCAAACGAACATTTGTACGCGATACAAAAAAGCCATATTCTATAATAATTGAACCAATCCCGATCACGCCTGAAATTACAAGTATGATTTTTGAAATAAGGTTTAATACTTCTTTATTCCGTTCACTCATCGTACTTCCCCCTTTTTCAATTCAATCTTGCTTTTTACGGCGGCGAGAATAGATTGGTTGATGGAATGTATCATCTCACTTTCAAACCGCGAATCAAAAAGATATAAATTGAGTTTGAATCTATTAATGCGTTTGATATAGTCAGTGCTATCAAGTAAAACGGAAGGTTCTTTCTTTCCGAATAGATAGGGAGAAGATATTGCCGACTCACGAAGGATTTTTATAATAACTTTGTCGTCATAGTCGATCGGAAATTCGAAGGACAAAGAAACAAGTTGTTCTTTTTGACCGACGTTAACATTTTCAATTGACTCGGAAAGAAATAAAGAGTTTGGAATATTTACAAAACTTTTTTCCTCCGTTAATATAATTGTTGAACGCCATCCAATTTCTGTAATTTCGCCCCGATAATTATTTACCGAGATATAATCTCCCTTCTCAAAAGGTTTACTCAGCGAAATATAAAATCCACCCACGAGATTCCTCATAAACGGCAAGGCAGAAACTCCGAGAAGGATCAATCCTATTAAAAATAGAGCGGCTATAAGCTCATCGGTTCTTGTGATAAACAGAGAAAGAACTATATATAGAATTACAATCCATAAAAATACTTTTAGCCCTGCAAGTACAACCGGCAGAGTTCGCATCCGATCGCGTGTATGAACGAAGGATCTGAGTTTATCAATCAACTTGCTTAAAAGAGTACCGCCAAACAGAAGTAGGATAATTTCAAAAAGCGTAAAGAGATTAATTTCTTTAAGAAACTTTATCGATTTGAATTCTTCCTTTGTTTTATCCTCAACCGGGCTGAGATCTTTCAAATATAAAGTGTCATAAAATTTCACTGTGTCATGCTTAACCGGAATGAGCGAGGTAGGGGGAGAAACAAAAGTTGTTTCGATGCGGGTTATGTAAATAGTATCGTTAAGATATAGTGTGTCACTAAATATTTTTAACGGAACCTTCACCAACGTATCGTTTATTTGTGCAGGTATTAGAACCGAAACAAGCATCCATAGCAGAAGCACCTTCTTCATCTTCATGAGAAAATATTCCTTTGCTTCAATTCTTTTTCAATAACTTTATAAATAAACTTATTTAGGAAGTATTTATTGGAATACAGTTCGAGCTGGTCCTGGTAAATTAAATTGTACGAAACGAGAGAGTTTAAAATATCCCGGCTTCTTTCCATAGGCATATTGAATATACGCGAATGCTCTTCGTCCGTTAGCCATCCGTGAATAATTATGTTCGCAACCGTGAGATAATAAATATTATCGAGCATTGATAAAAATTTTAGATTCAACTTTTTAGGAGGTCTAATAACTATCGTGTTTTCCTTAACTGAATGAATTGACTGCAGCCAATAATACATGGCAGATATAATGTTCCCTTCAGAATATTCATCCAACTTCTTAAAATATTTATCCGATAACTTAGCCTGATCAACGTCAAACGATTTCTGTTTACGAAGTTTTATTCCGAACTGTTTTAAATTGTCGGGTAAATATTCAAGATTGTAACCGGTAGCCTGATGACGGCTTAAAACAATTTTTCTTAAATCTTCTTTATGGTATTTAGCCGGGTCTATTTTGTGACGAAATATCGAAATAAGGTCAAAATTTGGTTCTAAAAAGTTCCAGCAGTTTTTGCCGAGTGTACAAATCCAAAATACATTTTTATTTGTCATTGAAAGCAAATAAATAAAAGTTTCAAGCGCTTCGTACCCATCCACCGTACGCAAGAAGAGCTTATTAATGTTTTCTGTGATGATTACTTTCTTTTTTGATTTATCATTTAGAAATAAAATAATTTCGTCAAGCGAAAGCCGGCGTTGAAAACCAAGCAACTCTGAAAAAGTCGCAAGCAATTCATCTTTCTCGGTTAATGTGTTTTGGAATTGATGATAAATATACTCCTCATTCTGCAGTGCATAGTTTCGTATAGCATTTAACAAACTTCTTTTACCGCTTCCGGGCTCGCCAATGATTACCGTTGAACTTGCCCTGTTTGCTTTAAACTCGTTTTTTGCAAATTCAATTTCTTTAAGAAACGCATTTTTACCGAAGAAAAATTCGGAAGCTTCTAACGGGCTGCCGTCAAATAGTTTTCGATAAATGAAAGGAAGTTTTTTTAATTTCTCTTCACTGAACAGAACAGATTCATTTCTCGAAGTTGCTTCCTCCGGTGAAATTAAGTTCATGGATTCAAGTATATCATCTACTGTCGGCTTAAAATAGCTTCGATAATTTCGGCGAATAATAACACGATACTTTTTAATCTCGAAAGCAATGCGGTCGAACAAGCTGCTCGACTTGATCATTAAGCGCTTCTTACCTTTTTCTTTCTTCATAAAAAAATCGACGCTTAACGTAGAACTGTTTATAACAAGTTTATTGATCTCGCTGATCACCTCATTTACTTTTTGAATTATTTTGTTGTCTATATTTTGTTCTAATCTATCTATCTGCCCGTTCAATTGGCTGACGCGGTCGTTCAGTTTTTCATTAAGACTGTTAAATAAATCTGTGGCTATAGATTTACCATTAACCGGATTGTTTTCCAATTCTTTCAGCGCAGTATTAAAGTGAAAATTAACTATCGTAATAAAATTTTTAAGTTCAATTATTGTAAAATTAAGATGATTTACGAGCAGTTCATTCAATTCGCCTATGCTGCGAGGCAGTTTTTTAACGAGGAATGTCTTTGACAAAGAACGAATTTTAACATATTTCAGGTGACTCGATTTGGGAAGCCTGCCGGCTAATCGAAGATCTTTCTCTTCAAGCAAAGGGATATCCTCCGGAAGATTTTCCGAAATACTCGAGAACTTTTCAATTAAATTTTCAATTAATGAATTTAATTTTCTACTCGTGTGTATAGCTTCGAGTTTATGAATATGTTCCTCGAGAAGGTTTAAAAAATATTCCCGTTGTCCATGCTTTACAAATTGTACGGTATCTCCTAAGGTTTCATCTTTCTTTTCGTTTATAGTTGCTTCAAATTTTTTGATGCTTTCTTTTAGCTGTGTGCTAACACTCCGGAGGTTATTGTTTATCTCGGTAGAAATATCAACGAGTGAGATATTTACCGCTTCGTTTAGTTCCGAATTTAATTTGCTTATATAAATCTCTTTTTCAAAAAGACCAAGAAAACCTTCATAATAATTTGCCCAGCAGCCGATGCTTACTAAAGCCCTGTCTTTTATGGTTTCACTTTTACCAAATATTTTTGAATAGCGAAACTTTCGGTCATCATACTTATATGTTCCTGCAATTTTCAAAGCATCAATTAAACGATTAAAAGGAGTTGCAAGCGCAAAATATAATCTACCGGTTATCTCATCTGTAGTAGTATTAATTTCGTTAGAATAAATATTTATCTCATTACCAATCTGCTGATGCACTTCGGCAAAGCGGTCTATAATGATGTTTATAACCGCAGGATTGTCTTTATCGTTAATTATAATTTGCTCAATCTCATCCAGGTATTTAACAATGTCCTCAAAAATGCTCCTGGTTTTTCTTAATGTTGTTAGCCTCTCGCTGCCAACAAGGTTTACGGTCTCCAAAATTTCAATGGCAGATTCACCGGCAAGAAAATATTTGGCAAGATTTCGATAGTTTATCTTTCTTTTGGGAATAAAATCTTTATTAAACAGCTTATTTATTTTGCGGCTTAATCTCTGTTTAAACTTCCAATACTTCCCTCTCCAGTTTTCATTTTCATCCGGTAGGAACCATTGCGGCTCCATTTCGATTAAATATTCACTTTTTAATCCGTCCGTCAAATCAGTAAGTGAAAAAAATATTTCGTCTATGAGCGGTTCAAGCTCAAGTATATTTATTTCAATTTTTTTGCGTTGTTCGCAAAGTTCTATAAACCCTTCCGCAAACCTTTTTTTTGCTTCTAATAGTTTGATTTTAATTTCCTGTGTGGAAATTCCGGGTTTTAATATTGTCTTACGAATGCGACCATACTCTTCAGTATATCGCTCGGTAACGCTAACAATAAGCTCAACCGACTGCTCACCGCGGTAATAAATAAAACGACGCTCGAAATCGCTCAGCACATTATTTATTTTGAATATAATATTATAGAGGGATTTATTTAAACTTTCGTCGTTGAATTGAGGTTCGTTGAAATATGATTTTTCTTTTTTGGTTTCTTTTTTTTCTTGCTCTGGCTTTTGGCTGATCTCTTCAGGTTTCTCTTCTACTTCTTCCTTCTTAGTATTAAATGCAGCCGATTTTATTAAGCCGATTTTAAGAAGAACCGGACCCAGAAAAATATTTAGCGCAACAAGTGCGGTGATAACATTTTTTATCTCATCACCCAAACCGGGCAGACGATTAGCTATTACGATACCGAGTCCTAAAATCAATCCTCCAATCGATAAAAATCCGAGCCAGCCGTAATTTGTAAAATCAATTTTTTCTTTGCTTGTTTTGGAAGCAGTACTAACCGATACCCACAAGCCAAATGCCCTAACAACAAATATTATTCCGCCAAGTATTATTGCATTCTTTACAGCCAAAAAATTTATTGACGCGCCTGCTACGGTAAAAAATATTATAAATATCGGCAAAGCAAGTTTTTGAATAGGATGATGAAGACTCTCGCCGAATTTTGAATAATTCCTTACGACAAAACCGGTTGTAACAAAAGCCACCAATGTTTCGAGATGCAGCTGATTTGTTATTTCGGTTCCGAAAACAACTATCGCAATAATAAAAATTAAAAGTTCCCTGTTAACATACTTTAAATAAAGAATGATCAGTCCGCCCCAAACGGCTCCGAAGATAACAGAGAATATCAATTCTTTTCCAAGGTCTAATAAAAGATAAAAATCGAAACCGACGGCAGCAGTTGTTAAGGAAGTTGAAATTGTAAGTGCCAGCGCAAGTAGAATAATAACAACAACATCTTTAACGATTGTCGTGCTCAATATTAAATCGATAAATTTTCCTTTTGCTTTAGTTTCATCTGCAACCACAAGAGTAAGCTCAATTGAAGTGCCAATGGAAATAACAGACAGAATTAAACCGACAGCAAGTATGGTTTGCCAGCCTGCTCCGCTTAAAAAAGGTATAACCGAACTAACAGAAAAAACTACTCCGGTAATTAAAACAAACATCACAATTACTTTAAGCAGAATAATTAAAGAAATTGATTTTGCCGATTTTTTTATTTCAGAAATACGAAGTTCCATTCCTGCAGTTATTGCGATAACGCTTAGGGTAACTCCGTTAACGAGACTCAGATTATTCAGAGTAGTTAAATTAAAAACACGTAACACATCAGTGTGAAAAAAAACATCCGAGTAAGGACCGAATATCATTCCGATAAATAAATACCCGATTACTCTTGGAAGTTTTATGGTTGAAAGAATTTCGCCGAATGTAAACGAAGCAATTATTGCGAAGCCAAGCGCTATTAATGTTTTCGGATTTATTCCCGATATTGCTTCAACTTGCACAAATTGGATGAACAGAAATATTCCAAACAGAATTGAGATTATTATAAGCCTGCGGATAACATCAATCATAAATTCTCCGCAGTAATTTCGCCGGAATCAATAAGATAATTTTTGGTTGAGTTGTAACTGAATAGATTAAAAAATATTGCGGCAGTTAAAACTGCAGTTACAACAATAGGAGTAAATTGGTTTTGATATACTAATATATAATCTACTACCATTGCACAAACAATTATATCAATCGGCAGCAGACCCTTGCCAATGTTTTGGTCAAACATCAATTTATCATAAGCCGATTTATATGCAAAATATCCTCCGGCATATTTGCTGAAATACCTAAAAATAATGAATATAATTATAGCTGCAGCAGAAACGCCGAAGGACGCAGGCATCCAGAAATACCCGGTCATAACAACTACAAGCATAGATAAGGGATGAAGAATGCGACCAAGCGCATTTTCAATTTTAGATGTAACTTTTGAAAAATTGCCTAATATAATACCGAGAATCAAATTCATACATAATGGCGAAAAATTTATATAGTAGGCTGTTCCGCTTGTAAATATTGTTATCCCGAGTACGGCAACAAATAATTTGTTTTCGTCCTCTTCCCTTCCAACGAAAGCGAAGAATAAAAATCCGATTAGCACAGCAAGTATAACACTGATTACCACCCACTCTGTGGGCGTAATAATTATTCCCTTCTCCGCCCCGATGTGAATTATTCCAAACAACAGTCCGTATAACAAAATGCTGATATTTAAATTGAGCAATGAGGCATGGTATATTGATTTCGAGAAAGGTCCTGCTATGTTATACTTTTTAATTAAGCTATCAATTACATAATTTGAACTTAAAGAACCCATTATCCCTGCTGCATAAGATGCTGCTATTATTTCATAAATATTTTTTCCATCAAAGAAGAAATAATAAAATAATCCGTATGCTGCGCCGCCAAGTAATACAAAACCAGTTATCAGTTCAAAGAAGGCTAAGCGGATATGTTCTGGAATTGCTTTTTGAATTGAACTGAACTTGAACCGAAGTCCGTAAATAAAACCAATTATTCCGATAGCCGCCGAAATACCGGGAGAAAGCTGATTAAGCATTTCAGAATTTATTAAATGAGGAATTTGTGTATTAAATGATTTGTTAATAAAATCTGAAAAAGCCGGACCGATTATAATCCCAAGAAATATATACTCAATACCTGATGGGGCATAAATGTTAGTATGTAATCTGCGAAAGATTAGGTTTGTACTGATGAAGCCGATTATTAGAATCAATAGCAAAACAATTATTGAAGACATTTCAAATTATCTTCTATCTTTGTTAAACATAATTTCGAAATCTGTAAACATCGGCTCAAAATCCTTTTCAATATAACTTGTAACTTGAATGCTGACAAATTTAATAAAAATTAGTAACATTAAAAGAGGTTGAATCCCCGGAATAGTACATCACTACAATCCGCAATTTTTAATTTTTGATTTCCGGGTTCAGTCTAAATAAAGAGTTTATTAAATAAGGTTATTATTCTTTAGCTAACGGAGCAGCGAATTCATTAACAAACTGATAATAACAAATTTGCTTTTTTATCAAGGCTCTTTAAATATTTTGCAAAATTAGAATCCCAACTTCTTTAAAACTCTATCCACCTGATCAGCCCAGATTTTGTAACCTTTAGGATTGATGTGCCCCCACGAGTTTGTATATTCCTCTCTGAAAGCCCCCTTGCGCGACATGAAAGGAACTAAATCCAAAAATTCTATTGCTTCCTTTTTACAATAGTCTTTAAGCAGTTTATTTAATTTATCTATTTCGGGATTTCGCGTATCGGCAGAATGCCATGTACTAGTGACATTAAATGTAGATTGCACAACCACAATTATTCCTCTTTTTCTAAATTGTTCAATTAGGAAGATATAATCATTCATTATTGTTTCAACCGGAATCCAGGTATATACATCATTTAGTCCGCCGCTAATAAAAACTACTTTCGGATTAAGAGTAACAACATAATTTAATCTGGAAATGTATCCCTCAATTACGTCGCTTGTAACTCCTCTGTTTGCAACGTTTTTTCGTCCAAGAAGCTCGCCCCAATCTGCACCATAAATATTGGAATTTCCAAGCATGACAATGTCTGCCTGCATTATTTTGGAAATATCATACAGTCCGACCGCTTGATGGTAAAGTGGATTCTTTAAATACTGCGGGGTATCAACATAAGTAGTAT
>Ga0210009_1002058_pt1 | contig 15573 bp, 8 predicted proteins | sample CryGeyCG2114_065_FD_185457 | JGI IMG/M metagenome (GOLD analysis project Ga0210009, IMG submission 185457) | Groundwater microbial communities from aquifer - Crystal Geyser CG12_big_fil_rev_8/21/14_0.65 (SPAdes) (version 2) | ecosystem: Environmental > Aquatic > Deep subsurface > Groundwater ... | reverse complement strand
ATTGAAAATTCATGCATCGACTATCACCTTAAATTTCACCCTAACAAATTCTCGGTAACAGTTCACCTTGAGGCAGCTCTAAAACCCTTTGTGCACCCCAAGCGCTGCTTAAAATGACCAGGCCTGTCGTGCCCTTTGGGTATGGTTGGAATTCAAGCAATTCGCATATCCCTTGCACCGACTCCGAAATGGGCGCGATTATGCTCGGCTTCATGGTCATTCTTATGCAAAATATTCTGACTCACCGCCACCGTATTGGCATCATTCAACTGCGGATTATCATGAACAGGATGAAACTGGGACTTTGACGATAAGGCCTCTCGATCAGTTAAAGAACACCCACAATCTTCACACATCTTTGCTTTCCTTTAGGTGTTTTAATCAACTAACTCACTTTGTTTAGTTAGTGTAGCACTTTGATGGAATCAATTAAAATGACAACTTTTTGAAAAAAACATTTTAACGCAACAGAACCTTGCCTCCCTGACGCTTCAACTTTCGTATCTCTCAATAATCAAATTGAACAATTACAAATCAGTAGATATCGTGCAGGGAAAATGATGAAGCAATTGCAGCTAGTTAGTTGCCAATTGCCCGGGAGTGTTCAAAAAACTTGACCACTATACTTTTATGAATCATCGAACTGTTGATGCTGCTGGTGAAAAGTACATTCGTTTTTATAACAACAAAAGACTTAACTCAGTGATTGATTATTTAACACCAGCCCAGAAAAGGCTAGAATTGCAAAAAGCGGCTTAGAAAGCCTACAGATTTACTTGAACATTACACTTTCATCGCTCCGACTCGTTTCTTAATGTTTGTGGTGTAAACCCAAACCAGCTTTTAAAAGCGCGATAGAATGAATTTAATTCACAATATCCCAACAGCAAACTGATTTCAGGAATAGGGATCAAAGTATCCTGCAAGTAATGTCCTGCCATTTTTTTACGACAATCTCTTACCACATCCGTAAAACTTAGATTTAGCTCTGATAAACGTCTTTCAAAGGTTCGCCTGCCTAAACCAACTCTGTTGGCTACTCGCTCTCTCGTAATCACTCCAGAAGGCAGGAGATCAGCCACTGCCCTATAAACGGCTGGAATGAAATAATTTTCATCGTATGACGCATGATTCGAAATAGTGTTATTACAGGTAGATTTTGTAATCGCAATGTCAAGCCCAATTGTTACAGCATGATTGACGGATAAAACAGCGTGCGTTAAATCCGATAGCGCAAAGGTAATTGCGGCATGGTTAGCTATATTGACGCAACAGCCCAATTCTTTTTCAATTTCGCTTTGGTAAGGCACTTCGTCAGTAATGAACACGCTGATGGGATGAATTGCTTTTGCAGAAACATTACGACAGCTTTTTGTTAGCCATAGAAAAGACATTATTTGCATTATACCAACCGGGGCAAAATCTGGCGATGCCGACTCTAAGCCTATGGTTAATGTGCCATTGTCTTCTGTTATTTGCCAAATAACAGGCTCAATCAGTTCTTTAAACTTGCCCACCCTGTACATACCATCATGCAAATTTTCGCTGCACTGCAAGGCCAAAAAAGGGCTCCCAAATGCAGCTTTAGAAAAACCATCTGCCAGCTTGATATGAAAATCATCCTTGCCATAAAGCACAACGATATTTTGAAAGATCTCTCCGAGTTGATTTACCGTCACATTTAATATGGGACGTGTTGTTGTGAGATGGCTGAACGCTGTATTCGCTAATACATCTTTAGGATCCACCTCCAGCAACTGGCAAGTTGCATAAAATTCCTGTGAAATGTTATAAATTTTACAATTCATGGTTAAGTTTCCATTTCTTTGTTGCTTAGTTTCTCGATATCTTAGCGAAAAAAATTGATCAATAATACTTAGATCAAGCACTTTGGCAAAAAATGATAGTGGGTATGTGAAATTGGATAATTATATCAACAAGACCTTTACTGTATTATCGCCAATAAATAAAAATTTAATTAAAAGGATGGAAATATGGACTATAAAATGCCAGCAGTTCGCGTGATCTCAAACGGTACGAAAAAAACTCTCTTAGTCAGTGCGATCGCAATCGCAATAACTGGTTGTTCGGTCACCCCTGCACCGCTACAACAAACCGAAATCAACCAACGCGTCCAAGCGGATTTAGATATAGTCAGCCAAACCCTCGACCCCATTACCCAAACCATTGATCTTAACCAAGCAATTGCCCGCGCATTAAAGCATAACCGAGAGCGCCGCCTACAAGCCATGGAAGCCGTTCTCGCCCAAGGGCAAATCGAACTCGATCAATTTGACATGTTGCCCCAATTGACCGCTGCTGCCGGCTACACCCAAAGAGACACCTATGCCGCCTCCGCTAGCACCACCTTCGATGGCAACAACCCCGCAGCCCTGCCCGCAAATCCAAGTTATTCAGTATCGCAGGATAAAAGTTCTACTAACGCCAATATCGCCTTTAGCTGGAATGTGCTCGACTTCGGGTTATCTTACGTGCGCGCTCAACAACAAGCCGACCGCTACCTGATTGCCAAAGAACGTGAACGCAAAGTCGTGCACAATATCGTTCAAGACGTGCGCAACGCCTATTATCGCGCTACCTCCGCTGAACGCCTATTACAAAAAATTGACCTGATACTCCAACAAACCCAACAAGCCCTAAGAGCCTCCCGAATCATCGAACAAACCCGAGCCCGAACGCCCATCGAAGCACTCAACTACCAACGCGAATTGCTCGAAAATCTCCGCACGCTCCAAACCCTCCGACAGGATTTGATTACCGCCAAAACTGAACTGGCGACCCTAATGGGGCTTACCTCTAGGCAAAAATTTGAACTGGCCGACGTTCGCAACCCCAGCTATCAGCAGCCCAAAGTGCAGATCGACATGACGCAAATGGAACAAGCCGCTTTGATTCTGCGCCCCGAATTAATAGAAACCCAATACCAAAAACGCATCAGCGCCAAAGAAGCTCGCTCCGCCATGCTCTCGCTACTGCCGGGCATCAACCTCAGTGCCGGAATCTATTATGACAACAGCGATTACCTCAAATACAACGACTGGACCTCCGCCGGCGCCCAAATCAGCGGAAACCTGCTTAACGTCTTCAAAGCCGGGAAAATCAACCAAGTCGCAGAACTCAAACAAGACATTGCCCACCAACAAGCGCTTGCCACCGCCGTCACTGTGCTATCCCAAGTCCACATGGCCAGCGCAAAATACCAAGAAGCCCAAACCAGCTTTCAAATCGCTGACGAATACTACCAAGTGGCACTACGCATCCAAGATCAAGTTCGCAGTGCCCGAGACAGCAACAGCCGGGGCGAACTCGAACTGATCCGTGAAAACCTCGGGACATTACTCGCCGAACTGCGTCGTGATGTTGCCTATGCCGAACTCCAAAACAGCTTTGGCCGCGTCATGGTCTCCATGGGGCTCGACGCCGTCCCAAGCGGCTTTAAAGACAAGCCACTCCATGAGCTAACGCAAGCCATTGGTCAAAACTTAAATCAATGGAACCAAGGGAAATTAATCCTACCTGAAATCAATCCACAACAACCGGGCTAATAGAGTATGGTACGTTTTGCAAACATCGGCATCATTTGGTTATTGCTTATCACCACGGCTCAAGCCCTAGAGGCGAGAGCCGTCATCAAAACACCGCAACGCGCCACCCTATCGGCCGAACTGGTGGCCAAGGTTATTGGACTACCCAAAAGCCCCGGTGAAGTATTTCGCCAAGGCGACCTGCTGGTGCAACTCGACTGCCGACTGTTTGAAGCCCAAACCGACAAAGTGCAAGCTGAACGACGCGCAATTCAACTCAAATTGCAAAACGCCATAACCTTAAATCGGCTCAACGCCATCGGTCAACTCGAAGTGGATATGGCTCAAGCCGAACTTGATAAGGTCGAAGCTGAATTGCGCATGACCGAACTCAATGTCGAACGCTGTCAAATTCATGCACCTTACGATGGCAAAGTGGTGCAATGGCTCGTAAAATCCTATGAAATAGCCAATCAAAACCAAACCCTGATTGAAGTTGTCGGCACCAAACAACTCGAAGCCGAAATGATCGTTCCGGCCAACTGGGTGAACTGGTTACGTGTGGGCAAACAGGTCAATCTGATAATCGAAGAACTTAACCAAGTCCTCCCAACTCGAATCAGTTACATCGGCGCGGTGATCGACCCAGTCAGCCAAACCCTCGTATTGCGATCGCTAATAACCAAGCCACCGGCAGGCCTGCTACCAGGCATGAGCGTAACCGCGCAATTTACCCCCCCCACAACCGAACCCTAAGAACCCATAATCGAATTCAAAATTTGACATACAAGGCTGGAGAAAACATCATGAAAAAGCCTCAATCCGCAATGACAAGAAAACGCAAACCTTTAATTACCACCCTAGAACCACGTTTACTGCTCGACGGGGCAGCGTTGGCGACCGGGGCAGAACTAATTACCGATCAAAACTTCCAGCCCGAATCCCTTGCCCCGATCGAAGCGCAATCCAAAGCCGAAGCCATCGAAAAAGTGCCTGCACCAACCCAAGTTCGGCCACTTGACACCAACGCCAATAACGGCAACAAAGAAGTCGTCTTTATCGATACCAGCGTCCAAGACTACGCAATTCTAATCGACGGCATTGGCGAAGGGATTGAAGTTCAATTGATTGATTCTCACCAGGATGGACTTGCACAAATCGCTATTTGGGCGCAACAAAATCAGGACTTCGACGCCATTCACCTGCTATCGCACGGCAGTGAAGGGCTAATAAAGCTTGGAACTGTCAGCCTCAATAGCGACACCATCGTAACCCAAGCCGACCAGCTGGCCACATTAGGCCGAAGCCTGAGCGAGCTGGGTGATATTTTGGTTTACGGTTGTAACGTCGCGACCCCTGAAATCGGCGTGGACTTTATTGGTAAGCTCGCTCAAGCCACAGGAGCCGACATAGCTGCCTCTGACGATGCCACAGGCGCTGCCGACAAAGGTGGGGATTGGGTATTAGAAAATAGCACCGGAGACATAGACGTAAATGCATTGCATATCGATTGGCACGGGGTGTTGGGTGAAGCAAATCTTATTGCTGATATTTCCCAGGGTGCATATCCTTCATACCCTTCTGAACTGACCGTTTTTAATGGGAAACTTTATTTTCAAGCGAATGATGGAAGCACGGGGGTCGAGCTTTGGGTTTATGATGGCATCAACCCACCGAACCCTGTGGCCGACATTTGGGAAGGCATATCACATTCAAATCCAAAGAATTTAACTGTCTTTAACAACAAACTTTATTTTAGCGCGACTGAAGCTAGTGGCGGCAGAGAACTTTGGGTTTATGATGGAATTAATCCGCCTCAACAGCTATTAGATATTTACAGTGGTGACTTGGGCTCAAACCCAGCAGATTTATGTGTTTTTAATAATAAGCTCTATTTTTCTGCCAATAATGGAACTTACGGCAAAGAGCTCTGGGTTTACGATGGTACTAATGATCCCAGCTTGGCATGGGATATAAACCCTGGCACTGCTTGGTCAAACCTTCAATCTTTAACAGTCTTTAAAGAGAAGCTCTATTTCTCTGCCTATGATGCTCAAACAGGCAATGAACTTTGGGTCTATGACGGCAACAACCAGCCTAGCATGGTGAAAGATATAAACCTTGGATCTGCTGCCTCAGGACCATTTTTTTTTACTGTTGCAGCAGATAAGCTCTATTTTCAAGCAAGTGATGGCAATGGAAAACGACTTTGGTCTTATGACGGCATCTCAGATCCTCAAAAAGTGGATGGAAGCTATCTATCCGCCCCAACAGAACTAACTGCTTTTAATAACAAGTTGTATTTCAGTGCTACAGACAACTCTTTTACAAATTATTTATGGGAGTATGACGGCACCAATCCGCCAACCAAAGTGAGCGGCGCAATACACCCTGCAAACTTCGCCGTTGTTGATAACAAGCTCTACTTTATGGGAATGGATAGCGTTAATTATGACAGGGAGCTATATGTTTTTGACGGCACCAGCATCAGTTTAGCGGCAAACATCAACCCCAATGGTAGCTCTAGTCCTGACTCTATAACCAAATTCAACGGAGAACCCTATTTTTCCGCCAATGATGGAACGAACGGCTTTGAGCTATTTAAATTCATCGACGGCCCACCGAATAACCCGCCGGTACTGAGTCAACTCAATGGCAATGCCAGCTTTAGCGAAAGTGGTAGCCCGGTAGTATTGGATAGCGATGTCACCGTCGCCGATGTAGAACTCGATGCACTAAATAATGGAGATGGAGACTACAATGGCGCCAGTATTACAATCAGCCGAACTGGTGGTGCGAAACCTGAAGATGTATTTCACAGCACCGGATTAGTGGAAAGCCTGTTATCTCCGCCGTCAGACGGCCCTGCCAAGTTTTGGACCACTCAAGCCTTGGGAGAAGGGCAGAAACTTATATTCGCTGCTAAAACTGAAATCGGCACAGTCACCACTAATAGCAATGGCGTGCTGAAATTAACCTTTAATACCAATGCCACTACAGCAATTGTAAATGGGGTGTTGAAATCCATAACCTATCAAAACAGCAACACCAACCCTGCTGCCAGCGTGACGCTCGACTGGGTATTTCATGATGGCAAAGACAATACTCAAGGCACAAACCAAACCACCGTTACTATTACGCCGGTAAACAATGCGCCGACTGTCATCGCACTTGATGCTAACAACATCAATCTGTTCTCGGCAGACAATAGTCCAATTGGCACATTAACCCATACTGATCCCGATGGAGGGATTGGCGTGGCCACCTACAACATTATCAGTGTCACTGCCCCTAATAACAGCGATGTTACCGCTAGCAACCTCTTCACTATTGATGGCGGCAACCTAATAACTGCTACGCCGAGCAGCTTGACGGAAGGTGATTATATTATCACAGTCGAAGTCGATGATGGCGCGACAAACGGAACCTATCAACAAGATCTTACCGTTACTGCATCAGCCTTGCTCAATGTCACCACCACCGTTGATGAAGCAGCCGGAACAACCAACTTTACCACAGAGTCAACCGATGGCAATGGATTGAGCTTGCGTGAAGCGATTGCGATTGCCAATGCCAATGGCGGCGGAACCATCACTTTTGCAGACGGCAACAATGTTTTAACCATCGATTCGGCGTTGACAATTTCGGAAGATATCACCCTCGATGTCGATAGTATTAACAATTTAGAGCTGAGTGGCGGACAAAGCCTGACAATCGATGCCAACAAACAACTCACCATAATCAATGGCGCTGGCGATAACCTGACCCTCTCTACACCAATCACTGGTGGTGGCGGCATCATTAAAACTGGCGCCGGGAATCTGACGCTGACAGGTAATAATGATCAACCCGGGCGCGTAACAGTGCAAGAGGGAATGCTCTATATCGCCAATAACGCCAAATTAGGCACGGAAGGGGTTTTCCTCACCGGTGGTCAGTTTGTCTTAAAGGTTGATGGGGCGGTGGCGAGTACAGACTTGACTGATAAACCTGATTGGCTCAGCGCCGACTATTCAGCTGGGGAGAGCCTTCAAGACCTTACAGGCATCAGCTACATGGTGACGGATAGTGCCGGTAATCTCTATGTATCCGAAATATCAACACATACCGTAAAACAGTACGATGCCAATAACCAATTGCAAAAAACCTACTCAGATTTTTATTATCCGCTGGGTTTAGCTATTGCCCAAGATGGCACTATTTTGGTGGCGGATAATGGTAACAATGCCATTAAACAGATTAATCCTGTAAATGATGCCGTAACTACTTGGTATAACCCAGCAGACGCTCTCGTTGGAATCGCTGTCGATCCAAGAAATGGCGATGTCATTGCCGCTAACGTGAACGCTAATCAAATTTATCGATTTAGCAAGGAAGGCGTGTATCAACAAATCATTGCCGATGGCAATGGCGGTATAAATTCACCACATGGGCTCGAAATAGATGCACAAGGCAATGTTTATATCGCCAATGCAGGAGCTGGAAATATTTTAAAAATTGATGGTGCCTATACTCGCATTGATGTGGTTGCAAGCGGTCTTGGCAGCCCTAAGGAGGTTAAACTTAGCAGTGATGGCATGCTCTATGTCGCGCTAAATACAAGCAATCAGATTATTAAACTAGATCCTGCTGATGGCAGCACTTACTCAGTAGTTGCGGGTACTGGCACCGCCGGCTATGCCGAAGGGCACCCCACAGAAACATTACAACTCAAAGAGCCACTCGGTATCGCTTTTGATAGCAACAATAAGCTCTTGTTTGCCGATTACGGTAATAACAAACTCCGCGACCTCAGTGCCACCACCACCCTAACGGCGGCGCCGGGTGCTGACATTGAAGATGTGGTTTATAATCTCGGCTTTACCATTGATGGCGTAGCACAAAACTATAAAATCACCGTTCCGGTAGCCAATTATACGCCAGAATTAAGCAATATTGGCGATTCCGCCAGCTTTACCGAAGATGGTGAAACGGTACAACTAGATGCTGATGTCACGATTGGTGATGTCGAGTTGGATGCGCTAAATAATGGTAACGGCAACTATAATGGTGCCAGCATCACCCTAAGCCGCACTGGTAAAGCCAATGCCGAAGATCTATTTACGGGCAAGTTCCTACTATCGAGCACACTGAATGAAGGCGAGACCTTTCACTACAATACCACCGCCGTGGGCACTGTCACTACCAATTCGGCTGGTACGCTAACCCTAACCTTCAACGAAAACGCAACAACAAATACCGTAAACAGCGTGTTGCAGTCGATCGCCTATAGCAACAGCTCTGACACGCCACCCAACAGAGTAACCCTGGATTGGGTTTTTAATGACGGCAATAAAAACAGTGTTGGCAGCCACCAAACCACAGTCAATATCACGCCATTCAATGATGCCCCAGAAGTGACCAGCACGCCAGAAACCACCGCGCAGCTCGGTACGGAGTACCTCTATCCACTCAACGCCACCGATCCAGAAGCTGACAACCTGGCTTGGCGTGTAAAAGATGGCACAACCCTGCCGGATGGACTGACGCTAACCGATAATGATCAATTTACCGTCATTGGCGATGCGACCGGTTTTAGTATCGGCCAGGCTGAATCTGCAGACATTGCCCTAGATAGCCAGGGGCGCCCTTATGTGGTTTTTGTCGATGCCGCCAGTGATTCCAAAAAAGCGACCGTCATGACATTTACCAATGGACAATGGCAAGAAGTCGGCATGCGTGGCTTTAGTGAAGGAGAGGTATCCAACACCTCTATTGTACTAGACAGTCAGGATACCCCTTATGTGGTCTATCAGGATATAGCAAATGGTAATAAAGCCACGGTAATGAAGTTTAATGGATCCGAATGGAGCGTTGTTGGCACAGCTGGGTTTAATGATTCAGGCTTTTCCTTTCTTCAACCCGACATCGCGATAGCAAGTGATGACACACCTTATGTGGTCTATCAGGATTTCTTGGTTGGTAATGCCATTGTCAAAGCCACGGTAATGAAGTTTGATGGTTCGAGTTGGCAGCTCGTTGGCAGCCAGAGATTTAGTGCCGGAACGTTAGATAGTCCATCCATTGTCATCGATAGTAATGATACTCCTTATGTGTGCTATACAGATAAACAAAATGGCAATAAGGCCACGGTAATGAAGTTAAATGGATCAGCCTGGGAAACAGTCGGCACAGCAGGGTTTAGCCCGGGTATTGTTTCTTTCCCCTCAATTGCATTCGATAGTAATAATACGCCTTATGTTGTCTTTTATGACCAACAAAATTTCGGCTATGCCACCGTGATGAAGTTTGAAGGCTCGGTGTGGACTACTGTCGGCCAACGCGGGTTTAGTAACACTCCTATGTTGTCGCCATCGATTGCTTTTGATGGAGATAATACGCCGTTTGTCGTTTACCGTGACACCTTAAATGACAATAAGGCCACACTCATGTCATTTGTTAACAATGAATGGCAAATTGTCGGCAACTCAGGATTTAGTTCAGGCGCAGTAACATCGCCCACGCTTGCGATCGACGCTCAAGGAGCCGTTCATGTTGTTTATGCCGATGCGGCAAATGGGGATAAAGCCACCTTAATGAAACTCGATACAGAGTGGACACTCAGCGGCACCCCCACCACTCCCGGAGAATATCCCATAACGCTCATCCTCAGTGATGGTGTCAACGAGATACAGCATAGCTTTACTCTTAATATTACAGACTCGAACCTACAACCCAACCAAGCCCCGATTATTACCAGTGCTACCACGGGGAGCGTGGCTGAAAATGCCTCTGTAGAAACCGTAATCTACACTGCCACGGCTAGCGATGTCGATGCTGGTGACACCTTGACTTTCAGTCTGTCAGGCATCGATGCTGACCTGCTCAATATCAACGCCTCCACCGGTGAAGTGACATTAAAGACCTCGGCGAATTTTGAGACTAAGAACCGTTATAGCTTCGATGTGATTGCCACCGATAGCGGTAATTTGACTGCGACACAAGCGGTCATTGTCTCTGTGACCGATGTCAATGAAGCGCCTGCGATCACCAGTAGTGCTACGGGGAGCGTGGCTGAAAATGCCTCTGTAGAAACCGTAATCTACACTGCCACGGCTAGCGATGTCGATGCTGGTGACACCTTGACTTTCAGTCTGTCAGGCATCGATGCTGACCTGCTCAATATCAACGCCTCCACCGGTGAAGTGACATTAAAGACCTCGGCGAATTTTGAGACTAAGAACCGTTATAGCTTCGATGTGATTGCCACCGATAGCGGTAATTTGACTGCGACACAAGCGGTCATTGTCTCTGTGACCGATGTCAATGAAGCACCTGTTTTGAATAATGCGACTAACCTGACGACCAGAATCAATTTTGGTGAAACTTATCATTTAGATACATCATTGTTTTTTGGTGATGTGGATATGAATGATGTATTGCGTTTTGAAGCGGCCGGCTTACCCAAAGGAATCGTAATTGACAGTGAAACTGGACTCATTAAAGGCGTTGCACAAGACTCTGGTCAGTTCCGTATTCAAATTAAAGCGATAGATAGCGAAGGATCTTCGATTGATAAGGCTTATATCTTGGATGTTACACCTCCGCCACAATTAGCACAAGCGCCGACCGCCCCCTCCGCACCGGTCGAGAATTTAGGCTTAGGCGTGACGGGGGTTCCCATACCGGATTCCACTCCGGCACAGGTGCTGGCTGAACCACCTAGTTTGTTGAGTTCTCCAATCTTAAGCGCACCAGTTAGGGTCAATTCTGCTGGGTCGGAGACACCACAGATTGGAAATACTCAGTCTACGACTCAGGCGAGTGCACTTAACGCACCGGACGCGCAGGCGGGTGCCGTGGTCAGTGTCAGTGTGGGTGCCGATGGTCAGGTAAGATTAGTAACACCCAATAACAGTCCGGTTTCGGTAGAAGGACTTGCTATCGGCAATATCACTGCTGAACAATCTAGTGTTCGAGTGGATATTATCGATACTCAAGCCAGCGCTTCGCAGATCTATACCGCCACTTTGATTGATGGAGCGCCATTACCGGATTGGGTCACTTTTGATCCAATGAGTGGGAAGTTGGAGGCCACCCCGCCAGCAGGTGAGAACAATCTATATCTGAGAATTGAAGCCAAGGATACTCAAGGTAACGTGCGCATTCTGGAATTGAAATTAGATTTGGAAGGTGAGAATGGCACTGTGCAAGGCAAGGATAATATTGGTACCTCGTTACAAAGGGATTGGGTTCCGACTGCCCCGGCTTACGATCAACTGACGTTAGATGAGCAAGTGGCGTTGGAATTGGTCAGTCATGATGAGTACGGAACCCGCATTGCAGCGTTGATGACCTCCTAATGTCTAAGCCAACACACGCTGTACTGATTCAGTTTGAACAACAACTGCGCCAAGCGGAGTCGGATGCGCAGTTGCACTATGTGATCGTTAATCAGCTTCGACAGGTGGTTGCCTACGAACAAGCGTTTTGGTTTTCAGGTCGAGAATCGGAAAAACCCAAATTGGCGGCGCTATCAGACCTCAGTCAGGTGGATCGCACCTCACCGATGGTGGCGTGGTTGGAGCGTTGCGCAATAAACCGCCATCAAAGTAATCAAGGTCGCGTTGTTCATGTGATAACACCTTCGGATTTTCCCGAAAGTCTTGCGGCGGACTGGTCGAATTTTTCGATGACACACGCCATCTGGCTGCCTTTATGGGTTCCGTCAGAACCGACGCGTCGAGAAGGGGTGTTGTGGATCAATCGCCAACAGCCGTTTCAAGAATCCGAGCAAGCGCTGCTGGCGCATTGCGCGCAAGCAATTGCTCACGCCTTGTTTGCTCGTCGCAAGTGTCAGCTTCGAGTCGGTTTGAACCAAACCCTCAAACGCACGCGTTTTTTCCAACTCGCTCTAGTGGGGTTGGGAGCGGCGATGTGGATACCTGTACCACAAACGGTATTAGCGCCAGCCGAAGTAGTAGCAATCGATCCGGTGGTGATTACCTCCCCCTTAAATGCAGTGGTGGAATCGATTGTGGTACAACCGAATCAGTCGATCCAAGCTGGCGAGGCTTTGGTGCAGTTTGATTCAAGAGAATGGCAAAGTGAGAGGGATATTGCCGAACAGGCGCTATTGGTGGCGCAAGCGCAACTGCGCACTGCTCAGCAAAGCGGACTAATGGACGCCCGACACAATGCCCGCTTGGCGGAATTGGAAGCGGAAGTGCAACTCAAACAATCACAACAGGATTTGGCGCAGAATCGATTTGAAAAAACCCGTGTGCTAGCACCTTCGGCAGGCCTGGTGTTGTTGAACGATCCGGCACAATGGCGAGGCAAGCCTGTTTCGGTGGGCGAACGGATTTTGGAATTGGCTGATCCCAATCAAGTGCAAATCCGGATTTTGCTTCCGGTGGCCGATGCGATTGCGATGCAACCGGGAACCCCGGTCAGCCTATTTCTCAATGTCAATCCGTTATCAGCCTATGACGCAAAAGTTCGCCATGCCACGTTCGAACCCGAATTGACCCCCGAAGGCATTTTGGCGTATCGGGTGCTGGCCGACTTATTGGTTCCCGACCAATTACCCCGAATCGGATTGCGTGGTACCGCCAAACTCTATGGAGAGCAAGTGAGCTTATTTTATTACTTATTCCGTAGACCTATTACCACGGTACGTCAGACGTTAGGTTGGTAAGGTGGTTAATCCACAGTTGACCGTACCCAAGTTACGACAGGATGTACGCCTACTTCGTGGGGCGACGGATCCAGACGGTGCCCCGCGCTGGATGCTTTACGATGCGTTACGCAACCAGTATTTTTATATCGCCAAAGACACCCTCTCTCTATTGCGACACTGGAAAGCTGGCACTCGTCTCGATGCATTTCATCAACAATGCGTCAAGCGAGAACAATACTATACGCTCGAAGAGCTTCAAGGATTTATCGAGTTTTTGATGCAAAACCAGCTGGTTGTGGTGGACAATGAATCGGCGGTAGCGCAACTGATGGAGCAAAAAAATCGCAAGCAGCAGGCCTGGTGGATGTGGTTAATTCACAACTATTTGTTTATTCGAATACCGCTGTTTCGACCGGATGCTTGGTTATCGCACTGGGTGCCTAGACTGGCTTGGCTGTTCGATGCGCGTTGGCATTATGGCATTGTCGTGCTCGGTACAGTCGGTATCTTGATGGTATTGCGGCAATGGGAACAATTCCTGGCCACGTTTTTGCATTTTTTTAGTTGGGAGGGACTGGGGTTTTATGCCCTGACGTTGATTGTCGTGAAAACCCTGCATGAATTAGGGCACGCGTTTGTAGCCAAGCGTTATGGCTGTCGGATCAGCTCTATGGGCGTGGCGTTATTAGTCATGTTCCCGTTGCTCTATACCGACACCACCGACGTTTGGAAGTTGCGCTCACGCATTGAGCGCTTACAAATTGTGCTGGCGGGGTTGCGAGTAGAAATGTACCTCGCTCTGATCGCCACGTTTGTATGGCCATTTTTGCCGGACGGTTGGTTTCGAAGCGCGGCTTTTTTTATCGCCACCACTAGCTGGGTAACCTCGTTGTCGATCAACCTAACGCCTTTTTTACGTTTTGATGGCTATTACGCCATGTCCGATGCGCTAGGAATTGAAAACCTCCAAGCACGAGGATTTGCGTTCGGACGCTGGTATTTGCGCAAACAATTGTTTGGTCTCCAAGATCCCCCACCGGAATCGTTCAAGCCAAGTTTAGCTCGACTATTGATTGGCTATGCTTGGGGAACTTGGCTTTACCGATTTTTGCTGTTTATCGGGATTGCGATGTTGGTGTATTACTTTGCCTTTAAGGTGCTAGGGATTGTTTTATTTTTAGTGGAAATTTGGTGGTTTATTGCCTTGCCGATTTGGCGAGAAATGAAACAATGGTGGAAAGAGAAGGAGCAGATTACATTGAATCGCTACAGTTTAAGAAGTATGTTAGCTCTGGCATTGGTATTAGGGCTGGCGTTCTATCCCTTTTCCGCCAATGTTTGGTCTCCGGCGGTATTAAAAGCTCAATTCGTTCAGAGGATCTACCCGCAACAAGACGCCAGATTGATCGAGGTTCGTATTCAAGAAGGTCAAACCGTTCAGGCCGATCAGGTCCTGTTTGTATTGCGTTCAGAGATGCTTGAACACGAAAAAGAACAATTGGATATTCAGTTGACTCAGTTAAGCGATAAATTAAAACACCTTGCCGGTGCGAGCGATTGGCGAGTGAAACGACGAATATTAGAACAACAACAAACGCAATTGCAGAGACAAAAGGCAGCGGTAGAGCAACGTCTAGCCAAGTTGGTGATCCGGGCGCCGTTTGATGCCCAAGTCAGTCAGGTTACCCGCATTTCAGTTGGCCAGTCGGTGGGGGCAACCGAAGTATTGGCGCATTTGTGGGATAGTCGGTCAGCCGAAATCGTTGGATTTGTCAGTGAACAAGATGTGCGCCGGGTGGCGGTTGACCAAACGGCGTGTTTTGTTGCCGACGACGGCAGTTTACCCAGCTTAACCTTGCGTATAGCGCAGGTGGATGATTTAACTTTAGGGGTATTGCCTTATCCCGAGTTAGTGTCGGATCACGGCGGGCCGATTGCGGCACGACAAGATCCGCAAGGTCAGTACTGGCCTCAGCAAACCTATTATCGCGTGGTATTTGCGATCGAGTCGGACACGAACGATGCCTTGCGTCGTCAACCGGGTCTGGTGCAAATTCAAGCCGAGCCGATGAGTTTCGCGCAGTCGGCCTGGAAACGTGTGATGGGTGTATTGGTTCGAGAAAGTGGTTTTTAATATGGGTCTAATATTTAACTTACTTGTTTTCGGATAATTAAGTGCAATCTGCTATACAAAAGCCAACTTTTCCCGACCATTACACATCTTGCTCAAAAAGGCGATATGCCGATTTTGACATCCACTCGCTGAATAGAAGTGGCTTGATTTTCAGCTGCCAAGGTTTCACACTGCTCTATCAACGCTTGCACAATTGAAAATTCATGCATCGACTATCACCTTAAATTTCACCC
>Ga0210009_1002053_pt1 | contig 15591 bp, 5 predicted proteins | sample CryGeyCG2114_065_FD_185457 | JGI IMG/M metagenome (GOLD analysis project Ga0210009, IMG submission 185457) | Groundwater microbial communities from aquifer - Crystal Geyser CG12_big_fil_rev_8/21/14_0.65 (SPAdes) (version 2) | ecosystem: Environmental > Aquatic > Deep subsurface > Groundwater ... | reverse complement strand
GCTGGGCTTATTCCCGACACCGAATACAGCCTGTATTTTCTTCCCCTTGATAACCGGTATAACCAACTCCCGAGTGACATCTTTGAAACCTTTGGGGAACCCGTTGAAGTGGTTAACCGATAGATCGGAATTGTGAATGATCGCTTTTTGTCTACGAATCCGATCAAGCCAGGTTGAGACTTCTTTACCCCCGGGTAGCAAGCTATTACCCTGGCTACTGCTAAGTGCTGATTGTGTACGAGTTGACCAATTCTGCAGCGTCAGTGATTTTTTATCTTCGTCCACAAAATGATAAAATCCCAGCGAACTACTGGTCAATTTTTCGGTTTCATTCAGGGTCTCTTCCAGCAGATCAATAAGGTTGTGGGATTCGGCAAATTGGAGTAGATGCAACCGTGTGGCATTGACAGCCTCACTCCGCTTCTGGTCAGTAATTTCCCGTGCAATGCTCATCACGCTGGTAATTTTTGTTGTGGCGTCTGCTTCCGGGATGAATCGAATGTCAAAAAAACGATCACCAGTCGGGGTATCCCAATGGGTCTCAATCTCCAGTTGTTTTCCATCTTTAAAAACGCTGCCGATCAGTTGAGTGAGGCGTTTTACCTGGGTGGACCCGACTAAATCCTGGAGCTCCGTCAATGCCTTTCCCACAATCTCACCTGGCGGCTTACCCAAAATGTTCACCAAAGCCTGGTTGGCATAGGTAAACCTGATTTTCCGGTTAAAACGGGCTACGAAATCCGGGAAGTTATCTGCTAACATCTGGAAGTTTTGTTCGTTAACCCTGAGCTCATTAATGTCTCGCCCCACGGTCAGAACGGTAACTACCTGCTCGTTTTGATCAAATTCCGGAACAAAACGAATGTGACCCCAGTGCATTTCTCCGTTCGCGGTTTGAAAAGCCATTTCAGCAGAACACTCAACCCCGCTGTCAAATACCTGTTTCAGGTTATCGATATACACCTTGGGTGCATGGAGTGGGGATTGTTCAACCGGTGTTTCCCCCAGGATGTTAGATTGGATGTTTTTAAATAATTGTTGCATGGCGGCATTGACATAAATCCGCCGAAAATTCCGGTCATACCGGGCGATGTAGTCCGGGGAGTTTTCTACCAGCGTACGGAAAAGTTGTTTGTCTTCAGTATTTGAATTGCCAGGCTGATTCGTCGGTTTTATTGGGGAAGCATTTTTTCCCGATTGAGAGGAATTCTGATCGTTCTTCTTTTTGTCGTTCACGGCCTGATCCCCACCAAAAATAATACTTCGTCATGCCATCCCAGGTGAATCCATGTGATACCTTTGATAATCAAGGGTTTACCACCCTGATCCTGCTGATGATTCTCTCCTCGCAGAAATTTTCACTGCTAATGATATTATCGGTCACCTGGCAATATTTTTTAATGAGACGGATGAGTACCCCCCCTGAAGGAAAAATAGACGAGCTGGATTGTTGTTCGATTCGTGTCACTGCTTCATCCCCATTTCCCTAAGATTTAACCCACCCCCCCCGGGATGACCGCAATTCTTTTGGAGAAGCGTTCCAATATAGCCGTTCATCGTCCTCAAATAAACAAGAGATCAACCGAAGCAAGCTTATCCTATTCTGTCCGGAATTTGGTTGGTGTTTAAAATGCGCTATGTTCCTAAGTATTCCTGTGTTTTGGAGCGAGATCGTTTATTTTGAAGGCATGAGGATGAAGTTGAATATCGTGCTGCCTCAGTTTAGTAAATGATGATTACCAACAATTTATCAAGTGAAGAACGAGACAGGTTAACACTTCAAGGGCATATGAAATTGAAAGAGGGTACTCGCATTGAATGTTGATCAAATTTGTAATGAAATTATTGTCATCGGCTTACCACCGGTTACGCAGGATGTTAAAGGCGTCTGGTACAATGGCTATCCCGTGCATCAGGGAGAATCGGTGGAGAGTCTCAATTACGCAACCTTTTACGCCAATCAGAACCACATCGTCCCGGACCAGGAAGTGCTGCGTCGTGAATGGTTGAATTTTATTGATACGCTATTATTAGCCGGATACCATTTGCACATCGTTCCATTCCCGGCTGAGCTCAATCTGCCGGAAAGTCTCTATCACGATGCCGTTTTTGTTCGGGATGCCGGACTGATGTATAAGGATCTGTGGATCAAGGCTCGATTCACGGTTCTTGCCCGGGAACATGAGGGTGACTACCATTCGCGCCTGATCGAACAGAAATTCAAGAAAACGGTCATCACACTCCCGATGGAAGCGCGTCTTGAGGGTGGGGATGTTGCTTATGTAGAAACCCGGGAAGGTCGCTACTATTTCGGCGGTTTATCGCGTTCGAATCAAGCCGGTCATGATTTTGTTCGCAGTCTGATTAACCCTGATCATTACATCCTGATCCATTCAGAGGGGTATCACCTGGATACGGTATTCACACCCATCATTGGTGAAGATAACAATCTTTCCGGTCTCATTATCGCCAGACAGGCACTCTCCTCGGAAAGTATCAAAGCTCTGGAGAAATTGGGCGTGCCGCTGGTAGACATTGACCTGGTAGATTCGAGTGGCACCGGAAAAGATCTGGGATGCTACGCGGTGAACGCCCTGGTCGCACCAGGGGTTATGGTCAACAGCTCAAAATTTTTTACACCAGGCGTGGAAGAGATCCTCAGTGATATGGGAATCGAACGGTTTATCACACCCCTGACCTATTTTCGCTATGCCGGTGGTTCCGTACATTGTCTGACGAATGAAATCTATGGTGGATGCAATCCTCACGGCTGATGCCTTTCGGTTAAGCAGGTTTTTTTAAAAAAATGTGACGCAATATTGCATGGGATTTGCCTGATCAAATCCTAAACTTGGCCGGGGTGATTAAATCCAGATGATTTCCAAGCAGATACTTCTGAAAAAATACTTCCAATTGATCGCCATATTTTTTGCCTCCGGCACCGTTGTGTTCAGCCAGATCGTAGATGAATCGGGATCATTAAAGGAATTCCTGGGTGGGACATCGAATTCAACCGCCTACGATAATTATGTCAGCCACATTTCAGAAGGCATTGCGGACCCGGGGTATAATGACTATGGACCGACCTGGCTTGATCCGCAAACCAATGGATTTGGGGATTTCAGAATACTGCCCGGAAACGGACCGGCACTGAATTACTGGCGGGAGATTTTCCAGAAAATGATCGTCCAGGATACGATTGCGGTGGCACAAATGATCGCCGATTCATCAGAGAGTTTCCATTACGATTTTGTGCGATTTCAGGACACAACTGTGAATCAAACCTACTGGATGCTCCGGGAACGACTCGATTATAGTTATCTTGACACCAACCTTACTTCCGATCCCGGTGATGATGTCATCGGTAGTTTTCGAAATGGCTGGGGACTCTACATTTTTAATCCGGCAGCGACTCGAAATTTCGTCGTCGTAGAGGTTCCTCATCCCACGGATGACTTCATCGCGCCATACAACGCTTTAGAACTGTTTCAGGAAATTGATGCCTGGGCATTTATGATCTCCGGGGCTGGACGCGAAGTGCGGTGGACCGGCGTGGGGGATTATGTCAATAATTCTTCCCTCGCTGACCCGGCCAGGAACAGTAACACGGTTTTTGAAATGTTCCATGAGGTTCTCTGCGATTCATTGCTCACCTCCCAACCCCATGCACCACTCATTCTTCATGTGCATAGTTTTGATAACAATGCCGACCACGCGAATTATAAATCCATCGTTCTTTCAGGTGGTTGGGATGCCGGCTATGCCAACAAACCGATTCGTGATGTCACCGGCAGTCATCTGGATTTTGTGAATTTTACCACTGAATACCCCATCTACGCCGGTGAGTTCGGATTCCATGGCGCTTTGAGGGTTGATAACTATTACCAGGTTCACTACGACGGTACCTTTAATTTCTACGGCTGGACTGGGAGTTACGCGCTGCCACACACATACTATTTGTTGGGACCGATCACGGGTGTGCAAATGAATTATTTGCGACAATTTGTTCCGGGGTGGGATGTTTATGAACCCTGGGTCCAGATTGAGTTGGACGAAAAACCACAACTATTTGACGATTTAAATATCAGTTTGGATTCACTTTACAACCGTCCGACCATGCCCCGGGGGTATCGTAATTTCTCGAAAATTCTGGAATATTACGCCCCCTTCCGGACTGCGGTGAATAATTACCTCACGAACCGTGAAATGGTCCCGGATGTCACACCACCCGATTCTATCCGGAATTTCCGGGCGACCTTTATCAGCGACACCTTTATGGCATTGGCCTGGACACCGGTGGAAGACACCAATTTCAAGACCTACAAGGTTTATTATGACACGGGTCCCATTACGCAGGAGTCACCAGTTTGGGATTTTTCCAACGATGCACATCTTTCAGATATGCGCCAGAGTTCCACCGTCCTGCAAAATCTGCCGGAGTTAACACCTTTAAATTTCAGGGTAGCTGCGACGGATCATTATGGCAACGAGAGTATCATCTCAGATTCCATCCTGAACTATATCCCCAATCTGGAAGCGCCGGACATTTACCATCGAATGTTGGGAAGTTACCCCCTGGAAAACTGGCCACCTCAGATCATGCTTGAAAATACTTCGGTTATAGACTTTGATTCGGTGTGGGTGCAGGTTTTTAATTCGGATGGGACTCCACTGGGGCGTTATGATTTGGAACCCTATTCCTGGACGCGGTGGATTGGGACAATGGGTGTTCCGGAGAACATTGCATCCGCAACCGACACCATTTTTTACAAAGTCTGGCTCAAAGAAATTGCCATGATTAATCCGCCCTATTCCTATCCGGCTGAAGGCTATTTCCTGTGTTTGCCAAGTCACGAATCGCGATTGTGGATTGATTCAGATTTGGAAATGTCTGACGCTGACTTTGATCCGACACTCATCCTGGGTACAACGCGCTGGCAATGGGGTGCACCAACGCCGGCGACACCTGCCCCGCACTCCGGGGTCAATACCTGGGCTACTAATCTCGCGGGAAATTATGGGAATTACGCCTATTGCAAACTCACCTCACCCCAGATTGATCTGAATGGTTTCGGATTCCAATACCTGACATTTTACCACTGGTACGACATGGAATCTTCCGGCAGCAACCCAACCCGTGCCTATGATGGTGGCAATATTCAGGTTTCCACGGACCACGGCAATACCTGGGCGATTTTAACACCCGAAGGTGGCTACTCGCATACTGTGGATGCAGTGTCAAACCCGCTCCATCAAAAGAAGGTATTTTCCGGCTCCTCCGGTGGCTGGCGGCGAGCGGTTTGCGATTTGACACCCTATATCAACGACACCCTTACGTTTCAATTCCAGTTTGGGTCCGATCTGAACACCACGCGATTGGGCTGGTATTTGGATGATTTCGCAGTTGTCGGTGTAATCAATGACACGCCGGTTACGAATATTTCCCTGATGACTCCGCTGGATTCAACCATTTGGTTACCCCATCGGATTGATTTTTACTGGACCGGTGCGCAGGATCCGGACATCGGCGCGGATATTCGGTATGACCTATTTTATCGGACGGATTCGGTGTGGCGCGCTCAGACCCGATTACGCGACCATTTTACTTCGGTTAATCTGGCAGATGAACAGTGGGCATTTACCGATACGCTGGTTTTGGATTGGTTCGTGCGCGTTTCCAGTCAGAGTGATACGCTATATAGCCCCGACACTTTCCGGGTGATTTTACCACCCCGGAGTTTATGGCCCATGTCATCTTTCGCACTGATCAATCCGCCAGCAGACACTGTCATTTTGGATTCAAGTACGACAATTTCTTTTAGTTGGCATCCTGCTTCAGACCTGGATATTGGAACGACGATGCAGTATCAACTCAATATTGCCTCAGACGCTGACACGCTGACCTGGTACACAGGTGGTGACACGACACACTGGATCGGTCTTGACACCCTGGCTACATTGGGGTTGGACTCAACGGGATTTGATTGGTGGGTCAGGGCGGTGAATGCGACTGAAAGCCGGTTGGCTGACTCGACATTTACCTTTTTTATTGATCACTATGTGGGTATCCGGGAAGACGAATTACCCAAATCCTTCGATCTTAGCACTGCATACCCGAATCCCTTCAATCCTACTACGCGATTCAAAGTTTCTGTGCCGCACCAGCAGGATGTAACTATCATTGTATATAATATTTTAGGTCAACATATACGCACGCTGGTCAATCAAAATATGTTGCCCGGTTACCACGAACTGACATGGCATGGACTGGAAGAAAATGGTCGTCAGGTTTCATCCGGTTTGTATTTCGTCCGGATGCAGACTCAGGATTTTCATATCACTCGAAAAATTGTGCTCCTGCGTTAACGAACAGCCTTTTATTGGCGGATTATTTGCTGAATCTGAGGGTGTGAAACGGACTCTCAAAGTCAATCTAAAAAAATAATCAACCCGGAAGGTTTCCAATGTTTCCAAAATTAACAAAAAAAATGCGCACCCGGAATTTCCCGTTATTGGTGATGATGGTGATTGTGATAACGGTGGGTATTTCTATCATTCAGGGACCAAAAGCGAAACCTCAGGCGGTCATGCCCAAGTCAATTTGTGGTGACCTGCTTACCGAAGTAATTACGGGTGCCGAGGCTGATAAAATCCTGACAGAAATGCATGGAATGGGCTTGGCAACGACCCAGTTTGAAATTGGTTATTATGGCGCTAAGGCTGATAATAACATCTTGTATTTAAGCATTTTTCCAGATGAACAAACCGCCAAGCAGGATTATATGTCCATGTCCATGAAAATGGCCAACGGTACGGCGGTGTTTTCACCATTGAGTGTTGTTCACAAGGAAGATCAGGTGCGTTTTACAACCACTGGAATGGGGAAGATGCACTTTCTATATCGGGAGAAAAATATCCTGATTTGGTGGCAGGGGGATTCGACGACTATGGATGCTGCGATAGCAGACCTGGAGCAATTTTCCTTCAGTAATCGCTAGAATTTCTCATCTACAAATTATTCATCAAAAAGCCTCCGGAAAAACCGGAGGCTTTTTGATTGATATAATGAAGTGTTTCAGGCGAACGATATTAGGGAGTCAAACTCAAGATAAATATCTGCCGGGAGGTGAGCTCTTCATAAGCCACATCCCGATTGTCCGGCGATAATGACGGATTCAGTTCAATTTGATTGGGTGTGTCCGTGATTTGTGTTACCTGGCTGCCATCAACGCTCACCCGCCAGATGTCCGATTGAAGAATACGCTCACCATCATCCGTTGCAATTTGATAAACGATACTTTGCCCATCCACACTCCAACGCGGGCGTTCGCCACGTGGCAGGTCGGCGATAACAGTTGTTTGATTTCCGATACGTAGCCCGCCACCCAATTTTTCGCACACATATGTTTCCCCATCCGGAGAAATCTGCAGGTTCAAAAACCGGGAATTGGTTCCAAGTGTCGTCATAATCTGAGAGGCTGTATTGTAGGAAACGATCTGATCACCCTGAATCGAGAAAAAATCAAGTCCAACCGTTGGCGTTTCATTTTTCAGACGGAAAAACGCGTTTTGAAGTGGCGTGTGTCCAACCAGAAAAACACCCTGGCTGTTTCGTGACCAAAAAAGTGTGCCCGTGAGGCGAGTGGTGAAATCAGACAAAAGTTGCTGCGTGTTACCTTTGACATCGTAGACCCGAATGGCAGTCCGGCGGGGAATTGTTTCACCTTGATTCTCAGTCGTGGCCAAATATCGGCCATCATGACTCCAGGCCATTCCGAAACCGGCAGCATTGGCATCGGTGAGTTGGGTCATTTTGTGTGACTGGGAATCCACCAACCAGACGCCGCGATAACCGGATTGACTCACTGCGATTTGTGAACCATCCGGCGACCACACAGGGTGAATAAATTCTTTTAATTTGGGCGTCAAGGCTCTGGGTTCCGCGGCGCTGACAATCGTAATAATCGCCAGCCCGGCTATCAGTATTTTTGTTAAATCTCGATTCATGGATGCCTCTTGCGTTATTTCAGATAGAGAATTTTTGTGTTGTATGCTTGCGACCCCGCTTGCAACCGAACCAGATAAACACCACTCGCGGTATTTGGCAAAAGATTCTGCAGATTAAGTCTAATCAGATTTTCACCGGACGCGATGGGAATTTTCATCAATAGTTCACCCCGAAGACTGTAGAGTGAGAGCCATTTTTCGGAGGCTTGGAAATTTGGCAGAATTAATGTTACGCTGGGATTAAATGGATTGGGATAGGCGATGAGGTTGAAATTCTCCGGTTGGGTAGCCGGTTCAGCCGAGATGCCAGTAATGTCCGTGAAGCGCATGACTTCATCCAAATACCCGTCGGCAAATCCATAAAATCTCGAAACCTCGAATCCGATGCCACCAATCGTGACCGGACTTTCACTGGCGTAGGAGTAATATTGCCAGCCACCGTCGTTGGACATTATTTCCAGAATATTGCCATCCAGGTCATAAACAATGGGTGAAGCACCTTTTGCATAAAAACCCAGCGCATCACCCGGTGCCAAATCGATTGTCGGCCCGGTCCATCGTAATCCACCGGACCCATCATAGTCGAAAATAATCAAACCGAGATAGAGATGAATGGCACTGAAATCATGAATTGCGGCGGTATCAACCAAATCAGGAAAGACGGTCGTATTTGCTTCGAAATCAATGGTCCACTGATCTAGCGACTGCCCGGAATCAAGACGGGTAGATTGGTAAATTCGGTCGCTGGTTCTAAATGTCCAGGTGAAATGTGATCCAAGTGATTGCCCCGTGGTATCTGCGACGGTACCGAGAACTGTGACGGTATAGGCTCGATTGGCATCCAGTGGTGTATCCGGGACCAGGGTGAGTGTTTTGTTTGGCTCGAGCGACGAATCGTCCAGGTCAACGCGTCCCGCCACCCGGTGGAAATTATCGCTCATCACCAGGATTTTGTTGGAGTAGTCAGCCTCCGGATCAAGTGATCGGGAAAATCTGACTGAGATCGTGGAGTAGCGGTCTACCATTTGTTGCTGCTCCGAAGGGATGATATTCACCGGGATCAGTTGTGTCGTTCCGGTTTGAGTCTGGAATGAGATTGTGTGTCCCGCCAGCGCATGTCCGAAGACATCCGTTGCCCCTGGTTCAAGGGTTAGCGTGTACCAGGTATCGGTTTGCATAGCACCGAGTGGATTCAGTGTGAGCATTTCTTCGGTGACATTCCACGATGACATAAATGACAGTGTATCACCCGGTGCCGCCAGAATGAGGGCATTTTCGACAGATTCTAAATCCATTGGTCGGGAAAATTCGATGGTGAGATTGGTCCAAATACTCACTCCGATACTACTGTCAGCGGGATTGATTGACAAAATGGTCGGTGGAGCCGTGCTTCCGGTGGAAAAATCAGCAAAATCATACAATCCGGGATGAACCTGCACGGTGTCTGTGAGAGCGACATAGCCCTCTTTTTCAATGGTTACGGTATATTGACCAGGCGCTAAATGATGAAACGCATAATACCCGGAGTGATGGTCATCCGTGTAGTGAACCGAGTCTCCCGGATTGAGTTGTACACGCACGCTATCCAGTGGCTCGTTCGTATCGGAGTCTGTGACGATGCCCGAGATCACGCCATCGGTGTAATGGATACCTGTGAAATAGTCCAGAATGCCATAGAAAATACCGCGCCCTTCCATGCGTGTGAAATCCGGATTGTAGAGTTTGGCTTCCTCGCCGGGATGGTCATGGAAGGTTGCCTCCGAAAGTTCACTGGGCATGGTTAAGTCATCCAATACGCCGAGATAATTGGGTGAGCCATAAAAATTAAAATCGCCAAAAGTGCGAAATTCTGAGGTACGTAACCCCTGAAACAATCTTTGAGAAATGAGGGGAGACATGGTTTCGGAGCCAGGGTTTAAGGGTGTCTGATCGCCATTTTGTGAATAAAGTACCAGCGTGTAGCGGACCGTTGGGTTTTCCGGCCAGCCGGTGGCATTATGATGGACGGCATGAAACCAATCCACATTGTTTGAATTGGCGATCTGCTCCCGTTGGGAGAGGGTTGGGTCAGTCGTGGTTGATTCGTCACGCGTGAGAATCACCGTATCGGAATTAACAGAGTAGAGCAGGTCTGAGAGCGCCCGACTGGCACGCATATTGATGATGTGTTCGTGCAGTCCAGTGGGTCCAGCATTGATATTTCCGGGACCATGTCCCGGGTCCAGACAGAAGGTATATCCTGAGAGTGATTGGGCTGAAACCGCGAGTGGAGCAAGAAAACTAATTGAGACAAATAAACTCACCAAGCCTTTGTAAACATTTGAATTGGAAACGATTCTTGACATGTTGAAGGATTCCCTGCCCGATAGATTTTTGCGAAAAGTAGAGGATATGTTCCCCGTGTGCAAGTCAGACTGTGTTTGTATAAAAATATTAACTAACAGCCTTTGTCAACTGTTAATGCTTGACACAGATTTGGAAGCTTCTTATACTCCGTTCACACAGAAAAAAAGTGGGGTTTCAATTAGCAGATTTTTTGAAGATTACTGGGGGCTCTGGCGCTGTTACGGGTGGCCAACCTCTGTGGAAAACCCGGATTTTAATTTTCGATTTAACACTTCATTGCCAAAAAACACTTAGGAGGTTTTATGGGTAAGCGAATCGCTACAATACTTGCCGGTCTGCTCTTTACGGCTGGATTGTTTGGACAGGTTCCAGCGAACTGGACTGTCGGAACGTCAGCAGTTACCGTTGCAGAGGAAACCGGAAGCTTCTCTGAAGGAGCCAAATCGCTGAGTGCGACCTGGACTTCTACGTCCAATCAGGATGTCATATCCGATGCCTTTGCGGTTACTGAGGGGGCTTCATATACGGTGGACATCGATGTGATGGATAACGATCCCGCTGGACGCACCACCGTTGCAATTATTTGGACAGGTGGTCCCTCGAATACTTACAGTAATGTGTTTTCCGTTGATAATGCGGAATGGCAAACTTTAAACTATTCGAACACCGTTCCGGCAGGCGCTACTCATGCCGCTATACTTTTGCGCTTGTACGATGTAAGCGCTGGCTGGTCTGGGACAGCGACAAATTTCATTGATAACGTGATCTTCACGGAAAATGGTGGATCAAACTTGGTCCCCAACTTCAGTTTTGAAACATGGGAATCTCCGCCCGTTGCCGATGCAGGGGCTGATCAAATAGTCAACTCGGGCGACCTGGTGACTCTGGATGGATCAGCCAGTTCTGCAGTAGCTGGAACGATTGATGCCTACGCCTGGTCACAAACCGCCGGTCCGGCCGTTACACTGAGTGCTACCGACGCCTCAGTGGTGACCTTCACAGCACCAGCTACCGATACCACGGTAGTCTTTGAATTTTCACTGACGGTGACTGATAATAATGGTGGAACTGATACCGATGTAACAACGGTTTCAATTTTTGTCTTGAACCCCATAACGATTGCAGAAGCTCGTTTATTGGGTAGTGGCAGTGATGTCGTCATCAAGGGTATCGTGACGGCAACCGAACTTGGGAATCCCTATTACATTCAGGATGCCACCGCAGGTTTAGCCATCTATGACTACACCTCCTTCGGCGTAGTTGCTCCTGGTGACTCGGTCCTTTTGGCTGGAACACTGACTGTCTATCATGGCTTGTTGGAGCTGGGATCACTGTCCTATTACGAAGTTCTGAACTCCGGAAATGCCCTGCCAACACCCATTGCGGTTTCGGCATCCGATTTGGACATGGAAGCTTATGAAGGCCAACTGGTGGTTTTGACCGATGTTGCTTTGGTAAGCGGAACCTGGCCGGCCACAAGTGGCAATCTCACAGTGAATGACGGGACAGCCGACGTCGTCCTGCGGGTAGATTCAGATACGGACATCGGTGGCTCACCGGAACCGTATTGGCCGTTACAGCAGTTGGTGGGTATTGTCAGTGACTATGACGCGGTTCAAATTCAGCCGCGCGCATTGGCGGATATTACACAAGGTCTTCCACCAACACCCCCGGATGAATTTGTCTTTTTGGATTTTGAAACCGATGCCGGTTCCTTTTGGGCGCCGACTGGATCCGGTTCAACGATCGGAATAGAGACAACGTCATCTTTCGCAATTTCTGCTGACTTTGCGCACACAGGCGTTCGCAGCGGAAAATTGATTTTAAATGCGATGGATGATGCCACGCCCGGTTGGTTTGTGAGACTATATGATCCAGCTCCGGATCACGTATTACCAACGAGTAGAGTCGGCATGTGGGTTATGACAACATCGGCTGACATACAATTCCGTTTCATGATGAAAGACATTGGAGCCGGTGGTGACAGCCATTACGAGGGCGGTCCCTGGTTTGACCTCATCGGAGTCGAAGGCCAATGGCAATTCGTGTCATTTGACCTGATTAATGATGTTCACACAGCATTTGTGAATTCGGATGGCTCATTCTCATCAACCGATTTTGTGGGTTTGACAAGTCTGCAGTTCCAGAGCACGACCAATGACACGGCTATCATTTATGTTGATGATATTTCTGAATATCCGGCTGAAGCTCAGACGGTTTATAATGACTTTGAGTCAAGCATAGGAACGTGGTGGAACCCGAGTCAGTCCGGATCCACAGTTGGTCTGACAACCGGAACCATTGAATTATCAACTGAAGCAGCCTTTACCGGCGCAGGTTCAGGCAAATTGAATTTGGTTGCGGCGATTGATGGGACAGAAGGCTGGTATGCTCGTCTGTATAATCCTTCCCCATCACAAATTCCGGTTTATGATCGGGTGGGTTTTTGGGCGAAGGGTACGAATACCGATGTTCGCGTCAGACTCATGTTGAAAGACACGGGCGCTGGTGGCGATTCTCACTATGAAGGTGGTCCGTGGGTTTATCTCACTGCTGACACAAATTGGCAGTTTATCTCATTCGATCCAATTCGTGATATTTATACCTCATTCGTCAATTCCGACTTTTCATTCAGCGCTTCCGATTTTATGACGCTGACGGGTATCCATTTTGAATCCTCGACCAACACGGATGCGGTCATTTATGTGGATGACATTTCATCATTCGCTGAAATTTCCACAATCCCGTATGCGGATGTCACCCTGAAAGCTCAAGTCGGTGGCGATGCACAGTATCGTTCTTTCTGGGCCAATGGTTCATGGGATGGAACCGGTACTTTCGATAGTAACTGGTCTGGTCCTTTGGTGGAATTGACTGATCCGGAAAACGATGGCATTTTTGAAGGCACTGTAGCGCTGGTCGCTGACGGTACCACCTACAATTGGTGGGTCGGCTCCGAAAATGACGGTAACTCCTGGTTGGAAAATGGCGCTGACGTCACCGTAAGTGGCACCGACCCGGTTTCCACGGAAACCTGTGTCGTTGATCCGGGTGATGCCGGTTATAATGACTGGATCGTCACTCTCGCCGGTACAGTGAATGGCTGGGACAATGCTGCTGATAACCTGACACGCGTAGGGGATACCTGGTCAGCGACGATGTCACTGTCTGGTGGAATCACCTATGAATACAAATACACAGTCATGCATAGTTGGACAGCCACTTTTGGTGATGGTGCGATTGGCTCAGGTGGTGGTAATTATACTTACACACCAACCCAGGATGGTGACTACACCTTCACATTCAATGATGCTGATAATTCCGCCAGTGTAGCGGCAGCATTTACGTGGCCGTTGGTGGAAACATTTACCGACAGCGTATTTGATCAAAACTGGGTCTTTAATGTGGCTGGTGGTGCCGGAACTTTGACCGTCGCTGACTCGACACTTTCGGGTTGGGGCAGTGATGTGGGCGTTTATACGGACGCCGCTTATACCGGTATTGCCTATATTGACAATGTCCTGGGTGCCAACTGGTCTGTTTCCTCAGACATTTATCTGGTCGGTCCTGCTGATCCGTTAGCGCCACTGTATCAGGGTATTTCTGCTAAAACAGATGCGGTTGATCTCGAATACTATCGTTTTATCTATCGGAATTCTTCAAGTGCTGACAACGGTCAGTTGAAGTTCCAGGGCTATAATGGCAGTTGGCACATCAGTGCTAATTGGAACCCGGGTGTTGACTTTGATGCCATCGAAACCGGTTGGCACAATCTGAAAACAACCGTCGTCGGGAATGACTTCTTCTTATTCCTGGACGGTATGATGCTACCGGGATGTCCATTGCATGATGAGGCACCTTTCATGGATGCTGGTTATCCTGGCGCATTCGTGTACAACACAGCAAATGGCCAGATGCTGTTCGACAATTTTACCGTCGAACCGGGCGTTTATCCGCCAATGGCTGCTGCGGGCGCCGATCAATTTGTATTGATCAATTCGGAAGTGACCCTGAATGGTTCCATTCAAAATGCTCTGGAAGGCAACACAGCCAGTTGGACACAGATCTCTGGTCCAAATGCGATACTGAGTGATCCGGACATGCTGACACCGACATTCACCCCTTCACTGGCTGGTGAATACGTTTTTGCATTGACGGTAACTGCCGGACCAGATTTTGGTCATTCCGACCAGGTCATGGTATCGGTTAATGCCGATTTTATCGTTCCGCAATTCACCACCGCTTACACTGGTGATGTCAGGGGAACTGCAATTGACCCGAACACGGGTGCTATTTATATGTCAAATACCAACCCGCGTAGTATTCATTACTTCGCCCCTGGCAATGAAACCGGTACACCGGATGACACGTTGCTCTGGGCTGGTATTAATGCATGGTTAGGACCATACGGTTTGGATGTAGCCGACGATGGCTATTTATACCTCGCCAGTTATGGCTCGGGAAATAATGTCTGGCGTTTTGATGCCTATGGCTCGAACCCGGAACCGATTTATACGCATGCTACCAGTTCGCGCGGATTGACCGTTCGGGGCGGTGGCGAAAGTACAGAAGTTTATTTAATGGCTGATGGTGGCGACATTGTCAAAATCACGCCAAGTGGTGGTATCTGGACGGCAACGACCCTGTTCAATGCGGGTGACAATGCCTCATTGGCAGCCATTGGTAATGACCTTTACACGGTCAACTTCTCAGACAGCATTTCAAAGTGGAGTGATCTGGGCAGTGGTTATGTGAATGTGCCATTCTATACAAATGTTGATCTGCACAGAGCTCAGGTAGTTCGTCCGGGCGCTGATGCCAATTCGTTGTACTTGATGTATTCGATGCTGGCACCTGATTCCACCAGCTACTATAACACCTATATTGGGGCACTGGATCTGACCAATGGTGAATTAGCCTACTCGATTCAGTTAAACGACAGCACCCATTATCTGTATAGCTGGGCGCGTCCGTACACCATGGATGTGACCGATGGTTATAACATTGCCTGGGGTGTCGGCCCAACAGGTAACAATGCAGTGAATCCGGCATATCCCCAGGGAACCTTCCGTGGGTATTTGTTTGATACAACCGGCGAACCCGGCAACCGCACACCCGGTGCACGGGTAGCGATGAAACCAGGTCCTGAGGTCATTTTTGGCAATATGGTCAATTTGTATGGTGATCGCTCAGGTGATATTGATGGCGATGCCATTAGTTATCTGTGGACACAAACGG
>Ga0210009_1002049_pt1 | contig 15616 bp, 7 predicted proteins | sample CryGeyCG2114_065_FD_185457 | JGI IMG/M metagenome (GOLD analysis project Ga0210009, IMG submission 185457) | Groundwater microbial communities from aquifer - Crystal Geyser CG12_big_fil_rev_8/21/14_0.65 (SPAdes) (version 2) | ecosystem: Environmental > Aquatic > Deep subsurface > Groundwater ... | reverse complement strand
CCATTGGCCTTCAACACCACAATCGCTTCTCTTTCTTCAATCGTTAACCGAGCATATTTTCTCTCCATAACCACTCCGTTTCCTGTTTAATCATATCAGAGTGGTGCATTTGCTTATTGAACTCGTGAACTCATTCTGCAATTACACTGCCTTTTATCAAGTTTATTTAACCGCTTAGTACTTTAAAAAGTCAAATGAGTGCCTAGTAGACCTAGATAATATAGGTGACATTAGGTAATATTTTAACAGTAGGACTTGAGATCAATTATCACGAAAAATCTGCTTAACTAGCAGACCTTTATTTTGAAGTTATAAAGTGGGCAAACCCGAAGTAATTCGGGGACGCAAAGCTACGGATCTTGAAAAGCAGGTGTCAGGTTGCAGGGAACAGGGATCAGAAAATATTTTTTGATCCTAACCCCTGACCCCTGATTCCTGCAGTAAAGATGGCCGAGTTGCCGAATGAGAAATCATTTAGCAATTCGGCATTTTTTTTGGCTTTAAACTAAAAGGATTTAAAAAACATTTAATCTAATCATGACAACAATTTGGCAAATCAAACAATCTGTTAAGACAAACAAATTGCAAAGCGCATTCACCATGCTTTGTTTGGGCATTGGTTTGGTGTTTGCCGGTTCAACGGCCTATTCGGCAGAAACCGTTGCTTTTGCTAAATCAAAAAATGTCACGACAGATGAAGATGTGCCTCTTTTAATTTATTTCGAAACAAATCAAACGCCTTCTTTTATTCAATATCCCAATCACGGGATTTTAGTGCCGGGCACCCAACCGGATGAATATATTTATACGCCGTTCGAAGATTATTCAGGCGAAGATTTGTTTACCTATCGTTATCAAGAAGAAAATAATGAGGCAGACCAGAGGTCTGTGTTGATTTATGTGGTGCCTGTTAATGATCCGCCCATCGCACATGACATGATTACTTCTTCTGACGGACGCAGCATGCCGATTCAATTGGGTGCTCATGATCCAGAGAACGACTATTTAGAGTATGTGATGATTCATTCCCCGCTTCACGGATCGCTTGAGGGAAAACCGCCTGCCGTTGTTTATCACCCGAAAGCCGGTTTTAACGGCTACGATAGTTTTACTTTTAAGGTGAATGACGGTGAATATGAAACTCCCCTTGCTTTGGTGAGTATTGTGCCGGGCAGCGATTCTTCCTCACGTTCAAATGCGCCGGCACACTTAGAAGACCAAGCGCTGCCCAATGCATTAGATGTCACCGTGACAGGTCCCACGCGTATCAGAGCCGGGGAGCCGTGGCAATTAAGTGCGTCTGTTGTTTCGAATATCGATGCGGCGGTCATTAAATTTGAGGTTTTGGATACGGATATTCCCGATTTGAGTTTTAATATTTTAGGTCAGCAAAACCAAGAAGCGGATGTTAAATGGGAAAAACCTGTCGCGCGCGAAGCAGCCTATCATTTAACATTGATCGCCTCAGACAATAATGATCCTCCAAATCAAATTACCAAAGAAGTCGAACTCTTTGTCATGGAAAATCAGGGCTTAGAGGGCCTTCATGGTGATGCGGTTAATCAATCGCAAGATACCGACCAAGCCAAATCGGGACAATTTCAAAGTTTTGATAGATCGCAAACAGGCGGATCTCAAGCCTCCGGCAACACCAACGGACAGTATTTCTTAGCGCCGGGCGGCGGGTATTACACAGTTCCTTCGGGAGGTAATAACTCGAACACGCAAGACAATGGGTTATCCAACGGCGGCGGAGACAACGGCAACAACAATCGGCCCGGTCCAAACCAAGCACCTCAAGTCGATGCCGGGGATGATCAAGCACTGCCTTGGCCGGCACGTCACACTTTTTTAAATGCTGTCGTGCAGGATGACGGCAACCCTGATCCGCCGGCTAGTCTCACGATTCGATGGTCAAAAGTATCCGGTCCCGGAAACGTTAGTTTTGAAAACCCCAATTTGATTGACACCAACGTGACTTTTTCATCCGAAGGAACATATGGTCTCAAATTAACTGCCGATGATAGTGAATTACAAGATTCCGATGAAGTAACTATCACGCTTTTACCTCAAAATATTTATATCATTCAAGCCAGCGCCAGCGAGCACGGTCATATTGACCCGGCAGGCGATGTCGAGGTCAGGGAAGGCGAAGATCAAAGTTTCGCGATCACACCGGATGAAGGTTTTCAAGTTACGGAAGTTTTGGTTGACGGAGAATCTCAGGGCGCTGTCTCCAGTTGGGTGTTTCATGAAGTGAGTCGGGGTCACACCATTCACGCTATTTTTTCTCAAATACAATTGGACAATGAACCGCCAGTTGCCAACGCCGGTGTCGATCAAGAACATACGCTTGATATCGGGCAATCGGAAATCAATGTCACCTTGGACGGAAGCAGTTCTTCCGATCCTGATGGGACAGTCGAAGCTTATATTTGGCATGGCACGCCTGATCCTGATGATGTTGCACAACCCGCTGTAACACTCGGCGAAGGTGTTTATCAATTTGATTTAACCGTTGTTGATGATCAAGGGGCGCATTCGGAACCAGACATCGTGCAAGTCACCATTCATCCGGAGCCTAACGTAGCGCCTATCATCGAAGAAATTGCAGGCGTCGATGTTAGTGACGGGTTGCCTAATCCGGTTGTTATTGATAACGTAACAGAAGGAGAACCCCTTTCATTTTTGGTGCGCGCGGATGATCTCAATCGTCAAAATGTTGTCGAACAAGAACTTAACCCATTACCAAACGGCGCGCTTTTTCAAGGAACACCCGCCAATCCTGCCGTTTACACTTTTTCATGGACACCGGAGTTTAATCAATCCGGCACTTATTTGTTAGATCTGACCGCGAGCGATTCCGCGCTTTCCGACCAACATCAAATTGAGTTACACATTCAAGACAGAGAGCCGCCTATTGTGACGGTCAATCCGCCTTCGCCCAATCAAGGTCATTTTAATTTGGAATGGAACCAAATACCGAGTGCAAGTCTTTATCAAGTTCAGTTGTCGCCAGATCCTAGTTTTCAAACCAATGTGGACGAAAGATGGCCGACAGGTCTTTTCGAGCCCTTTGTCATTGAACAAGAAGGTACTTACTATGCACGTGTTCAAGCTTGGACACGTCCGTCGCAAGAAGGCGGAAGCGGAACCGGATTTTCCGGTGCGGTTGAAATCGTTGTGGAGATACAGGCTAATCGTTACGACTTAATCGTGAATCATGGTACCGGCAGCGGCACTTACGATGAAGGGACGGTAGTTCCTATCGGTGCCAATATCCCGAATGGCTATCATTTCACCGAATGGACCGGGGATCTTGAAAATGTCGCCGATCCATTTTCTTCTGACACAGAAGTGACCATGCTTGACCATTATGCGGTGACTGCGAACTTCTCTGTCAACACCTACACACTTGATATCCAAGCCCAAAACGGTTCTGTCCAAAAAGTGCCTGACCAAGCCACTTATGAACACGGCACACCGGTTGAACTGAGCGCTGTCCCAAATCCCGGTTACCACTTTGTTGAATGGCAAGGCGATCTGACGGGCAGTAACAACCCGGACACCATTGTGATGGATGATGACAAATCCGTTACGGCTGTCTTTGCAATCAACACTTATACGATTACAGCCAGTGCCGGAACAGGCGGCGCAATCAATCCTGTGGGCGATGTCATTGTTAATTACGGTGACAATCAATCATTCATCATCCAAGAAGACACTGGTTATCACATTTTAGATGTGTTGGTAGATAACAATTCAGTCGGTGCTGTTTCCAGTTATGAATTTCAAAATGTGACAACCAACCATACCATTGAAGCACGGTTTGAAATTAATACTTATCCGTTGGTGACGCAGGCTGAAAATGGTTCCATTACACGAGACCCTGACCAATCGGACTACGAACACGGAACCAATGTCACCTTAGAGGCAGTGCCTGATGAAGGGTACAGTTTTGTCCGATGGGAAGGTGACTTAAGCGGCGGAGAGAATCCGGAACAAATCACCATGGATGGCCCTAAATCTGTGACGGCAATTTTCTCTGTCAACACCTACACACTTGATATCCAAGCCCAAAACGGTTCTGTCCAAAAAGTGCCTGACCAAGCCACTTATGAACACGGCACACCGGTTGAACTGAGCGCTGTCCCAAATCCCGGTTACCACTTTGTTGAATGGCAAGGCGATCTGACGGGCAGTAACAACCCGGACACCATTGTGATGGATGATGACAAATCCGTTACGGCTGTCTTTGCAATCAACACTTATACGATTACAGCCAGTGCCGGAACAGGCGGCGCAATCAATCCTGTGGGCGATGTCATTGTTAATTACGGTGACAATCAATCATTCATCATCCAAGAAGACACTGGTTATCACATTTTAGATGTGTTGGTAGATAACAATTCAGTCGGTGCTGTTTCCAGTTATGAATTTCAAAATGTGACAACCAACCATACCATTGAAGCACGGTTTGAACGTAACAATGAACTGCCAGTGGCAGATGCTGGCGTTGACCAACAACACACATTGTCTTACGGCGAAACTCAAATGGAAGTGGTGTTGGATGGCAGTAATTCATATGACCCGGATGGGGCCGTCATTGCCTACGATTGGACCGGTGCACCTGATCCCGATAATATTGAACAACCGACTGTATTATTGAGCGAAGGGATTTATGTTTTCACATTAACCGTTGAAGATAATGACGGCGGCAGGTCAAATCCCGATCAAGTCACCATTACCATTGATCCGGCCCCGACCAATCAAGCGCCTGAAGTGAATGCAGGCGATGATCAGGAAATCACACTGCCGCAAAACCAAGTGACTTTAGACGGATCAGCCGCGGATGATGGGCTCCCGATTAATGTGCTGAACACTTTATGGACAAAAGAATCAGGCCCGGGCAATGTGGTTTTTGATGACTCTGCTCAAACCGACAGCACGGCTACTTTTGATCAAGCCGGCACTTACGTGCTTCGCTTAACGGCAGACGACACCGAACTTCAGTCTTTCGATGAAATGACGGTCAATATTTTAAGCGATGACCCCTGTCTTGACCCTAACCGGGACGAGTATTATTTCTTAAAAGAAAGCGACGGCTTGCAAATTGATGTACGGCCGGACGGTAAATCATTCATCGCTTCGCTTAATGGTGTAGCGCTTCGGAGTGAATATCCCAGCCAACTATTTTATCGAGATCAAAGCAGCGGTGCTTTGGATATTGATTACCAAATTGTCCAACAACCTTGCGGTGGTGTTGATATTATTTATACCGTTAGTAACCCAACCAACGATCCGCAGGACCTGCCTGATTTTGAAGTGGATGGGTTTCAACAAGCCCAAACGGGTGATTGGTATTATTTAAATACCAAAGATCTCGGAAATTTAGAAAAAATTGACCGTTTAAACACCAACCGTACTTTTATTAGCCGAGACTATCCGGATGCTTATGCCCCTGTGTTGGTTACCAAAGACGATCAAGCAGGAATGGGGTCGTCTTTTATTTACCCGATGTTGGATTACAAACACCGATTACGCGTTAAGCTGCAGTGGATCGATAGCGGTCAACAAATCAATACGTGGCGGCATTGGTACAACAGTGAATACAAACAAGATCCTCTTGAAGGCGGTCAAATTGTGAACGAACAAATTGGGCCAAACGAAAATCGCACTTACAAAATCGCCGTTCGATTCACAAATCCGCGTTACTGGCTGCTCACTTTGAGCCCTTATAAGGAATTTTTCCAGTCTTATTATGGTTCTTACAACGGCAGACCGGCTGATTTAAGACCGGTTTATAAAGTCAATGTTGCCAACACCCATGCAGATGCCACATCAGAAAACCCAAGGCGTTATAACTTGAATACAAACCTTCACGATCCAAACATTGGGTGGACCCAATTGATCGATTATTTTATTGGACCTAGCGGCGCCGCCGGCGTTTTAAATGACTTAGGATATGAGCGTCTTCACATTTGGTTGCCAAGCGGGCGTTACGAAGATAATAAATGTTGTAACTTTCCGCCCGCTTTTATGGATTTCCTGCCTTACTTAGCGGATAGTGCTGCTCAGGAATTCCCGCGTTTTGCCGCGGATGGAAAGGAGCTCGGTTTCTGGTGGGGGCGGGCCGATCAAGTGCCGATTCCGGTAGATGCTAATTGGAATGAACAAAATACCGTAGAACCAGCCGATTACCATAATCCAGAACACATAGCTTTTATGACCGAGCAGTTGCAACAAGCACTGACTCGAGGCGCTCAAAACATTGGATTGGATAATTTTGTGCGTATGCTGCCTTGGGATAAATATCAATGGACATTAGATATGGTAGCGATGGCGCCTGATGTTCGTTTTGCTCACGAAGGTTCCGGCGGCGACTTGTTCCATTCAAAAATCGGCAATTGGTATTATCCTTTCCGCTGGGGAAGAACCACTCAGCCAGTGCCGGACTTGCTAAGCCATTATCTCAATCCTCAATCTGACATTTGGGTGCAGCAAGACAGAGACTCGGCAGTTAGTTTCCAAGTTGTCCAGCAATTGGTGAGTTGGGGTTTTACACCCATTCTTCAAAGAGACTTAGACGTCCATAATTTAGACTATACCATTGTAGAATGTTTTGACGGGATTGATAACGACAACGACGGGTTTGTTGATTTTCCGTATGATTCGGATTGTTTGGATGAGACCGGGAACGATGAAAGCGGTAATCACAGCCAAGCAGTCTTAGATATTACAGCTGAAAAGGGGATTGTGGTTTTAAATCCGCCGGGCCGCACTTACGACTTAGGCACCCATGTTGAACTTGAAGCAGTCCCTGATCCCGGCTATCACTTAGTTGAGTGGCAAGGCGATTTAACGGGCAGTAACAATCCGGATACCATTGTGATGGATGACAATAAGTCCATCACCGCTGTCTTTGAAATCAATATTTATACAATTACAGCCAGTGCCAATACGGGCGGGACGATTGATCCGTCGGGAGATGTCATGGTCACGCATGGGGAAGATCAAGCCTTTAGCATTGCGCCTGATCTTAATTTTCATATTGAAGATGTGTTTGTGGACGGTGAGTCACAAGGCCCCATCGGCAGTTATGAATTTCAAAATGTCACAGAGAATCATACCATCGAAGCTGTTTTTCGGTCAGATTTGAATCAACCGCCTTTGGTGGAAGCAGGGCAAGACCAGGAAATTTTGTGGCCGACCAATTCCGTCAACTTAGATGCGACCGTCACAGATGATGGTTTGTTATATCAAACGCCAATTTTGATCTGGACAAAGGAAGTAGGGCCGGGCACTGTTACTTTTGATCCTTCCAACAATGTCGAAGACCCGACCGTTCTCTTTTCAGAACCCGGCACATACGTTTTGCGTCTCACAGCGGATGATGGGGAGTATCAGCCGTTTGACCTAGTGACCGTTGTAGTTGACAGTATTCAACCGCCCGATAACGAGCCGCCTGTGGTAGATGCCGGCAGCGATGAAATTTTAACGTCCGAGCGGTATCAATTTAATTTAAACGGGACCGCAACGGATGACGGCAATCCGAATGGTCAATTAACGGCTTGGTGGATACAAATAGGCGGGCCGGACGGACAAGCGAGGTTTGCGGATCGATTTAATCTCAATACGCAAGCCGTTTTCCTGGAGCCAGGCACTTATATTTTGAGACTCACAGCCGATGACGGCGAACTGCAAAGCTACGATGACATGGTTGTCAGCACGCCTATCCATAAACACGGCATGACCATGTTAGGACTGCATACGGATATTGATCATGTCGAGTATATTCATGCTCTGCGTGCTCAAGTGGTCCGCGGCATCTATAAAGAAAGGGACGTGAAAGCTTTTCTGCAAAATCAATCGGGCAGATTGGCTGGCTTTAATCAAAACGCGGCTCGTCTTAAAAATGAATTTGGTGTGAAAGAAATTGTTTTCACGCTTCGATGGCCGGCAGCAGATAATTGGCGCGGGGCAGGTTATTGCGATGCGGTAGAAGGCAATGAAAATCCGACGGATTGTGACTACGTCCCGGAAGAAGGCCCCGAGCGCGATCAAGTTTTGGATGATCTTGAACAACTGTTAGTCCAAATTGGGCCTTCAATCGATTGGTTCCAAATCGGAAACGAAGTCATTGCGGGTCCCGGGCGATTAAATAACGCAGAAATTACCGGCGGAACCGATAGCTCTGCAATGAGATGGCTCACCGCTGTTTCGGATCGTGCGCGTCAAATCATCCGTGACCATCCAATTGAATGCGGCCATTTACAAATTGTCTCTCCGGCTCTCAATGCGCTCGGCATCATGGATGACCCAGATCCCAATCAACAGCCTCGGAAAGATTTTATCGTGGCGCTGATTCCATTTGCCAATCAACACACGGATGCCTTCGATGCGCACCTTAATGTCGCTGCAGTTTATCCGGGCAATGGTGTTGGGTGGCATGAAAGCACAGAAGGCATCATTCAGTTTCTGAGAGATCATGGCTTAACAGCACCGCTGACTTCTCTGGAGTGGTCCGAAGCGCGCACCGCATGGAACAGCCGTTGGATGGCAAATGAGACCGACCCCAATATTTTGGCTCGAGTGCTTGACCCTGGTAACAATCAAAACAATGCCGCGTGTGACGGAACATACAATAACTGCGCAACCAACGGCGCAGTTATTATGTTTGCTTATGACAATCCTTTAGACTACAGCTTGTGGAAAGATTTTGTCGAGACAGCACCGCACGATCCGTCCTTTATTGAAAATCAATATAACTATTTACTTCACAAACGATTTCTACACGCAGCTTATTCGGCCACTTTTCAATATGGAAATCCCAATTTTGATTGGCGGGCTCTGGTCGCATCTTTTACAGTCCATCTACCGCCTTTGCCAACAGAGTGTAATGGTCTGGAGAATTTAGGAGCTTGTGTGAATCGTTTGCTGGATGAGTACGGCTGGACGCCGGATCAAATTGCCGGTATTAACGTCCCATTTTTTACCGAATTCCGGTTATTGGCACGTCAAATAAACCGGTATCCCATTCTGGGGCATCACGCGAATTCAAACCCTGATTATTTATGGGCTTCAGGCGCCATCGCGTCGCGGATGATGTGGAATGACAGAGATTCTTATCAAAACATTGCCAACGCCCGTCAAAAACTCAAAGCACTTAAAGAGCGCAATATCACGACAGTAGTCACCACGCATATTTTTGATTTTAGTAATCCGCCCCCCAATTGTCCGCGCGGGGATGATAAGTGCTATAAGTTGCCAGATAACGAAAATGAAGCATGGGATGAGTTAATGCGCATGTACACAGACTTTGTCCAAAGCACGTGCGGCTACGTTGATTACTATCAAATTGCCAATGAAGTAGTCAGCGGCCCGGGTATGTTTGTTGATGAGGACATTGATCCCGCTCTCAATCGTTTTCCAAATCGTTGCGAGGGCGGCGAAAGCAGCGCGATCTGTTGGTTAGAAGCTAAAACATTAGCCATTCATGATGCGATTGCCGCGCATCCCGAATGTCAAAACGCAAAAGTGGTTGGGCCAGCGCTAACGGGCATCCTCACGAGGGCTCGAGGCGGAGGTCGCAATCAATTGCGCAGTGATTTTATCGATGATATTTTTAATATGGTAAGCAATCCCGTCTATCATTTTGCAGCGCTCGATATTCATTTAAATGTGTCGGTTGCAACAGAAATGGAAGAAGCGCTTAATTATGTTTGGTCACAAGGCGTTAGATTACCGCTCGTCAGTTTTGAATGGTCGCAAACCAAAGCAGGATTTAATTGGCTGCGCGAACCCACGTTACCTGTCATGAGAGATTATGTCCAACAGCACGGTTGTGTTGATCACCCTGAGTACGAATCGTGCGATTATAATGGACAAGCCATTATGTTTTTAACGGAAAACCCCATTCCTTTTGAAGAGGAAGAAACCCGGCATTTATGGCGTCAATTAATTGATACAGCGCCTTTTCAGCCCGGATTTATGTATGATGCTTACAAGGTCATGAAAAAACATGGGCTGATGGTCGCTTGCATGGGTGCTTTGCAGCATGGCACGAGCGCTTTGTTTGATTGGCGCGCTATCTACACCAATAAAACCATTGAGGGTAACCACAATGATCCGCCCATTGGGTATAATTCGTGGGGGAAATGGTTCCGGAATCAAATGGAGCAGGGGGCTAATGCGCGTGATTTAGTGGGACTCAACGGTGATTTCTTTAACGACTTTTGGAGTTTGTCGCAGCGAGCTTATTCAGAAACTCAATACATTCGAACATCAAGTTCGGCAGGCGGTCATTTGACACCGGAAGGCAATGTGGCGGTCCGGTTTGGTTATGACAAAACTTTTCAAATCGTCCCTGATCAAGGTTTTCGCATTGCGGATGTTCAAGTTGACGGGCAATCGGTGGGGCCTGTCTCGGAATATACGTTTGACGATGTGATCTGGGACCATACCATCTCTGCCGCATTTACAAACAATTAAACTTTTCGGATGTTTTGAGACAAAACGATTTTAAGTTTTGGAATCTAATCGAACCGTCGCACCTAATGCGTTGATGGATTTGGATTCACCGTTTGGCAGAGTAATTTTAAGGTCTATAATTTCGTCCCCTCGGATGATTGCATTTGAGGAAGTGGTGACGGCAACAGCTTCTTCGGATAATTTAACGGTATGTTCAGGGCGCACTCGCAGGGTTTCAGTCCGCCCATCTGATCTAAGCACACTTAAGATGACTTCTAGATTGCCCGCATTTTCAACTTTGGCGATTTTCTTGACAATGGTGTCCTCCGCTTGTTTTCCTAGAACCAAAGGTTTGTCTACTTTTTCGATATAGCGTGTTTGACCGGTTTTATCGATGACTTTTACTTTGTAAATTTCATCCCCGTATTGTTTGCCCGCGACAATGGAAACTTCGGCGGCACCATTTGGCAGCATGGTGGATTGACCTGGGAAAAGGGCCATTTTCCGGGGGGAACCATCTGTTCGTTTCACCATTACCTCAACAGTCTCATTGCCTTCGTTGGTAATGGTGGCATACAGCGTCATGCTGTAGGCAGCCGTCAAAAATAAGGTAATAATCGATAATTTGATGATGATATTTTTTCGAATCATGACTTAATATGGTTATCGGCCTTGTTCCTCATAGTTTAACGTCCCATTCTTTTAAAAGCGAATTCCTATCTGTCTTTTTTAATAGTTTCACTTTATTTTTTTGCTCTGCCTTGACTTTCAAGACGAAAAGCGAGAAACTTTTCCCGCTATGCTTATCATATCCGGCGTTCTGATCGTTTTGGTTTTCTTAGGGGTTGCTTGGTGGCTAAGACACTCGCTTGAAAAATCCATTCAAAGGCGTTTTGAAGAAGGCAGCGCCAAAGCCATTCGAGATAACCTAGAGTCCATCCTAGCTTTAGCCAGCAGTACCCTTGAAGAAAAAACTAAGCATGTTCACGATGCTTTGGAGGGGAAGGAGAAAACTTTTCAAAATCTTGTGAGCGAGGTGCAATCACAAATCAAAACTTATCAGCAGGAACTTAAATCAACGGAACACGATCGAACCCTGAAATTCAGCGAAATCATGACGATCGCCTCCCGTCTCACGCAAACCACGGAAAAACTAAGCCAAACGCTGAATACCAATAATTTACGGGGGCAGTGGGGCGAGCGGATCGCAGACGATATATTAAAATCTGTCGGACTGATTGAGGGCGTTCATTATCAGGCCAATCAACAGCTTGAAAGCAATGCCAACCGGCCGGACTTTACTTTCTTCTTGCCCGATGAGCATAAAGTGAATATGGATGTTAAGTTTCCCGTTGCCAATTTGATCAAGGCGCAGGAAACGGAAGATGAGGGTGAACAAAAAAAATATTTAAAGGATTTTGAAAGTGACGTGAAAAATAGAGTTTTTGAAATTGCAAAACGTGATTACGTTAATCCGGAAGAAAATACGGTTGATTTTGCCATTCTATTTGTGCCTGCCGAAAGTATTTACGCAGCCATTCATCAGCATTGCCGGAATATCTTTGATGTGGCCGAAGATAAAAAAGTTATTTTGGCAGCGCCTTTTACCTTGATTGCGATCTTAAAGATTATTCTCCAATCCTTCCGTTATTTTCATTATGAAAAACGATTGCAAGATATGGTTGTCCTAATCGAAAAATTGGGTGATGATCTTTCGCGTTTTAAAGACCGGTTTGAATTGTTGGACGATTACATTGAAAAACTGCGAAAGGCATATGATGAAATTAACGAAACCAGTTTTAAGAAAGTAAAATCAAAAATCGCCAAGATCGAACAATACAAAACAGGCAGCGGCCCATCTATTGAAGCATCTATAGGTTTAGAGGAAAAAAGCTGAAGTTTCACGCTTAGATTTTCGATAACCATATTGAATATCGTCTGTTAGTTCGCCAAAAGGCGTGTTATACTTTTAAGATATTGAGATGATTGATAAGGTGAACGATGAGTGAAAGCAGCGGAAAAAAAACAGTTCTGGCCATCGATGATGATCCGGATTTTCTGGAGTTGCTTGCTTTTCGTTTCATGAAGGAAAATTGCGAGTTTGTGACGGCCAATGACGGCGAAGAAGGATTGGTCAAGGCAAGGTCTATTAAGCCGGATTTGATCATGGTCGACATCAAAATGCCCAAGATGGATGGCTATCAATTCGTTAAAGAACTCAAAAAAGAAGAAGATTGCCGCCAGATTCCCGTCATTGTTTTAACCTCTTATGAACCCATGCGCGAGTTATTCGGTGTCGAAGGTATCACAGATTACATAGTCAAATCTTCCGATATGACCGGCTTGTGGAAAACGCTGCAAAAATACTTGTAGCTGGCTCCCCTTTATTAACCGCAGGAATTGATATGACCAAAGAGAAAGAACCAATTCACCAAAAGAAAATTATCGTCATTGACGACGAGAAAGATATCTGTGATTTTCTCTGCGATGTCTTAAAGGAGCACGGATTTGATGTGACAGCTGTTTATTCCGGCAGTGACGCATTGGAAAATCTTCAAGCTATAGAACCGGACCTGATCATGTTGGATGTCATTTTGCCGGATGTAGACGGCATTAGCGTTTATGAGATGTATCACAAAAAAACAGGAAATCTGACCCCGGTTATTTTTTTTACAACCCTTGCCGGCAGCCTGCCTCCCAATTTTATCCGGCAAATGCACGGCATTCCATATGCGCTGGTGCCCAAGCCCATCAAAGAAGATATTTTGATAAAAGAAATTAAAAAATTATTGAGTTGAAAATGGACAGTTCTCTTAAGCCCTATTTGTGTCAAAATTGCGGCAAAGAGTTTAAGCTTTCTGATGAACAGGAAAAAAGATGTCCGCATTGTTATTGGACAACCTCTTTAAAATTATTACAAGAAACCCGACAGCCCGAACGGCTGCCTGAAACCAGCGCCAAAGCCGCGCCGCGTTTGTCGCCAAAACCTGGTATTAAATTCCAACCAAAAATTATCTTCTTTTTAGCATTGGCGGTCGGCTTATTTTTCCTGATTCGTTCAATTCCAAAACAGAAATCCATTCATCTGGCCTGGCCCAAAGACCAGAAAAAAGAAACTGTTTCGCCGCCGGAAACTCAAACCACCGCGCCTAACGTGTCAGGCTCTCAACCAGTTGCGTGGTCAGAGGAGCAAGCGGCTGTTTTAAATGTAAGGGTTAAAGTGACCATGCCGCGCGCTTTAAGTGAAGATGAAATGCATATTCTCACAAGACGAGTTGATTTTGCCATTGATATGCATCAGTTGCCCGTGCTTCACTTTATGAGCGAAGATGAATTTGACAAAGCCTTGAATAGAGCACAGCAGGAGAAAAAAATTTATTTTCCGGGAAAATATAAACGTGAGTTGAAAGATTTATTTACCAACCATTACCTGGCCGCCCAAACGGCTTATGAAGCAGGCCGTGTAGAAGAAACAAGAGATGAGCTTTTAAACAGCATTGTTTTTCCTATTTTTCGTAATGATCTGCTGCTTCACCGCTCAGTAGCACAAGTGATGTTACGCCCTTATATCAACGACGTCTTAGCGAAAATGCAGGCGTTAAATGCGTATGTGTTACGTCAAAATTTGGCGCAGGCGATGGAAGGTTTGGAGAAAGGTTACCAGGATTTATTTGCGCTTATTGAATCGAACGATTGGGATAAAGCTTATGCATTGGCAAAAGGATTAACCGACGAAACAAATTCAATCGAAGCCAAGAAAAATCAATTCCAAGTCCCTTATCCGGCGGTGGTGGGTGAGGTCGATCAGGATATCCGTAAAGGTCTAGAATGGCAGGATGAATCTTTGGCGCCCATTTCAACCAGTCTTAATTCTGTTTTGGCGGATTTGCGCATTAAAACAAAAACCCTGGAAACCAACACAACCGAAGCGCTAAAAAAAGCTGCCGAAAATTATGAAAAAGCCACGATGGCTATCGATGAAAAAAGATGGCCTGATGCGATCAAATGGTTAGAACAAGTGATTTATCCCATCGAGTTGGTGCAGGATGCGCAAGCCAAATTGGCGGTTCTTCATTCCTCTGATCAAACTCGTTAAACTTTTAACGGGTACCCAAAGCTTCTTCCATCCGCGATTTGACAAGCATTGAAAGCTGCACAGCTTCTTTTGCTTGATAGTCCCGCGTCTCAATGGGTTTTAATACCTTCACACGGCAAATGATGCCGGAGGCAAGTACGAAACTGCCTTTCTGGAGTGCTTTCTGTGTGCCGGCTAATACGATGGGAACAATGGGTATCCCGGTTTGAATCGCCAATTTGAAAGCACCTTGTTTGAAAGTCCCTAATTCACCGGTTTTACTTCGCGTGCCTTCAGGAAAAAAAAGAACCGACACATGTCGTTTAACAAGCCAATCATGAGCTTGTTTCATCGAATCGCGGATACTGCCATGTTCACCTCTAACCAATCGAATGTAACCCAGAGCACTCATCGCCCAGCCGAAAAAGGGAATGCAAAAGAGACTGTCTTTGGCTACCCACTTGAATGGCCGGTTCAGGCAAAAAATACTCATGATATCGCTCATGCTGGCGTGATTGGCCACAAGCACGTATGCTTGGTGCCGGCGAATAAATCCTCTTCCTTGAATACGAAGTTTCCAGCCTGGGCTTAATGTAAAAAAACTACGGCCCCACCAACACGCTATTTGGTGCGCTGCCGAACGGTTGCGGTCAAATGGGTAGAGTAAGAAAGCGGTTACGATGATCGCAATTGCAAACAAGGCGGTTGAGGTGATAATCACAACCCAACATAAGATAGAAACAATGATTTGCCACATAATTAGGTATTGGTAGTATCGGCTTTTTAAGTGACAGACACCATTCTTTGATTTTATCATGGTTATCATATCATTTTGGGCTAGTACCGTTAGACAATTGATATGGATGGTTATGAAAGTGTCCCGCCGGACCAGCCTTGACAATCCTGACAAGGTACACGGAATCGCTAATTTTAATTGCCTAACGGTACTAGGTTCTGTTGATTTTTTGATTTTATCTTAGCCAGATGAGAGCAGCCGCCCAATGAAGGAAAGCTAAATAACGGCTGGCTAATTTTTCAAATCGTGCAAAGATACGACGAAACCATTTGATT
>Ga0210009_1002046_pt1 | contig 15639 bp, 14 predicted proteins | sample CryGeyCG2114_065_FD_185457 | JGI IMG/M metagenome (GOLD analysis project Ga0210009, IMG submission 185457) | Groundwater microbial communities from aquifer - Crystal Geyser CG12_big_fil_rev_8/21/14_0.65 (SPAdes) (version 2) | ecosystem: Environmental > Aquatic > Deep subsurface > Groundwater ... | reverse complement strand
GTAAAAGATATGGAATATGTACGAATGGAAACTAAATATGTTACCGGTATTTCAAAATCACTTGGAGGTTCGGGCGATCCATCTCCGGTAACAGCCTATGGAGTTTACATGGGAATGAAAGCCTGTGCAAAATTTAAGTGGGGAAGTGATTCACTTAGTGGAAAGAAAATTGCAGTTCAGGGCGCCGGCAGTGTCGCAAGTTATCTATGCCAACATTTATTTAAAGAAGGAGCCGAACTATCTGTAACCGATATAAATGAATTGCGAATTAAACACCTATTAGAAACCATTAAGGCAAAAGTAATTGATCCGGAAGAAATTTATAATGTTGATTCTGACATATTCTCTCCAAATGCTCTTGGCGGCATTTTAAATGATCAGACAATAAAAAAATTAAAGTGCGAAATTGTAGCAGGCGGCGCAAATAATCAACTCGAAAAAGAAACTGTGCACGGACCATCTTTAATAGAAAGAAATATTTTATACGCTCCCGATTATGTTATAAATGCAGGCGGTTTGATTAACGTAGCAAGCGAACTGGAAGGCTATAATCAAGAGCGCGCATTAAAACATGCAGAAAATATTTTTGATGTTATATATCGTATACTGGGTATTAGCAGTAAAGAAAATATTCCAACTTACGAAGCATCAAACAAAATTGCTGAAGAAAGACTGCGCCAGATTGGCGGTATTAACAAAATATATGCAGGCTCATCGCAGTTTTCCGGAAGATTTGGAAATTTATTTCAGAGATAACAGCATTTAAGAGTTGCCTGCTTTATATTTGCAGCGTTTCTGTTCTTTAATTTTTATTAGTATCGATAGATATGTCCAAAATATTTAAAAGACGTTTGGTAAGAGAAAGAGTTCTTCAAATTTTATACGCATTTGAATTGAATAGAGAAGGACTGCAGGCTTTAACCGGAGCTATGCTTGCGGATATTACTGATAAAGAAGATAACGAATTTGGACAGGCATTGATTAACAGAACTATTATAAATGAAAAAGATCTGGACAAACTTATAATGGAAAGAGTTAATAATTGGGAGATGAACCGCATTGCATTGCTCGACAAACTATTATTAAGAATGGGATTATGCGAATTAATTTACTTCCCTGATATTCCTCCAAAAGTTACAATTAATGAATGTATAGAAATCGGTAAAATATTTAGCACCGCCGGCAGCGGGAAATTTATAAATGGAATCCTTGATGCTGTGCTATCAGAGTTAAAGGAAAGCGGCTCGCTAAATAAATCGGGCAGGGGATTGGTTGATAAATCAATTTCTAAAAAATTTAAATGAAAAATAGTAGGAAGATTTTTACCTGGACTCTATTCGATTTTGCGAATACTTCCTTCTCAATTATTGTTGTTACGTTTGTTTATGCAGTTTACTTCAAAAAGACAGTTGCAAACAACGAACCAATTGGTGATTTATATTGGAGCATCGGCACGAGCGTTGCGATGATGATAACAGCAGTCATTTCGCCAATACTTGGCGCCATCGCCGATTACTCTGCAGGCAAAAAAAGATTTCTTTTATTTTTCACGCTTCAATGTGTGGCTGCAACCTCGCTTTTATATTTTGTTGGACCCGGAGAGGTGTTTTGGGGTATTTTTTTATTCGTCATTGCTAATATTGGTTTTGAAGCCGGGCTTGTTTTTTACGATGCATTTCTGCCCGAAATTACAATTCCTAAAAATTACGGAAGAGTTTCCGGATACGGATTTGCAATGGGTTACCTTGGCTCACTTGCAACTTTAGCGCTTATCTTTCCATTAATTCAAAACGATTTGATAAGATTGACTTACCCTGTCTCAGCATTATTCTTTTTGATATTTTCGCTTCCGCTTTTTTTATTTATAAAAGATTCACGCCGTAAAATTGAAAAGCCTGAATCATATTTTGCTATTGGAATAAAGCGGGTCTGGACTACTTTAACTCATCTCCGCCATTACAAAAACCTTACGCTATTTTTACTTGCTTACTTCTTTTATATTGAAGGAGTAAACACGGTTATTTTCTTCTCAGGAAATTACGCACAAACAACTCTCGGTTTTTCAACTTCAGAATTATTAGTATTCTTCTTAACAGTGCAAACAACTGCAATAGTAGGATCTGTTCTTCTCGGAATTGTTGCCGATTCAATTGGACAAAAGAAGACGATTATTATTTCTTTGTTTATGTGGCTCATCACTGTTGTACTTGCTTATCTTGTTGTGGATAAAACTATGTTTTATGCTGTGGGATTAATCGCAGGCGCAGCAATGGGTTCAAGCCAATCAACAAGCCGTAGTTTGATGACAAAATTAACACCCCCAGAAAAGAAAACTGAATTTTTTGGATTTTATTCTTTCTTCGGAAAAAGTTCTGCAATCGTTGGTCCATTAGTATTTGGTATGGTAAGTTTCATCTCCGGTAGTCAAAGACTTGCAATAATTTCGTTGGCGTTTTTCTTTATTGTGGGTCTATTAATTTTAACGAAAGTAAAAGACCCTAAAGTTGAGTTCATTACAGTGCCTTTAGAATAATCAAAGTTAGGTCGTCCTGGTATCCGCTATATTCACTAAACCTGTCAATCGTTTTTAATATTTCTTCCTGAATTTCCTTTGCGCTTTTGGAAACATTTTTACACAGAAGATATTTTAAATTGTTATCCCCAAATTCGTCATAAAATTTATTTCTAACTTCAGTCACGCCATCTGTATAAAATAATAGCACGTCACCTCTTTTAGGCGCTATCGTAACTTCCTCGAGTGTCGTATCAAATAATCCGTTACTGCCGATCCCGATTCCAACACCTTTGGGAATAATATTAAAGCACTCATTTTTTTCTTTTGAATAATGAATCAGAGGCATATGTCCCGCCCTTGCAAATCGTAATGAACCGTCTTGCTCTATACTTGCGATGCTTGATGTTAAAAAAGAACCTCTCTGGAGTACTTTTTCGAGATGTTTATTTAAGTCTATTAATATTTCTTTGGGTGATTCTTTGGAGCCGATAATATTGTGCAGAATTGTTTGAACTTGAACCATCTGAATTGCAGCGCCCATTCCTTTGCCGCTTATGTCGCCAATTATTATAAAAGTTTTGTTGATAGAGGAGTTGAGTTTTATAAAATCGTAAAAATCACCGCCTACAACATGCGCTGCTTCGGAAACACAACTAATTTCAAAATTCGGTAAAACCGGCGGCGCTTCAGGCATCAAACTGTTTTGAATTTCGCGAGCCACAGATAGTTCGTCCTTCACTGTTATTTTATCTGCAAGTTCAAAAGCAATGAGAAGATTAAGTAAAAGAAATGCGAATATGGCATAATTCCAGTTTGAACTTAGAAACGCGAGTAAAAATAAAATCAGCGCTGCCGAGTATAATAATCTTCTCACCGGCGCAAGCTGATAAAGAAACTCTATAAAAATATCTTTTATGAAGCTGATGCGATTACTCAATGATCTACCTCCGCTTATGGGCTGCCGCATACGCTGTTTAAAAAAGCCGTATACTTCAGGCACATCTTTTTTAATCAATTTTTCAATGTCTTTGGAGTTTAAACCGCTTGAGTAGAAATTGTATATTTTTTTGAATGAATTTATTCTGGACATTATTAAACTTTCGTAACGTTTGCCAGTTTATTTGCAGCTTCAATAAGTACTTCGTCTTTTTTTGCGAAACAAATTCTTATTGTTTTGCTATTATTAGATTTCATAAAAGGGGAGAGAGGAATAACTGCAACTCCAACTTTTTTTGTCATCTGTTCGCTGAATTCCATATCGGTCATTTGAGAAATAGAAGAATAATCAAGCAACTGAAAATAAGTACCTTTACAAGGCGTAAAATTAAAATTAGAATTTTTTAAAATTTCGATCACAATGTCTCTCTTCGCTTGATAAAAACTGTTTAGCTCCAGGTAATGTTTATGCTCATTAAGATAATCGGCATAAGCATATTGAGCCGGAGTATTAACGGCAAAGACAATAAACTGATGAAGTTTTCTAAACTCATTCATTAAAGGAGCGGCGGCAAGACAATAACCGACCTTCCAGCCTGTAGCATGGTAGGTTTTTCCAAATGAAGATATCACAAAAGTTTTTTGTGATAACTCTTCCGAACTTGCCAAACTAAAATGTTGCAGCCCGTCAAACACAATGTGTTCATAAACTTCATCACTGATAACAAAAATAGCTTTATCCCGAAGCAAATCCTCTAAAATTTTTATATTCGAGCGGGAAATTACACTGCCGGTTGGATTATGTGGTGAATTGATTATAATCAACTTTGTTCTGTCTGAAATTGCATCATTAACTTTAGTCCAATCGATACTGTAAGACGGAAAAGTAAGAGGAATGAATATCGGTTTACCACCGCTTGCAATCACAGCTGGCGCATAAGAATCATAAGCGGGTTCAAGGAGAATTGCTTCATCATCTTTATTGATGACTGTTGTAATTACTGTGTAAAGCGCTTGAGTAGCGCCGGCGGTAATGGTTATTTCTGTATCGGGATTATAGAATCTGCCGTAGAGATTTTTTGTTTTTTGCGAAATTGCTTCACGTAATTTTAAGATGCCGGCAAATGGCGCGTATTGATTGAACCCGGCTTTTTGATACCGATGAAACAATTCAATCAGTTCATCGGAACAGTTGAAGTCTGGAAATCCCTGTGATAAGTTAATCGCTCCGTATTCGTTCGCCATTTTTGACATAACTGCAAAAATGCTTGTTCCAACTTCTGGCAGTTTTGAATTAATCATAATCTATTCATCTTTAAAATTAATACTGCAATTTAACAATTTTAATGAGTAGGAATAAAATCAAATATATTTTTATTATAAAAACATTATCTTTGCGCTGCTTATATTTATCATTCAAACAAAGGTAATTTTAATGAAAAAACTTTATGCAATAGTTCTAATTTTATCATTTGGGTTAATAGTGCAATCTTGCAAATCGGACGATAATAATCCTGTTCAACCAAACGCAAAAACATATGATGTTATTTATAAATTAAGCGGCACTGTTTCCGAAATAAATAAAATAAGATATTTATCCGCTGATGGTGATACACTTCAGGCAAATAAAAAATCCCCCGTATGGACTTATCAGTGGACAAAAAAAGGAAACGCTGGGCAAAAAACTTTTTTAGAAGCTGTACTTCTCGGACAAAATGGGGAACTGTACTTAGAAATAATTGCGAACAATAATTCACTTGTCAAAGATACTATTGACGGACTTTGGAACGGACAAGTTACTTATTCAAGAGGTGTAACCCTGCCATATTAATATTTACCAGCGGCTCAATCTATAACAAAGATTGGGTCGTCAGGACGTTTTAAGTTGTAAATTTTGATTAATTCATCCAGCGCAAAACGGCTGCCTCTTTGGGCTGCAAACCGGTAGTATTTTACTGCTTCACCGTTGCTTTGGTTTACGCCAAATCCTTTTGAATAGCAATATGCCAGAGCGACCTGAGCCATAACCGAACCGTTCAAATCACCTTCTTTTAGAAGTTGGATAACTTGAGAGGATATTCTGTGTGTCTCCGGATTAAAAATTCCCGATGCAGCTATTCTAATTTTTGCTTCCGAACTACCAAGTTTAGCGGCTCTATCCCAAAACAGCAATGCTTTGCCCCGATCTACTGTAGAATACTTTCCTGAATAATAAGTTAAGCCAAGTTCAACCAAAGACGGGAGATGATTTTTATTAGAGGCATCAATCAATAAATCAACTGCATCCTGTGCGGTTATTCTCTCATCAAGACCGGATATAAACAATCCGGCAAAAACAAACATCGCGGAAGAATTCTTTTTATCAACTTCACTTTTAAGGTCTGTAAAAAATACTTTTTGATGAATTAAATTCCATAACAGATGAAACGCTCTATAAGAATCTAACCGTAATGCGCGGACATAAAATTCGGCAGCTTTAACTATATCTCGCTTTACACTAATACCAATCTCGTACATCCGCCCGAGCAGAGTATAAACTTCGGGGCTGCCGCTCTGGTTGAACTTATTTAATATTTCAAAAGATATTTCATCAATGGTGAGACTGTCCTTGTTTGATGAAGATAATTTCATTAATGTGATAAGACTATCATTACCTGTAAAAAACAGATCATTTACCAAATCATTATTATTAACTGGTTTGATTGTGTCACGAATAGCATCAAAATTAATAAACACCAGTCCGGTTGATGAATTGACGATATTATGATCTTTTGAATTGTTATTAATCGGAGCAGCCTTAGAAGTTGAAGTTGTATCTATTAATAAATTATCATCTTCAATTCTTTTTTTTAAATCTTCCAAACTATTTTTAGCTGGTTCATAGCCGGCAGCAGCGGCATCTTTAAACCAAGTGTAAGCAGCGGATAAATCTTTTCTAACTATTAAATTTTCGAGATGCAGTAATCCAACAATATGTTCAGCCGCCGGCATTCCATTATTGGCAGCGGATAAAAAATATTTATAAGCTTCAAATGGATTCCATTCCGTTCCCCAGCCGTTAATTAAGATAATTGCATAATTAAATGAAGCAGAAGCTAATCCTTTTTTAGCAGCTAATCTAATCCAATTCGCTCCTTTGATTGTATCTGCGGCAAAACCGTCGCCAAGCAGATACCGCAAACCAAGCTCGTGCTGTGCAATAGGATCACCAGTGTTTGCTTCTTGAATAAGCGCAAATTGCTGACGCATTTTATATGAGGGATCGGGGCGATAAAAAATAGAACGGGGACGATAGACACGGTTTTCCTTAAATGCCAGGCTTTTTGTTGTATCCTGCGCTGAAGCAGGGGGAATGACAAATAATATTATAAGTAAGTAAAAGTATAAAGGGTATTGCTTCATCAATTTTTCAAAATTTGGTTCGCTTATTTAACCAATATAAAATCTATCTTCAAGTCAATTGTTTTTTTTAAGAAGGAGCTTGCAGCTTTATAAATATCTTTAAGTAATTCTTTATCTGTTTTATAAGAGCATCTTCAGCGTATTTCTTATTTGCTCGGGCAGTTCGATTTTATTACCGATTAAAAAATCTTCGGCGATAAGACTAACCCATTCCTTGGAAGATTCAACTCTCTTGATTTGAATGAATACTTTATCTTCCTCCTCAACAATATTATAACCAATTATTTTAATTGTTATCGGAACATCTTCACCTTTTAATTGTAATTTCAAATGAATATTTTTTCCAGTAGAATCAATATTTAAATCGAGCATTTTGCCGTACCTTTCAAATTTGCTGCTTAGAAAAAATTTAGCAGTTGTGGAAGTAAATTTATCTTTAATGTTATCTAAAAATTTCATCATTCACTTATTTTCTGTGATAAAAAAATATCAATCAATAGAATTGCTAAAACCAACGCAACTTTACTCCAAAACTACACTTCATCCGGACAAAATAAAAATCTATTTTTATTTGCAGTTCTGATTGAATTAAAAATTGCCTATTGGACATTTACATTAAAATGTATTTTTCAAAATAAATGAGGATTTGAAAAAAAAGTATATTTAATACATCGTTTAATGGTGTTTTAAATTGCTATTTCTAAACGTATCCTCTATATTTGAAGGCAAAAAAAAAATTAAATGACCACCAAAACAAAAGTTAAATTTATATTCGTTACCGGCGGAGTTGTTTCTTCACTCGGAAAAGGAATTACTGCTTCTTCCTTAGGATTATTGCTTAAACAGAGGGGTTTTCGTGTCACTATCCAAAAATTTGATCCATATATTAATGTTGATCCCGGCACGATGAGTCCATTTCAGCATGGAGAAGTTTATGTAACTGATGATGGCGCTGAATCCGATCTTGATCTTGGACATTACGAGCGCTTTCTTGACGTAAACATGACTCGTTCAAATAACACTACTACAGGACAGGTTTACAACGAAGTTATAACAAAAGAGCGGCGCGGCGATTATCTCGGCGCTACTGTTCAAGTAATTCCGCATATTACCGATGAAATTAAACACCGGATGACAAAGCTAAGCGAGCTTGGGGAATATGATATTATAATTACCGAAATTGGCGGGACTGTCGGTGATATCGAGAGTCTCCCTTTTATTGAAGCTATGCGTCAATTAATGCTGCAATATGGCAGGGCAAATACGATGAGTATTCATGTTACACTCGTTCCTTATATAGCGTCAGCCGGTGAAATGAAAACGAAACCGACACAGCACAGCGTTAAGAACCTGCTCGAATTAGGTATTCAACCTGATGTTTTAATCTGTCGTTCTGAGAAAAAACTTCAGAAAGATATAAGAGATAAAATTGCTCTATTCTGTAACGTCAATTCAAAGTCGGTAATTTCTGCTTATGATTGTTCTTCTATTTATGAAGTTCCTCTCGTTCTGTACAGAGAAAAATTTGATCTGATAGTAATGAAAAGATTGCATTTACCGGAAAGAAAAATTAAACTTGATCAGTGGGAATCGCTAATTGCAAATCTTAAAAATCCTAAGAAAGAAGTAGAAATTGCTCTTTGCGGAAAATACATTGAACATCTTGACGCTTATAAAAGCATAATGGAAGCGTTTGTTCACGCAGGCGCAGAAAATAATGTTAAAGTAAAAGTTCGCTTTGTTAGCGCTGAATTATTAGAACAGGAAAAACCTTCGGTGTTATTAAAAGGCGTTGATGGAATCCTCGTACCTGGTGGTTTTGGCGAAAGAGGTATTGAAGGTAAAATTAGCGCCGTAAAATTTGCACGTGAAAATAACATACCGTTCTTTGGAATTTGTCTCGGTTTACAATGTGCGGTGATTGAATTTGCAAGGAATGTGTGTAATATTAAAAACGCAAACAGCAGCGAGTTTAAGAAAAACCGATTTAGTGTGATTGACCTTATGCCGGATCAAAAGAATATTAAAAACATGGGCGCCACTATGCGTCTTGGAGCTTATCCTTGCACCATTCAGCGTGAGACTAAAGCATATGATGCCTATGCAACCGAATTTATTTCTGAAAGACATCGGCATAGATTTGAAGTGAATAATAAATTTCGTCCAATATTATCGGAGTATGGAATGATATTCAGCGGGTTATCGCCTGATCGTGAACTTGTTGAAATGATTGAACTAAATTCTCATCCATGGTTTCTCGGCTGTCAATTTCATCCCGAATTAAAATCCCGTGCAACAAAAGCACATCCTTTATTTAGGGAATTTATCAAAGCATCACTGAAATATAGGAAAGAACACGAGGCTATTACTCAAGATGCATAAATCTTTTACCACGTCAGTTTTTGGGATTAGTTATTTTGTTTTTTTTTGTTTGGTTCTATTTTCATTTCTCGCGGAAAATCTATACGCTCAAAAAAATATAGATAGCCAAATCGTTAAAGGACTTAATTACTGTTATAATTTTGAATGGGATAAAGCCGAAACTATTTTTTCTGAAGTAATTGAAAAATATCCGGATCATCCTGCAGGCTACCATTATCTATCGAGTATTTACTTTTGGTATTACTTGAGCAACAAACAGAAGCCGCATTTAGATTCTTTTCTTTTAAATTCTGACAAAGCAATTGAAAGATCAAAAAAATTATTAAGCAAAAGTGAAGATGAACGAATTTTATATTTAATCGGTTCAAATTACTCATACAGGGCAATTGCTTTTGCAAAAGCTGAGGAATTTTTAGACGCCGCCTGGGCAACGAAAGAATCGGAATCTTATTTATCCGATGCTATTGAAATTAATCCGGAGCTTTATGATGCATATCTTGGATTGGGTCTTTATAATTTTGCAATCGCCCAAATACCGGCTGCTTTTAAATGGGTTTTGAGCCTTGCCGGTATTAGCGGAAATCAAAATGAAGGATTAAAATATATCCGGACAACAGCCGAAAAAGGGAAGTTCTCAAAAGTTGAAGCAAATTATTATTTGTCGCAGATTTACTCCGAAGTTTTATATGATTATAAAAATGCTTCCGAAGTGTTGAACCGGCTTGAAAATTTATATCCCCACAATACATTATTCAGATACTCGCTTGCAGTACTTGATATAAAGAAACGGAATCTTGATAAGGCGGAAAAACATCTCAACAAAATATTAAAAGAAAAAAATGTAAACTTTAAACAGCTTATTTCTTATTCAAACTTCCTGATGGGAGATGTTTATTTTAGGAAAAATAATTTTAATGAGGCTATTGAATACTATTCAAAATTCCTATCCTCAGCGCATAGTAAAGATTATACCGGTATTGCATCTTTCCGGATAGCTGTCTGCTATGAACTTTCTGGCGTAAGAATTAAAGCTGTCGAATATTTTGCCTCTTCTGGTAAAGGGAATATGGATTTGGATGATGATCTTTACGCAAAAAGAAAAGGCGCTATTTATTATCAGAGGTCAATATCAAAAAATGAATTTGAGTTGATTAAAGCAGCCAATTTGGTTGAAGCGGGAAATTATCGTGATGCGATTGATTCTTTAAATGCTTTGCTGCCTAATCTTAAAAAAGAAGAATTAAAAGCCGAAGCAAGGTTAATTCTTTCAGATGCATTATTTTTCATGAATAAGTTAGATGAGTCGCTTAAATTGGGCAAAGAAGCATTGGAATATAACTGCAAAGATGAAATATGGATAAAGCCATTTGCTATGTACTATCTTGCCCGCACTCATCTTAAAAAAGGTGAGATAGCCGAAGCAAAATATTATGTTGCCGAAGCTCTGGACTTTAGCGGGTATGATTATGAAAATAAGTTAAAAAATCTTTTAAACGCACTAATCAAATAAAAATAATAGCATCCTACGGCTATTTTTAATTGATAAATTTATCGTTATTAACTAATTTCACAACCTAATAATCTGTTGCATATTTTGAATTTAGCTGTATTCGTCTCTGGTAGAGGTTCAAATCTAAAAGCTGTTTTAGAAAATGAAGATCTTAAAAATATTATCACCGTTGTTGCAGTGATTAGTGATAAACAAAATTGTGCTGCATTCGACATAGCAAAGGAAAATAATATTACTACTTTTTACATCGGCAATAAAGAGGGTAATATTTCATTCGAAAAATTAACAGATTGGTTAAAGAATAACAGTGTTGAACTTGTTGTTTTAGCTGGATATTTAAAGTTAATTCCCTCATCATTTGTTAATGAGTTTCGAAATAAAATAATTAATATACATCCTGCCCTATTGCCCTCATTTGGCGGGAAAGGGATGTATGGAATGAATGTACATAAAGCCGTATTTCAATCGTCAGCTAAGGTGTCGGGTCCCACAGTTCATTTCGTTGATGAGTACTTTGATGCAGGCGCTATTATAGCGCAGCGATGTGTTGATATATCAAGTGTTAATTCGCCCGAAGAAATTGCCGAAAAAGTGTTAAAAGAAGAGCATAAAATTCTTCCCTATGTAATAAAAAAAATTGTTGAGGGAAAAGTTATCCGAAAAGATAATAGAGTAGTTGTGCTCGAATAAAAAGTGCTGTTATAAAAATTGGATATAATATTGAAGAAATTTGCTTTATTAAGCGTCTCCGACAAAACAAATATAATCGAATTTGCAAAAGAATTATCGCTGTTAAATTATGGAATAATTGCAACGGGGAAAACTGCTAAAGTAATTTCCGGTGCTGGAATTGAAGTTACTGAAATCAGCAGCGTAACGGGATTCCCCGAAATATTCGATGGCAGAGTTAAAACTCTTCATCCAAAAATTTTTGGCGGAATTTTGTTTCGCCGCGATAACATTGAAGATGTAAAACAAGCGGAAGAGGCAGGGATATTTCCGATTGATATCGTGTGCGTTAATCTTTATCCATTCGTAAAAACAGCCGAAAATCCGAATTCAACATTTGAAGAGATAATAGAAAACATTGATATCGGCGGACCTTCTTTGATAAGAGCATCGGCTAAAAATTATGCTTATGTATCTATCTTAACAAATCCAGATCAATACGATTCTTTTCTTTCAGAATTAAAGAATGGCGCTGTGTCGGAAGAAACAAGAAAACAACTTGCGGTTGCTGCTTTTTCTCATACGGCAAATTATGATACTTACATTGCAAATTATATTGAGAAAAATTTTGGATACGAGAGATCTCATGTTCGCATAAATTATCCCCTTGAATCAAAGCTTCGTTATGGCGAAAATCCGCATCAAAAGGCTGCTTTATATGGCAGCTTCAAAAGCTACTTTGAAATATTCCATGGCAAAGGTTTATCATATAACAATATTCTTGATTTAGTTTCCGCAGTTGAATTGGTCGAAGACCTCGGAAGTAATTCTTGTGCAATCGTTAAACATAATAATCCTGCCGGGGCGGCTATCGGTGTTGACTCACTTGATGCTTATACCAGAGCATTAAAATGCGATCCCGTCTCTGCGTTTGGCGGCATTGTAGCATTAACTTGCGAGGTTGATGAAAAATTAGCTAAAAAGTTAAACGAAATATTTTTAGAAATAGTGTGCGCACCATCTTATACAGAAGATGCAATTAAGATCCTTCGAAAAAAACGTGATAGAAGATTACTAAAGCAACTGAAATCAGTTTTAACGGAAGATATTTTATTCCGCAATATTCCAGGCGGAGTAATTTCACAAGATGCGGATAGAATTTCATTAAACGAAGATGAAATAAAAATAGTAACTGAAAGGAAACCTACAGCATCTCAATTAGAAGATTTATTTTTTGCATGGAAGATTGCTAAACATACAAAGTCGAATGCAATTGTATTTGTTAAGGATAAAACAACACTCGGGGTTGGCGCCGGTCAAATGTCGAGAATCGATTCTGCAAAAATCGCTTCTATGAAAGCAAAGGAACACGGACTCAACCTAATTGATTCGGTAGCCGCATCAGATGCATTTTTCCCCTTCGCCGACGGGCTCTTAAAAATTATAGAGTTTGGTGCAGCAGCAGTAATTCAACCCGGAGGTTCCGTTAGGGATCAGGAAGTAATAGATGCAGCTAATCAAAATAATGTTGCAATGGTTTTTACCGGAATTAGACATTTTAAACATTGAGGACTTATGGGAATTTTTGATTTTTTATCGGCTGATATAGCCATGGATTTAGGAACAGCAAACACGCTGATTTATGTTAAAGGAAAAGGTATTGTTTTAAACGAGCCTTCAATAGTCGCATTCGATAAGAATACCAAAAAGATCATTGCGCTCGGTAATAAAGCGAAAGAAATGCAGGGAAGAGAACACAAGGAAATTAAAGTTACACGCCCCATGCGTGACGGTGTGATTGCGGATTTTGAAATAGCAGAAGGGATGATTCGTGCATTTATAAAACGCGTTCGTGCAGGCGCAGTTCAAAGCAGAAGAATTGTAGTTGCAGTGCCGAGCGGTGTTACAGAAGTTGAAAAGCGTGCTGTGCGCGATAGCGCCGAACATGCTGGCGCAAAAGAAGTTCACCTTATTGCAGAACCAATGGCTGCTGCCATAGGAATAGGACTTGACGTCGATGCCGCAGTTGGAAATATGATTATTGATATTGGAGGCGGCACAACTGAAATTGCTGTTATCGCTTTGTCCGGAATAGTTAACGAAGAATCAATTCGTATTGCCGGTGATGAAATGAATTATGCTATAATGCAGTACTTCAAAAAAAATCATAATATTTTAATTGGAGAACGAACTGCGGAAGCAATTAAATGTGAAGTTGGATCTGCAGTGCCGCTTAAAGAAGAAATTACAATTCAAGTAAAGGGGAGAGATCTAGTTGGCGGCGTACCGAAAACAACCGAGGTAAGTTCGGTTGAAATAAGAGAAGCTCTTAACGAATCAGTCGTTCAGATAGTTGAAGCTGTAAAACAATCACTTGAGCGCACTCCGCCGGAATTGTCTGCAGATATTCTCGATCGCGGCGTTATGCTAACCGGAGGCGGCGCTTTATTAAAAGGGCTTGACGAACGAATCAGAATGGAAACAAATCTTCCTGTGCACGTTGCTGATGACCCATTGACTGCTGTAGTACGCGGGGCTGGTAAAGTAATAGAAAATTTAAATCAATACTCTAAGGTTTTAATCCGTAATAGAAGATATTAATGAAACGTCTATTTTTAGAGCTTTGGGAAAATTTTAAGGAATATATTGTTTTAGTTGTTCTTATCGTTGCAAGTCTTTTGGCATTAACTTTTAATGAAAACATCGCAGTGCAAAAAGTTAGGGCAGCGGCATTCGGTTCATTTGCCGGCGTCACTTCTGTGGTTTCGGATTTAATTAGCATCGCAAAAATAAAAAGTGAAAACACCCGCCTTTCAGAAGTTAATGCCGAATTGATGCTTCAAGTAAATATGTTAAGACAATACGGAATTGAAAATAGAGCCTTAAAAGAGTTATTAAATTTTAAAGATTCCTCAGACTATCCATTAATACCCGCAATAATAGTTTCAAAATCATTAACAAGCGCTCAAAATACATTTACCCTAAATGTCGGGAGCAAAAATAATGTGAGTCGTGGAATGCCTGTAATTAATGATGAAGGATTAGTTGGAATTATTCACTCGGTTTCCGAAGATTTTTCGATAGTCAGGACACTTAAAAATCAAGAGTTAAAGCTTACAGTAAAAGATGAACGCAGCCGTATTGACGCAGTGATGAAATGGAATGGCGAAAATCTGGTTATGATAAATGTTCCGAAAACTCATGATGTTGAACCTGGCGACCGCATTATCACTTCAGAACTAAGTTCGATTGTGCCTGTCCCTATTCCGGTTGGTGTTGTGCTTAAACTAACTGATGTTGAGAGGGGAATTTTTAACGAAGTTAAAGTGAAACCTTTTGTCGACTTCATGCGAATACAGCACGTATTTGTTCTCGGAATAGTTGAAAGCAGGCAAAAGAATAATCTCGAATTGAATTTCTACAACCGTGATTAGTATGCGTACCGATTACATTTATTCTATCATTTTATTTTTTCCCCTGTTAATAATTCAAACGACAATCGTTCCCCTAGTAGCCATTGACGGCGCTGTGCCTGATTTAATTTTGATTATGCTTGTTTTTTATACAATCCGTAATGGACAGTTTTATGGTACAGTCTTGGGCTTTATTTATGGATTTATATTTGATTTAATTACCGGTAGTTTTCTCGGTAGTACGATGCTTTCTAAAACACTTGCAGGATTTTTGGCGGGTTATTTTTACAATGAAAACAGATTAGAGTCCAATTTTAAATCGTATGTGTTTTCACTGATTGTCCTTTTATGCGCTTCGGTTGATTCAGTCATATACACATTTATAACACAGATTGATTTCAGTTCGAGTTTGTTTTTGCTTTTAATCGAGCAAGGGATGATTCCCGGCATTTATACTGCTCTGTTAAGTTTTGTTGTAGTTATTTTTTATCCGCAAAGGAGTATTAATTGAGAACGAAGTTTTTTGCTTCTCCAACAAGGCGTTCAATTATTTTTATTTTGATTGCTTCTGTGTTTAGCTTATTTGCATTTAGATTATTTCAAATGCAGGTTGTGCAGCATAAGGCATATGATGAAAAATCTGCAGGCAACAGCATAAAAGCAATGGAGCAAACACCCTTGCGGGGAGTCTTTCTTGACAGGAACGGGAAAGTTCTAGTTGATAATATTCCGGCATATACTCTCCGCGTTACTCCCGTAGATTACGACACCTCATTAAACAAAATTTTAGAGACTATTCTTGATGCAGAACC
>Ga0210009_1002044_pt1 | contig 15653 bp, 12 predicted proteins | sample CryGeyCG2114_065_FD_185457 | JGI IMG/M metagenome (GOLD analysis project Ga0210009, IMG submission 185457) | Groundwater microbial communities from aquifer - Crystal Geyser CG12_big_fil_rev_8/21/14_0.65 (SPAdes) (version 2) | ecosystem: Environmental > Aquatic > Deep subsurface > Groundwater ... | reverse complement strand
TCCAGGAAACCTATGCCCGTCTTGATATCTGCCTTGCCCTTGCCGTCAATCAACAGATTTACAGCTATGTCTGTTTCTTTTGTCTTTCTGGATATTTTCGCAGTTCTTTTTTTCATCCGCATCTCCCAAATTTTGTGAAACAAAATTTGATCCCGAGCCTCGCCGCGAAAAGCGGCGGGCGAGGGACTTATTTAAACCTTGCTTTGAATGATTCCAGGTGTTTTTGCAGGCCTTCTATTTTTGTCATCTTTTCAACCGCTGTTTTTTCTTTTTCGAGCGCTTTCTTGGAATAAGAAATAGTATGTATGCTTTTCAAAAAAGACCTTGCCCCGAGGCCTGAAAAAAATCTCGCGGTCCCGCCAGTGGGCAATATGTGGCTGGGCCCTGCCACATAATCGCCTATGCATACAGGCGAATACGGCCCTATGAATATCGCTCCCGCATTCTGGATTTTTTTCAGTATCCTGTTCGGCCTTTTAATCAATATTTCAAGGTGTTCCGGCGCAATCCTGTTTATTACCTCGACTGCCTGGTCAATATTCTTTGTCAGGACTATGTATCCTTTTACATCCTCATGCTTCATCATCTTCGCAAACTTCTTGGATGTTGTCACCAGCACTGCCAGGCCTTTAAAATGCTCTGCCTGCGCCAAAAGATCCTGCACGACATAGCTCTTATCCGAAAAATGATTCGCGAGTATCACGACCTCGCTCGGGCCTGCCAGCATGTCTATGTCCGCAAAACCGAACACCTGTCTCTTAGCTTCCGTGACATATTCGTTGCCCGGTCCGACTATCTTGTCCACTTTCGGGACAGTTTTTGTGCCAAACGCCAATGCCGCTATTGCCTGGGCGCCTCCTATCTTGTAAATCTCGTCCACTTTTAAAAGGTTCGCTACAGCCAATATATGCGAATCCACGTTTCCATCTTTATTAGGCGGGGTTACTATGACTATCTTTTTAACGCCTGCCATTTTCGCCGGCACAACGCTCATGTAAACGCTTGAGACAAGGGGCGCTGTTCCTGCCGGGATATATATCCCAACGCTTTCAACCGGCCTGAAGATCTCCCCGAGTTCCGCGCCGTCATCATATTTTATCTTCCACGATTTCGGCAGTTCTTTTTTATAATACCTTTGTATATTTTCGATGATATTTTTCAGGCTTGCTATAAAAGCCGCGTCTATATTCTGAAAAGACCCGTTAATCTCGTTAGCGCTGACCTTTAAATCCTTGGAGGCAAACTTTACTTTATCAAAGCGCTTCGTGTATTTCAAAACAGCTTTATCCCCCTCATTCCTGACATCGTCGACTATCTTTCTGACTTTTTCCTCGATATGCCTTTTGTTTGTATAATAACGCTCGAAAAGCTTCTGCATTTCCCTGGATGATAATTTCAATATTTTCATATATACCCCTTTATGATATCTTCCGCCCTTTTTAACATATCCTGAATCTTTGGGCCTGAGCGGCCGCCTGCCTGGGCAAAATCCGGCCTGCCCCCGCCTTTTATGCCAAAATCAGCGCCTATCTCATTTAAAATTTTCACGGAGTCAATTTTCCCTGGCTGGAGCGATTTTCCAGTGCCTACTATAATAGCGACCTTGCCGCCTTTTTCAGCTGCCAGTATAAATATGCCGCCCGTAAGCTTGTCCTTTACCAGATCCGCATTCTTCCTTAACAAGGAGGCGTCCGCGTTTTTAATCTCCTCTATTATTACATCAACGCCTTTTATTTTCTTTGCGGCATTTAAAAGGCTGTCCGCATTACCCTGGGCATTTTTATTGATAAAATTTCCCAGGGTTTTTTCCATGCTTTTCAGTCTGTTTGTAAGTTTTTCTATTTCTTTTGCTATGTCTTCAGGTTTTACATTCAGCTCCCGCGCAGCTTCTTTTATGATCAGTTCATCCTGTTTTATTTTTTCATAACCTGCCCTGCCCGTAATAGCTTCTATCCTTCTCATGCCGCTCGCAATAGAGGATTCATAAATAATTTTAAAAACGCCTATCTCTTGTGTCCTTTTTACATGAGTCCCGCCGCAAAGCTCTTTGGAGTAGTCGCCCACAGATACCATCCTTACCACATCCCCGTATTTTTCCCCGAAAAGAGCGATTGCATCTTTTTTCTTCGCTTCTTCTATGCCGAGTTCGTCTATCCTGACCCCCGAATCTTTTCTTATATTTTCATTCACAATCTCTTCTATTCTTGACAGCTCCTCTTTCGTGACTGCTTTGAAATGCGAAAAATCAAAACGCAGCCTGTCAGGCGCCACCATAGACCCTGCCTGTTTTACGTGCATGCCCAAAACCTTTCTCAGCGCATTATGCAAAAGATGCGTGGCGGTATGGTTTTTCCTTATATCCAGCCTGCGCTCCATATCAACCCTGGCCGTAACGCTGTCTCCTGTTTTCAGCATGCCGTCCTTCATTTCTATTTCATGCTGAGTCCTGCCTGCCACATCAATAGTATTAATAACGACTGCTATTATCTTGCCGTCTTTTACGATTACGCCTTTATCGCCTACCTGCCCGCCTTTCTCCCCGTAAAAAACAGTCTCTTTTAAAAAAATACCTGCCTTGTCTTTTTTGCCTATCTCGTTTTTTAAATTTCCATTGGAAATTATCTGGACCACCTTTGTTTTTACCTCTTCCTTATCCTCTATAAAAAGCGAGGCACCAGGCAGTTTTATATTAATATTCCCGTTCACGTTAAATATATTGCCTGCGATTTTGCTGCCTTGTTTTGATGTTGAGCGCTGTTTCTCCATGAGCGCTTCAAAACCTTTAATATCCACTTTTATATTATCAGAGCCTGCGATTTCCTGCGTCAACTCACAGGGGAACCCATACGTATCATACAGTTTAAACGCATGCTCTCCAGGTAAAATGCCTGATTTTTTAGATTCTACCAGCATTGCTTTCAATCTTTCAGTGCCTTCGTCTATCGTATTTTTAAACCTTTTTTCCTCTTCCTCTACTATCTGGCTTATGTTTTCCCTGTGATCAGTAAGCTCGGGGTAAGGCTTTTTCATGGCCTGCGCTACTACAGAAACTATTTTGTATAAAAACGGCTTATCAAGACCCAGGCCTCTTCCATACCAGAAAGCCTTTCTTATAAGTTTTCTTATTACATATCCCCTTTCTTCGTTTGATGGAAGCACGCCATCGCCAATTGCAAATGTTACTGCGCGTATATGATCAGCAATCGCATTGACAATGTTCATGTTTGGAGTTGTTCCGGCATGTTTAACTATTTCTTTAACAATCGGTTCAAACGAATCTATCTCAAAATTTGTCTCCTTGCCCTGCATTACCCTGGCAATCCTTTCCAGGCCCATTCCCGTGTCTATATTTTTATTGGGCAGAGGCTCTAATCTTCCCCCGTCTTTCCTATCAAACTGCGTAAAAACAAGGTTCCATATTTCTACGCCGTCTGCGTTTCCGAAAAATATCTCAGAACACGGGCCGCATGGCCCGTTCGGCCCGGCGCTCGGCGCGTTGGACGGCCAGAAATTATATTTTTCTCCTAACTTTAAAATCTTCTCTTCCGGGATTTTTACCAAATCCCTCCATATCCCATACGCCTCTGAATCATCTTTATAAACAGAAACCCATAAATCTTTTTCTTTAAGCCCCAGCTCTTTCGTAAGAAACTCCCACGCCCATAAAATAGCGTCTTTTTTAAAATAATCCCCGAAAGAAAAATTCCCGAGCATTTCAAAAAATGTATGGTGCCCGGCAGTCTTTCCCACGTTTTCCAGGTCGCCTGTCCTGAGGCATTTCTGGCAGGTAGCAGCCCTTGCTGATCCCTTGACCCTGCCCATAAACTCTTCCTTAAACTGGTTCATGCCCGCGCCCGTAAATAAAAGCGACGGGTCATTGGCAGGCACCAGCGAATCGCTTGGATAAATCCTGTGGCCCTTTTCCTCAAAAAACTTCAGAAACCTGTCCCTTATCTCATCAACCTTCATATTTATTTTTCTTATCATGCGCGCCGGAGGCAATACTATTTCTTTTCTTCCGCTGCCTTCGCCAATGTCTCTTTTATTTTCTTTTCAATCTCGCCGGCTAACTTTGCGTTGTTTTTCAAAGACTCTCTGGAGGATTCCATCCCGGCGCCCAGTTTCTCGCCTCCAAAACTTATCGAATTGCCTGATTTCGTCAACACCTCTAAATTTATGCCAAGTTCCAATATGCTGCCTTCCCTTGAAATGCCTTCCCCGTGTATTATTTCAAACTCGGCATTTCTGAACGGCGGGGCAACCTTGTTCTTTACAACCTTTGCCCTGACCCTGTTGCCTATAACCTTATCGCCTGTCTTTATTGCTCCTATATTCCTCATATCAATCCTGACTGAAGAATAGAATTTTAGCGCCCTTCCACCCGTGGTTACTTCCGGGTTTCCGTACATAACCCCTATCTTTTCCCTTATCTGATTGATAAAAATAACACAGGTGTGGGTCTTGGCTATTATGGCTGTGAGCTTTCTCAACGCCTGGGACATAAGCCTTGCCTGAAGCCCTATATGCCTGTCTCCCATTTCGCCTTCTATTTCCGCCTTTGGAACCAACGCCGCAACAGAGTCTATCACGATAAGATCAACTGCGTTGCTTCTCACGAGCATCTCAGCTATATCCAGCGCCTGTTCGCCTGTATCAGGCTGGGATATCAAAAGATCGTCCAGATTTACCTTTAATTTTCTTGCATAGGTAGGGTCCAGCGCGTGCTCAGCATCTATAAAAGCAGCTACCCCGCCTTTCTTCTGAACCTGAGAAACAATGCTTAAGGTAAGCGTTGTTTTTCCGCCCGCCTCAGGCCCGAATATCTCAACAACCCTTCCGTAAGGCACGCCTCCTACGCCCAGCGCCAGGTCCAAAGACAGCGCGCCTGTTGGAATAACATCTACATTAAACTTGGTGCCCTGCCCCAGGCGCATGATAGACCCCTTGCCAAACTGCTTTTCTATCTGCGAAACAGCTGATTCAATAGCTTTTTGTTTATCATCAGACTTTGCTGCTACCATTTTTTCTTCCTTCTTTTCTTCTTTCTTAACCATTTTATCCTCCTTGTTTTAAGAATTAATTATACCTTCGCCATACCCCAAAGTAAAGCAGAAACTATATTTACCTCCTTTCGCTACACTAGACACATCCCGCGTATATTTTCTTTCAAAAATCTTCATGCACGCTAAAAACTCTTGCCTATATAATGTATATTGCTTATAATAAGGCCTATGGAGATAACCTCTCAAGTAATCTGCATAGGCAATGAAATAATGCTGGGCCATATCGCGAACACAAATGCCCAGTTTATTTCCAGCAAACTCTCCGGCATAGGCATAAAAACCTCAAAACACCTGGATATACCTGATGATTCTAACGTGATTATCGCATCTATAAGAAAATCCCTGGCTGAATCAGAGATAGTGATATTGAGCGGGGGCCTTGGCCCTACCGTTGATGACCTGACGCTTGAATGTATTGCAAAAGCTTTAAATAAAAAATTGAACTTTCATAAAAAGACAGCCGGCCGCATAAAAGCCCATTTTAAAAGGCGTAAGATAAAAATGCCCGCGAATAACATGCGCCAGGCATTGGTGCCGGAAGGCGGAATACCTATAGATAACAATATCGGCACAGCCCCAGGTTTAATAATTCCTGTAGACAAGGGCATTCGACCACACGTCATTGCGAGTCCCGACGGAGTACGTCGGGACGAAGCAATCTCAAAAGTCCTTCTCGCTTTCCCGGGCGTTCCTCACGAACTCTATCCAATGCTTGAAAACACTGCCATTCCATATCTGAAAAAACATTTCCATGCAGGTAAAATTATAAAATCCAGGGTAATAAAAATAACCGGCCTTAGCGAGTCAAAGGTGGATGAGATGATAGAAGATCTTTTAAGGATAACCGGTAATATACAAATGGGGATCTACCCTCACCCCGAAGAAATACATGTAAAAATAACCGTGACTGAGAAAAACGAAAAATCAGCTGACAAGATAATCTCTAAAATAGAAAAACAAATCAAATCGCGCCTCAAGGATTATATCTTTGGCTATGACAATGAAAAATTCGAAGAGGTCATAGGCAGGATGCTTCGAGAATCCCAAAAAACCCTGGCTATAGCCGAATCCTGCACGGGCGGGCTCCTGGCAAACAGAATCACGGATGTCCCTGGAAATTCTGCTTATTTTAAATTGGGTCTCGTGACGTATAGCAATGAATCTAAAAATAAGCTCCTGGGTATCCCCCTGGAAACAATAAAAAAATACGGCGCAGTCTCAAAAGAAATCGCCTCATTAATGGCGAAAAATGTAAGGGCATTAGCTAAAACAGATTATGGTATAGGTATTTCAGGAATTGCCGGCCCAGGCGGAGCTACTCCTAAAAAACCGATCGGCATGGTCTATATTGCCTTGGCAGATAAATCAAAAATTATTTGCAAAGAATTTCGATTTGCCGGAACACGCAATCTGATAAAATACAAATCCACCCAATCCGCCTTGAATATGTTAAGAACCTTTTCCGCCGCGTAGATGGAAAAAACATATGATGAATAATGTTATCCGCGCTTTCATCGCAGTTGAGATCGACAATCAAACCAGGCAAAAAATATCAGACCTCGTCTCCTGTCTCAAGAAAACCGGATCCGATGCTAAATGGATAACCGAAGACCAGATGCATTTGACCTTAAAATTCCTTGGAAATATCGGCTGGGATAAGGTTCAAAAAATATCCGAAACCCTGTCTGTCATATCTGATAGTTTTAAATCTTTTAAAATTGGTTTTTCCGCTATAGGCGCATTCCCAAACCTAGATCATCCGCGCGTCATATGGCTTGGCATTGATAAAGGGCAGGAATCGCTGAAAATCCTGAACGGGAAAATAGAGGCTGGTTTGGAAAAAGCGGGATTTGCGAAAGAGGACCGGGAATTCAGCCCTCATCTCACTCTTGCCAGAATCAGATCGCCTAAAAACATATCAAATCTTGTAAAATTAATCGGAGAAAAAAATCTGACACCGGCGGGTGAACTATTAATCGACAAGCTGACTTTATTTCAAAGCGCGCTCACGCCAAAAGGCGCTGTCTATACCGCTCTCCTGCAAAAATCCCTGCAAAATTAACGGCTTAACAGGTTAATCAGATATACAACCTGCAGTATTATATTTGCATATACGCCGGCTATGATATCATCCGACATGATCCCCAGACTGCCGTTCAGCTTCTCAAGACCGGAAATAGGTTTTGGTTTTACTATGTCAAAAAATCTGAACAATAAAAAACCGGCTACAATATAACCCATGGTTGGAGGTATTCCATATAAACTTATAAGCATTCCAGCGAATTCGTCTATCACTATCTCGTCCGGATCTTTTTCTTGGAATATTTTTTCCACCCTGCCCGCTGTAATAAATCCAAATATAATTACTATTAAAATAACCGCGGCCATTATAACCGCATTGTGGTTTATGAAATAATACAGGGCTAGCGCCGCAAGGCTTCCCAGCGTGCCCGGCGCGACAGGCAGATAACCCACATAAAAAATACTCGCTATCATTTTATATAGACGGTCTCTCACTGATCCCCCATAAAAATATCTTTATTTCTAAGCATATAAGAAACGCCTGATGTCAGGGTCATGCCCACTGTTATAAGCATCAGCGCATATACTGATGTCTCAAGGACTTGTATGTACCTGAAACCAAACCCCAAATCCCTGATTATTAAAAATATAAGCACTGTTATGACTGCCACCATCTGAGAAACCGTCTTATGTTTTCCTCCGGTTTCCGCGGCAAGGACTTTTTTCTGCGAAAGCGCCAGTACTCTTATGCCTGTGATGACCAGTTCCCTGGCTATAATCACCATTACCATCCACGCAGGTATTATTTCCATCTCTACAAAAGCCAGGAACGCCCCTAAAATAAGTATCTTATCCGCTATCGGATCCATTAATTTTCCGAAAGCGGTAATGCTGCCGGCCTTTCTGGCAAAATAACCGTCGTAATAATCAGTAATGCATGCTGCCAGAAAAATAGCAAATGCCATAAACTTGGCAGCCGGGCCTTTTATAAAAAGGAACCATATAAAAATCCCTGCTAAAACTATCCTTGAGATTGTAAGCTTATTTGCCAGATTCATAATAGCCTACCAGGTCATATTCATACGCATCGGTTATTCTGATATTATAAAAATTACCTACCTTCAGGTCCTTGCCTGCGACATGCGCCAGCCCGTCTATTTCAGGCGCATCGTATTCTGTCCTGGCTATATAATAATCCTTTCCTTTTTCTTCTACAAGAACTTTTAATAATTTGCCTATGAAGGCCTGGTTTACCGCTTCGGACACACGCTTTTGCGCTGACATTAAAACGTTGAATCTTTTCTCTTTTTCTTTTTCCGGAACTTGCTGTTTATACTCATAAGCAGGCGTGCCTTCTTCTCTTGAATATTTAAAAACACCCAGCCTTTCGAATCTCATTTCCCTCGCAAAAGATACCAGTTCCTTAAACTCTTTTTCCGTCTCCCCTGGAAAACCTACTATAAAAGATGTCCTTATGGCTGCTCCTGGGATTTCTTTTCGTATATATTCGATAAGAGAGATTATCTCGTTCCTGGTTATTCTCCTGCGCATCTTTTTTAATATTCTATCATTAATATGCTCAAGCGGCAAATCTATATACCTGCATATATTCTTATTATCCTTTATAACCTTTAGAAGCCCTTCATCTAAATTCGCCGGATGCAGGTATAATAATCTTATCCATACATCTTTTGAAATCCCTGCCAGCTTCTTCAATAAATCCCCCAATTTCCTTTTCCCATATAAATCCATGCCATACAAAGAGGTGTCCTGGCCTATCAATATAAGCTCTTTTACGCCTTTATTGATTAATCGCTCCGCTTCTTTGATTATATGCCCCATAGCCCTGCTTTTATAACTACCTTTTAAATAAGGTATCACGCAATACGCGCATCTATGGGCGCAGCCTTCTGAAATCTTGATATATGCATAATGTTTTGGCGTAAGAAGGGAACGACCGCGGCTGTCCCCTTCTCTGCCAAAATCCAAAACGCCCCTGAATTCGTCTATTTCTTTCAATTCTTCGGATAATTCGTCTTTGTATCTTTCAGAAAGACATCCTGCCACTATGATCTTTTTTACCTTTCCTTCTTTTTTGGAGTCAATGACCCTGAGTATGGAATCTATGGATTCTTTTTTGGCCTCTTCTATAAAAGCGCACGTATTCACTATTACAGTATCGGAATGCGCTGCGTGCTCCTGAAATCTGTAACCTTTTTTTGTAAATTCAGCTATCAGTTTCTCTGAATCCACAAGATTTCTTGGACAGCCCAGGCTTATAATGCTGATTGTTTTTTTCATCCGGAGGGATATTTGAAAAAGCTACTTTATGCCATCTTTGGTAACTACAATCTCTTTCTTTTCGCCTTTCTTGCCTGTAAAATTCAATGGCTTGCCGTTCATGTTCATCTTAATGACCCCTGAATTGCCCATCTCTAATTTTATCTCTTTTTTCGCTTTCCAGGTGTCCTTACTGCTTTTTTTAAAAGACCCTTTAAACGTCAGCTCCCCGTCTACCGTCACCTGAAGCCACGTGTTCTTCGAAGCAGTCACCTCCAGTTCTATGAATTCTGTTTTTTCGACGACAGCTTCTTTTTTAATTTCTTTTACCGGTTCTTTAGGCTTTTCCTTTTCCGTTTTTTTGGGCGCTTCTTTTTTCACAATAACTGCTTTAGCCTGTTTTTTCCTGGGGATATTTTTTATAAACTTTCCTGTCTGCGCCGCGACGAAAGATAAAAACCACAATACAGCAATGCATATAACTATTGCCAATATCCGGCTTTTATATTTAGTTATAATAGAAAAATCTATTTGCGGGATCTCATCTGCCTTTGCCGGAGGCTTTAAAGCAGTTTCCTGTTTATTCTGCGATACCTGTTCGCGAGCCGCTGCCCCTTTAGCCAGATATTCTTTTACACCGGCCTCATTCATTGCTCCAAGAAAAGCAGCGTAAGTTCTTACAAAACTCTTTGCGTAAAAAGCTGATTTTATTTCGCTCAGCCTGTCTTCTTCTATGGCAGAAACTATCTGTTTAGATATGCGGCTTCTTTCAGACACTTCTTCCAGGGAAAGATGCTTGGATTCTCTTATTCTTTTTAATATTTTACCTAGCGGTTCTGGCATGTTTATTGTTGCGCGGTTTCTTCGGTTGATGTTTCTGATTGTTCTTTGGGAGCTTCTTCCTCTTTCGGCTGATATTCCTGTATCAATATTTCTCTGGGCTTAGATCCCCTGAATGGCCCTATTATACCTTCTTCTTCCATGGCATCCACTATCCTGGCGGCCCTGGTATAGCCAAGCCTCAATCTCCTCTGAAGCATGGAAACAGATGCCTGGCCCGTTTCCAGGACCATCTGCACTGCTTCATCAAAAAATTCATCTTTTTTAAAACCGCCTCTTCCGGATATGCTCTTTTTCTGATGCTCTAAAATCTCATTGTCGTACACCGGTTCCTGCTGTGATTTTATAAAACCCACGACCTTTTCAATTTCAGGATCCGTTAGAAACGTGCCCTGGGCCCTTATTGGTTTCGGGCTTCCGGGCTCTAAGAATAACATATCGCCTTTACCCAACAGCTTATCAGCGCCGTTCATATCCAGCACTGTCCTGGAATCAACCTTTGACGCAACCTTAAAAGAAATCCTTGCCGGGAAATTTGCCTTTATTACCCCTGTCACAACGTCTACGGACGGCCTCTGGGTAGCGAGTATCATATGAATGCCGACTGCCCTTGAAAGCTGGGCAAGCCGCGTTATCGCATTTTCAATATCTTCCTGCGCAACCATCATAAGGTCTGCAAGCTCGTCTATTATTACCACAATATAGGGAAGTTTTTCCTCTGATTTCTGGTTAAATGAATCTATGTTCCTGGCGGCTATCTTGGCCAGCATTTTATACCTGGCTTCCATTTCGCCCACTACCCATCCCAGGGCGCCTGCAACTTTTTTCGAGTCGGTAACAACAGGGCATAACAGGTGCGGCAGGCCGTTATATATCGCTAGCTCCACCATCTTCGGGTCAACCATCAAAAATTTCAATTCCTCCGGCGTAGCGTTATATACCATGCTCATTATGAGCGAGTTTACGCAGACGGTTTTCCCCGAACCTGTAGTTCCTGCTATTAAAAGATGCGGCATATCTCCCAGGTCTGTCACCACGCACTTTCCTGAAATGTCTTTTCCCAGCGCCATTGCCAGCTTTGAGGAAGCTGCCATCTTTTGAAATTCGCTTGACTCCAGTATCTCTCTTAAGAAAACCATTGAGGTGTCCGCATTGGGAACTTCTATGCCTACGCAGGACTTGCCTGGTATAGGCGCCACTATCCTTACCGTAGTTGCCTTCATGGTTAGGGCTATGTCATCGCTAAGGCTTGTGATCCTGTTTACCTTCACGCCCGGGGCAGGCTGTAACTCATATCTTGTGATAACAGGCCCTTTGCTTATATCAATAACCTTGCTCTCTATGCCAAAATCCCTAAGCGTGTCTTCAAGTATCCTTGCGCTTTCTTCAAGATTCTCCCCAAAAATATTCCCAACTTCGTGAGTGGGGGAATTGAGCAGCTCCAGGCTGGGAAGCTTATAATCTCCCACGACTCTGGGCTCAACTTTCACTGCTTTTACAGGAGCTGGTTTGGGCTTTGGGCCGGGCGGTTTCGGCATTATATTTATCCTCGGCCTTTCCTGTTCTTTTTCCGCTCCTTCTTTTATCTTTTCCCTTGTCTCTTTCTTTTCTATCTTTACCGCAGGCCTTAACCTTGGCCCGCTTACAGATCTTTCTGTCCTTGAATAACCGGCGCCGGCTGCTCTTGGCTTTCTTGCCTTGCCTATCTTATCCGCTACAGCCCATAGCTTCATAAATAAAAGAGAGAGTACGGGCACTATTAAAAATTCTGTGGCTATCAAAAGGGCCAATACGCTCAGGCTTACGGTCACTATATACCCGCCTACAGCTCCCAGATAATCCAGGAGAAATCTATTGGTCAATAAAAACCCTAAAAGCCCGCCTCTCTGGACCATTAAAACCGAGTCAGGCCTTGCTGTTAAGCTGAAAAATGCGGAACTGGCGGAGAACAAAAATAAAATGCCGAGTATCCTGTACGTCTTTTTGCCTGTCAGCCTTTCGGCTAAAATACCTATGCCCCATACGACAAAAAGAAACGGTATAAAAAATCCCGCGTATCCTATTAATTTGAATACAGCCCAGGCAGTATAAGCTCCTATTATTCCTATATAATTGCGGATATGGATATTAGGCGTGGATGTCTCGAAACCTATGTCGTAAGGAGAGTAGGAAATCATCCCGGCCAATAATAATAGCGCCAGAACAAATAATCCTATAGCAACTATGAGATCTTTTTTATCCTTTATCATTCTATGGCTTTAAAAATAAAATCACAACGATTCCCAGTAAAATGCAATATGCCCCGAACCAATGAAACCTGTTCCTGTAAAGCGTCCTTAACAATAATTTTAATGATAACACCCCTACGATGCAAGATATAAAAAATCCTATGAAATAATTTATGTTTATCCCCGTAAAACTAAACCCGGCCTCTTTTATTTTAAATAAAAACGCGCCGAGTATCGCCGGGATAGATAATAAAAAAGAAAATTTTGCGGCAGACTGGCCATTCATCCCTAAGAATAAGCCTGTGGAAATCGTGGCCCCGCTTCTGGATATGCCCGGCAAAGCCGCTATCCCCTGCGCCAGGCCTATTAATCCGGCTTTAAAAAATGACATGCCTTCTGTTCCAAGCCTTATAAAATTAGCCGCTATAAGCCAGGTTCCTGTCACTATGAACATAGCGCCTACTAATTTTACATTACTAAACGCGGCCTCTATATTTTTTACAAAAAACATTGCAAAAATAAAAGTCACGGCGCTTCCCGCTAAAACCAAAAAACCTATTCTTTTTTTAGTGGTTACGCTTTCTATTATCTCCCCGCCGAATACTATAAATATAGCCGCCAGGGTTCCGAGGTGTAAAAATAAATCGAAAAGCAGCTCGGGTTCGCCGGTACCCATCAGTTTATGCAGAATAACCAGGTGGCCTGAACTTGAAATCGGTAAAAACTCAGCCACCCCCTGCACTATGCCTGAAATTACCGCTTCTAAAAATCCCATAACTATAACAGGGCTTGTTTTATGCTAAGGTTCAGCCTGCCCATCTCGTCTACTTTAATGAGCTTAACCCTGACCTTATCCCCTACCTTAACAGCGTCTTCCACGTTTTTAATAAACTTATCCGAGAGTTCGGAAACATGCACCAGGCCTTCTTTGCCGGGCAATATCTCGCAGAACGCTCCAAAGTTCATAATCTTTTTTACGGTAGCTTCGTAAATCGTGCCTACTTCAGGCTCGCTTGTAATGCCCTTTATTATATCAATAGCCCTTTTGGACGCCTCCTCGTTGTCAGAAGCAACAGAAACCCTTCCTTCGTCATCCACTTCTATCGTAGCTCCGGTATCCTGGATTATCTTTTTTATAATTTTCCCGCCCGGCCCTATTAAAGCGCCTATTTTTTCCTTGTCTATCATGATCGTGGTTATCCTGGGCGCATATCCGGAAAGTTCCTGCCTGGGCGCATTTATTGTTTGAAGGATCTTGTTTAAGATAAACTCCCTCGCAGGGCTTGCCTGTTTTACTATTTTCCTGATAAGATCCATGCTTATGCCGTCAATCTTAAGATCCATCTGTAAAGCCGTAACCCCGGAATCAGTGCCTGTCACTTTAAAATCCATATCTCCGTAATGATCCTCCAGCCCGGCAATGTCAGTTAAAATAGCCGCGTTATTCCCTTCTTTTACAAGGCCCATGGCTATGCCTGAAACAGGTTTTTTGATAGGCACGCCCGCGTCCATCAATGAAAGCGTTCCCGCGCAAACACTAGCCATGCTGCTTGAACCGTTTGACTCGAGTATTTCTGATACGATCCGAACAGTGTAAGGAAATTCTGCATTTGAAGGCATCACTACTTTAAGAGCCCTTTCAGCTAAAGATCCATGGCCTATCTCGCGCCTGCCCGGGCCTCTCATCGGTTTTGTCTCACCCACGCTGAAAGGCGGGAAATTGTAATGGAGCATGAAATTTTTTGTTTTGTCGCCTTCCAATGTCTCGAACTTCTGCTCATCCTGACCTGTTCCAAGAGTGGTAACGCATAAGCTCTGAGTCTGGCCTCTTGTGAAAAGCCCTGAACCGTGAGTCCTGGGTAAAAGCCCTACCTCGCAGGTTATAGGCCTTATCTCTTCGTATTTTCTCGCGTCTATGCGTATCTTTTTATCAAGGATATATTTCCTGACCTCGGTTTTTTCCACCTCGCTCAATGCGCTTTTTATGTCTGTCTCGCTGAGATTTTCATCTTCCTTGATTAATTTTTCCACAATCTGCTTCGCGAGGATATTAAAGGCATCCTCTCTCTGCTCTTTAGCCGGCAGTGAATTTATGTTCTTAAGCTCATCAATCGCCAGTTTTTTTACTTTCACATAAAGTTCTTCCGGCACTATTTTTAGCTCCGGCTTGATCTTCTCCTTGCCGCAAATTTTTTGAAGTTCTTCCTGCAGTTCTATGCTTACCTTTATAAATTCCTGGCTTAATTCTATAGCCTCCAGCATTTTTTCTTCTGCAATCTGATTAGCACCTGCCTCCAGCATTATAATCCTATCCTTGAGGCCCACGGAAACCAGGTTTAATGAACTCTCTTCCAATTCTTTAAACGTGGGATTGATAACAAACTTCCCTCCCACTAAGCCTACCTTTACCGCCCCCATAGGGCCCATAAAAGGTATGCCGGATATAACCAGCGCGCATGAAGCGCCTATCATCGCAGGTATATCAGAATCATTCTGGCCGTCGCTGGAAAGGACTGTGGCAACAACCTGGACATCATTGATAAACCCCTTTGGAAAAAGCGGGCGTATGGGCCTGTCTATAAGCCTTGATGTAAGGATTTCTTTTTCAGTAGGCTTTCCTTCGCGCTTAAAATATCCTCCGGGAATCCTGCCTGCCGCATACGTCTTTTCCTGGTATTCTACGGTAAGCGGGAAGAAATCAATGCCTTCCCTGAGCTCATTCGAACAGACAGCCGTAACCAGGACCACTGTGCCGCCGTACTGCACGCACACAGCGCCGTTGGCCTGCTTTGCCATTTTGCCTGTTTCTATTATTATCGTCTCATTTCCTATTTTTCTTTCTACTCTATGAATCATAAATCTCCTTTTAATACCGCTTCCGTTCGCCGAACGAAGGGCTTCTCCGTTCGGCGAACGGAAGCGGTTATCTGTTTATGAAAAAGGCGGACTTAAAGACCTTGGTTCTTAAAATCCAAAACCACAAAAAGCAGGTCGCTAAATCCGCCTTCCAAATTTGCAAAGCAAATTTGATCCTGAAGCGCCGTTAAACAATGCGACGAACAGGAGCATTGTAGGCGCTGAAGGACCTCCTTCATTTTTTTAAACTCAGCTTGCTAGTGAGTTCGCGGTATTTTTCCGGGTTTTCTTTTTTAAGGTAATCCAGGAGCCTTTTTCTCTTGCCTACCATACGCAAAAGCCCGACCCTGGAATTAAAGTCCTT
>Ga0210009_1002042_pt1 | contig 15663 bp, 17 predicted proteins | sample CryGeyCG2114_065_FD_185457 | JGI IMG/M metagenome (GOLD analysis project Ga0210009, IMG submission 185457) | Groundwater microbial communities from aquifer - Crystal Geyser CG12_big_fil_rev_8/21/14_0.65 (SPAdes) (version 2) | ecosystem: Environmental > Aquatic > Deep subsurface > Groundwater ... | reverse complement strand
CACCGCGCTCCGATGCTTTCGATTTCCTGGAAGGAACACGCGACTATTTATCCGGCAAGTTCACCCGATTCTCCAGCGCCATCGACAGCTATTTTGGGGGCAATCCGCATTACCAGGAAAGCAATCCAAGCGTGTTGCAGATGACGCTGTCGCGGCCGATGGGGTATGGGGGGACTGATTCATTTGATCTTGCGGCGCGTGTTGATCTAAGGTTGCCCATATCCGAGGGAAAACTACGCCTGTTGATTGAGACTGACCCGGAGCGGGACATGGAAGATCAAGTCGTAAGAAGTACGAACACTTTTCAGAAAAAGCCTCTCTTGCCAAAAAGTGCCGGGGTGGCGGCACGCTATGCGGTTGCCCTGGAAGATAACTGGAGTTTCCGTACTGACATCGGCATCAAGATGCCCTTGCCGCCGCGCCCGTTTGTGCGGAGTAAGGCAGGCTATTCAGTTCCCATGGCGGAATGGAAATTCACCGCTGCGGAATCGGTTTTCTGGTTCAGTAACCTGGGCGTGGGGGAGACCACGCAAATTGATCTGGAGCGTACTTTTGATTCTCCGCTTCTGTTTCGATCGACCAGCTCCGCTACATGGCTCAAAGACACCGGGAGTTTTGACTTCATTCAGAGTTTTTCTTTTTATCAAACGGTCAATGACCGAACCGCTTTACTCTACCAGGTCAACGCGTTTGGGGTGAGTCAGCCCAAAACGCAGATGGATGATTTTGTCTTGCTGTTTCTGTACCGCTACCGGTTACATCAAAAATGGCTATTTTTTGAATTAAGCCCGGAACTCCATTTCCCCAAAGACATGCAATACCAATTCAGTCCTGCAGTCACGATGCGTCTGGAACTTCAACTTGATGACAAGCGGTGATGCGTTAATCCAGAAAATCCATTTGCCGCCATTCAGGCCTGCGCCGGAATAATGTGGTTTTTCCTAATGGAAGCGATCCGGGTTTAGGGTTGCTGCAGCGGCTAATGCTCAATCCGGGTTAAAGTCAGGTCGCGATTCCTGTTTGTTTTTTGAAAAGCGGGTTTTGGCCGTCAGGTAGTGATAACCCGCAACGAGTGCGGCCGGATCGCGGTGCAGCAGACGCCAGCCGAGCAGTGCCACGGCAATCACGCCCTTGTGACGAAAGACCAGCAGCGCTGACACTGCACCGCTCAATAGTAGGGGATGCCTGTTTGCCATGCGCACTGCTTTAAATCCGATGTCTGCCAGTACCAGTTGTTTTTCCCAGCGCGTCGGAATCTCCGCCACCCGCGCACGTTGATCCGCGATACGGGTCAACAGTACGCGCCGGCGGGCAAGGATGTCGGCAAGTCGTTTTTTCATGGCCGCCGCGCCAACTGCTCGCTGTCATCATTTAATTCGCTGATGCTGAGGGAAAACAACTTTGATCTTGCGCGTGAAACGCGACGCAAGCTATTCCATGCCAGCAACCCGAATACTGAATAGAGGCCGGTGAACAGTGCCAACACCCACAAACGATGGTCATCCCAAAACAAAACCACGACGAAAGAGGTGAGCAGTACAACGGCCAATCCGAAAAAGAAGAGGGTGAGGCTGCTGAAAATCAGCACCTGCCAGATGCGCAGGCGCTCTTCCTCCACCTCATTCGCCAGCAGTTCCAGCCGAGTCCGTGCGATGTCGAGCAAAGTGCCGACCAAAGTTTTTACTGACTCCAGCAATCCGCCTGATTTGGTCATGGCTTAACGACGGGCGATCAGCATTCCGATCAGGGCGCCCACGGCGGCAGAGATGCCGATGGCTTGCCAAGGATTCTGGTGAACATATTCATCGGTGACTTTTGCTGCATGTTCGGCGCGGTCGATCATGGCCTCTTCAGCATCGATCAAGCGATCTTTGGCAACGTGCAGACTTTTCTGGATGCGTGCACGGGCAGCGACGACGCCTTCACCCGCCTGGCTGGAAGTGGCGCGCAGCAACTCTTCTGCGTCGGTCACTACCGCCCGCAAGTCTTGCATCAATTTATCTTTGGGTGCAGCAAGGTTTGAGAATGATTTTGCAGTCATGATCTTTAGCTCCTTTGTAATAAAAATTATGGTTCGTCAGTAAAATGTGTGGGTAATGTAGATTCGGTGTGATCGTGCAATGCATTGATAATATGCTTTATTCTTTAATTGCCCGTCATAAAATCTTCAAATTATTTTCGGGGTGGAATAATAAAACTCGTCAAATTGTGTTTATTACACGGCTTACCCACAGGCGGTCGCCCGCCAGCGATAGAGGCGCGCTGGCGACCGCCTGTGGATAAGCCTGCTTGGCAGGCTCCGATGAGCATGTCCGTTTTTGGAGCCAGCAACTTTTTTTGCGGGGCAAAAAGTGGTGGAAATAACCCACTAATTTCCCCGACGAAGCAAAATAAAATTATTAAGGTTCGGGTGATTTCAATTAACTCAAATCGTTCATTAGATCGCAGGTCGGACTTCAGCTCGACTCGTCGGATTAAGGCACGACCCGCAACAGGACGCCGGGCCATGCTGATGCGGCATATTATTTGAAGTGGCTTGGATTGTCCATTTTGTCACAAACGCCCGGTCAGTAACAGGATGAGCAATATGACCAGGAGCAATCCAAGCCCGCCGCTGGGGCCATAACCCCAAGCCTTGCTATGCGGCCAGGTCGGTATCGCGCCGATCAGCATCAGCAACAAGATGACCAGTAAGAGGGTTCCCAATGACATTTCTGTTCCCTAAGGTGAAATGATGTTCCCGTGTGCATCCGACAGCACGCTTTCGATGCGGCGATTTGTTTGACCGATGCTCGGTAGCCGTATCGTTACCGGTAATCGGATACGCCTCATCATTTTCGCGTGTGGTTACACGGCCGCGACTGACCCCGTCTCATTGACCGGTACATTGAGCATATCTTCAGCATGATGTCCGGATAATTCCTGGTTGTAACTTTCGCGATGAGAGCCGGTATCTTCAGGCAGCGATCCGCAACAGGGTGAAATCAATACGACCCTGCTTTCGAGCAGCTGACTCCGAAGAACCCGGACAGATTTGACGCCTTTCATAATTTGTTCACCGTGCGCAATCGCACATTAAATGAATGTGCGATTGCAAACAAAATAAAAATCATCGCACGCCATAGATGGTTTTCGCTATGTGCGGTAGGGAACAGTGTGGCTTCGGCGATTGAACGATAGTGTCCGCAGATTGGCCGTAGTCTGTATCTGGTGCTTGTGTTTGCATTTAGCCATGGCAGGTTTTCTTTGATGGGAGGGGCAGGAACAGTTGATGGCACCCCGGCTGCTTATTCGACGTCAATTCCAATTTTTGACAGCGTGACGGCCATCCGTTTACTCCATTCTGTCCGGGGTGCAACCCAGAAAGGTCAGGAAGATGTTGGATGGTTCGCAAACGTCATATCTTGTTTTACGCACTCAAAAAATCCTTGTGTGCGTTAGTGAACAGAGCGAATCAAAAAGAAGGGGGATTATCGCCGCGACCATGGGGAAATGATTTTTTAAGGACGCTTGAGAGGCAGCTGGATCAAGCAGGTCAAGCCGAAGTGATTAGAGATTTGATAAATTAAGGAGAAGGAAATGAACAGAATAAGAGGTCTCACCAAACCACTGACGTGGTTTATGGCATTGCTGGTAGTCGCTTTTGCGGCAGGTTGCGGAAATAGTGGCAACACCCCGATTCTGGGTTCCGGCGGTGCGCAATCTTCAACCAAAACCATTTCCACATTTTCGCTTGCCGGTGTGTCGGGCACCATCAACGAACCCGCCAAGACGATTGCCCTGACTGTGCCGTTTGGAACAGATGTTACGGCACAGGCTGCGACCTTTACCATCACGGGGGTCAGCCTCAAGGTCGGTGCAACAGCACAAACCAGCACCGTCACCACGAATAATTTCACCAGCCCGGTGGACTACACCGTCACGGCTGCGGACTCGACCACAGCGGTCTATACCGTCACTGTGACCATCGCTCCGAGCACGGCCAAGGCGATGACAGCCTTCTCGTTTGCCGGGCTCTCCGGCGCAACGGGTGTGATTAACGAACCTGCCAAGGTCATCGCAGTGACTGTGCCGTTTGGAACCAACGTCACCGCTTTGGTTGCGACCTTCGCCAGCACTGGAGCCAGCGTCAAAGTGGGTGCGGCAGTGCAAACCAGCGCCACCACTGCGAACAATTTTACCAGCCCGGTTGATTACACCGTCACAGCGGCAAATGCTTCAACGGCCATTTACACCGTCACCGTGACCATCGCTCCCAACCCTGCCAAAGCCATGACAAGCTTCTCGTTCGCCGGATACACGGGTGCAACGGGTGTGGTTAACGAACCCGCCAAGACCATTGCCGTGACTGTGCCGTTTGGTACCAACGTCACCGCTTTGGTTGCGACCTTCGCCACCACTGGCACCAGCGTCAAAGTGGGTGCGGCAGTGCAAACCAGCGCCGTTACGGCGAATAACTTCACCAGTCCGGTGGCCTACACCGTCACAGCGGCAAATGCTTCAACGGCGACTTACACCGTCACTGTCACCCTCGCACCGAGCACAGCCAAAGCGCTGACGTCTTACTCGTTTGCCGGATACACCGGTGCAACGGGAGTGATCAACGAAGGAGCCAAGACTATTGCAGTGACCGTGCCGTTTGGTACCGATGTCACGACTCTGGTGGCGACATTCACCTCTACCGGACCTGTCGTCAAAGTGGGCACAGCAGTGCAGACCAGTACTGCAACCGCGAATGACTTCAGCAGCCCTGTGGCTTACATAGTTACCGCGGCAGACGCGACCACAGCGACCTATACCGTTACCGTCACTGTGGCTCCGAACCCTGCCAAAGCGATAACTGCCTTTTCGTTTGCCGGATACACGGGTGCAACGGGAGTGATCAACGAACCGGCCAAGACTATCGCAGTGACCGTGCCGTTTGGTACCGATGTCACCGCACTGGTTGCGACCTTCAGCACCACAGGCAGCACGGTCAAGGTGGGAACGACAGTGCAAACCAGCACTGCCACGGCGAATGACTTCACCAGTCCGGTGGCGTATATCGTCACAGCGGCTGATGCGACAACAGCGACCTATACCGTCACTGTCACCGTCGCACCGAGCACAGCCAAAGCGCTGACGTCTTACTCGTTTGCCGGATACACAGGTGCAACGGGTGTGATTAACGAAGGAGCCAAGACCATCGCAGTGACTGTGCCGACCGGCACGGATGTCACGTCGTTGGTGGCGACTTTTGCCACCACTGGCGCGAATGTCAAAGTGGGTGCGGCAGTGCAGACCAGCACCGCCACGGCAAATGACTTCACCAGCCCGGTGGCTTACATCGTCACAGCGGGCGACGCGTCAACGGCGACTTACACCGTCACCGTCACCGTGGCCACAGTAACGACCGTACTGCCGGGAGTTGCCGGTACACCGGGTGCCGCAGCCACCAATCCAACGGTGATTGCATCGAGCCCAACTAACGGCGACACCAATGTGCCGACCAGCACCAATAACACCGGCAATGTTCAGACCGTCAAGCTGGTGACAGCAACCTTCAATGAGGCGATGGATCCGGCAACGATCACCGCGCTGGGCACATTCACGCTCAGGGACGATACGCTCGGCCTCGACGTGCCCGGTACCGTTACCATGGATGTCACCAACACGATTGCGACCTTTACGGCAACAGCGATCGCTCTCAATCCGAACACCAGTTATACCGCCACAGTGAGTACCGTAGCCAGGAGTGCCGTCAGCGGAAGCAATTTACCAATGCCCAATCCGGTGGCCTGGAGCTTTACGACCACCGCCGCTCCGTTCCTCGGTCAGGCACCGGTAAATCTTTTGTCGGCGGAGAATTTCGTGATTCTGGCAAAAACAACGATCACCGATGTTCCTTCGTCGGCTATTACCGGAAATATTGGCGTGAGTCCGGCAGCCGGGTCGTTTATTGGCGTAACGTGCCCAGAAATGACCGGAACAATCTACACGGTCGATGCTACCTATGTCGGCAGTGGAGATGTCACTTGTGTTGCGCCTGGTCCGGGAGCTAACAAGACCCTGGTGGACAACGCGATTCTCGACATGGGAACTGCGTACGCCGACGCTGCGGGAAGAAGTCTGCCTGATGCGACTGAGCTGGGTGACGGAAATATCAGCGGCCTGACCATCACCCCCGGACTATACAAATGGTCAACTTTCGTTAACGTTAATACGGATGTCACCCTCGATGCCCAAGGCGACACGCACGCTGTCTGGATATTCCAGATATCGGGTGATCTCACTGTCGCTGCCGGAGCTACTGTCCCTGCCGGTATCAAGGTGCTGCTCGCCGGTGGAGCCAAAGCCGCGAACATCTTCTGGCAGGTCGGCGGCCTTACCGGTGCAACACTCAACACATACTCCACGTTCAACGGGAATGTCTTGAGTGCAAAACAGGCCATCGCAAAAACCGGCGCAGTGGTGAACGGCAGACTGTTTGCTGATTCTCAGGTCACACTTGAACAGAATCCGGTCACCCAACCGGCACCGTAATCGTTGCGTAGTTGATGTAAAGCAGTGAAAGAAGGCCGTCGCGAGACGGCCTTCTTTTTATGGGGTAAACATTTCTGCACGTCTGGCTCCATCGCTGTTGATCGCTTTGCAAGCGCTACACATTGAGGTTGTAAAAATATTTAAGACTGTGTGCGCTAGTGAACAGAGCGAAGTGAAGGGAGGGAGGATAAAGACAGCCAGTGCCAGTCATAGTCTGGACTTGAATTGATCGGCAACCGAGTTGGAACAAGTCAAGCCGAGGTTGTTAGAGATTCGATAAACAAGGAGAAATGAATGAATAAGTTTAATGGGTTTACCAGACCGCTGATGTGGTTCACAGCGTTGCTGCTGACCGCCTTTGCGGCCGGTTGTGGCAATAGCGGAAACGATCCGATCCTGGGTGGCGGTGGTTTTGGAATTATCCTGGGTGCCCCGGCGGGTGCGATCATTCCCGGTGGCGTGTGTAGCGCATCCTCGGGGCCCACGATACCCACGGTGGATTCGTCGGTTCCTTTCAATAATAACCAGTCAGTCTCGGTTGGTACTGGCGTTAAGCTCATCACTGCCACCTTCAGCCTGGCGATGGATCCGGCGACGATCAATTCGCCCACGCCCGGAGCGTTGAGCACGTTCACGCTCAAGGACATGACAACCGGAAGCGGAACCATCGTCCCCGGTACCGTTGCGATGAATGGCACAAACAAGGTGGCGACCTTGACGACATCGTCACCGCTGCTGGCTGATACTCGTTACACGGCAATCATCACGACTGCTGCCGCGAGTTCCACAGGCACACCGATTGCATGTAGTTATGCATGGAACTTCAAGACCGCCGCAGCTGTGGTGCCGCTCGCCATCAATCTTGGCGCTGCCGAGGCTTATGGAATTGCATCGATGGACGCAATGACCTCAACCGGTGTCACCGTGGTGAATGGAAATATTGCGTTATATCCCCTGGGTACCTGTACGGATGCCACCGGTGGCCCCGGCTCTTTATCGCAGTCCTGCATGGTTGAGGCCTATGGTGCGCATAGCACGGGATTGACGGTGAATGGGTCGGTGCGCTTCCCTACCGATTCTGACACGGGCGCAACTGCATCAGCTGTCATGTCTGCTTTGACTGCCGCGTGGATCGAGGGTTTTGGCAAAGTCGATACTTTCGCCACGGGTTCCCTTTCGGGCCAACTGGCCGGCAAGACGCTGCTTCCCGGTGTCTATAACGAGGCGAACCTCGGATTGTCGGCCGGCGGGGTTGCCACGTTTGATGCCCAGAACAATGCGAACGCCATCTTCATCATCAAGGTGGGAACGGTAGGCGGGACCGGGGACTTTACCGATTCGGGCACGCTGCTCCTGCCAAGCAGTATCGTTCTGGCAAACCAGGCCCAAGCCAGAAACATCTGGTTTGTGGTCGGCAGGGACATCACCATCGGATCGGGAACCGCCTGGAATGGAAACATTCTGGCCGGTCGTGATGCGACGATCAAGGATGGCTCAACGGTTGAAGGCAGGGTGTTGGGTGGGGCTGGCGGGGTAGCCGGTGCGATCGTGTTGACCGGTGCTGCCGCTCCGTCGGTTACCACCATCACCGTACCGTAAAACGAAGTAAATTTCCGGAAGCCCCAAAGTGGGGGTAACCGAAAAGAGTTTAAATAAGCAGTACTCGATGAACAGCAGTACATTTTTTGGAGAACAACATGAAAAGAAAAGCGATTAATGCAGGAATGATCGGACTGATGGGATGCGCTGTAATGGTCAGCCCGTACGCAGTGGCTGAAGATTATTCGTTCTGGTACGGCGGCCTCAATGTTGGTCAGTCCGAAGCCCGTATTGATGATGCCAGGATTACATCTGAATTGGCCGCATCGGGTCTTACTGCCACTTCCATTAGCAATGACGATACAGATATGGCCTACAAATTATTCGGTGGTTACCAGTTTAATCAGTACCTGGCAGTAGAAGGTGGATATTTCGACCTCGGTCGATTCGGCTATTCCACAACCACGGTTCCTGTTGGAACGCTGGCCGGAAACGTGAGGCTGAAAGGTTTCAATCTGGACCTGGTGGGGTTGTGGCCGATCACGGAAAGATTCTCCGCCTTTGGCCGGGTGGGTGTGAACTACGCGCAAGCAGATGATAATTTCACCAGCACCGGTGCAGTCAGTCTTCCGGCGAACGCCAGCCCCGGAGAAAATGGCACCAGCTACAAAGCGGGCTTGGGCTTGCAATACGATCTGTCTCGTTCGCTCGCCTTGCGTGCCGAAGCAGAGCGCTACCGTGTCAAGGACGGCCTGGGCAACGATGGCGATATCAATTTGATGTCGCTGGGACTGGTCTACCGTTTTGGTCGTGATGAGCCGGCTCCTGTACGTAAAGCAGCAGCCAAAACGTCATCTATGCCCGGTTGGTTGCCGGTTATGGTCGTCGTGCCGGTCAGAGTGAAGACCCAGCAGTACTGCAGCATTCTGGACATCCAGTTTGAGATCAAAAAGGATGAAATCCAGCCTGAAGAAAGAGAACAACTGGCTGTTGTTGGCACCTTCATGAAAAAATATCCGGATACGACAGCGGTGATCGAAGGTCACTCGGATAATGTCGGCACCAGCGAATTCAACATGAAACTGTCGCAGCAACGGGCGGACAGTGTGGTGAGCTATCTGGTGAATGACCTGAAGATCGCCTCTTCGCGTTTGTCGGCAGTGGCTTACGGCGAAACCCGTCCCATCGCGGACAACAGCACGCGCGAAGGCCAGCAAGCTAACCGTCGCATCGATGCCGTTATTGCTTGTGCGACGGATATTGCCGGTCTCAAGGTAGTGCCGGCCCGTCTCACGATGGCACTGGAAATAGAATTCGACCCCTACAAGTCTGATGTGAATTCTCAATACTTCAGCGAACTGGGCGAAGTAGCGAGATTCATGAAAGCGAACCCAAGGGTCAACGCCATTGTGGAAGCCCACACCGGAAAGTATCTCGGCGAAGGTGCGGACAGGGTCAAGGTGGATCCAGCTATAGCGATGAAGGTCTCCATGCTGCGTGCGGAAAAAATAGTGGACTATCTGGTGGAGAAACAAGGCGTGTCACGCTCACGTCTTTCTGCCTCTGCTTTCGGCCAGACCAGTCGTGCCGCTTATGGCACCACGCTGGAAGGTCAGCAGGAAAACCGCCGCGTCAACATTATCTATACTTATCCCAAGTGAGTTATGCAACGGGCTTTGGAATTTTACAAAGCCCTTTTTTTTGCGATAGACATGCCTCGCTATAAACAGGCTTGAGAAAGAAACGAAATGAATAGGTCACAAAAATTAAGGTTGGTTGGTACTTCGCTGTTATTGCTGGCTGGACTGGCCGCATGCGATAAGCCGGGCCCCGCAGAAACCGCAGGCAAGAACATCGATCGCTCGATGAATCAGGCAGGACAAAAGATCGGTGATGCAGCGGACAAGGTTGCCGTATCCATGGCCGAGCAACGCAATAAGGCCGGTGTGGCGATGGATGACACCGAGATTACCGCCAAGGTCAAAGCCGCCATTTTCGCCGAGCCGGGCCTGAAGACATTGCAGATCAGCGTGGATACCGTCAAAGGCGTGGTGACATTGAGCGGGTCAGTTGATACCCAGGCGAAAAAAGAGTTGGCTAACTCCCTGGCAAGCGCTGTGGATGGTGTCAACAGCGTCAACAACCAGCTCGCCGTCAAACCGGGCAAATAAGTCCGGGCAACCATCCAATATCCAAGGAGCAGTTCATGCAACTACAAGAAGCATACAAACAGAAAAAAGCGGCGCAACTGAAAGAGTGGGGCGCACAGATCGATCTGCTCGAAGCCAAGCTGGAGAACACAAGGGCAGACATGAAGGTCGAAGGTGCCAGGCAACTTAAGGCATTGCGTGCACAACACCGCGTTGCGTCTGAAAAGCTAAAAGAGTTTGGCAAAGCCAGCGGAGAGGCGTGGGAACAGATCAAAACCACAGCCGACACGATCTGGGATGATCTGAAATCGGGCGTGGCTGACGCCAAAGCCAAGTTCAAGTAAAAATCGAACGGGATTACTACTGATAGACCTTCGAAACTGCTTGCTTTATTCAATGAGGAGAATGAAATGAATTTACGTTTTATGCGTATCACTAGTCGTGTCCTGATCGCCGGCATGTTGAGTTTGAGTTTGCCGATGCAGTCGGCTTACGCTGCGATGGTGGGAACAGACCAGGTGGCCAGCTCGGCTCAATCCCAATCTGAACGTGCGCGTATCAGCTCATTCCTTGAGCGTGCGGATGTACGTCAAGCCATGGAGAATCAGGGGATCGATGCCGCTGCCGCGCAAGCGCGCGTGGCTGCATTGACCGACGAAGAAGTGCAAACGGTGGCAGGCAAGCTGGATACGATGCCCGCCGGTGGTGACATCCTCGGCATTCTGTTCACCATTTTTATCGTGTTGCTGGTGACGGATATCCTTGGATTTACCAAGGTGTTTCCGTTCACCCGTTCGGCTCGTTAAGGTCGCTTCGGCATGATGTTTCAAATCAGCGCCCGCGTTATCGCGGGCGTTTGTTTTTCGATCTTGTTGGGTGCATGCGCCACGCCGCAGACCCAGGCGCTGCGCCACTTGCATTCAGCACCACTGCCGTTGCAGGCCGAACTTGCCGAGGTGCCGTTCTACCCGCAGGAGATCCATCAATGTGGTCCGGCGTCGCTCGCTATGTTGCTGAATGCGGGGGGAGACCAGGTGACACCGCAACAACTGACGGCGCAGGTCTATGTACCGGGACGGGCAGGCAGTTTGCAGGTGGAAATGCTGTCCGCGACGCGGCGCAACGGGCTGCTGGCATACCCGTTGGCGCCGCAGCTGGCTGATGTACTGGCGGAAGTGGCAGCGGGTTCACCGGTGCTCGTGCTGCAAAATCTCGCATTGAGTTGGTATCCGCTGTGGCACTTCGCGGTGGTGGTGGGCTACGACCTTGAGCGCGAGGAGTTGATCCTGCGCTCAGGCCTGGAGCGGCGACAGGTGCTGCCATTCACCACGTTTGAATATACCTGGGCGCGTGCGGAACATTGGGCTATGTTGGCCCTGCCTCCCGGCACCCTGCCGCATACCGCGACCGAGGCCGGCTATGTTGCTTCCGCCGTTGCCCTGGAACAGGCGGGACATATGCAAGGTGCGCTGGCGGCCTATGAATCTGGTTTGCAGCGCTGGCCGCTGAACCTCACCGCGCGTATTGGTTCCGGTAATGCCGCTTATGCTCAAGGCGATATGCGGCGCGCCGAAATTGCGTACCGGCAGGCCACACAGGATCACCCTGATTCCGCCAGCGCTTTCAATAATCTTGCGCAGGTGTTGGCGGACCAGAAACAGTTTGCCGCAGCTTTGGTTTATGCAAAACGGGCAGTCGATCTGGGGGGGCCACAACAAGCTGTCGCGCGCGATACTTTGCGGCAGATCGAACTGAATATGCACTAGGGCAAAAGATGCTGACGCGAATTCGCTGTTGAAACGTGACATGTGTTGGTGCGCTAGCGAGCAGACGCCCGCTTTTCTTCAGACCATTCTGCGCGACGTATACATGGCAATGCTTCAGCTGACGCGTAACCGAAATCGGATTCGCAATCACAGCAGAGTGTGATGTTTGCCGGCTTTGCTTAAATTGGGAGATGTTGCATGGCGAATTGGAGTGCCGTTCAGGAAAGCAATCTGTTGCTTGCGAGCTTGTCGCGCAAGGGCGGTGAGCGCTTCCTTGCCGCCTGTGAGCCGGTCGATTTGACATTTGCCGAGATATTGGCCGAACCGAATGAACGGATCCGGTACGTGTATTTTCCAACAAGCTGCTTCGTTTCACTGGTATCAAAGATTGACGGGAAGGACAAGCTGGAGATGGGATTGGTCGGCAATGAAGGCATGCTTGGCGTCACACTCATCCTGGACTTGCCGGAATGGCCATTGTTCGGATTGGTGCAGGGCGCAGGGGCTGCGTTACGCATGGCAACCGCTCCATTCTTGCGCGAACTGCAACAGACTCCGGAGCTGCGCCGCGTGTTGCAACGCTATCTGTTCACGGTGATTGAGCAGGTCGTACAAACCGCCGCCTGCGCGCACTACCATGTACTGGAGTCGCGTCTGGCTCGTTGCTTGCTTATGACACAAGACCGGGCACACTCTAACCAGTTCCATGTCACACATGAATTTCTGGCTTACAAATTGGGGGTGCGCCGCGTTGGCATCACGGCTGCGGCCATTGCCTTACACAAGCGGAACTTGATCGCCTACAGTCGCGGTGATATCACGATTCTCGACCGCAGTGGGCTGGAAGCCGCATCGTGTGAATGTTACAAGGTGGACAATGCGACCTATACACGGCTAATGTCCGGCCAATATCTTGCGCCGGAGCCGGACTACCGGACCCCGGCGCTTGCAGCCTGCACATCCGCGAAATAACTGGATCGCACCATCGGCCCGCAGGCGGCATGGGAGAAGCCCATTTCTTTGGCGGCATCCTCGAACATCTTGAAGGTTTCCGGCGGGGCGTAACGCAACACCGGCAGATGTCCGTCGGAAGGTTGCAGATATTGTCCCAGCGTGAGCATTTCGACATTGTGTTTGCGCAGGTCACGCATGACTTGCAGCACTTCTTCGTCGGTTTCGCCCAAGCCCAGCATCAGGCCGGATTTGGTCATCACCTGCGGGAAACGTGCCTTGAATTCCTTGAGCAGTTTGAGCGAGTGCGCGTAATCGGCACCGGGACGTGCCAGCGGATACAGGCGCGGCACGGTCTCCAGATTGTGATTGAGTACGTCCGGCAATTCGCTGCCCATCGCATCCAGCGCGATCTCAAGGCGGCCGCGAAAATCCGGCACCAGCGTTTCCAGTTTGGTGGCGGGTGATGCGGCGCGGATCGCGTGCAGACAGTCGGCGAAATGTTGTGCGCCACCGTCGCGCAGGTCGTCGCGATCGACGCTGGTAATGACCGCATATCTGAGATTGAGCAGGCCGATTGATCGGGCGAGATTGTCGGGTTCGGCGGCATCCGGCGGCAGCGGCATGCCATGCGCCACGTCGCAGAACGGACAGCGCCGTGTGCAGATGTCGCCCAGAATCATGAAGCTGGCCGTGCCTTTGCCGAAGCATTCGCCGATGTTGGGGCAGGTCGCCTCTTCGCACACGGTGTGCAGGTCGTGTTCGCGCAGGATGCGCTTCATCTCCTGATAACCCGCGCCGCTGCCGATTTTGGCGCGTATCCACTGCGGTTTGCGCAGGCGTGCCTGCAAGGGCACGATCTTGATCGGATTGCGCGCGGTTTTAGCCGCACCGGTTTGTTTGGCAGGGGTATCCATAGGCGAATTGTAATGCATCCTGAATACCCTAGCATTAAAGTATGGTATATTTGTTTCCGTGGCGAAGCCATTTCAATCCACCTAATTCTTAACCAGGAGATCATCATGGAACACCAACTGCCTGCTCTGCCTTTTGCCAGGGATGCCCTCGTGCCGCACATGTCCGCCGAGACTTTTGACTACCACTACGGCAAGCACCATCAAGCCTATGTGACCAACCTGAACAACCTGATCAAGGGTACCGAATTCGAGAATGCCAGCCTGGAAGATATCGTCAAGAAGGCTTCCGGCGGCATCTACAACAACGCCGCCCAGGTTTCCAACCACACTTTTTTCTGGAGCTGCCTGAAGCCGAATGGTGGCGGTGCGCCGACCGGTGCGCTGGCCGTTGCGATCACCAAGAAATGGGGCAGCTTCGACGAATTCAAGAAGGCTTTCCAGACTTCCGCCGTGGGTAACTTTGGTTCCGGCTGGACCTGGCTGGTGAAGAAGGCCGACGGTTCGCTCGACATCGTCAACATGGGTGCCGCCGGCACACCGTTGACCACTGGTGACAAGCGGCTGTTGTGTGTGGACGTGTGGGAACACGCCTACTACATCGACTACCGCAACATGCGCCCCAAGTTCGTCGAGACCTTCCTCAACAATCTGGTGAACTGGGAGTTCGCGGAAAAGAACTTCGCCTGAGTCCGGTCCGTGCGTGGCACGGATGAGGTGAGCAGGAAAAATGAAAGGCATCCATACTTGGGTGCCTTTTTTTCAGCCTGAACGGACAGTGGCGGTTTGCTGAAATTGAAGTTGGGTCTGGCAATATGAATGTCCTCTGCCTTGGGGATGGCGGAGCATACTGATGTTGAGGTGACTTTAAGTTTGCGGCTGCCAAGTTGGCCGCGAATTCATCCCTTCCATGATGCCTTTACTTATGTAAAGACATGCCTTACAGTTGCGCCATGATTGAATCGTTCTCCCACAAAGGTCTGCAAGAACTATTTGAGAAGGGCAAAAGCGCCAAGGTGCAGGCGTCTTTGGTTGATCGGATCGTTAGGCGACTTGATGCCATCGATATTGCCAAGACTCCCGAGGCATTGAACTTGCCCGGTTTTGACTTTCATACATTACAGGGTAAACCAAAGCGTTATAGCGTTCATGTTAACGGGCCGTGGTGCATCACCTTTGAATGGCATGGTGAGAATGCATTGAAGGTCAATTTGGAAAATTATCACTAGGAGGCAACATGCGTACGCGTAAACCCACACATCCTGGCGCAATCTTGCGCGAAGACGTTCTACCCGACCTGGGAATGTCGGTTAGCGAGTTCGCCAGAAATCTTGGCGTCTCTCGCCAAACGCTGCATGCAGTATTGGCGGAACGTAGTGGTGTCTCTCCCGAGATGGCACTTCGCTTGGGCGCACTGCTGGGCAATGGCCCGCAGCTATGGGTCGACATGCAAACGAAATACGATCTATATCTGGCGGAAGAAAAGCTTCACGATGTGCTTGCGGGTATGCAACGCATTGAGAGCACAGTCATCGCCTAGCATCTGTGCTCACCCTGAACATCAATCATTCAAAGTGATTCAAGGGGCTGGTTCTCGGCCAAGGACTAAACCGCTCCGCGGTATGGGCGCTCCGATCCGCGAGTCCCGGTTGATCATAGGAGCTGTTGAATCTCCGGTTCTGTTTCCCTAACTTGTGAAGTGAGGCGATCCGCCTCATTTCACGAGAGGAGCAGAATCATGACTTCATCGACCCCGTCCGTTTCCCCGTTACGTCAACGCATGCTGGACGACATGCGGATGCGCAAACTTTCCCCCAAGAC
>Ga0210009_1002041_pt1 | contig 15668 bp, 11 predicted proteins | sample CryGeyCG2114_065_FD_185457 | JGI IMG/M metagenome (GOLD analysis project Ga0210009, IMG submission 185457) | Groundwater microbial communities from aquifer - Crystal Geyser CG12_big_fil_rev_8/21/14_0.65 (SPAdes) (version 2) | ecosystem: Environmental > Aquatic > Deep subsurface > Groundwater ... | reverse complement strand
TTCACCCTTCGACCGCAATTGATGGAACACCTTGACCAATACCTGAATCAGTATTTTGAGCCTCTGGCGGCTCGTCCAAAGGTTATCATTCGGCTGAAATAATTCGTTTATTGATTCTGTACATAGCGCTCAAAGTCTTCCGGGTGATTCAAATTCGGAATCATCTCATCCTCTTTCAGTGCCAGGATCGCAACAGGGATTTCCGCGAAAATGCCGTAAATATGCCGTTGGTTTTCCTGCAAAGCTTTTGCAATTGTACCGATGATTTCCGGTCGATATATGGCGAATAAGGGTTCGTACTCACCTGTTGAGGTAATTGGCACAATCGCCTGACAGTCAGGATATTGCCGTTCCAGAGCGAGTATATTATTCAGTATCGTCCAAGGAATTTCGGGGATGTCCGTGGCGACAACGAAGATCGGTTCTTGCAAACGTTTCAAGACAGACAGAATCGCCATGAGTGGTCCGACATGCGGTGTTTCATCCGGGATTACCAGGCAATTCATAAACGCATACTTCTGTGGGTCATTCGCACTGATAACGATCTTCTCAAACCGGGTTGAGAGCTGATGAAAAATGGATTGAATCAGCGGAACACCATGGATTGAAATGAGACTCTTATCCTGCCTCATCCGACTACTTTCACCACCAGCCAGAATGACTGCCGTGACCCCATTATCAGAAACATTGATTGTTGGTTGCATTTGACCGTTAAGATAGGATTTCGGTGAATGATTCAAGACAAAATCCACCATTAAAATGTTTTTTGGTTTGCGGGGAATTCTATCTTTGAACAACTGGATTTCAAAAATGGGAAGGTGAAAGGACGGTTTATGACCCCGGTAATGATTGGATTTGCTACTTATCTCCTCGTGGTGCTTTTCGTAGGTTTTTACACCGTGCGAGTCACGAAAAATATGGATGATTTCGCTCTGGGCGGACAAAAACTCGGCCCCTGGGTAATCGCATTTTCCGAACGCGCATCCGGAGAATCCGCCTGGATCATATTGGGGTTGCCTGGAGCTGGTTTGGTTGCCGGTTTACTGGAGTTATGGACGGCTGTCGGTTGTATCCTGGGAATTATTTTTTCTTGGTATGTGGTGGCGCTGCGGCTGCGTCAGGCTACGGCGAAATATCATGTTCTAACTTTACCCGAATATTTTGCTGTCCGATTCGGTGATCAGAACGGCCTCATGCGGATACTCGCCTCACTCATCATCACATTTTTCTTCACTTTTTATGTCGCCGCCCAATTCTCAGGTGCTGGTAAAGTCCTGAATGTGACCTTCGGAATGACCCAGATGGAGGGCATGCTGTTGGGAGCGGTGATCATCATTTTCTACACCATGATGGGTGGCTTCTTAGCAGTAGCATGGACCGACTTTTTCCAGGGTTTGATTATGATCGGTACGCTGGTGATTTTGCCGATTGTTGGGTTCATCGAATTGCGCCAATTCACGGGCAATGGAATGGCACTCGATCTCGCAACGCTTTACGGTGGAAAAGTTGGCTGGGGTGCATTTGCAGGTGTCGTGGGTGGATTGAGTTGGGGACTCGGGTACATGGGGCAACCTCACCTGGTTTCCAGGTACATGGCAATTGATAAACCTGAGCATATTAAAATCAGCCGTCGTATCGCGATTTCCTGGGCAATCCCTGCATTTTTCGGATCGCTTTTCATCGGAATCATCGGTAATCAAATGCTTTTTTCAGGTCAGATGACACTTCAAGGTCAGGCGATTTCTACGTTGGTGCACTTGAAAGAACTGATCGCGACCGGAATTGTGGATGCTGAAAAAATCATGCCCGAAATGGCGACACATCTCATGAATCCATGGTTTGCCGGAATCATGATTTCGGGTGCAATCGCGGCGATGATGAGCACCGCCGACAGTCAACTCCTGGTGACGACGACGGTTCTCACTCAGGATGTGACCAAACACTTTATCAAGCATAGTGCGACCGGCGAGCAACTCTTGAAGTACGGCCGTTACCTCACCGTTTGCATTGGTCTCATCGCATTTTATCTGGCATGGCAATCGGCAGAATTGGTATTCGAATTGGTTTCTTACGCCTGGGGTGGCTTAGGAGCTGCCTTCGGACCAGCGCTTGTCTTAAGCCTGTGGTGGAAAAAAATCTCCCGGGCGGGCATTATCGCCGGCATGATTTCGGGAACACTGTTCACGGTCATTGACCTTTTTGGTGAATGGATCACCGCAAGGCTAAGCGCCTTTGTCATCGCCTTCCTCGCCGTCATTATCGTTTCCATTTTGGTGCCGCATGACAGGCACACCGAAAGCGTTTCCTCCTGACATTTCGCCAGATTGGGGAGTCATTTTCTGAAGATTAACGCGGAATTATTGTACGTCTAATACTTTCTCCCGGCACTTACCGGATTTATATTTTCGACGCTTAACTATCAAAGCAACCGATTAATAATTGAGGGTTTGAGAATGCTTGCACGCGTTTACAGCAGTTCCGTTTTAGGTATTGATCCCTATATCGTTGAGGTCGAAGTGAATATCGAATACCAGGCTTTCAGGTATACCACGGTAGGCTTGCCGGAAGCGGCTGTACGGGAGTCCAAAGAGCGGGTCATTTCTGCGATTAAAAACTCCGGCTTCCGATTTCCCCCCAAGAACTACACTGTCAACCTGGCTCCCGCCGATGTCAAAAAGGAGGGCTCAGCATTTGATCTGGCCATCGCAGTAGGCATTTTGGCCGCACTGGGTTATGTGGATTATCGGAAATTACAAAAATTCGTCATGCTGGGTGAATTAGCGCTCGACGGGACCCTGCGTGATGTCAAAGGTGCATTGCCGATTTCTGTGGGTGTGCGGGAATCCGAGTATGGCGGATTGATTCTACCGGCGCAAAATGCCCGTGAAGCAGCCATTACCAATGATGTGGAGGTCATTCCGGTTCACAATCTCCTTGAAGCGGTCCAGTTTCTGAATAATCAACTCGATATTCCCCCAATGGTGGTGGATGTGGAGGCACTTTTTGCTGAGAAACAGAATTACGCTCTGGACTTTTTGGATGTAAAGGGTCAAAATCATGTTAAACGCGCCCTTGAAGTAGCCGCCGCCGGTGGCCATAATGTCATCATGATTGGACCGCCGGGATCCGGAAAAACCATGCTCGCCAAGCGCTTTGCCTCGATTTTGCCGCAGTTGACATTGGATGAGGCATTGGAAACAACCAAAATTCACTCCGTGGCGGGCGTTGCCAATACCAGTAATGGTATTGTGGCGACCCGACCCTATCGGGCACCGCATCACACCATATCAGATGCTGCATTGGTTGGTGGTGGTAGAATTCCCAGACCCGGCGAGGTGAGTCTGGCTCATCATGGCGTCCTTTTCCTGGACGAATTACCGGAGTTCCAGAAAAATGTCCTGGAGGTCTTGCGCCAACCACTGGAAAATAGTGAAGTGACCATTTCCCGGGCCACCCTCTCACTCACCTATCCGGCAAATTTTATTTTAATCGCAGCCATGAATCCTTGCCCGTGCGGATATTTAACGGACCCGAAGCATGAATGTACCTGTTCCTCACCCTACATTCAGAAATACATGGCGCGAATTTCCGGACCACTGTTGGACCGTATTGACATTCACATTGAGGTGCCGGCAATTTCTTTCGATGAATTATCCAGCAAAGAACAGGGTGAATCCTCCGAAATGATTCGGGAACGGGTTCAACGGGCACGAGACAGGCAGCACGCTCGTTTTGAACATCGAAAAAATCTTTTTGCCAATGCAGATATGGCTCCCAAAGACATTCGAACAATTTGCCGGTTGGACAGTGCTTCGGCAGCATTGTTGAAAACCGCAACGGAGCAATTAGGATTAAGTGCCAGGGCATATGACCGAATACTGAAGGTCTCACGAACCATTGCTGATCTGAGTGAAGATGAAAATATCAAAGTGGAACATCTTTCAGAAGCTGTTCAATACCGGAGTCTGGATCGTCAATTATGGATGGCTTGAAAATTCACTTGGATCGCTCCGTTCCCTCATTTACTTAGCGACATGTTTACCATTAGTTTGACCACCCGCAGTTACGAATTGGACTCCTTCGGTCATGTGAATAATGCAGTTTACCTGAATTATTTGGAACACTGCCGAATGCAATGGCTCTATGCACACGGTATCACGACCAAGGATTTCCAGCGCTTACAGCTTTTCCCGGTCGTTGTTAATATTGATATTAACTACCATAAAGAAATTTCTGATGGTATGCGGATAACCGTGAGCGTGGAAGAATCAAGTCGCTCGGAACGCAAACTTGTATTTTATCAGACGATTCAGGACGAGGCCGGTCAAACCTGTGCTGATGCCAGAGTAACGGTGGTCTGGATTAACCAGCATCGAAAGGTCGTTCCCCTGCCGATTACCGAATTTCCAACTATTTTCAAGGATTCAGATGCAGCTCAAAATTAAACCATTCAACGATGCAGTCAGGTCTCTTTACGAAAATCATGGTCATCATCACGTCGGGGACGCGGGTCTTGATCTGTTTATTACCGAGCCGGTTACCGTGAGAGCTGGCGAAACGGTTGCGCTACATTTGGGAATCGCCTGCGAACCTGTTAATGGGCGCGCCTATTTCCTGATGCCGCGTTCGAGTGTCTCAAAAACGCCCTTACGTCAGGCGAATTCAGTGGGTTTGATAGACGGTGGGTATCGGGGTGAAATCATCGCTGTGGTGGATAACATTAAGAACCAGGATTATACGGTTGATGCTGGTGACCGTCTGTTCCAAATCGTGGCCATTGATGGCTCACCCATTGATTTTGAGTTGGTTGAAACACTATCTGAAACGAGCCGTGGCAGTGGCGGCTTCGGTTCAACCGGGCGATAATTACATCTTTCGTCTTTCTGCGAACGGCTATCATTTCATTTGCAATATTTGTACTTTATCCTTCTATAATATCAATATCTTAAGTCTTTCTGAACTTGATGACAATCTCCTTGCGGGAAGACTGTAACCCGAATATGTTTTAGCACTCTGATAAGAGGAGTGCTAATTGAAATGTTTTGCCCGGATTAATAAGCTTATGAAAGCAAAATGCAGATTGATTATCGCCTTTAGCGATCGAAAATTGTTAATAACAAAACCCCACATTCAAACAAATTTAAATGAAGGAGAAACTCATTAATGGCTAAGTACATTGAATTTGATCAGGAAGCACGCGCGCGATTGAAAGTCGGCGTGGATACATTGGCGAATGCCGTAAAAGTGACACTCGGCCCCAAAGGTCGCAATGTCGTTATTGATAAGAAATTTGGCGCACCGACCATCACCAAAGATGGTGTCACGGTTGCCAAGGAAATTGAACTGGAAGATCCAAGAGAAAATATGGGCGCACAGATGGTCCGTGAAGTCGCATCCAAAACATCGGATGTTGCTGGTGACGGTACCACAACGGCAACCGTTCTGGCTCAGGCCATCATCACCCACGGATTGAAAAATGTAACTGCCGGCGCCAATCCCATGGAACTCAAACGTGGTATTGATGCTGCCGTTGCTAAAGTTGTTGAAAGTCTGCGCAAAATCAGTCGTGATGTGAGCAGCAGCGCTGAGATTGCACAGGTTGGTACCATTTCCGCCAACAATGACAGCACCATTGGTGATCTCATTGCAGAAGCCATGGAAAAAGTTGGTAAAGATGGTGTTATTACGGTTGAAGAATCCAAAACCATGGAAACGAACCTTGAAACCGTTGAGGGTATGCAATTCGACCGTGGTTATCTCTCACCCTATTTCGTAACCAATGCCGAGTCCATGGAAGCCGTGCTGGAAGATGCTTTAATCCTGATCCACGACAAAAAAATCAGCGCCATGAAAGACCTGTTGCCGATTCTGGAGAAATCCTCACAGATGGGTCGTCCACTTTTGATTATCGCTGAAGATATTGAAGGTGAAGCATTGGCGACATTGATCGTCAACAAATTGCGTGGGACATTGAAAGTAGCCGCTGTGAAAGCACCTGGTTTTGGTGATCGTCGCAAAGCCATGTTGGAAGACATTGCAGTGTTGACAGGTGCCACCGTGGTTTCTGAGGAACAGGGCTACAAGCTGGAAAATGCCACAACGGCATACTTGGGTAAAGCCAAGCGCATCGTCATTGATAAAGATAACACAACCGTTGTTGATGGTAGTGGCGATCAGGAAGCCATCAAAGCTCGCATCAATGAGATCAAGGTCCAGATTGATAACACGACCTCTGATTACGACCGTGAAAAATTGCAAGAGCGCTTAGCCAAACTGGCAGGTGGCGTTGCGGTTTTACATGTTGGCGCTGCGACAGAAGTTGAAATGAAAGAAAAGAAAGCCCGTGTGGAAGATGCCTTGCATGCCACTCGTGCCGCTGTCGAAGAGGGAATCATTCCTGGTGGTGGTGTCGCACTGTTGCGCGCCGCACAGGAGCTGAAACTTGAGCTGACTGGTGATCAAAAGTTAGGTGTTGAAATTGTCCGGCGCGCGCTGGAAGAGCCCATTCGTCAGATTGCGAAAAACTCTGGCTGGGAAGATTCCATCGTGGTTCAAAAAGTCAAAGAAGGCAAGGACGATTTCGGATTCGATGCCCGGAAGGAAGAGTTCGTGCATATGATCAAAGCTGGAATCATCGATCCAACCAAGGTTGCGCGTACAGCCATTGAAAATGCCGCATCGGTTGCTTCATTGTTGCTGACGACTGAATGTGCAATTTCCGATAAGCCGGAAGAAAAATCTGCCCCTGCAATGCCTCCTGGTGGCGGTATGGGCGGAATGTATTAGACCAATCGGTTTAATCACCAAAGACTACCTAAAAAAGTCTCTCCATCCGGGGAGACTTTTTTTATTTACGGACAAAATAATAGACCTGAAAACTGAATGGTTACCTTTTGACAAGGATAAGGGTCAGGTTTATATTTCGCCGCTTTTTGCTACAGGTGGCGTGGTGCCCAAGTGGTCTAAGGGAGTGGTTTGCAAAACCATCATTCGCCGGTTCGAATCCGACCCACGCCTCAATTGTCTTACCAGTGATTTTTTTTCAGGGTTCGTAACCTGAAAATAGTTTTTGAGTGCCCGGGTGGTGGAACTGGTAGACACAAGGGACTTAAAATCCCTCGCCCCTTAAAGGCGTGCCGGTTCGATTCCGGCCCCGGGTACTTTTCTTACTTTACCCACCGATTATCGTCGAATTAATCGAATGTCACCAAGTAGCACATTCCAACTGCCAGCGGACAGCTACCGAGGTATCTCCTGAATCAGGGTTTTAATTAACTCGAAAGCGCTTGACCAGCGACATTCCCAATCCACAGCCGGGAATAATGATTGTCGTTGATCATTGAGGATTGAACATGTCCATGATCTCGTCTTGAATCCATTACATATCGATGATATTGCCATTCATAGACATGTTTATGCTACATCTCTAAGCAATCGACATGATGTAAAAACAGTTCGATTGAAGTGACATTTGTCGATACACCTAATCGGGTTAAGCTGTTAAGAATGTGATAAAAGCTCATAGAGCCTGGTATTCAGGAACAGAGTTTCCTTCCCGACCCGTTGACTCTTGAGGATGTGAATCGCTTCCAACGCTTTGAGGTATTTTGAGGCTGTCTCACGCCTGGCAATACCTCTGTCGATCAAATGCTGGATCTTCGTGTAGGGACGCTCAAAAAGCAGTTCGACCAACTCCTTGGAGAACACATTGCCGGGTAGCCGATTCCGAGCCATTTCTGTGGTCGTATCCATAAGAGCCTTGATGGCCAGAATCTTGTTGCGCGTATGACTTGCCGTCTGTTCAATGCCCTCCAGCATATAGAGTATCCACGGCTCCCAATTCTGTTCTTTTGTTATCCCCCGGAGCAGCCGATAGTACTCCGCCCGGTTATCAATGATATACTTACTAAGGTACAGCACCGGATAGTCTAGAAGATCATTGAGTGAAAGATAAAGCAGATTAATGATCCTGCCGGTACGGCCATTTCCATCTCCAAAGGGATGAATGGCTTCGAACTGGTAATGAATAAGCGCTAGCTTGATCAGGGGATCGATACCATCTTCAGAGTGGATAAACTTCTCCAGCTCGTGGAGCAATTCCCAAATTCGCTGCTCTCCTTCCGGTGGCGTATAGATGATATCACCGGTTGTCTGATTGACGATTCTGGTTCCGGGAGTCTTGCGGATACCGGCTGTATTCTCCCTGATAATCTGGACACATTTAACAAATAGGTTCGTGCTTAGCACCTGCTGCCGTTTCATCTCATTGAAGGCATACCAAAGCGCTTCCCGATACCGGAGCACTTCTTTGGTTGCAAGGTCAATCTGACCGGTTTGGGCACTGAAGGCTTTGTAGACTGCATCTGAAGTCGTAACAATGTTCTCAATCTCGCTACTAGCCTGGGCTTCTTGCAGGATCAGTGAGTCAATCAGAAGTGCCTGGTTGGGAATGACTCGGCCAATTCCTTTTAATTCAGCCAGCGCTCTTCCACATGAAGTGGTTTTCTTTAGGACGGCTTTGGTTTCTATATCGACAGATGGTGGTAGCGGTGGAAGGTCATTGAAAGGTTTGTGCGGATCATGTGTGGTGTTCATAAACCATTTCTTTCAGTTGAATTATTCTAAGATACAGGTCCCCAGCCTGTTATCCTAAACATGTCTATAAATTGCCGATATTTAGAGATGACGCCATTATCTCCCGGGATTGTACCGGAGAACATGAAATGCTAATAGTTGCATCAGAATTAAAATCCCTCGCCCCTTAAAGGCGTGCCGGGTCTTTTCGCCTTTCGACTTTCCGACGTTGGACTTTTGACTTCCCGCTTGCCCTCCAGTCGAACCGACAAGAATTTCTTGTGAGTTGCCTTGGGAGCCAGCTCGCCTTCTTCGTAAATGTTCAAAACATGCTGACTGATGTTCTGTTGTGTTGTCTGAAATAACTCGGCCATCAAGGGTTGCGTCAACCAGACGGTTTCTCCCTCCAACCGTACATCGAGTTTCAATGCGCCGTCTTCTGCCTGATAGACCAGAAACTGCCCTTTGGCCGATTCTAATCCGTGTTCATCTGTGGTTTCTTTGGCATTACTGCGCCTCCCACATGCGCTTCATGAACTCTTCCTCAATCAGGCGAACTTTCCAGTTCTCATCGTCTAATTTCAGGTTGGGCAGGTTGTTACTGCCATTGACATAAATCGTATCAAACTCAAAATCACGCGTATTGATTCGGTTCTTCTGGAACCATTCGTCCAGCATCAGGTTGTCCTGCTCAATGTCGTCGGTGAGCTTGCGCCAGACGACCAGGACCTTTTCCCGCTGGCCATTGTTGGGAAGGCCTGAGTCCTTGGGCACCCAGCCCTCGACCTTGCGGAACCACCAAAAACAATTGACAGTTGACAATGAACAATTATCAATTTGTTTCATGCGTCCGTCGAGGACAAGCTTTGTCTTCTGGGCCTGCGGCACTTCGGGGTCTTCGAGGCGTTTGTACTGGGCGGTGTATACCGGTGCTTCTATTGATCTTACGATTGCTCCAGCCTAATCCGAATATCCGTTTAAGCACCTCTTGTTTGTCCATCTTCAGAGTATTCCCCATTGGTTGGCTCCCCTTGTTTGTAATCGGAGAACCTAAAGGTTTTTCGCTCTAAAGGTGGTGCATTTTCAACTGCCCCTTAGTGGTGCACTTTGACTGCCCCCTGACATTTAAACTTAATATTTATTGTCGTACGTTTCTTTGAACTCATTTATCTTTTTTTCAAACTCCTTACTCGCTTCAGAATCTTGAAACCTTTGGTAAAGGTTCTTTTCTTTTGATTTAGAATCTTTCTTTAATTCATCCATTATGCTTGAGTACAATTTTTCAGGAAATATAGCAACGAGTGTTGCGTAAGCAGTCGTGTTGTTGTCAACTGACCAAGTTTCAAAGTCTCTGACTTCTATTCCTGAAATAAGATTACTTGAGACAGAATTTATAACTGTTCGAAAAACATCACTTTCTTCACTATTTTCAGAAGCTCCGATTGCATCAGAAAATAGATGTGTCCAAGATTGAACAGAAAGTCTTTGCGCCTCGCTAAGATTGTTAATACCCTCGAGCCTGGCTTTTTTGATAAGAATATCTGGGCGTGAATTTTTAGCAATAGCAACACCGATTGCAGCAATGCCCCTGTTATCATTAATCATATTTTGTTTTTCGGTAAGTTGTTTCATGGATTTTGTCATTCCATCCAAATTGTTTTTTCCTTTTTGTTCTGCATTCGAGCCAGTAGCCCCACAGGCAACAAAAATCGTGCTAATAAGCACCATCATTAGAAATCCAACAATTCGATTCATTTCTCTCATGATTCATTCTCCTTTTATGGGTTTATCATTCAATCTATTCTTTCATTTATTAAATCACCGGGGGTATTAGAAATCACATTTTTAATGTTAAAATAAAGTGGTATTGATACGCAGACAACCATAACAATTATTCCACATAACACATATATATTCATAGTTGAAAATAAATATATCTTATTTTCGAGTTGGAATTGTCCTATATGACTAAACATATAACTTATAAAGCCAGAATATCCAATTGCAGAAGCAGTAATAAATGCGCCAATTGTTAAAATATTCAGGTATATTAAAGAAATGTATAAATATATTTGAATGAGGGTTATATTCGCAATACCAAAGGCCATTAAGGTTCCTAAATTAATTCTATTAGACATCAGGTAATTTTTCATGTATTGATTAAGATACGTACTTATTGAAAATATGGTAAAGCACATCAAAATAACCGATGTTGCTATAGATGCACTACTAATTAACGAATATATGTTTTTTTGTTCAATTTTACTCATATCAATTTTTATCTGATATTTCCTTTGAAAATATTCTTGAAATTTTTTAATCTCATTAAACTTGATAAAATCAATAGAAATCATATCATACTTATTTTCATTAATTATTTTGTTAAAATGATATTGGTATATTTTGAAAGCTTCCAAATTATATTCTTCGTATCCGTCTCGTATGTATTTATATAGCATTTCTAGATCATTTCTATTAGCCGTACCTGGATACAACGATATGTTAACATTAAACCCAACAAATCTTGTCTGTGTATGGTTGCTGATGCTAAATAATGGATCATACTTTTTTTTAATATTTTTTTCTAAATTAGCTTTTATAGCTTCAGTCGCCTTATTAATACTGTTGGAATCACATTGGATATAGAGATCTATTTCATCATGTTCTTGAGGTAAAAATGGATTAGAATTGAGGGACATTATTCTTTGGTTATAAAAATAATCTGTTGTAATAAAATCTACAGAAGTAGGTAATTCTTTTACAATACCAATAATAGGTATGGGAACATTTTCATATACTCCTGCGCTAGTTTCCATCGGCATTAAAATAAATGGTTTTTCCAGACAGTTTAATTTAAGAAACATATCTTCAGTACCAATGATTCCGATATCTTGCACATTATTGAAAGGTCGGCCAGCCACATAATTATTATTCGCGAATATTTTATTGAGTAAATCACTCTTATAATCTATCGTTCTACCTTTCATCTGATAGGTGAACCGACTATCAGAGTTTAAAAAATACAACGTATAGATATTAAAGCCATTAACCGTCGAATAACCGTATTCATACTTCATTTTTTCTTCGTTTAAATCATTTGCTATTTTATTGAAATAATTTCCATCTTTGAATGGGATATTAATATCCAACCATCTCACAAAAGGATCTTTCATTTGTTTAGATATATAAAATAGTGACCCACATGAAAATCCCATTGCAATAAATGATAGAACCATTATAAAATAAATAACAGCTAGGTTTCTCAGAGTATTTAAGTTGCGCAGATTATAGAATATTCTACTCTCACGGATAATAAATAATCGATTGAATCTATTTTTTAGAATGTTTAATCTCATTATAAATTATTTCCAAGAAGATGTACTAGCCTATCAAAGGGATTAGTGGCCGAGATTTCATTCCATCTATTTGGCCCCAATGAATCAGTTTTATTAAAAATATTATTTTCGCCAATTGTACCATCTTTATTTAATACAATTATCTGGTCGGCGTAATCTAATGCAAATTTAAGATTATGCGAGACAATCAAAGCTGTTTTTTTATTGTTAATGACTTCATCTTTTAATGTTTTCAATAGTTTTGTAGCTGTAATTTCATCCAAATTGCCAGTTGGTTCGTCACACAATATTAAAGAATATTTTGTAATAATTGCTCGAACGAAAGCAATTCGTTCTTTTTGCCCACCAGACAAATGATTAGGATAATCATTCCAATCAAATATTCCATTAAGGCCGATGTCTTCAGCTATTTTAACGGCCTTTTCAGTAGCTACTGCTTTGCTTTCTCCTTGGGCAATAGAAAATAGAATTATATTTTCTACATTTGTAAAATTTTTCATTAAATGTATTTTTTGAAAAATAAAACTAAAATATTGATCTCTGAATTTTGAAATACTCTTTTCATTTGCCCAAATGTTTTTATAATTAAAACTTCTTTCTTGGGGATTCGTTAAAGAAGGTTGAATCATAATTTTTGAATTATTATCAAATATATTTGTCATTAATCCAAGAGTTTCTAATAGTGTAGACTTCCCTGATCCCGATATCCCCAGAACAAAAGTTATTTTATTTCTAAGTACGTTTAATCTTGGTATTTTCAACGCCGTTTTCTTGCTGCTTGGATAAACACATTTTAGATTTTCTATCTCAATTATATTTTTTTCTTTATCTATCATTTTCTAACCTTCATTCGTATGTTACTAAGGAAGCAAATTTTCATCGATCCAATAGTATGAAAAACCGTTAGATCTAAATCTATATTCGTAATCTACTGAGTTTGAAATTCTAGCCAGTTCGTTATATTTTTTTCTTATGTCATTAATGTATTGGCTAATCAATGTATCAGAAACAATAGCAGGATCAGTAATTTCTACTAATTTAAAGTCTTTCAGAATGTTTGTTGAATGGGGTAACTCATTGACCATCGCAGTAATTTCTTCCATAGTCATTTGGTTCATCTCATAATCACTAATTCCACCACCAATATGGTCTTTTAATATATTTAACCATACGTCCTTAAGTCTATCTCTGCGTGAATTACCTGAATTTGTTGCATCTAATAAATGTCCTAAAATAACCCGCATATCTCCTAGCTCAGCGTCAGATAAAAACAAAACTGGTTTCCAAATTGGAAAATTTAAGCCCTTAACCTTTCGGGGTGTATAACCTTCCACATAGAACTGAAAACGAGATCCATCGATTAATTTTAAATTTTCTATCGGAATATCCATATTAGCCATAAACTCATACATCATTGCTGTATAATTATCAGTTGTGTATGTCCCAATATTATTACTTACTTTTGAATTGTTTGCAATTACATCTTTCGTTACCTTCCCTAACACTATTTCCATAGCAGATTCAATACTCATACCATCTTCGATGACTTTTGTTAATATATCAATGCTATTTGTTAGATAATCATTTTCTCTGAATATTAGGTCAACAACATTTTTTTCAATATTTTCACGTGAATTGCTTTCGCCCTTACCAGCATATGATAATATTCCTTTAAATGGTGCGTTTTGCATTTCATATTTGTTTTTGGTTATTTCGACTAAAACGGGAGCTTTTTTATCTGTGTTGCTTAGAGCGCTTTCAATTGGTGAATATGTTTTGTATCGTGACTCAGCACTAAAATTGACGATATTTTTTGTCTGTTCAATGAAATCATTATAAGTTTTTCGGTTTTTATTGTGCGTTTGAAATACACACATATCACACTTATTAATGCCAATAAGTTTTACAATTTCGCCAATATCTACTTGACTATTATCGATTCGTGAATGATTTCCTGCGTCACCAATTAAAACAATAATATTTCTTTTATCCTCTTCAAAACCGACCTGCCTCAGAGCTGTTTTTAATCCATAAAAAAGAGCTTCTGGTTCATCCTTGTCGAATTTATCGATTGCTTGTGCATTTTTGAAAAATTCAATGACTTTCTTATAATTTTCTGTAAGACGCAATATTTCTGTTATTTTCTTTCCTTCTGCTAAATCGCGATATATAACCCCTCCAAAAGAAGTTCTTATTTTTGGATATTTTTTAGTTATTTGATCCATTGTGGAATTGATTGCACCAACAACAGATAAAAAATACGGCTCCATGCTGGTAGTCCCGTCAACTACAAATACCAGATTTAAATTTTGAAATGCTTCTCTTAGCTTGTTATATTTTTGTGTAATTACTGCCATTTCCTCTCTTGATATTTTTTCCCCTTTATTGTTTATCACTTCTCCCATTGCACCAACATATGAAAGATTTAAGTTGTTTTTGTTTTTTGCACCACCAATAATTTCATCATCAAGGATAGGAAACCTGCGCCATTCACCTGTTTTCCTCTTTTCAAATGAGTCACTTTCCCACATTACATAATTATTTTCTATTATATTTTCTTCCGCGTATTTTTGTGCCGCATTTGCATCTGTAAATATTTTAGCGCTTATATTTTTAGTTTTTCTTTCTGAAGCGGCATGTGTTTCCCAATTCGGTTCAATTACGATTCTATAATCCCAAAAGATAATTTTATTTTTATCGACCCATCCTAAAAGATTATTTTTAATACCCTCATATTCCGGTATGCGATTATCTTTTCCCAATAATACTGATTTTTCATTAATTTTGTAGATGTAAAATATTTCGAATAATTGTGAAATATTTTTATTTTTTTGTTGTAAATCAGGATCGTTATAAAATTGCACGGTAGTAATATTCGCTAAATTCGTTATTTTTGTGTCTTTAATATATGGTATTGTATTTAATAGCATAGCTTTTTTGTCAATTTTGCCTTTTCTTGTAACAAGTGCATGGCGCATTAAAAACATATTCTGTTTTTTAATCCAGCCGTAATCTTTATATTGAGATGTTAAGTAATAACCCGTAACAGAGTCATCTTTTACAATGTGGAGCCATTCATTTTTTTCATCTATAACCCAAAATACCTGTAGATAATCTATTTGATTTTGAACTGCTCTCCCGTTTGGTTGTTTATATGTTTTATTATTGTTTCGATCTGAAAATACGTACCAGGGTGTTCCTGGATCACTAGGATATACTTTTGATACATCTATATCTTCCGATGGCTTATTATAAATATATGGGAATCCCGATATCCGTATATTCTCAGCACTATTAAGAATATTAATAAAGATTATAGTCATATATATTAATATTTTCTTCATGGTAGTCTACCTTCTTTGATCTGTTCACTAACCGCCCTAATGTTATAATCTTTTTTGTAATTTTCACTGAAATTAAACGAGTCCGTAAAAATAAATATATTTTCAGTAATATTATTTATTCCTTCATTTTTATTGCTCTTAATTTCACTGATTAAATATTCAATACACGGTCCAATATTATTATCTGGTATAAAATAATAGTATTTAATAATATTTTTATTATTGTATATACCATTTTTGTTAAATATATCATTGATTTCAGATACTAACATTTTATAATCACTAGCGTATTGTGGTTCACCAGGATTTAAAATCAATATTTTTTTTATAATATTATTCATTCCTAAAGTTGGAGAAGGATAATTACTTAAATATGCAATCACTATATCCCCTC
>Ga0210009_1002032_pt1 | contig 15735 bp, 8 predicted proteins | sample CryGeyCG2114_065_FD_185457 | JGI IMG/M metagenome (GOLD analysis project Ga0210009, IMG submission 185457) | Groundwater microbial communities from aquifer - Crystal Geyser CG12_big_fil_rev_8/21/14_0.65 (SPAdes) (version 2) | ecosystem: Environmental > Aquatic > Deep subsurface > Groundwater ... | reverse complement strand
TGAAAGGTTTTCTTCGCTTGCAGCCATTCTTAGCTCAGAGGCAATATTTTGATGCTTAGATTCTAATATACTGCTACTTTTAACTTTTTTAGTGTCTTTTACATACCCTGCAAGCCCCATTATGGCTTCAGTTGTAGTAAACGCCTCCATAACACTAGTTTTTTTAATATTCTCAATTAAACTTTCAATCTCATTAGAATAATTGTTTTCAGATGAGTTTTGATTATTAACAAAGCTTAAATGTTTTGAACTAATCTCAGAAAATGCATTAACAACAAAGCTAAACGTCATTAAATTAGTTGCCCTTTGAACCCAAGTCAAATATTCTTCTCTGAATGTTGAGCTTGTTTTATTATCATTATTAGCTGTTATCTCTGTTTCTTCATTGTTATTTTCTAATGTTTCTTGAGTTTCAGTATTAACATAACTTAAACTACTTGGTACATATTCAACATATTCACTAACAAGTTTTGCCTTTGAAACAGAGCTAAAAAACAATGAAATAACAGGTAAAGATGATAATCCATATATTAAATATGTATTCATTTTACCTATTAATGCAGATGCACTTAAGGCCTTTTCTATTCCCTCAAATGATATCATTGCTCCAAAACATGCAGCAGCTAAAATTCCTAAGCTTAAGCATGATTTATAAAGAAATCTAAAAGTAGTTTTGCAAAATTGCGAAGTAAATTCTACAGCTGTTTTATTATCAAATTCATTATATAAAATTACCCAAGGATTTATAAAAGTTTTATCAATATAATTTCTTATAGTATTAAATTGCTCTAAACTTAAAATTGTTTCTAAAGAAGAAGTTATGAAAAAACAACTACTTAAAAATCCAATACTAGCTATTAAACCAGATATCATTTGTGACGCCATGCCACTTCCAATTATTCCAGACCAAAGAGCTCCTCCTGATAAAAATGCAATGTAACCTAAAATTGCAGAACTAGTTATACCTAATAAAGTTACAGAAATAGTATACAAGGTATTTAACGATAAACTATAGTTAAAACCTCCTTTATAAAATCTCTCTAAAAAGTCTACCGCTACTTCATAAACTTGTGTATCAAAAAAGTATTTGGCACTAACTCCCATTATTAATCCAAGCGGAACAGCCAGTATAAAAACAGGACCGCCTAAATAAGGCATCAATAAAAACACAAAAAGCGATACAAATGATGCTGCTTCACCAATTGCCGCTATAAAAGAAAAACTTTTAATTATTTTACTCAGTAACTTCTTACTTTTACTTAAATTTTCTTTATTTTTTTGCTTAACTAAATCTGCCTCAGATAGTTTTGTTGAAATATCTTTTAATTTATAAGATGAAAAAGCATATGATTCAGTTTCACTTGCAGACTTATCCTCTAAATCTTTTAAAATAAGTTCTTTTATCTTCTCATCACTTATATATTCATTATCACTTTTTCCAAGTCTATCTTTCAATGGAGCAGGGAGAGAGTTTTCTTTAAAGACCCTATTTATTCTAATTTTTATAGGTTTTAATATTTTAGAACGATACTCTAGAATTTTTTGAGCTAAATCACCCTTTTTTTCAGAATTAAGATTTTTAAAATCTTGTAAACTTTTAGGTTTTATATTATCAATTTCACAAAAAGAATAAACTAAGTTATTAAGTAATTCTTTACCTATTTCAGTATTATTTACATTTTTTTGCTTTAGCTTGTTATAAGTATCCTCTAAATTATCAAATATTTTATCAGTCCCATGAAAATCAACAGAATCAGCAAGATCAATAATGGGATCAATATCTTTTGGAAGTAAAAAGTCCACAAATTTGCTAAATACTCTACGAGTAGGGCTTTTTTTACGATGTAAAAAAGCATTTTCAAAATCTTTACAGATTTTTTGAAAATCTATATTGTCAGTAAATTGGGAAAAATCTAATTGAGTCACCCCTAACCCCTTAATAAAAAATTATTTTTCTAAAATAAATCATGTTAAGATGTATTAAAGAAAAAATTTATTAACTTTTCCTTAAGTATTCAAACTACTCAGAAGACAATTATTTAGGTAAAGTATAATGCAATACTTAAAAAAAATATTAATAATATGCTTTATGATTTTAGCATATTTAAATTTTACTTATATATCTGCTAGTAATATCAAAAACAATGAAATTAAGAAAATCACAATAGTCAGCAGTAAAAACTACAAACCTACAGTTGATGCTCTAATTAAACAGTTTAGTGACCCCAGATATAATCTAAAAATTTCCTATTTAAGTAATAAACCACTTAAATTAAACTCAACTGATTTAGTAATTAGCCTTGGTCGTACTTCTACTAAAAAAACTTTTGAAACGTTATTTCAGCCTCATAACTCTGAAGTTGCAATAGATTATAAGGGACCTGCTTTATTAACTGTTTTAATTCCCAGATACCAATATGATAAATATCTAGAAGAAATTAAAGAATTAAAATATTCAATACCTAAAAATAAAATATTTTTTTCTACAATTTATAGAGAACAGCCAATTGGTAGAAAACTTAAAGCTATACAAGACATGTTTCCAAATGTTAAAAATATAGGTGTATTGATTAATAATTATGACAAAGCTGTTTTAAATTCATTAACTAAAGAAACAAAAAAGAGAAATCTTAATTTAATACTTACTAAGAATAAATATACCCATACTTTGATACAATCTCTTAGTAAAACCTTAGATCAATGTGATATTTTACTTGCCCTGCCTGATCCAAATATATTTAACCCTTTTACCTCGAAAGGAATATTTGTTTCAAGTTTTAGAAGAGGTATTCCTGTATTTGGATATACTAAAAATTACGTTGATGCAGGAGCTGTTGCTGCTATTTATTCAACTCCAAACCAAATAGCAAGACAAATTTCAGAAGCAGCTAACTATTTTTTCAAAAATAATCAAAGCTTACCACAAGCAAATAGTCCCAAATATTATTCTCTTGCAAAAAACAAAAAAATTCTAAACTTATTAAATTCTGTTAATACTAAAAATAAAGAAGCTAGTTAATTATGAAAAAAATAGGGATCAAAACTAGAGTAGTCTTAATATCATTAACTCCAACTATTCTTATAGCAGTTTTACTTGGGGTATATTTTATCACAGCAAGGTTGGCTAATTTAGAAAACTCTTTAAAAGATCATGGTACCGCTATGATATCTCAATTAGCATCATCCAGTGAATATGGTGTATTTGCCCAAAATAAAGCAATTATTAATAATATTCTAGAATTAACAGAAGAAGAACCAGATGTTATGGGGGTTGCCGTCTATGATCAAGATGGCAATGAAATAAGCCATATTGGTCATTCAATTCCTAAGGAAAAATTATTACTTCAATATGATCCCCCAATTAATATTATTAATAATGACGCCAAAAACTCTCTTATTTTTACCTCACCAATTTTATTAAGAGACGTTATAATAGAAGACTTTCCTGATGCAATTGGAAACAATACTAAAGACAACATAAATTCAGCAATAGATCAAAAAATCATTGGCTGGGTTGTGTTAGAGCTTGCAAAAACTAATACCACTATACAACAATATCAAACTTTATTTACTGGTGGATTCATTCTTATTTTGGGTTTTATAATTTCAGCATTATTATCTAGAAAACTTGCAAATGATGTTACCTCCCCTATTTTAGAATTAGCTAATGCGGTTGAAAAAATTAAAGATGGTAAATTAGATACTAAAGTTAACTTTGATACTATTACAGAATTAAATGTTCTTAAAGATGGTATAAACTCCATGGCAAAATCTTTAAAAACAGCTCATGATGAATTACAACAAAATATTGATCAGGCAACCGCAGACTTAAGACAAACATTAGAAACCATTGAAATTCAAAATGCAGAGTTAGATATCGCAAGAAAAGAAGCCCTAACTGCAAGTAGTGTTAAATCAGAATTCTTAGCAAATGTAAGTCATGAAATAAGAACCCCAATGAATGGTATTATTGGTTTTACTAATCTTTTATTAAAAACCAAACTTACTGAACAACAAAATGATTATTTAATTACTATCCAAGATTCAGCAAAAAATCTATTACAAATCATTAATGATATTTTAGACTTTTCAAAAATTGAAGCAGGAAAATTAGTTCTTGAAAAAAATAATACTAATATTAAAGAATGCATAGATGATGCTTTACATATTCTTGCTCCTAATGCTCATAAGAAAAATTTAGAGCTTGCTCATATTGTCTATTATGATGTTCCAAATAAAATAATTGCTGATTCTTTAAGAATAAAACAAGTATTAATAAATCTAATTAATAATGCAATTAAGTTTACCGAAAAAGGTAATATTGTTGTACGGGTAATGCTTGAGAAAAAAACCACTAATTCAGCTTTAATTAAAGTATCTATTACTGATACAGGTATAGGTCTTACAAAAGATGAACAAGACAAATTATTTAAAGCTTTTTCACAAGCAGACAATACAACTGCAAGAAAATATGGTGGTACAGGATTAGGGCTTATTATTTCAAAGAAGATTGTTGAAACTATGGGTGGCCAAATAGGCGTTGAAAGTTCGCCTAGCAAAGGCTCAACGTTCTGGTTCACCTTTTGGTCAGAAATTAATGAGGATTCACAAGGAAAAGACATAAATCCTAATTTAACTGATAAAAATATTCTAATTTGTGAATCTCACCCTATTACAAAGTTAAATATAAAACACCAACTTCTTGAATGGGATATAAAAGTTAAAGAGAATTCAAATATGGAAAATATTGAATCTCAAATTACTTTTGCGGAACAACATAATTCCAACATTGACTGTATATTAGTTGGTATTAATAATTTACATGAAAATTTAGAGCTACAAGCTGATCAAATTAAAAGTTTAATAACTCTTGCATCTCAACATAAATCTAAAATCGGTTTCTTATTAAATACAACTGATCAAAAATTTTATGACAAAATTATTAAATTTGGAGCAACCTTTTGTCTCAGTAAACCTGTTAACCATAAAAAGTTATATGAAGTTTTATCTAAATGTTTTTCAAATGCACCGCAAAATATCAAAATTCAAAATGTTTTAACTCAAATTGATGAACCAATAATAACTGAACAAAAAAATAATACTAATAAAAAAACAATTTTAGCTGTAGATGATAACAAGGCAAATTTAAAATTAATTTCAATTATGATTGAAGATTTAAATTTCAATGTAATATCAGCAACAAATGGAATTAAAGCTTTAGATTTACTTAAGAAACACCCAGAAACTGATTTAGTTTTCATGGATATTCATATGCCTGAAATGGATGGAATAGAAACTATGAAACAAATTAGAAAAATAGAAAAGTTTAAAAACTTACCAATTATTGCTTTAACAGCTCATGCTATCCTTGGAGAAAAAGAAAAATTATTAGCTACTGGCATGAATGATTATTTATCAAAGCCAATTTGTGAAAATGAATTAGAAAAAATCTTACATAAATGGGCGCACCATCGTAATTTAAATAATGACTCAGTTACTGTTATTAAAAATAAAACATCTAAAAAAATTGATAAAAAATCAAATAATATTAAAAATCCTGAATATTTAAAATATATTGATATACCTTGCGGAATTAAACTTGCAAATAATAATAAAGAATTAGCTTTTGATCTTTTAAAGATGTTAGTTTCTGAGATACCTAAAAATAAAAAAAATATTATGAATATGTTTAATACAAATAATTACCAAGAACTTAAAGATATTATTCATAAAATCCATGGTTCATGTTGTTATTGCGGAGTTCCTAAGTTAAAAGAAGCAGCTCATGAACTGGAAAATTATTTGATAAAAACAAAAGATAAAGAACTTAGTGAGTCTGATAAGCTAAGAGAACTTGTAAATAACTTTATCTGTATTTTAGATTATTTAGTTTTAGATTTTGAGAAGTTAGAGAAAAATGATTTTTTTAGGGATGTTGGATAGTTTATTTTTGACTATACTTAATAAGTCTTAAAAGCATAAAATCATAAAAAAGGAACTTTTATGAAGGATTCTATTAGTATGGCTACTAACGATATAACTCCAGATTATAAAATTGCTGATATAACTCTTGCTGACTATGGCAGAAAAGAAATTAAAATAGCAGAAACTGAAATGCCAGGTCTTATGGCACTTCGTCAAGAATATAAAAAAAGTAAGCCACTAAAAGGTGCAAGAATAGCTGGATGTCTTCATATGACAATTCAAACAGCTGTTTTGATAGAAACCTTAATAGAATTAGGTGCAGAAGTCAGATGGTCCTCATGTAATATATTTTCAACCCAAGATCATGCTGCTGCAGCTATGGCAAAGATTGGTGTTCCTGTTTTTGCTTGGAAAGGTGAAACAGATGAAGAATATATCTGGTGTATTAAGCAAACTATTGAAGGGCCAGGTAACTGGACTCCAAATTTAATTCTAGATGATGGTGGAGATTTATCTCTATATATTCATGAACATCACCCTGACCTATTACCTAATATTAAAGGTATATCTGAAGAAACCACAACTGGAGTTCATAGATTAATTCAGCTTCAAATAGAAAACAAACTATTTACCCCCGTAATTAATGTTAACGACTCTGTTACTAAATCTAAATTTGATAACCTATACGGTTGCCGTGAATCACTTGTTGATGGCATAAAAAGAGCAACTGATGTTATGATTGCAGGAAAAACTGCTTTAGTACTTGGTTATGGCAATGTTGGCAAAGGATGTGCTCAAAGCCTTAAAGGTCTTGGTGCAAACGTCTGGATAGCAGAATGTGATCCAATTTGTGCTCTTCAAGCTGCTATGGAAGGCCATAAAGTTGTTAATATTAACAATCCTAATACCATTGAAAATATAGATATTTTTGTTACAGCAACAGGTAATGAAAGTGTTATTACCCATGAACATATTTTGAGAATGAGAAATGAGGCTATATTATGTAATATTGGTCATTTTGATTCAGAAATAGAAGTTGCAAGTTTAAGAAAATATAAATGGGAAAATATTAAACCCCAAGTAGATCATATTTCTCTTCCAAATGGTAATAAAATTATTTTACTTGCTGAGGGTAGATTAGTGAATTTAGGATGTGCAACAGGACATCCGAGTTTTGTTATGTCTAATTCTTTTACCAATCAGGTTTTAGCTCAAATAGAACTTTGGAAAAATAATGATAAATATAAAAACAAAGTATATACATTACCAAAAGAATTAGATGAAAAAGTTGCAAGATTACATCTTGATAGATTAAGAGCTGAATTAACTAATCTTACCGAAAAACAAGCTAAATATATTGGAGTAAATATTAATGGCCCTTTCAAACCAGATGATTATAGATATTAAAAGATGCTTACAAAAAGTAATTTTTATGAAATAAAAATATTAACTATAGTTATTTTCCTTGCAATAGGCACATTTCTTGGTGTAGATATACATCTTGCTTCTATGCCATTTATTATGAAATATATGCATACTAGTGAACACTATATGCAACTTTCGGTATCATTATTTCTATTGGGATTAGGGGTCAGTATATTAATATACGGCCCTCTTTCCGATAAACATGGTCGAAAACCCATTATAGTTATAGGACTTGCAATTGCAGTTCTTGCTAGTATTGGAGCTGCATTTAGCAAAAGTATAGAAATATTCTTATTTATGCGAATATTACAAGGTATTGGCTCTGGTGTTTGCATTGGTCTTGGAAGAGTAATAGTTGCAGACATTGCAAAGGGTAAAAGGCTCGCTGTATTGGGTTCATATGTAAGCATATTTCAATCACTCTCCCCTATTTTCGCTCCCGTAATTGGAGCATTTATCCAAAAAAAATATAATTGGCAAATGAATTTTATATTTTTAGCTTTATATTATTTTTTAGTATTAATAATATATTTTATTGCTTGTGATGAAACAAATAAATATAAAAACCCTATAGCTGCAAAATTAAAAGTTTTATTTTTTACATACAAAGATTTATTGAAAAATCCAATTTTTTTTGGTAGCTCAATTTTAAGCGGCTGTGCCCTTGGTGCGTTTATTTCTTTTTCAACTCTAAGTCCTTTTATTATTCAAGTTAATTTCAAAATTGACGCAGTCCGTTATGGTTTTATTGTTGGTTTTTTAGGAGTCTTAAGTATTATTTACAAAGCCTTTTTTAGTATAATTCTAAATAATCTAGGCAGCAAAAGAACTATATTATTTGGAATAACTTTAATATTTTTATCTGGAATTTGGCTATTAGGAATTAACGTTTTCAATGTAGCTAATATCACAACTTTGATTATTGGAGTGGCTATATGCTTTTTAGGATGCCCATTAATAGCTTTTAATGCTTTATCATTAGCGTTAACTCCTTTTGGAAAAAACATGGGAGCAGCTGGTGCATTATATAGTAGCCTTCAAGTTTTAACTGGCTTTATAGTTAGCTCAGGTGTTGCCTCTATAACTTTTAAATCAAATATCTTAACGCTTGCGGTTGCATATATATTATTGGCAATCATTTGTATGTACAGTTTTTATTATTTTCTATCAAATGCTTGTTTTGAAAAATAATTTCAAAATTAACCTAAACTAATATATAAAATTTATGCTATATTTTTTATATATTAATTAATTGTATTAAATCAAAAAGAAAAATTTATGAGAAAGTTTTTAATTTTAAAAATATTATTATTAGTTTTAATTCCCAACTTTATTTTCGCTAATGAAAATACTGACCCAAGTATAGTAAAATATGGAGAAAATTTTTCAATTTCTGAAAATGAAAAATATAATAACATTATGATATTTGGCGGTAACCTAAAAGTTGCTGGTAAAGTAAATAATATATCTGTTTTTGGTGGAAATCTTACTATAGAGCGAACAGCAGATATTACAGGTAATGTTAATTTGTATGGCGGCGATTTAATTCTTAATGAAGGAGCATCTAAACCAAATAATTACAATAAAGCGCCTATTCAATCTGAATTAGTAAAAACACTAATATCGCCAGAAGCAATAGCAACGTCATTAGAAGCTAAAAATTTATTCCGTTTTAATTTTAATACTAATAGAGACTTATTATTTTTTATTTTAGGACTAATTCTTTTATGGTTCTTTGAAAAACCAATTAATAATATTATGATAGGTATAAAAACCAAACCTATTATGACTCCGATATATGGACTTATAGCATGGATTTGTTTTTCACCAATCATGTTTTTACTAATTGTTAGTTTACTTGGTATAGCGCTAATACCTTTTTTAATATTGTTTTACATCATTTCCAGCATTTTTGGTTGGACTGCGATATCTGTTCTTGTAGGAAAACTAATTTTTGAAAAATGGAAACCAGATCTTAGCATATTCGTATATTTCATATTAGGTTCTATTATTTTAATAATCCTTTGTTTCTTACCTATAATTTCTTTTATAATAAGTATTATTGGAGCATTTTATGCTCTTGGTGCTGTTGTTATAACTAAATTTGGACAAAGACATATTTATGGCTGATGAAATGGCTGAAAAAATAGAAAAACCTAATAACGACAGTAAAAAAAGCAAAAAAAACATGTTTAAATGGATGGCTATTATGATAATAGCCGCCATATTAATCTTTGGTAGTGTTATTGGATTTAATCTATTTAAACAATATGAAATCCAAAAATACATGGAGAACTTCCCCGTTCAAAAATTCCCTGTTACTTCATTAAAATTAGAACCTGAAACCTGGTATCCAAAAATTAAATCTATTGGATTAATTGAACCTAACCAAGGAGTTCAATTAGCAGCAGAAGAACCAGGTAAAGTTGTTGAGCTTAATTTTGACTCAGGTTATCAAATTAAAAAAGGTGATATTTTAGTAAAGCAAGATCAAAGTGTTGAAATTGCAAATCTAGAACAAGCAAAAGCTGAGATGATATTTACCAAATCTAGTTATGAAAGAATGGCCAGGCTAATTAAAACTGGAGCTATTTCTCAAGAACAATATGATAAGTCTTTATCTAACTATCAAGCTTTACAGAATCAAATACTAAGCTTACAAGCAACTATAAACAGATTAAATATAAGCGCTCCTTTTAGTGGAATAGCTGGAATTAGAAATGTATATTTAGGGCAATATTTAAATTCAGGTGATACTATTACTCATTTAGAAGACCTTAGTATAATGAAAATTAGATTTACAGTTCCACAAACTGATTTTAAAAAAATCTATGTTGGTCAAGATGTAGAAATAACAGTTGATGCGTACCCTAAAACAAAATTTCATGGAAAAATTACTGCAATTGATTCTGCTGTAAACCCAAAAAGTGGAGTATTCCAAGCACAAGCATCAATTCCCAATAGTGATCGAAAATTAAGATCAGGAATGTTTGCTCAAATTTCTATATCTTTACCTAAAGAAGAAAACCAAATAGTAATACCAATTACTGCTATTAATTTTGCTTTATATGGTCAATCAGTTTATATAATTGAAGATTCAAAAAATAAATCAGGTCAACCTACAAAAAAAGTAAAACAAGTTGTAGTTACTGTTGGTGATCGTCAAGGTGATAAAGCTAAAATAAGCAGTGGATTAAAAGCAAATGAAAATATTGTAACTTCAGGGCAAGTAAGGTTAAGTAATGGCAGTGAAGTTAAAATAGTTAAAAGCGATACTTTAAATCCTCCAAAAGAATTGCCAAGATTATAATAATAATTTATGAAAAAATTTACTGATACCTTTATAAGGCGCCCTATCCTTTCTATATCTATTAGTTTATTAATTCTTTTATTAGGTTTGCAAGCATTATCAAGTATGCAAATTAGGCAATATCCTAAAATGACTAATACCGTAGTAACTGTTACTACAAGTTATTATGGCGCAAGTGGAGATCAAATCCAGGGGTTTATTACACAACCATTAGAGCAAGCAATAGCTCAAGCAGATAATATAGACTTTATGACATCTCAAAGTATCTCTGGAAGTTCAGTAATTACTGTTTATATGAAATTAAATACAGATCCTGATAGTGCTGTTGCTAATATTTTATCTAAAGTAAATAGTGTACTTTATATGCTACCAAAACAAGCAGAAAATCCAACAATAAGTGTATCTACTGGCTCAACTACTTCTTTAATATACATATCTTTTTCAAGTGAAGTTTTAAATAACAGTGAAATTAATGACTATTTAGAACGTGTAGTACAACCTCAAATTCAAACAATTCCTGGTGTTGCAAATGTAAACCTTTATGGTGGAAATGACTTTGCAATGAGAATTTGGCTTAATCCTCAAAAAATGGCTGTTTATGGACTTTCTGCATCAGATATAAATGCAATCTTACAGGCTAATAACTTTCAATCTTCTCCAGGCACAACTGTAGGTTACTTTACCCAGCTTGATAGTATAGCTGATACTCAAGTACAAACATTAGAACAATTAAAAGATATTATAGTATCAAATTATAAAGGCTCAGTAATTAGAGTTCGCGATATTGCAACTGTGTCATTAAGCAAAAATCATGATACCGTACGAGCTCAAGCAAATGCTAAAAATGCAGTAGTTGTTGCAGTTAATCAGACTCCAACTGCAAATCCACTAGATATTACTAAGCAAATAAGAGAAATGCTTCCTGAAATTGAAAGGAATAAACCTAATACTATAAATATGAGCGTTACTTATGATTCTACTATTGCAATTAAAGAATCTATTGCTGAAGTTATAAAAACTTTAGGTGAAGCTGTAATAATAGTACTAATAGTAATAATTCTATTTGTAGGCTCAATTAGAGCAGCAACAATTCCTATTATAACCATACCGTTATCAATCATTGGCGTTATGCTAATGATGCAAATTTTTGGCTTTTCAATTAATTTATTAACCCTTTTAGCCATGGTATTAGCCATTGGATTAGTAGTTGATGATGCTATTGTAGTATTAGAAAATGTAGATAGGCATATTAAATCAGGATCACCCCCATACAAGGCTGCGATTTTAGGGACCAGAGAAATCGCTGTTCCTGTAATAACAATGACTATAACACTGGCAGCAGTATACGCTCCAATTGCTTTAATGGGAGGAATTACTGGAACATTATTTAAAGAATTTGCATTAACTCTATCTGGCGCTGTTTTCATTTCTGGAATTATTGCTCTTACTCTGTCTCCAATGATTAGTTCTAAAGTACTAAAAGAACATGATAAACCAAGTTTTTTTGAAAGAACTGTAAATAATATTCAAGATAAAATTGTTATAAAATATAGCAAAGCTTTAAATGCAATTATGCATCACAGAATAGTAATAATATTATTTGCTGTTATAGTTTTTGCTTTATTGCCCGTTTTATTTAGCTTTATACCATCTGAGCTTGCTCCTCAAGAAGATGATGGTGCATTTATGATGATTGGTACTGCTCCTAGTAATTCTAACCTAGATTACATACAAGCAACCATGAATAAAGTAAGTGTAGATCTTGATAAGCGTAAAGATACAGCCGCTACATTAGCTTTTTCTGGCGTACCAAATGGGAACCAAGGACTTGGAGTTGGAGTAATGGTTCCTTGGAGTCAACGCTCTATTAGTCAATCAGAATTTATGCAAAGTTTTTCAGGTGTTTTAAAAGAAGTTCCTGAAATGAATATAAGTGCTATGGGCTTCCCACCTCTTCCTGGGGCATCTGGCGGATTACCAGTGCAATTTGTAATTTCAACACCTAATGATTTTAAGAGTTTATTTACTATTGCAAATAATATATTGCAGAAAGTAAAGCAAGATGCAATCTTTGAATTTGCAATGATAGATCTTAACTTTGATGCTGGAGGTTTAAAAATAAAAATAAATCGTGATAAAGCTGGTGCTTATGGAATTACAATGCAAGCTATAGCTGAAACACTTACAACTCTTGTTAGTGACGCATACATTAATAGGGTTACTCTTCTTGGAAGAAGCTATGAAGTAATACCTCAAGTAATTAGAGCAGAAAGATTAGATCCTGAATCTTTGAATAATTATTATGTAAAAACAATAAGCGGAGATATGATCCCTTTATCGAATCTTATAGAAACTGAAGTGTATAGTAAACCTCTTGCATATACACATTATAATCAGATGAATTCTGCTACAATCAGCGCAATGACATCTCCTAAATATAGCATGAGTGATGCTATTAACTTCTTTCAACAAGAAATTGTACCTACTCTTCCTTCTGGTTACGCATATGGATACTTAGGTCAATCAAGACAATATGTAGAAGAAGGCAATAGTTTATATTTTGTATTTTTATTAGCCTTATTTATTATCTATCTTGTTTTAGCATCTCAATTTGAAAGTTTACGCGATCCTTTAGTTATTTTAGTATCAGTTCCATTAGCAATTAGTGGCGCTTTAATAGTTTTAGCATGGGGGGCATCTACTCTTAATATATACTCTCAAGTAGGGCTTGTTACCTTAATAGGATTAATAAGTAAACATGGGATTTTAATATGTGAAGTTGCCAAAGAAGCTCAATTAAATGAAGGACTTAGCAAAGTAGATGCGGTTATTCATGCCGCAAAAATAAGATTAAGACCTATTTTAATGACAACCGCAGCAATGGTTGCAGGCTTAATTCCTTTACTACATGCAACAGGCTCAGGAGCAGAGAGTAGATTTAGTATAGGTGTTGTAATTGTAGCAGGCCTTGCCATAGGAACATTATTTACCCTATTTGTATTACCTGTTGTTTATACTTACATAGCTACAGAGCATAAACCTTTGCCTGAGGATATTGAATAGAATTGAAACATATTGTGTCAATTAACATATATGATACAATTATTAGGTTCTAAACTAAAATCTACTTAAATTATAATGAAAAAGCATAATATCATATCTTTATTTTCACTTGTATTTTTTATTATTACTTCAGCGTATAGCCAAAATTATAAGACTATTATTGATAATAAATTATTTGAATCTAAAACTACAAGTTTTTCAAAATCTAATGATGGAACAATATACGCCGGTAGATATAGCTATGGCTCAAAGCTAGATGATTCTAGTATATTAAGAACCATAAATAATGGACAAACTTGGGAAAAGATTGCTAATTTCCCTATAATCGAAAATTCTCCTAAAATTTTTGAAACAATTGTTAAAGTTGACCCTAATAATTCGGATATTATTTTCATTTATTTTATTTCTGAAACCGAAGAAATTTACTCTATTTTATTAAGCTCAAATGATGGAGGTAAAACTTTTGAGCAAATTAATATTCAAAATATTATTGATAGTAATGACCTAGGCAAAGTTTATTCTATCGATCTCCATATTGATTTAGAAAAAAATAATTCGGCATATTTGCTAATCAATGGAATGAATAACAGTAAAATATATAAATATACAGATGACAAAAAATTAACACTTATTAATATAGATTGTAATTATTTTGATATTATAATTTCGATAGCAATCAGCAGGCAAAACCCAAATACTCTTTATGCATCTGGATTTTCATGTTTTTATAAATCTACTAATGCTGGAATTTCTTGGGAGATGAGAAGTTGTAACACAAGTTTTGATAACAGCTTTAAAAAACTAAAGATTGATCCTATTGATGATAATATAATTTACGGTATTCCATATAAATTAAACAAATCTAGTAATTCTGAAATTGTTAAATTAACTAATAATGGTGGCTATACTTGGGATAAGAAGTATTCAGAAAGCTATGATTCAAAAGAAATAACGGCTCAAGGTGTTACAATTGATATTGATAGCAGCAATCATAATAGAGCTCTTGTTACTTTTTTAATAATTGATAGTAGTAAAGATAAAGAAAGCACAGAATATCAAAAATCTAAAATTATTGAAACAACTGATAGAGGCCAAAATTTTAAAGCTCATGAACCAGATTTAGGAACACATAATATAGCAACTGATGCTATATATGTTAAAAATACTGATGATAATTCAGAATATAGCGTGCTTTTAAGTAGTCTTTTTAATCTTTATAAAGGTAAAAATGATGAAGAAGGTTATGTTTCAAATTGGAGTGTTGTTCCTTTTAAATATCAATAAAATTAATAACCTTTTCAATTTCTCTCGTTCTATTCATTTTAGGAAGGCTTTTTATAAAAACTTCACCATATTCTTTAGTAACAATCCTAGGATCAGCTAGAACCAACACCCCATGATCACCAAAGTCTCTTATAAGCCTACCTGCCCCTTGTTTTAACGCAATAGCAGCTTTAGGGCACTGAAGTTCAGCAAAAGCATCTTTGCCTTGAGATTTTAAATATTTTATTTTACCTTGTGTAATAGGATCAAAAGGTGATGCAAAAGGAAGTTTATCAATAACTACACATTGAAGAGCATCTCCTTTTATATCAACTCCTTCCCAAAAGGTACTAGTGCCTAATAATAAGCAATTTTCCATAATTCTAAAGTTGGCTATAATATCAGACTTATTCATATCTCCTTGAATAAGCAAATTAAAATCTTGATAATTATCTTCTAAATATTCAGCCGCAATTTTTAATGCTTTATAACTTGTAAATAATAAAAATGCTCGACCTTTTGTAACTTTAAGAATCGGTAAAATTTTTTCTATTAATTCTTTGGTATATAATTCATTATCAGGATTTGGTAAATCTCTAGGTGAATATAAAATAGACTGATTCTGATAATCAAATGGACTTTCATATATCCTAGTCTGTAACCCTATTCTGCTTTCCAGTCCTAAATTATTAATGAAATATTCAAAGCTATCATTAGTTGCAACAGTTGCAGAAGTATATACCATTGAA
>Ga0210009_1002026_pt1 | contig 15750 bp, 12 predicted proteins | sample CryGeyCG2114_065_FD_185457 | JGI IMG/M metagenome (GOLD analysis project Ga0210009, IMG submission 185457) | Groundwater microbial communities from aquifer - Crystal Geyser CG12_big_fil_rev_8/21/14_0.65 (SPAdes) (version 2) | ecosystem: Environmental > Aquatic > Deep subsurface > Groundwater ... | reverse complement strand
AGGCGGTACCGCGGATCGAGGCGGAGATTGAGAAGGTTCGAGCAGAGCTGGCGACAGAGCGCAAAGCATCAGCTGCAGCAAGGGAGGAGGCCGCCGAGTTGCGCGGAAACATTGCCGTGTTGCGGGACCGGTGCGGAACGGGCGAACGGGCGGCTGAAGGATGATTTTGGCGGCAGGCATATCCGGGTCAGGGGAAATGCGAAGGTGATGTCGCACCTGATGTTCGGAGTGTTGGCGCTGACGGCGGATCAGCTACTCAGGTTGCTGACGTAAGTCAGACAGCGGGGAACAAAAACCCCCTAAACCGGCTTGGCCGGTGAGGGTCTTCGCCCTCAAGGGCGGAAAATTGCGGTAAATCTGAAAGATTGCCGCAAACAGGGGGAGCGTAACCACTTCGGTGCCGAAATTCGAGCATCAAATGTCATTGCGCTCCGTTTCAAAAATAGTTTTGCAAGAAGCTCGATGGTCAAGGCGCGGGGCGCATTACCGGAGGGGCTGGGCCGTGCGGAGGAGTTGCTGGCCGACAACGGCTATTACAGCGAAGCGAATGTGGCCTGCTGCGGGGAAACCGGCATTGCGCCGCTGATCTCCATGGGGCGCGAGAAGCATCATTCGGGATGGAAGGCGCGATTCCAGGATGCGCCGCCTGCGCCCGAGAATCCAACGCCGCTGCAGGCCATGGCACACCGGCTGGCAACGAAAGACGGCAAACAATTGTATGCCCTGCGCAAACAGATACCGGAACCGGTATTCGGCATCATCAAATCGGTGATGGGATTCCGGCAATTCTCGCTGCGGGGGCTGGAAAAAGTGAAAGGCGAGTGGAATCTGGTGACAATGGCATGGAATGTGAAGCGAATGTTTGCCCTGATGCCTGCATGAGCGGGAGATGGGCTGCCTCGCCCCCCATTTCCTGAAGAAATCGTAATGAGAATCCTGTCCGTATCCGTAGTTTTTACATCAATTCAGAATGTCAGTCCGACAGGCTGCTAGTGAGAGGAACTTTAAAAATGCATATTTTGGTAATGGGTGGAGCGGGCTTTATCGGTTCGCACAGTGTTGAGGCATTGCTGGCCGACGGGGCACAAGTCCGGGTGCTGGATAATTTCACTTCGGGGAAGCGCGGCAATCTTGCGGCGCTTCCAAATCTGCAGATCGTGGAGGGCGACATCCGCGATGCGGAAGCGGTCGATCAGGCGATGGTCGGCATCACGCATGTGCTGCATCTGGCGGCGCAAGTGTCGGTACCTGCATCGGTTGCAGATCCGGTCGGTTCCAGCCAGCATAACCTGCGCGGTTTTTTGAATGTACTCGATGCTGCGCGCCGAGCCGGTGTGCAACGTTTCGTTTATGCCTCCAGTGCGGCAGTCTACGGCGCGCCGGAAAAACTGCCGCTGGATGAGACTTCGCCAGTCGCGCCGTTATCTCCCTACGGCCTGGAAAAATACATCAACGATCAATATGCGGCGCTATACCGCCAGCTGTACCAGCTATCCTCGTTGGGGCTGCGCTACTTCAATGTCTACGGCCCGCGCCAGGATCCGGCCTCGCCCTATGCGGGCGTGATCAGTCGCTTCGCCTCGGCAATGACAAATGGCGACACCTTGCGCGTGTTCGGCGACGGCGGGCAGACGCGCGATTTCATCTTCGTGAAGGATGTGGCGCAACTCAACATGCGTGCGCTGAAGAGCGATGCAGACGGGGTGTGCAATATCGCGACCGGGCATAGCGTGACGCTGCTGGAGCTGATCGAAACACTGGCGCAATGCGCGGCCTGCACGCCGCAGATCCGTCACGAAGCGCCCGCATCCGGTGATATTCGCCATTCCAGCGCGACGCCGCGCAAGATGTTCGAGCAACTCAATCCGCCTCCCATGACAAAATTGGCCGATGGTCTGAAACAACTCCTAGAAGCATCGGCGTGAGTGATTTGATAATAAAATTCTCATACGGTAGGTGGATCGTCTTTCAATTACTGATGCTGGCGTCTGCACTGGCATTTGCCGCGCAACCCAGTATTGCCATGTTCTACGGGGAGAATCCGCCGTGGGACGAACTGCATGCTTTCGATGCGGTCGTGGTGGAACCGCTGCACGTTCCCGACCCCAAATTGCATGCCGACGCCCGGACTACGCTCTTCGCTTATGTGGCGGTGGGTGAAGTTTCGCCCGAGCGCGCCTATCTGAAGGCGATTCCCGCTGCCTGGAAGTTGGAGCAGAACAGCGACTGGGGCAGTGTCGTGCTGGATCAGTCGCAACCCGCGTGGCCGGTGTTCTTCGCGGAGCGCGTCATCAAACCGTTGTGGGAAGCGGGCTATCGCGGATTCTTTCTGGATACGCTCGATTCCTACCATCTCTTTACCAAGACGCCTGCGGAAAAAGCCCGGCAGGAAGCGGGGCTGGTCGCGGTAATCCGCGAGTTGAAAAAACGCTACCCGCAAGCAAAACTGATCTTCAATCGGGGCTTTGAGATCCTGCCGCAGGTGCATCGGGAGGTCTATGCCGTGGCGGCCGAATCGCTGTTCCGGCGCTGGAATGCCGCGCAACAGGAGTATGTTGCGGTACCACCGAATGATCGCGAATGGTTGTTGGGACAATTGAACCACATTCATCAGAAATACCGGCTGCCGGTGTTGTCCATTGATTATGTGCCGCCCGGTCAGCGCGATCTGGCGCGTGCAACGGCGGCAAAGATAAGCGATCTGGGATTCGTTCCGTGGGTGACGAATCCCCAATTGGATATGCTCGGCGTGGGCGAGATCGAAGTGATGCCGCGCAAGGTGCTGATGATCCACAACACCGCGAATACCGAATACGACCTGATCAATACCAACGTGCAGCACTACGCCACGATGCCGCTGAATTATCTGGGATACAGCGCCGAGTATCTGGACGCGCGCCGCCCGTTGCCTGCAGAACAGCTGACCGGGCGCTACGCGGGGATCGTCGTCTGGTTGGATCAGGCCACAGGCAGGGAAGGGGCTGCATTGCGTGCCTGGCTGACGCAGCAAAGAAAAGTCGGAGTGCCTATCGTTATCTTGGGGGATGGCGCGTTCTTGTTCGAGAGCGTCGATGCGGAACAATTCGGCCTGAAATATTCAAAATCAGCCAATGGGCGCATGCGCTTGCATGTTGAGCAACGCGATGCGCTGCTCGGCTTCGAAGTGCAACCGGCACTCGACCGCGCCGCTTTCTTCCCTTTGCGGGCGCGGGATGCAAATGTATTGCTAACACTGGCCAACGAACTCAACGAGACGCAGGACGCGATAGCGCTAACCGCCTGGGGCGGCTATGCGCTCAATCCGCACGTGCTGGTCGAATTGCCCAGCATGTTGGACAACGGCAAGGCGGGGAATACTTCCAGAAACCTGCGCTGGGTGATCAACCCGATAGAATTCTTGCGCCGTGCGCTGCAGTTGCCGGAGATGCCGGTGCCGGATGTGACCACGGAAAGCGGCAGGCGCATGCTGATGGTGCACATGGATGGCGACGGATTCGCCAACAAGGGAGAGTTCTCCGGCTCGCCATATGGCGCGGAAGTGTTGCTCGATCAGATACTGAAGAAATATCCCCTGCCGATGACGATGTCTGTCATTCAGGGTGAGATCGCTACGAACGGCCTCTATCCGGCGCAGTCCGCCGCGCTGGAAGGCATCGCGCGCGAGATATTCGCTTTGCCTCACGTTGAGATCGCCAGCCATTCTTTCTCGCACCCCTTCCAGTGGAGAAAAGCGGTCGCCAATCCGGACGAAGAGGGCTATCGCCTCAAGCTGAAGAATTACGATTTCGATCTGCGGCAAGAGATAACGGGTTCGATCAACTATATCGAAACGAGATTGGCACCGCCCGGCAAGAAAGTGAAAGTCTTTTTGTGGACAGGCGACTGCAATGTCGGCAGCGATGCAATGGGGATTGCCGCGCAGGCTGGTGTAGCGAGCATGAACGGCGGGGAAACCACCATCACGCGCAGTTTCCCCACGCTGACGCTGGTCGCCCCGCTGGGTGTCAGCAAGGACAGGCAGTTCCAGGTCTACGCCCCCAACCAGAACGAGAACGTCTACACCAATGACTGGCAGGGCCCATTCTATGGTTACGAACGTGTCATCGAAACGTTCGAGATGACCGGCACCCCCTATCGTCTGAAGCCTGTCGATATCTATTTCCATACCTATTCCGCCAGCAAGCCCGCTTCGCTCAAAGCTTTGGATCGCGTGTTCAAGTGGGCGCTGGCGCAGCCGCTCACGCCGGTGCATATTTCCGATTACGTGCGTCAAGTACAGGACTTCAATCACCTGGTGGTGGCGCGCTCGCGCGATGGTTGGCTGGTGCGCGGCGATGGCAATTTGCGCGAACTGCGCGCACCGTTGTCGCTCGGTCAGCCGGTCATCGAAGCGGGCAGTGCCGTGGTCGGATTCAATCGCTCCGAGAACCGGCAATATCTGCATCTTGGCGATAGCGAAGCCAGTATCCGCTTTGCGCCCGCCGCGACTTCCGCGCCCTATTTGGTTTCAGCCAATGCGCGCATCGCGCATGCGTCTTCCGGCGAGACGGCGGACGGCAATACACTCAATCTGGCTTTGAGCGGACAAGTGCCACTGCAATTCGATCTGTCCATGGGGGCACGCTGTAGCGTGCACGCCGACGACCGGGCGATACGGGCGGACTCGATACGTAACGGCATCAGCCATTTCTCCACGCGTACCCATGTCATCGACGAGCTACGAATTCACTGCCCGCGCTAAGCAGGCTCGCGTGCGGCCGAAGCTGATGTCCTCGTGGACATTGGCGGGATTTGCCATGATGGTGATGATCACGCTGGCGATGATCTTCCACAAGCAGGATTTGCTGCATCAGGCATCGCAGCAAAAGCTGGGCGATATGCTGGCCGTCAACTATCTGAGCAATCTGCTGAAAGCCGACCCCGGGAGTCTGGAGCTGCGCGTGTTGCTGGCCGAGCACCGGATATTCCTGCGCGAGTCAGACGGCATACAAGAACTGCTCGATCCGGTGATTCGCAGCCAATCCGTCGCATGGCGGGCAAAAGGCATGTTGCTGGAATATAAAGGCCTGACCAGCCGCTTTGCGATGAGCGCACCCGGCTCCGCGCAACGCGCGGAGCTACGCCGCCGCGAAATGCTTATGCAGCTGCACCGCTTGCAGTGGCCGTTGCCGACCTTGATCTATCTGGCCGGACAGGCGGATCAATTGGGTGAGAATGGTGTCGGCACTTTGTTATACCAGCGCATAGCCGACTCATCGGCGCGCATGTCCGCAGATGGTTTTGCCGCCAAGGCATATCAGGTGTTGGGCGAAGGCGATTACCAATTGTCGGCGCACCTGTATTTCATCGCGCGTCACAAGGCTGTGACACGCGCCATGCAGCGTGAATATTTCCTGGCGGGCATCCATGCGCTGATCTCGGGCAACTTGCTGGCACAGGCGATGCGAGGCATAGATCGCCATGCGGGTGTGCTGGAAAGCGATCCCAAAACGCTTTACGAGTTGATCAAGGCCGCGCGCGCAGCGAACGATCAGCCGCGTGCGGTTCGTTATGCAAAAAAACTATTGAACATCGCGGGGGTGACAGGGTCGGTGTTGGCTTGGTTGCAGCAGGTCGATCTGAGCTGGCTCGGCATTGCAAATGCGGATGCGGCCGAGCAGATGCCGCAGGTTGTTTCGCCCAGGATGCGCCCCTACGTTAAGAAGGATTATGAGCTGGCCTATCAAGTGTTCATCGAAAACCGCAATCTGGAAGAAGCGTACCAGGTGGCGGCCGCCGCCGTCCGCCAGTCTCCTGCAGAAGCGGTGTGGCACCTGCGACTGGCACAGGTCGCGGAATGGACAGAGCGTCCTAAAGAATCTTTGCGCGAGTGGCGCTGGTCGCTTCGGCATCACGAGACGATGGAATCGCTCAGTGGCGTGTTGCGGCTGGCACCTTCCCTGAATGAATTCGATGCGTTGCTCAATGCATGGAAGCGGGTGGCGACCATGCAGGAGATGGATGCCGCGCAGTGGGAAAACATGGCCGCATTGTTCGAGCTGACAGGACGCCAGCGCGAAGGAATACGCTTTTTCGAGCAGCGTTACGCAAGGGAGCATGAGCAATTGCAATTGGAGATCGCGGCACGTCTGGCCGAGCGCAGCAGGGACGACGATCTGGCCATCGCACTGTATGAGCGATTGCTGGCGCGGCATGGCAGCCATACCGAATCGCACATGAAACTCGCCAATCTGTATTTGCGCAAAGGGCAGTACCGCAAAGCCTATGACTTGTTGCAGGCCAACCGCAGCAACGTGAAAGAAGACGATGCCGCCTACTGGAAATTGCTGGCCATCCTGGCTTGGCAGCTCCAGCAGGATGCCGATGCCAAAGAAAGCTTCCTGCGTTTGGCCAAGGCGCGGAGCCTGGCGCGCGAGGATTTCAGTCGGTTGATCTATCTGCTGGATGATTCGCGGCGCGAACAGAAAGCGGTGCTCGCCGAACAGGCCTACCGCCTTTACGGCGGGCTCGACATGCTGCTGCTGGCGCTGGAACTGGGGGCGGAACGGGGCGACATGCCGGTGCAAAAGCGCCTGTTCAAACTTGCCGCCATGGATGCCCGCCTGGATGTGTCGGGCAACGCGCGCTTCTATCAATTGCGTGCGCAGTACCGGCTGACGGAAGGCGAGTTCGCGGCGGCGCGCAATGATTTCCACCGCTCAATCGGCATCGCACCCTACCAATTGGCCGAGGTGGAAAGCAGGCTCTGGTTTTTGATCAACAGCCATGACCTTGCCGGTTTGCGCGCCATGTTGGCGCAAGTCATAGCGCGCGGAGATCAAGATAATCCTGCCTTCTGGGGTGTATTGGCAGCTTCCTATCAGGCGCTGGATCAACCGTCGCGCGCTGTCGCTTATTACACCCGCCAATTCAGGCAGGGTGAACAGGATTTCCTGTGGCTGATGGGCTATGCCGATGCGCTGGAGCAGGTGCGGCAGGCGGGTATGGCAGCCCGCGTGCGGCGTCACGCATGGTTGCAAGCGCGCGCGGATATGGCCGACAAGTCGTCCGGGCAGCTGTACTCGCAGCAGATGCTGGCGGCAGCCCGGCTGGCTATGCAGAACGATCCCGGCGATGCCGCTGTGACACTGGTACGCGCGGTGCTGCGTCAGGATCGCCTACTTAAACGGGATCACGTGCAGCGGCGCAAGATTAACGGCATGTTTTTGGCGCTAAGCCTTTCGCTCAACGCGTACGACGAAGAGACGGAGCGCAGAGTGGGCGAGCTGGTATTGGGCTGGGCGGTTTCGCGGGAGCAATCGGCCAATGCCAAGGCTTGGCTGTGGCAGCGTTACGCGCGTTCGCTCGATCGCCCGTTGTGGGCGGAGGCATTGATAGCCGCGACGGAGCAAGACACGGATCATCTCGCCGCGTTGCTGGATGAGCAGGGCGAAGGCCTGTCTCTGGCGGCGCGCCACGATGCGGCGAATACAGTCGGGCGTTTCGGCGAGGCACAGTCCATCATCTTTCAAGGCATGGCGGACGATCCCGATAGCGACGAAAAACATCAGCGCTTATCCGAAGACATGCTGGCTGCCGCGAGCGAACTCGATGTCGGATGGCGCGCCGAAAAGATCGGCGGCCTGCATCGCAGGGTTCAGACAGTCAGCGTCGAGATGCCGCTTGCGCACGCTTTGCGCATGAGGGTCGAATATCGCAAGACGCAGCAAAGCAACGACGAGCCGACGAGCTTCGGCGTCACGCCGCAGGTAGAGCGCGTGACGGGGCTGTCGCTCAAATACCGCAGCGCAATTGGCGATTCCGCGTTCGTGCTGCGGCGCAGGAACGAATACGCCGACACGACAGAATTGCATATGACCCACGCGATGAAGATCGCTCCGCGCCTGCACTTGCAACTGGGGGCGCAATTCAATGCCGCCGCCGATGAGTCCAACCTGCTGCAACTGTTCGGCATGCGCGATCAGTTTGCGGCCAAAATGCTCTACACATTCAGTAAGCGCGAATATCTGCAAGTGGAATCGGCATGGGCAAACTATCGCACGCAGGCCGGTGCGCAGATGGGCGGCGGCAAACGTCTTGCATGGGAGCTCGGCTATCGTGCGCGCACTGAATACCCGGATCTGAATATGCGCGTGAACGGTACGCACACCCGTTTCGACCATAGCGCGATCAGTGCTTTGGCCTTGCCCGGGGATGCCAACGTCTACGGCGTATGCGGCGGATTCGGCGATGGCGTGCGGATATCCTATACGCGGGCTTGGCGGCCTTACGCGGATGTGTGCGCCACGCATAATGCTGTCAGCGGTCGAGGATATAATGCGACGCTTGGTTTTGCGGGCGCAGTCATCGGCCACGATCAGTTTTCTTTTACATTGCGGCAAGAGCGCGGCGGGGCGAACCTCATCAATGGCTTGAGCCACGAATTTGCGTTGAATTACCGCCGATATTTTGATTGAACGAGATTTCCATTCGCAACTTAGACCAGGAGAACACTATGAAGATATTTAAATTTGGCATTTTGCTGGCACTGTCCATGCTCTCATCCTGTGCGGTGCTGGACCGGTCGGCCGCTACGGCACCGCTGGAGCCGAACGCAAAATGGGCATTGCTGCCTATCGTCAATCACACCGAGGTGCCGCAGGCGGGCTTGCGCGCGGAAGCGATCACTGAAGTGTTGTTGCGCGCGGAAGGTGTCGGCAACCTGCAACGCTATCCGGCGCTGCTCAACCAGGACAGCCTGTTTGAACCCGCGGAACGCAAAGTGGTGGATGAGGCGCTGGCTTGGGCGCGCGATCAGGGCGTGCGCTATGCGGTGACAGGCGCGGTGGAAGAGTGGCATTACAAAGTCGGTATCGACGGCGAGCCGGCGGTCGGCATGACCTTGCATATCATCGACCTCAAGGATGGCGCGCGTGTTGTGTGGAGCTCGGCAGCCAGCAAGAGCGGCTGGAGTCGCGAGGCGTTGAGCGGGGTGGCGCAGAAGCTGATCAAGGACATGTTGTCCGAGGCACCGTTAAAGTGATCATTCCGTGAATAACAGCAACGCAACCGACATCTTTATCGAGCGCTTCCACAGGGTGGTGGCGCCGCTGCGCCAGCACCGGCTGGTGTGGCTGGAGACCGCGTTCATCACGCTGTGTGCGGTCGTGGTGGGCATACTCTTTCAGCATGACAACCCGTTTCAGGTGCGCGGCGAGTTCCCGTGGATATGGTTGGCACCGGTATTGGTTTCGCTGCGCTATGGCGTGGCACCGGGCTTCGTGTCGTCGCTGCTGCTGATCGGTATATGGCAGTTGATGGATTACCTGTCGGAGACGCATGAGGCTTTCCCCGAGCAGTTCTTTTTGGGCGGTTTGATCCTGGTGCTGGTGTGTGGAGAGTTCAGCGCGGCATGGAGCACGCGCTTGCGCCGGGCGGAAGAGACCAACCAGTATTTGGACGAGCGTCTGAGTCGCATCACTTTGCGCCATCTGTTGTTGCGCCTTTCGCACGACCGCATGGAGCAGGAGATACTCACTAAGCCGATTACGCTGCGCGATGCATTGGGGAGCCTGCGCCAGCTGACGGTTGAACAAAACGCTACCCGGCTGCCCGCAGCGGGACTGTTGGTGCAGCTGTTGACGCAATACTGTCAGCTGGAATCGGCCGCTATCTTCATGCCGGCCGAGGGCGGGGGATATGAGCGCGTCTACGCGGTGGGCGAGCCGCCGGCATTGTCGGCTGACGATCCCTTGCTGCACTATGCGCTGGAGAAAAAGACCTTATCTCACCTGCAGATCGAGAGTGTGGCGGAAGGATCGTTGGCATCGCCTTATCTGGTGGTTGCGCCTATCCAGACCAGCGAGAAGGCCATATTGGGCGTGCTCGTGATTGAACGTATGCCGTTCCTGGCGTTGAATAAGGAAAATCTGCAAATGCTATCGGTGATGCTGGGTTACTACGCGGATTGCGTGAATGACGCCGAGAGTACGCGCCGGTTCAAGGCGGAGCTGCCCGGTGCACCGGCGGATTTTGCCGCCGAGTTCTCCCGCCTGCTGCACTTGCAGCGGGACTTCGGTATCAACAGTTACATCGTTGCCCTGCCTTTTGATAATGACGAACAGGGCCGTCAGGCGGCCGCCAACTTGACCCGCATCCGGCGCGGACTGGATGTCGCTTGGCAAGTCAATGTCGGCGAACGTATCTGGACGGTGAACCTGATGCCTTTGGCGAACGGGGCGGCTGTGGAAGGCTATTTGCTCCGCATCGAGAGTATGCTGCAGGACTATATCCAGATTGGACTGGAAGAGTATCGTTTGACGCCGATTCGCATCGGTTTGGACGAAGCAGATCCGCTGGCGTCCCTGAAGAACATTCTGGAGGCCAGAGCGTGAACAGGGTACTGTTGGTGGCGCTGGCACTGGTATTGGCGCTGGCACTGGAGATATCCGCCTTGGCGCTGCTGTGGCTGGTTGGCAACCAGGATCGGGTACTGGTCGGATTCCTGATGCAGCATGCGGCGGCCACTGTGCTGTGGGTGGGCGGCGGCTGGTACTTCATGCCGCAGAAGTTCCGTCATCCACGTTGGCCGATGTTGCTGCTCTTGTTCAACGTCGCGTTCTTTATGTCCGTACTGGGCGGCATCGGAATTTTAGCGACCGTGTGGCTCGCAGGTTATCGTCGGCGCGAAAAGGTCGCGCATCCGTTCAGCAAGCTGGTGCTCCCGGAGTTTGTCCTGTCGCTACGCGAGCCGGAGATGAAGTTCAGCCAGGGCGCGATCAAATCCCGTTTGGCGCACGCATCCATTCCCACCGCCCGGCGTTTGCAATCGCTGCTGGCATTGCAGGGGATTCCGGCGCGTATTTCCAACCCCTTGCTGCATGGCATGCTGGGCGATTCGGCGGAGGACATCCGACTGGTCTCCTACGGACTGCTCGACAGCCGCGAAAAAAAAATCACCGCGCAGATACATCGCGAACTGAGCAACCTGCGCGGCGCGCAGAGCAAGGACATGCAATTGATCGGGCACAAACAACTGGCCGAACTGTATTGGGAGATGGTCTATGCCGGGTTGGCGCAGGGCGATCTGCGCATCCACTCGCTGAATCAGGCTATGAGCCACGCGGATGCCGCTTTGCAAATCGCAGAACGCGATACCGGCATGCTGTTTCTCAAGGGGCACATCCTGCACGAATTGAAAAATCAGGAAGCGGCGCAACAGATGCTGGAACTGGCAATGGAATATGGATTTCCTGAATTGCGCGCATTGCCATACGTTGTCGAGATTTATTTTGAGCGCGGCGATTATTCTGCCGTGCAGCACAAGCTGTCGCGTATCTCTGCTTCGCCGATCACACCGATGATGAAGAACGCGATCAACTTCTGGGTGCTTCAGCCCGAAGCGTACTCCCCGGTCTTGTCGAAAGAACCTGCAATATGAATTTTCCGCGTGCTGAAAGTGCTGACATCGGTCTGCTTCTGGAAGGTACTTTCCCCTATGTTTCGGGCGGCGTATCGAGCTGGGTCAATCAGATCATCCGTGGTTTCCCGCAGTACAAGTTCGCGCTGATATTCATCGGTAGCCAGCCAGATGATTACGGCGATATCAAATATTCGCTACCGGACAATGTCGTGCATCTGGAAGTCCATTACCTGAACAATAAACAGGAAATGCCGCCCGTGCGTCCAATCAAAGGCGATGCCAAGGTGTTCGCCAACGTCCGCCACATGCATGAATGCTTCCGTTTTCCTGCAACGCACAAGGATGGTCTGGAGACATTCCGCAAACTCATTCCGGAGATGCGCGAAGGCGGCGGTGCGGGCCTGGACACTTTTTTGTATAGCGAGGAATCCTGGGCGTTCGTAAAAGAGAAATACCAGCAGCATTGCAGCGACCCGTCTTTCGTCGATTACTTCTGGACCGTGCGCTCCATGCACACGCCGGTGTGGATGCTGGCCGAGATCGCGCGCAACTTCATTCCGGTGCGCGCATTGCACACCGTCTCCACCGGCTATGCCGGTCTGCTTGGCGCGTTGCTCAAGGAGCGCACTGGCTGTCCTTTGATCCTGTCCGAGCACGGCATCTACACCAAGGAACGCAAGATCGATCTGTTTCAGGCGCAGTGGGTGCGCGACAACCGCAATGTGTTTCAGCGCGACCCGACCGAGATCAGCTATTTCCGCCAGCTGTGGATACGTTTCTTCCAGGCTTTGGGCACGCGCTGCTACGACAGTTCCGACCACATCGTGGCGCTGTTCGAGGCCAACCGTTTGCGCCAGGTTGAAGACGGAGCAGCAGCCGAGCGCACCTGCAACATTCCCAACGGCATCAACGTGCCGCGCTTCGCCGCCTTGCGCGCATTGCGCCCGGTGGCACCGCCTCCCGTGTTGTGTCTGATCGGACGTGTGGTGCCGATCAAGGACATCAAGACCTACATCCGCGCCATGCGCACTATCGTCAACCGCATGCCGCAAGCCGAGGGCTGGATCGCCGGGCCGGAAGACGAGGATCCCGACTATGTGAACGAATGCCGCGATCTGGTGGACGGTCTGGGGCTGAACGACAACGTGAAATTCCTCGGCTTCCAGCAGATGACCGAGTTGCTGCCCAAGGTCGGGCTGGGTGTGTTGAGTTCGATCAGCGAGGGGCTGCCGCTGGTGTTGCTGGAAGGCTTCGCTGCCGGGGTGCCCGCCGTCAGCACCGATGTCGGTTCCTGCCGTCAACTGGTGTACGGTTTGGGTGAGGAAGACCGGGCGCTGGGCGCGGCCGGGCGCATCGTGGGTATCGCCGATCCGCAGGCGCTGGCCGAGGCCGCTCTGGAACTGCTGACGGATGAAGCGGCGTGGCGCGCGGCAAGCGAAGCGGGCATCAAGCGCGTCGAGAAGTACTACACGCAGGAGCGGATGTTCGACAGCTATCGCGCGATCTACGAAGAGGCTTTGTCATGGCGGGCATAGGCTTCGAGCTGCGCAAACTGCTGGAAAAGGAAAGCTATTTCAGCTTGTTTCAGGCCTACGCCTACGCGGGCATCATCAGCTCGGGGCCGTGGGTGCTGTCCATCATCGGCATCCTGTTCGTCGGTTTCCTCAGCCTGGGCGTGGTGTATCCGCAGGTGGCCATCGTGCAGTTCCAGGTGTCGGTGACCTATCTCATCATGAGCTCGCTCATTCTCACCGGCTTCATCCAGCTCGGCTTCACCCGCTTCATCGCCGACAGCCTGTTCAAAGAACAGGAAAAGATCGTGTTGCCGAACTTCGCCGCCGTGTTGCTGCTGGTGACGACCATCAGCGGGCTGTGCGGCATGCTGGTTATCTATCTGTTCTTCAACGGTATGAGCGTGTCGTACCGGATGCTGATGTTGTCCGGCTTCGTCATTCTGTGCGCGATCTGGGTGGCGACCATCTTCCTGTCCGGCATGAAGCAGTACAAAGAGATCGTGCTCATGTTTGCCGTCGGCTATACCGTCACTGTGCTGGGTGCTTTGCTGCTGCGCGCGGAAGGGATGGAAGGCTTGCTGCTCGGTTTCGTTGTCGGCCATCTGGTGTTGCTGCTCGGCATGGTCGCGTTGATCCTGCGTGCCTTTCCGCTGAACACGGAAATCTTCGCGTTCGATTTTATGCGTCCCGGCGCGATGTACACCAGCCTGATCTGGTCGGGATTCCTGTACAACATGGCGGTGTGGGCGGACAAGCTGATCTTCTGGTTCTACCCGGACACCAGCCAGGCCATCATCGGACCGCTGCGCGCTTCGCTGATTTACGATTTCCCGATCTTTCTCGCCTACCTGGCGATCATTCCCGGCATGGCGGTGTTTCTGGTGCGCATCGAGACCGACTTCGTCGAGTATTACGACAAGTTCTACGAGGCCGTGCGCGAAGGCGGTTCGCTCGACCACATCATGAACATGCGCGACAACATGCTGTTCACCGTGCGCCAGGGATTGTTCGAGATCGTCAAGATCCAAGCCATCGCGGTGCTGCTGGTGTTCGTGCTGGGCGAGAAGCTGCTCACCTGGCTGGGCATCTCCACGCTGTATCTGCCCTTGCTGTATGTGGATGTGGTGGCGGCGGGCTTGCAGGTGGTGCTGCTCGGCGTGCTGAACATCCTCTTCTATTTGGACAAGCGCCACATCGTGGTGTTTCTGTGCACGATATTCCTGGTTTCGAATATCGCGTTGACTTCGCTGAGCCTCTACCTCGGGGCAAGCTTTTACGGCTACGGCTTCGCCTTGTCACTGTTAATCACCGTGCTGGCAGGGATGCAACTGCTCTCGCGCAAGCTGGAATTGCTGGAATACGAGACCTTCATGTTGCAATAAAAGTTTGGCAAACTATGCGCATCCCTCGGATCGCTTGTTAGCCTGTGGAGAATTGGCGCATTCAGGCAGTTCCGTGAAGCAGGAACCCGCCGAAGCGACTACTCAAGGGCTTGCCCTTGTTTAGCGCCGTAGGAATCTCCGGCATTCATGCCGGTGAGGACGTCAAATCCAAACTTGCCAGAATGAGCGACTTTCTCAATTTGGCAAACTGAACTCAACAGGCATGGCGCGACAAAGTGGGTAAGGCCATCCGCGCACGCGTGAGGAATGGCCGACTGACGCTGCTGTACCCACTTCCCGTTGCAAAACGTAAGCGCAAGCCTGCACAGGCCTCCGCCGCACATCATTAAACAACTCCAAGGAACCCCATGGCACGAGAATCGACAATCACTTATGAGCAGGTTGCAGAGGCTGCAGACAACCTGAAAGCACAGAACCTGAAGCCTACAAGCCGCGCAGTGCGGGAGGCTTTGGGTTCTGGAAGCATGGCCACCGTCTGCAAGTTTCTCCAGCAATGGCAAACCGGGCAAGCGCGGCAGAGTCAAGCCACCGATGACACGATCGACCCAGCCGTTGCGCGCGCGATCAGTCTGCATATTGCCACCAATATCCAAGCGGCCACCAGCGAGGCAACGGCGCGGCTGGCAGACATGCAGGGCGAACTGGCATCCGTGATCCAGGAAAACGAGCGGCAAGCCAAGGAAATTTCCGACCTGACGGAAGAGGCGGCCCATCACAAGGAAGATGGCGCAAGGCTGGCTGGCCAGATCGAGCAGCTTTCGGCCGACCTCGCCCGAGCAACATCAGAACTGGAAAGTGAACGCCAGGCTGCTGAGAAGGCGCGAATTCAACTGGCCAAGGCTGAGTTGCGTCTTGAGGCGGTACCGCGGATCGAGGCGGAGATTGAGAAGGTTCGAGCAGAGCTGGCGACAGAGCGCAAAGCATCAGCTGCAGCAAGGGAGGAGGCCGCCGAGTTGCGCGGAAACATTGCCGTGTTGCGGGAGAAGAAATGAGCGTATTCGGCTGGCCAATCGACAGGCCATGACCGCCGGGGTTTTTTGCGCACACGGTCACGCTGCCGGCCGGCGCCTCGGGTTGCCTCCCGCTCCTTGGCCACGTCCTCGGCCCGCAAGCGGCTTTCAGCCTGCGCGAACGTCTCGCCCGGTCGTGCTGCGGCCTCTACCCGTTTGCGGTGTTTCCCTGCAACAGTAGCTTGCAAGCGGGCAAGCTGCGCATCCATCCGGGCCATAACTTCTTCATGCGGGATGCTTGGCCGTGGGTCGTCGATGGCCTCCTGAATTTCGGCAGCCAGCCATGCGTTGTAGCCCTCCTGGGCCGTGGTCATTGCGCCCCCTCCCACGGATTGATGACGCTCAGCCCGGCAGCCTCAAAAGGGCTGGTGTCGCGGGTGGCGACGGCGAATCCGTTGGCGATGGCCACGGCCGCAATGAAG
>Ga0210009_1002025_pt1 | contig 15751 bp, 12 predicted proteins | sample CryGeyCG2114_065_FD_185457 | JGI IMG/M metagenome (GOLD analysis project Ga0210009, IMG submission 185457) | Groundwater microbial communities from aquifer - Crystal Geyser CG12_big_fil_rev_8/21/14_0.65 (SPAdes) (version 2) | ecosystem: Environmental > Aquatic > Deep subsurface > Groundwater ... | reverse complement strand
ATAGTGCCGAAAACAAGGGAAATTCCACCCGAATTCCGCTTGGTTTTTGAAATATCGGGCGGAGTGAATGAAAATCGTGCTCGCTTTGTTTGGCTGGGCACAGAAAATCAATTATTAGAGGTGCCCATAAGGCGATCCTGAGTGCCTGCGTAGCCTGCACCCGTGCCGATCGGGTGCAAATTGCCGAACGTGAAATCGTGATGTGCGGCGATGCCGCCAGTCATCTGCGCTGCCAGGAACTGCACGGGCATCTGCGCCACAACTTCGGTTTTGCGGTGGGGGTGCTGCACGATGAGGTGCCGCTGCCGCACGCGCAGGAAATGCGTATCCAGTGCGGCGGCTTGCGCGGGATGGGGGCGGTGCTGGCGGCAGACCCCGAAGTCAAGGATGTCGATGCCTTGCTCGACCGTATTTTGCAGGGCGCGGGGAGTCTGGGTGATATTGATTTCTCCGCTGTCGTGCATGCCGCACGCGAGCATTACCAGGGAAGACAGCGCTGATTCCGCGGGTGCGCATGAGCGCCACCCGCCGCCCATCATCATGCCTGGATTGACATGAGAACGTTCGTTCTCTACGATGTCGCTGACTCTTATCCTGTGTACCAGGCATCATGACTCCGGCATTGCAACACCATTCCATCCAGATTCCCCGGCCAGGCAACCCGCCGCTCCGTATTCCGCTGTTCAGCCACAAGATCGCAGCCGGATTTCCCTCGCCCGCCGATGACTATATCGAAGGCAGATTGAGTCTGGACGAGCACCTTGTGCAACACCGGGAGGCCACTTTTTTCGTGCGTGCCCAGGGCAACAGCATGATCGGTGCGGGCATCTTTGACGGTGACCTGCTTGTGGTGGATAAATCGCTCAATCCGGCGTCGGGTGACATCGTGATTGCGGTGATTGATGGCGACCTTACCGTCAAGCGTCTGGCGGTAACTCACGGCAAGGTGACACTCAAAGCAGAGAACCCCTGCTTCAAGGACATTGAATTCAAGGACGGGCAGGAGCTTCAGGTCTGGGGCGTGGTGACTTCCTCAATCAAGCAATTCGCCAGGGGATAGCGATGCCCTTGGCACTCGTTGATTGCAACAACTTCTATGTCTCGTGTGAGCGGGTCTTTAATCCCAAACTGGAAGGCAAGCCGGTTGTCGTTCTCTCCAACAATGATGGATGTGCGATCGCGCGGTCCAATGAGGTGAAAGCGCTGGGTATCGCGATGGGTGAGCCCTGGTTCAAGATGGAAAAAATCGCCCGGCAACACGGCATCATCGCGCTGTCCAGCAACTACGCGCTGTATGCAGATATGTCGGCGCGCGTGATGGCGATGCTGGCAGAACTTTCGCCCAGGCAGGAAATCTATTCCATCGACGAATGTTTCCTCGACCTTGCCGGATTTGCGCCACGATCATTGCCGGACTACGGCCGGCGGATACGCAACACAATCAGGCAAAACACCGGTATTCCCGTGTGTGTCGGTATCGCCGAGAGCAAGACCCTCGCCAAGCTTGCCAATCGCTGTGCCAAGAAAGGATGGGCTGGCGGTGAGGGTGTGTGCGATTTTGGGCGGCTGCATCAGGATGACAAACAAAGGCTATTCAGCCGCATTCCGGTGGCTGAAGTTTGGGGAGTGGGGCGATGCCTCACCGAACATCTGATGCGGCTGGGCATCACGACCGTCCAGGATCTTAAGGCGGCAAATCCTGCACACATCCGGGCGCAATTCTCGGTCGTGCTGGCGCGTACCGTGCAAGAGTTGAATGACGTTCCCTGTATCGAGCTGGCAGAGGCGGGCGCTCCCCGGCAACAGATCATGGTGTCCCGTTCATTTGGTTCACCGGTGACAACCTTGGCAGACCTCAGCGAATCGGTTGCGTACTTTGCAGCCAGGGCTGCAGAAAAACTCAGACAGGACCATGCCGTCGCCAGCAGTGTCTGCGTCCATATCCGCACCAATCCCTTCAATGAAAATGAAGCGCAATACGAACGCTCGATGATTGTGCCGTTGCCTCGCCCCACGGATGACACAAAAAAGCTGGCCCATGCGTCACTGTTGGGACTGCGCGCGATCTATCGAAGCGGCTTCCGCTACAAGAAAAGTGGCGTGTTGCTGCTGGGGCTGCACCCCAAAGCAAGCATGCAGCGCACCTTGTTTGACGATGCCGGGAAGCAAGCCAGATCGGACAGCCTGATGAACGTAATAGATGCGATCAACCGAAAAATGGGGGATGGAAGCCTGACCATTGCCGCGTCCGGCACCCAACAATCCTGGTCCATGCGGAGAGAGCGGAAGTCGCCTGACTACACGACGGACTGGAATGAATTACCATCGGTCGTGTAATGAACTTAACCCGAATGTTGAAATGCGCTGGAGCGCGTTGATTTGATTTACCGAACCCATATGCAAAGCGTCCTTTCCGCTCTCGTCGCGGCACTCCAGTCGCTGTTCCATCCGAAGATGCTGGCGCTGATGTTGTGGCCGATGCTGGTGGCGCTGGTGTTGTGGGTGGGGGCGGCGCTGTTCTTTTGGGGGAGCTGGTTTGATGGTCTGAGCGGCATGGTGCAGGCAACGCCGCTGGAACAATGGATGGCGCAGGGCGTGTTTGCCGTGGTGTCGCATTACCTGGTCGGCATCATTCTGGTGTTGCTGCTGCTGCCGGCAATCTATGTGACTGCGCTGGTGCTGACGGCGATCTTTGCGATGCCGACGATAGTCAACCACGTTGCACAAAAATACTACCCGGAACTGGAGCGCAAGCAGGGCGGCAGCAATGCCGGCAGCATCGCGAACGCGCTGGTCGCCATCGTGGTGTATGGCGTGGGCTGGGTGCTGAGCTTGCCGTTATGGTTGTTCTCGCCGCTCGCATGGGTGTTGCCGATCATCCTGATGGCCTATCTGAACCAGCGCTTGTTCCGTTATGACGCGTTGGCCGAGCATGCCAGCCGGAAAGAATTTGGGCAGCTCATCGGGCGTGCTTCGGTAAAGCTGTATATGCTGGGTGCGGTGGTCGGATTATTGCAGTTCGTGCCGCTGCTCAATCTGTTCTCTCCCGTTTATGTCGCGCTGGCATTCATTCACCTGTGCCTGGCTGAATTGAAGCAGATGCGCCAGCTGGTGCAGGACGCTATCCAGCAACCTGCCAAGCAATGATATTGGCAGTCTCACACTGTGCGTTGCGGCCTGCCTTGTGCTTCCATGTCTGCGTTAATCTGTGAAATCTGCGGATGGAACTGCCGTTTTTAAGATAAAGCATCAACAAGTAACCGATGCAGTTTTTGAATGACTGGTTCAATGCTCAGCGGAAAGGAAAACTGGTAGCATGAATTCTGTCTTCGGGCAGACATCGTGACCGATGCGCTGACCATGGCGTGGTTCCGGCGCAAACCGGCGACGGGACTGATACACCATGCGGACCGCGGCAGCCCATATGCGAGCCACGCATTTCAGGCCAGGCTGAAGGAATACGGCATGCATTGTTCCATGAGCCGCAAAGACAACTGTTGGGACAACGCGCCAAGTCGGACAGTCGCGGGCATGCAAATCATCGCGGTGGATCGGGTGGATGAGGTGGTTGAAAAGCAAAGTTGAGGGCGAGTACGGCATGATGGGGAAGATCGAGGAAATCAGGGAAGCGCTGCTGGCCGCACAGAAGACGGGCGACCATCTGAAGGAATACGATCTGGCACAGGCGGGACTGAGGCTGATCCCGGGTGACGAGTACTTCCAGTATTGCGCCGTGCTGGCACTCTCCCGCTGCAACGCCAAGCAGCGGGCACTGGATAGTTTCTATTCCTGCAAACTGCACCATAGCAACAACGAGTATGTGCGTGCGCTGGAACCGCGCATTCTGAAGGATCTCGCCTTCCTTGAAATCGATGCTGCCGGGGAACAGCCGTTTGCCGGTCTGGATTGCAACCGCTTCCGCACTGCCGCGGTGACTTATCAAAAGGCCTACAATCATTCCGGCGGGCATTACTCGGCCATCAACGCCGCTACCCTGTATTTATTCGCCGGCGATCCGGAAAGCGCGAGGGCGCTGGCGAAAGTTGCCATCGATATCGCCCGCCGCGACGAAGGGACGCCATTCTTCCCGCTTGCAACACTGGCTGAAGCGCATTTGCTGCTGGGCAGGCTGGTTGAAGTGCGTGGTTTTATTCGCGATGCTGCCGGCCACCGCGACAAGAATCTGCTGACCCGTGCCCGCGTGCATTACCAGCTCAAACTGGTTTGCCGCTTTCTGGAGATCGATCCAGAGATCGTCGCGCCGCTCCTGCCGGAAACCGTCATCCACTATTATGGCCACATCTTCGACCGTTACCGCCCGCTCGACACGCAGGATGAAGGAGTGCTGGTGGAACGGATCAATGCGGTCGTGTCCGGCAACCATTGCGCCATCGCCTACGGCTCGCTCGCCCCTGGTTCCGATATCCTGTTCGCCGAATCCGTGCTCAGACAGGGCGGCGAATTGAATGTATGGCTGCCGTTTGCGGCGGAGGTCTTTTGCGACATCTCGGTCCGGCCCGCTGGCGAGCAGTGGGTCGAACGATTCCAGCGTTGTCTGGCGCAGGCCAACACCGTCTCATTCGCGACCATGGCCGACTTTCTTGGTGAGGATATGTTGTTCAAGTATTGCGCCAACATCGCCATGGGTATGGCGGTCATGCGCGCCAGCTCGCTACATGCCGGAGTGATGCAACTGGTAATTTGGGATCAGGTGATATCGGACCAGCAATCAAGCACCTCTTCCATGATCAGGCAATGGCAGGCGCTGGGACACCGCTCCGAGGTTATCGAAAGTCCGGTGCGCCTGCCACAGGCAGTGGTGCGCAGTTTTGGCCGGCAGAATCAGGCACTGCAACGTGAACCGCATGCCATCCTGTTCTCCGATCTGCGCGGTTTCAGCAAACTGAACGACAGGGGTATTGTCTGGTACTTCAACGAGCTGCACCCGGTGCTGGCCCGCATCATCGATGCATTCCGCCCCCACGTGCAGTATGTGGATACCTGGGGCGATGCCATCTTCCTGGTTGCCAGCAAGGCTTCGGTCGTGGCTCGCATCGCGGTCGCGCTGAACGATGCAATTGCCAATATCGATCAGTCACTTTTGGGGTTAGAGCAGCCGTTGATGCTGCGCATCGGCCTGCACTACGGCCCCGTGTACAAACTGTACGACCACCTCGCGCAAAGTGTCACCTACGCCGGCACCGACGTCACCAAGACCGCACGTATTGAACCGGTCACACCGCCCGGTGAAATCTTCGGCACTGAATCATTCGTCGCCATGCTGGCACTGGAAGGCGAAGGCTGGGCCCGCTTCGAGTACGCCGGCACCATTCCAAGCGCAAAAAATTTTGGCAGCTTCCGCATGTTCCATGTCAGTCCTCGTGACAGACAGGCAGCATTGCTGTGTTCCATCGCCGCCCCGGATTTTCCGGTGCAGAAATAGGCAGCATCAGATGCCGGCTTGGGTGCATAATTATTTTCCCCGCCGTGTTTGCGCCATGCCCCGGATTGTTCATCCTCGACCCTGATGCCCACCTTTAACGTCTCCCGTCTAACCCACGACCATCTGTTCAACCGCGGCAATCCCGCCGCCGAGCGTGGCACGCGTGCCGTGATGTGGATCACCGCCGCCATGATGGTGGTGGAGATCGTTGCCGGGTGGTGGTTCAATTCGATGGCGCTGCTGGCGGATGGCTGGCACATGAGTTCGCATGCGGTCGCCATCGGCTTGAGTGCCTTTGCCTATGCCGCTGCGCGGCGCTATGCCACTGATCCAAGGTTCGCCTTTGGGACGTGGAAGATCGAGATTCTGGCTGGTTTTTCCAGTGCCATCTTCCTGCTCGGCGTGGCCGCCATGATGGTGTTCGGCTCCGTCGAGCGTTTGTTTGCGCCGCAGACCATCCATTATCAGGAAGCGATTTTCATTGCGATTATCGGCTTGCTGGTGAATATCGTCTGCGCCATGATTCTTGGCAAGTCGCAGGGCGTGCATCACCACCACGGCCATGAGCATGATGCACACGGCCACTCTTATCACCACCATGACCTGAATCTGAAATCGGCCTATTTGCATGTCATCGCCGACGCGGCGACTTCGGTGCTGGCTATCGTGGCGTTGGTGGGTGGCTTGTTCTATGGCTGGTCGTGGCTGGATCCGGTGATGGGCATCGTCGGCGCGACACTGGTGGCGATCTGGGCGCGCAGCCTGTTGCTGGAAACAGGCAAAGTGCTGCTCGACCGGGAGATGGATCATCCGGTGGTGGATGAGATTCGTGAAGTCATCGAGTCGTTGGGCAACCCGGATGAAACGAAAATTACCGACCTGCACGTGTGGCGCGTGGGCAAAGAAGCCTATGCCTGCGCGGTCAGCATCGTGACCCGCAGCACCACGCTGACGCCGGAGCAGGTGCGGGATCAGTTAAGACGACATGAGGAAATCGTGCATACCACGATCGAGATTCATCGGTATGGATCGTAAATACCTGCGAACCGTTCAGCGGTTGCCAGACCATACCATACCAGGCCGGGGGGGAAGGTGCGTTAATAACTCTGCGCGAGTATGATGCGCGCTGCCCGGAATCGATTCCTGAATTCAATGCCAAAGACATCAAACGTATTCGCCCGTTATCTGAACACCGGTGAATCCACGGTTCGGAAGGGGGAGGCCGGGCAAAAGCGACCAGGCGGAATGGCCCTTCGATTGTTGGGCGCGGTCGAAAAGCACGGACTTGAGGTGCTTGTCTGATTCGTTTCGACTTCAGTGAGTGCGTTGTGTTTACCGTTGTTTGACGGCTGTTGATTTCAAAGCAGACACACCTCAAACCGCGTCTGCCGGAGTCCCGCCGAGAGCGGCCATTCGCTGCATGTACAACCCCCAATTTCCTGCACTACATATCTTTTTCGATAGGAGCATCTGTTGAGCGTCAAGTACGATGAATCATCCTTTAAGGTACTCCGTGGGTTGGACCCTGTGCGCCAGCGTCCCGGCATGTATACAACGCTGGACAATCCCAACCACATCATCACCGAAGTAGTCGATAACGCCTGCGACGAGGCTTTGGCAGGATTCGCGAAGAACATTACCGTCACTGCATTTACCGATGGTTCCGTGTCCGTGCAGGACGACGGGCGCGGCATCCCGGTGGGTATCCATCCGGAGGAGGGTGTTTCCGTGGTCGAGGTGGCATTTACCGTGCTTCACTCCGGGGGCAAGTTCGACAAGGAAGCCGGTGGCGCCTACCAGTTTTCGGGCGGCTTGCACGGTGTCGGCGTGGCGATCACCAACGCGCTCTCAACGGCCATGGAGATCACGGTGCAGCGCGATGGCGGCGAGCATTATCTGCGCTTCGAACACGGGGTTGCACTGAATCCGCTGGCCAGGTTGCGCGACTGTCCAAAGCGCAAGACCGGCACCACCGTGCGCGCGTGGCCTGATCCCAAATATTTTGATGCGCCCAACATCAATCTGGCACAACTGGAGCGCATCCTGCGTTCGAAGGCGGTGTTGCTGCCCGGGGTGACGGTTATCCTGCATATTGAAAAGACCGGCGAGACCAAAGCCTGGTCTTACCCCGATGGGTTGCGCGGCTATCTCACCGAGGCGCTGAACGCGCAGGAAGAGGGAGGCGCACTGGTCGCGCCGATCTTCTCGGGGGAGCGCTATATCCCCAAAGGCGGCGACGATAACTTCGCCGAGGGCGAAGGCGCGGCGTGGGCGTTGGCCTGGACCGAGGAAGGTGCCATCACCCGCGAGTCCTATGTGAACCTGATTCCAACCTGGTCCGGCGGGACGCACGACTCCGGTCTGCGTGACGCCCTGTATAACGCGGTAAAGGGTTTCATTGAACTGCACGGCATGATGCCCAAAGGGGTGAAGCTGACCTCGGACGATGTGTCCAATCGCGTCAGCTTCGTGCTCTCCGCCAAGGTGCTCGATCCTTCATTCCAGGGGCAGACCAAGGAACGGCTGGTTTCGCGCACGGCCCTGAAACTGGTGTCCGGCATGATCAGCGATCCGTTGCTGCTGTGGCTGAACGAACACGTCGATCACGGCAAGCGTATCGCGGAGATCGTGATCAAGCAGGCGCAGAGCCGCATGAAATCGGCGCAGAAGGTCGAGAAAAGAAAGGGCTCTTCGGTGGCCGTGCTGCCCGGCAAGCTGACCGATGCGGCGGAGTTCAATCCGGAGCGCAATGAGCTGTTTCTGGTCGAGGGCGATTCTGCGGGCGGTTCCGCCAAGCAGGGGCGCAACAAGGAGTTTCAGGCCATTTTGCCGTTGCGCGGCAAGGTGCTGAACACCTTCGAGGTTGACCGCAACCGGCTGTTCGCCAACGCGGAAGTGCACGACATCGCAGTGGCGATCGGGGTTGACCCGCACGGGGTGGATGAAAAAGCCGACCTGTCCGGCCTGCGCTACAAAGGCATCTACATCATGGCCGATGCCGACGTGGACGGCTCGCATATTGCCACTTTGCTGTTGACCCTGTTCTTCCGCCATTTCCCGCGCTTGGTCGAAAACGGCCACATCTTTCTTGCGCAGCCGCCGCTGTTTCGCGTCGATGTGCCGGCGCAGGGCAAGAAGCCGCTGCGCAAGATCTACGCGCTGAACGAAGACGAGCTGCTGTCGATCGAAGACCGTCTGAGAAAAGACAAGGTACGCGAAGGCGCCTGGGCCATCTCGCGCTTCAAGGGTTTGGGCGAGATGAACCCGGAACAATTGTGGGACACGACCATGAATCCAGAAACGCGCCGCGCGCTGTGCGTCGAGCTGGATGCTGCCTCGGTCGTAACAACGGAGCGCACCATGACCATGCTCATGGCCAAACAGGAGTCAGGCGTCAGGCGCGCCTGGCTCGAATATCACGGAAACGAGGTAACCGGCGATGTCTAAGCTGCCACAACCAGAACTATTTGATACTGCCGAGAGCGAACAGTCTGTGGACATGATCCCAAGCGAGCAGGTCGTTGAACACGAAGTGGCTGAAGCCGTAGCGGGCAATGGTGGCGGCAATGCGCGCCAGTTCGCGCCGCTGCCGCCGCCGCCCGATGGTGACTCCGTGCCGCTGGCACAGTACGCCGAACGCGCCTATCTGGAATACGCCGTGTCGGTGGTCAAGGGGCGCGCGCTGCCCGATGTATGCGATGGACAAAAGCCGGTGCAGCGCCGCATCCTCTACGCCATGCGCGAGATGGGGTTGGCGCACAACAGCAAGCACGTCAAGTCCGCGCGTGTCGTCGGCGAAGTGCTGGGCAAGTTCCACCCGCACGGCGATTCATCGGCTTATGAAGCGATGGTGCGGCTGGCGCAGAGCTTTGCCATGCGCTATCCGCTGGTCGATGGGCAAGGCAACTTCGGCTCACGCGACGGCGACAATGCGGCGGCGATGCGCTACACGGAAACGCGGCTGACCCCAATCGCCGACCTGCTGCTGTCCGAGCTGAACATGGGTACGGTGGAGATGAAGCCGAACTATGACGGCCACTTCCAGGAGCCGGGCATGTTGCCGGCACGACTGCCGATGGTGCTGCTCAACGGCGCCTCCGGCATCGCGGTGGGGATGGCGACCGAGATTCCCTCGCACAACCTGCGCGAGATCGGTGCGGCCGCCGAGCTGTGCGTGCGCAACCCGGCCTGCTCGGACGAAGAGTTACTGGCTTCGATCAGCGGCCCCGACCTGCCCAGCGGCGGACAGATCATTTCCTCGCCGCATGAAATCCGCGAGTGTTATCGCAGCGGACGCGGCTCGCTCAAGATGCGCGCGCGCTGGCAGATCGAGGAGATGGCGCGCGGCCAGTGGCGCGTGGCGGTCTACGAATTGCCGCACGGCACCTCGGCCAAGAAAATCATGGAGGAAATCGAGGAGCTGACCAACCCCAAGGTCAAGGCTAACAAAAAGGCTTTGTCGCAGGAACAAGTGCAGAGCAAACAGCTGCTGTTGTCCGTGGTGGACAGGGTGGCCGACGAGTCAGACAAAGACCACGCGGTGCGTCTGGTGTTCGAGCCGAAATCGAGCCGCCAATCAGTCGACGAGTTGATGACAATCCTGTTGGCGCATACCAGCCTGGAAAGTTCGCTGCAGCTCAACATGGTGATGATCAGCCTGGACGGTCGTCCGCGTCAGAAGCCGATGGCGGAGATCCTGCGCGAGTGGGGCCAGTTCCGTCTGGCCACCGTGCGCCGCCGCTGCGAATATCGTCTGGGTCAGGTCAATGACCGTATCCACATCCTCGACGGCCGCATGATCGTCTATCTCAATCTGGACGAAGTGATCGCGCTGATCCGCGAATCCGACGAGCCCAAGGCTGCGCTGATTGAGCGTTTCGCGCTGTCCGACCGCCAGGCCGAAGACATCCTGGAAATCCGGCTGCGCCAGTTGGCCAAGATGGAAGGCATCAAGATCGAGCGCGAGCTGCAACAGTTGAAGGGTGAGGGGGCAGAGTTGAACAAGCTGCTTGGCTCGGATTCCGCCCTGCGCAGACGGGTGGCGAAAGAGGTCGATGAGGACATCAAGACTTTCGGCGACGAGCGCCGCACGCTGATCGAGCAGGCCGAGCATGTTGTCCTGACCACACAAGTCGTGGACGAACCGGTCACCGTGGTGATCTCGCGCAAGCATTGGGGACGCACCAGACAAGGGCACGGCCTCGATCTGTCCGGCGTCTCGTTCAAGGAGGGCGATGGTCTGCTCGGTGCCTTCGAGTGCCGCACCACGGATCATTGTATCGTGATCTGCAGCAACGGCCGGGTGTGCAGCATTCCCGTGCACCAGTTGCCGGGCGGACGCGGCGACGGCGTGCCGCTGTCCACGCTGATCGACGTGGCGACGGGGGCGCGGATCGTGTACGTGATCTGCGGCAATGCCGATCAACACGCACTGCTGTCCACTGCAGCCGGTTATGGATTCGTCTGCACGATCGGCAATATGGTGGGCCGCAACAAGGCCGGCAAGCAGTTCATCAGCGTGGAGGATGAACAGATTCTGCCGCCGGCCCTGTTTACCCCGACCGAAAAATCACTGGTCGTGTCGGCTTGCCGCTCAGGCCGCTTGCTGGCCTTCATGCTTGCCGAGATGAAACAGCTTTCAGGTGGCGGCAAAGGCGTTGTGATCATGGGTATCGCTGAGGGCGATGAGCTGGCTGCGGTCACGGTAATAAGTAATCCAAAGGTTACGGTGATCACCCACAATGGCAGCCGGGAGCAGGCTATACAGCTTTCGGACAAAGACCTGCAAAACCATTTCGGGAAACGGGCCCGAATGGGCAGGATGCTGCAAATGAAGGGCAAGTCGTTCGTGACCTTGCTGAAACCATAGACAGTTGGGAGGATTTAGCCTTCCCCGATGCGGGGCTGATTCAGTCCACGATGCAAGATTGGATCTCAGTTGCCTTTTCCGGGTTGGTGGCTGCAGCTCGTCAGCTTCCGCTTTCGGGTAATACGTTGAATTTTGCAGAGCGCAACGATTTGCTGGATACTTCCGCCTGCTTGTGAGTGGATGCGTGTGTATTACGTCTGGCGCCCCAACTTGCCTGATGAAGCTGACAATCACTTGATCGAGCCGGCTATTGCCGGTGGCGCCGAATACGAATTGAACATCACGAGAGGGAGAGTGCCATGACCAAACAAGTCCAGGAAGCCTATATCGTCGCCGCCACCCGCACGCCGGTGGGCAAAGCGCCGCGCGGTATGTTCCGCAACACGCGGCCTGATGATCTGCTGGCGCATGTCATCAGGAGTGTGCTGGCGCAAGCGCCATCGCTGGATCCGGCGAGTATCGGCGATGTCATCGTTGGTTGTGCGATGCCTGAGGCGGAGCAGGGAACCAATGTGGCGCGCATCGCGCTGCTGCTGGCGGGGCTGCCGAACACAGTGCCGGGAATGACGGTGAACCGCTTCTGTTCTTCCGGGGTGCAGGCGGTGGCGCTGGCGGCGGACCGCATCCGGCTCGGTGAGGCGGATGTGATGTTGGCAGGCGGCGTGGAGAGCATGAGCATGGTGCCGATGATGGGCAACAAGATCGCCTTCAATCCCGCGATCTTCGACAACGAGCATGTTGGCATCGCTTACGGCATGGGGCTGACCGCGGAGAAGGTGGCGGAGCGTTGGCACGTTTCGCGCGAGGCGCAGGACGCTTTCGCCTTGCAAAGCCACCAGCGCGCGCTGGCCGCGATCAGCAACGGCGAATTCAAGGACGAGATCACTCCTTATCCGATCACCGAGCATGTGCCCGACATGAACTCGCGTGAGATCAGGATCAAAGTGCGCGAGGTGGGACAGGATGAGGGGCCGCGCGCGGATACCTCGCTCGAAGCGTTGGGTAAGTTGCGAATGGTGTTCGCGCAGAAAGGTTCGGTCACGGCGGGCAACAGTTCGCAGATGTCAGACGGCGCGGGTGCGGTGTTGCTGTGCTCCGAGGCAGCGCTGAAGCGTTACAATCTGACGCCGATTGGCAAGTTCCTCGGTTTTTCGGTGGCGGGCGTGCCGCCGGAGATCATGGGTATCGGCCCCAAAGAAGCCATTCCGCGTGCTTTGCAGCAAGTGGGCTTGAGCCTGAAAGACATCGACTGGATCGAGCTGAATGAGGCATTCGCCGCGCAGTCGTTGGCGGTCATCGGCGACTTGGGTCTCAATCCTGAAATCGTCAACCCGCTCGGCGGCGCCATTGCTCTGGGCCATCCGCTCGGCGCGACCGGTGCGATTCGCACCGCGACCCTGTTGCATGGTCTGCGTCGCCACAAGCAGAAATACGGCATCGTGACGATGTGTATCGGCACAGGCATGGGTGCGGCAGGAGTGTTCGAGGCGCTGTAATGTGGGTCGGGTTTCAACCCGACATCTCCATGAATTGTCGGACTAAAGTCCGACCCACATTGCCGCTGTATCAACGATTTTCTAGAATTGAAAGGATGAAAATGAACAGGATATTTCTGGCTGGATTGCTGTGCGTGTTCGCCTTGCCTATTTCCGCAGCGGAGGTGGCAGGGGTGAAAGTTGGCGACAATGCTCAGGTGGGCGCACAGACCCTGGTGCTGAACGGCGCAGGCATTCGCAGCAAATGGATGTTCAAGGTCTATGTCGGGGCGCTATATCTGCCGCAAAAGCAAGCTTCGGCGGAAGCGATCATTGCCGACGAGCGCGTGCATCGCGTGGCGCTGCACATGTTGCGCGACCTGGGCAGCAGGAAATTGTACGGTGCGTTCAGCGAGGCGATCGAGGCAAACCATACGCCCGCCGAGTTGACCGCCATGAATGCCGAGCTCAAGCAGATGGCGCAAATCTTCGATGCCATACAAGAAGCGAAGGAGGGCGATGTCATTACGCTCGATTATCTGCCCGCCAGTGGCACGCAGATCGGGGTGAACGGCACGGTGCGCGGTTCGATTGCGGGCGCTGCATTCAACCGTGCGTTGCTCAAGATATGGTTGGGCGGCAAGCCGGCGCAGGAATCCCTGAAGAAGGAAATGCTGGGTGGTTGAGGTGTCCGGTGCAAAAGGAGCTGGTGCGGATGATGCCGTCGCAAAATTGAATGGGGAATGTATTGATGCCTCAAGCATGGGTGAGGCATTGCAACGCACGATGCTGGCGCAAGGAAGCGAGTGGCAAACGCTGGTGCAGGAACGCTGCCCGCATCTGTTCGCTACCACCCCTGTCTTCATCAGCGCATCACAGTTGCAGCAGATGCGCGCAATCATTTCAGTTGTGGAGGAGGTTGTCGGCATTCCCGATCCCGTTGCCACGCGCGGCGTGTTCTACGGCTACGACTTCCATCTCAACGCGCAGGGCGCGCACCTGATCGAGATTAATACCAACGCGGGCGGGGCGTTCCTCAATGCGCTACTGATCGACAGTCAGCGCGAGTTTGAGTTGCCCGGCACGTTGGTTGCAACAACGCAACTGGAACAGCGTTTTCTCGAAATGTTCCGCAATGAATGGCGGCTGGCGCGCGGCGATGCGCCGCTCAACACCGTCGCCATCGTGGACGAACAGCCCGAAACGCAATATCTCTACCCCGAATTTCTGCTGGCGCAGCGCATGTTCGAGCGCGCGGGTATCGTGGCATATATTGCCGATCCGTCCGCTCTGCATGCACGCGAGGATGGCTTGTATTGCAACGACCGGCGCATCGATCTGATCTACAACCGTCTGACCGATTTCGACTTGCAACAGTTCCCACACATTCGCTCGGCATGGGCGCAGCGGCAGGTGGTGCTGACGCCAAATCCGGCGCATTACACGCGCTATGCTGACAAGCGTAATCTGGCGCAGTGGAGCGATGTGGCGTGGTTGGGTGCGGCGGGCGTGGCGCAAACCGGTATCGATGCGCTTTTACGCGGCATTCCGCAAACCAGACTGGTATCGGCCGGTGCTGCGGAGCATTGGTGGACAGAACGCAAGGCGTGGTTTTTCAAGCCGGTGACGGGCTATGGCAGCAAAGGCGCTTATCGCGGCGACAAGCTCACCCGCCGGGTGTTCGAGGAGATCATGCAGGGCGGCTATGTGGCGCAGCGCATGGCGCTGCCCGGCGAGCGCGTCGTTTGCCTGCACTTAAGCGAACCACAGGCGCTCAAGTATGACGTGCGCTGCTATGTCTATAACGGGGAGTTACAACTCGCGGCGGCTCGCCTCTATCACGGGCAGACCACCAATTTTCGCACCCCGGGCGGCGGCTTTGCACCGGTGCGTTTGCTGGCCTGAGGAGCGTTATATGGGTTAACCCAAAAAAAAATAATCAGCCACGGATGAGCACGGACTTACACCGATGAAAGACGGTTTGCATCAGGCGATTACTTAATCCTCTCGAATGCCCGGCTTGCTGGTGCAATCTTCCTTGATATCCGTGTTTATCTGTGTTCATCAGTGGTTAACGGTTATCAGAGTAAGGCACAAACCTTTCTGCAGCGCAGGTTTATCGCCCAGACATGAGGATGGGAATGCGCTGCCGCCCGAACTGCTTGTCGAACTTGCCGAAATGTCCCGCGAGCCGGGTGCCGCAGTGTGGACATTCGCCGTTGCCGGTGACGGCATATTCGCGGATGAGATGCCAGTCGCGCACGATCAGCGGTTGATGGCAGTTGGCGCAATAGGTCGTGCCGCCATCGAGGTCGTGCACATTGCCGGTATAAACATGCAGCAACCCTGCGGCATGCGCAATCTGGCGCGCTTCGGTCAGTTTGGCTGAAGGCGTGGCGGGGATGGCGGTCATCTTGTAATCGGGATGGAACGCGGTGAAATGCAGCGGGATATCCACGCCCAATTCCCTGGCGATCCATTCACACATCTGGCCGATCTCGTGCGCGCTGTCGTTGAGACCGGGGATCAGCAGCGTCGTCAGTTCCACCCAGACTTTCGTTTCCTGCCGCAAATATTGCAGCGTTTCCAATATGGGTTGCAGATGCGCGCCGGTCTGCCTGAAATAGAACTCGTCGGTGAACGCCTTCAGGTCCACATTCGCGGCATCCATCCTGGCGTAGAACTCGCGGCGCGGCTGGTCGTGCATATAGCCCGCCGTCACCGCCACCGTCTTCACCCCGACCTCGTGGCAGGCATCGGCCACGTCCATCGCGTATTCGGCGAAGATCACCGGATCGTTGTAGGTGAAGGCCACGCTCTTGCAGCCGAGTTCGACCGCGCTGCGCGCGATGGCTTCGGGCGTGGCCTGATCGGCCAGCCGGTCGAAGCTGCGCGCCTTGGAGATGTCCCAGTTCTGGCAGAACTTGCAGGCGAGATTGCAGCCCGCCGTGCCGAACGACAGGA
>Ga0210009_1002022_pt1 | contig 15793 bp, 19 predicted proteins | sample CryGeyCG2114_065_FD_185457 | JGI IMG/M metagenome (GOLD analysis project Ga0210009, IMG submission 185457) | Groundwater microbial communities from aquifer - Crystal Geyser CG12_big_fil_rev_8/21/14_0.65 (SPAdes) (version 2) | ecosystem: Environmental > Aquatic > Deep subsurface > Groundwater ... | reverse complement strand
TATCAGGATTTTTGGGGTGTGCGAAAAATTGACGATCTTTGAATACAAGGCATTGCACATCGTTTTTCAGATTGGACAACTCGAAGGTGCCTTTCACGGCATTTTTTAGGGTGTCTACTTTACGTTAAGCTCAGATAGCCGTGCGCCACGAGCAGTGGGAGTAGCGGCGCGCAAAACTTCACAAATATTAGCAAGCCGCAAAGCTGGCGAGAAAATTGCTTGTATTTACAAGCGGTTAAAAGCATGATATTGAGCGAAGCGTAGCTCACGTTCGCCGCATAACTGAATGCGTTGATGCGGACAACGATGAGCTACGCTTCGCGTCTGATGTCCTGATTTTCGGGGCTCAAATTTTCAGCCTAAGCGCAGTGGGGGGAACCAAATTGGAAGGTGTCGCGACGCAAAAACCGGGGGCACGGGAGCACGGCGATCTGCGCCTAACGTCTCGTTGGAGCGTACACCGCTCGCTGCGCTCGCGGCTGCGCCCCACTGGTCAGCTTGCATGGCAGGCTCGAAGAAAATTTCTACTACGTAGTTGGACTCGCTGCTCGCCTGCCATAAACGCAAGCTGCCTGCGGGGGTGACGCTCAACTCGAATCACGTTGGGCAGCATCATGACCACGAAGCAGCTCGACCTTTCTGCGCTCCTTGACCAAACATTCTTTGGCCTCGACACTCTATCGATGCTCGGGGATGTCGAAGACTTCATCGAATTTTCAGAGAGCAACATCGGGTGGCAAAAACATCGAGAGCTTCGGCGTGCGGAGCAGGAATGTAATGACACAGAATTTGATGACCCAAGAGAAGAAGCCCAGTATCGAGATCAAATGCTTGAGGGCGTGAAGTTCCGGTTCGATGTAAGCTTAACGCAACGAGTCCGCTATGCGGCTCTGGTCGCGCTAATAACAACCATTGAGTGGGTATTGCTCGCGTTAAAGAAGCGCACGTCCTTCAAGTTTCCAAAAACGCCAGATGGAAAAAGTGAGGCAGTTCACATTCTGTCAGTGTTTAATTCAAAGGCAATCCTCAGCTTGGAGCAAGAGATTACTGCTATCGAGGCACTAATTTACGTTCGCAACTGCATCGTTCACGCTGCTGGCCTGCTTGCCTCATACAAGCACGAAGGCGAATTGCGTAAAACGCTCACAACCTTGTCAGGAGTCAAAGTCTCAGACCTACATTTTCTCGGCGACGGCATCGAAATCGAATCCGGATTCCTCGAAGGTGTCATCAAGGACGTGAGGCTCTGGCTGCCAAACCTTGAGAAAGTGGTTTCAGAGCGGGGGCTACTTTGCAAATGACACCCAACGCGGAAGTTGAACATTTCTATCAATACTGAACAGGTTTAGGGCTTAGAAATGAAAAAATTTGTTTTTCTTATTTTGTTGCTAGGGTTCACGCAATCAGCTTTTTCTTGGTCTCGCTTCGACCCCTATCCACCACCTGCTGATCAAGAAACACAATTAAAGCTAGAGGAAATGCAACGACAATTACAGCAAGCTGAAATTGATAGAGAAATAGAAAAGGAAGAGCGCGAGAACGCCGCAAAAGAAGCTGAGGAGCTGGCACGCCAAGAGGCAGAAGATCGTGCGCGCGAGGCGACTGAAAAAGCCGAGCAAGCCGCCGAAGATCTCCGCTACGAAATGCTTCGATCCTCGATCAAGGCAAAAAACAGCATATATTTGGGCGTGGTATTGTTGGCAATAGGTGGGTTCGTTATTTACTTCATTACGAGAAACAACAAGGAAAAACCAATGGACGAGAATCAAAAATATGGCGTTGTCACCATGATAGTTTCGTTTTTGCTAATCCTGCTGGCTTTGATGATTTCAGAAGGTTGGAGGCCACAGCTCGACTATCTTGAAAACCTGATGAACCTACTGGAAATTAAACAACTCGGGTACACAACGGTGAATCCTGCTACCTACAATAGTACTTTCAACCCTGACAGTCACGAATATGTTTACCTAATCGACATTTCAACAAAATATGTTGTGCTGATTCTTCTGAGTACCGCTGCCTATGGTTTGACAACTTACCTCGGAATAACTCCAGCCTTCACGCCATGGAAGAAATCCACCGTAAAGTAATGCCGCCCAACCCGGCAGTCGAGAGGGACTGCGCAAAAGCGCGCAGCCCCTCACTTTTACGTTGGGCGTGAGCGGCTTCGCCTTCAAATGCCGCAATAGATGGGAGAACGACCATGAAAAAATTGCTGTTGGGGTTTTTGCTAATCGCTGTACAGTTACCAGTGTTGGCACAGGATAAGATGATTATTGAACGGGATGGTGATGAGCTGAAAATGCGCCCACAATACGACTACGATTACTCAAAACGTTACAAAGGCACAATTGATGATGATGGCTCCGTGCGGCTTCGTAACCCACAAACTGGCGATGTCCTTCGTGGAAATATCGACAGCGATGGTTCCGGTTATCTCCGCGACTCTGAAGGAAACAGAATTCGTGTTCGCCCAAGATAATCCACACTCGGGCAAAAAATGACAAACCCTTTTTGCCTAGCTCTGCAATCGAGAGAGGCTGCGCAAAAGCGCGCAGCCTCTCAATTGGAACATTAGGTTTTTCAAAGGAGCTTGCTATGCCGATGGTGCCAGTAAATGTTGATAGTTCCACTGTTGTGATTACATCAGTGATCTCAGCCGTTATTACTTTTGGTTTCTGCGCGACAATGGGATTGAAGCCGGGCGTTTCGCTCGCAATTGCGGCTGGCGTGGGCATACTTCTTTATAGCTTTGGTGTCATACCAATCGGTCTGTTAGTGGTGGTTGGTTTCGCAATGATCGTGGCAATCTTCAAGAAACTTTTTGGCGGTGCCAATCCACCACGAGAGTAAGATTCAATGTGCTATTCAGAAATATTTGATGCCGTAGGTGATGGAAGCCAAGACGATGGGACTTTGTATTCTCTGTCAGATGAATTCCTAGAAGCAGCCCGCGTGTTACAAGCAACGCCTCCGACTCGGGTCAACTTTTCGTCGGCAGCCAACAAACGGGGTCAGGTCTTGCATTGATGCATCGGTGATTTAACGTGCGGAGCGAGCATGATCAAAAATGTGTTATTGCAAGACCTGACCCTTGCACGCTCTAACTTGTTATCGCATTGACGCGATTTTTCTTTGCGCCTAACAAAGTGCCAATACCTGAATGAAAGCGGTCTACTTATGAAAGAAGAATCTATCTTTTTATTGGCTATTGCGGCATTTGTCATGTGTAATTTGGTTGGCACTGGCGGCAACCTGGCGATGGCAGAACCTGCTGTGCAGGCGAATAATCTTACTCCGGCAGCGAAGTTTGCCGAAATAAAAAGAAAAGCAGAGTCTGGCAATTCAGATGCACAGTTTGAGCTCGGCGGGATGTATAACTATGGCGACGGCATACCAAAAGATACAGCCAAGGCAGCAGAGTGGTTCCAGAAAGCAGCAGTGCAGGGTGATGCTGGGGCGCAATTTATGCTTGGCCTGGCGTATACCGGGGGCGATGGTGTACTCAAGGATGAGGCCAAGGCAGTAAAGTGGTTTCAGGAAGCTGCGGCGCAGGAGTTTGCGGGGGCGCAGTACTTTCTCGGACTCTTTTACGCCAGCGGTAGCGGCGTACCCAAAGATGTTGCCAAAGCAGCGGAGTGGTTTCAGAAAGCAGCGGCGCAGGGTCAGCCAAATGCGCAATATAACCTTGGCAGGATGTATCACACCGGTGCAGGCGTGCCCAAGGATGAGAGCAAGGCAATGGCTTGGTATCAGAAAGCAGCGGCATCGGATGATGCTGATGCGCAATATAGCCTTGGTCTGATGTATATCACCGGTAAAGGCGTACCAAAAGACGCCACCAAGGCAGCGGAGTGGTTTCAGAAAGCAGCGGCGTCGGATGATGCTGATGCGCAATATAGCCTTGGCGTGATGTATATCAAAGGTGAAGGCGTGCCCAAGGATGAGAGCAAGGCAATGGCTTGGTATCAGAAAGCAGCAGCGCAGGGCCATGCTGATGCACAATTTAACCTTGGCGTGATGTATGTCAACGGGGAAGGCGTACCCAAGGATATGGTTCGTGCGTATGCATGGTTAACTCTGGCCACCGCGAAAAGTGATGATGCCAAAAAAGCGCGTGATTTTGTTGGAACAATGATGACCCCAACCCAGCTTGCCAAAGGTCGACGAATTTCTTCTGGGTGGAAAATGGGTATCATTTTCTAGCACGTGCACTGCTAGCACGTGCACTGCCGGGGTCAGGTCTTGCATTGCAACATTTCAATCCGGCACATCACTGCTAGAGTCAGCCCTCTGTAATTCCCGGCTTGAAGGACATTCGATTGTTCCATAGATGCACAGCAACAAACGGGGTCAGGTCTTGCATTGATGCATCGGTGATTTAACGTGCGGAGCGAGCATGATCAAAAATGTGTTATTGCAGCAAACAAACGGGGTCAGGTCTTGCATTGATGCATTGGTGATTTAACGTGCGGAGGAAGCTGCCGGGGTCAGGTCTTGCATTGCAACATTCCAATTCGGCACCTAATTGCTAGAGTCAGCCGCCAGTAATTCCCGGCTTGAAGGACATTCGATTGTTCCATAGATGCATAATCAAAGAGGCCGGTCTCGAATTAACTTTTCGTGGCCGTCGCGCAATGACATTGTTGCCGGAGTCGAATTATTTTCGGCAAATCGATGGGGCAGACTCCATTGATCTCCATCGATCAAGCCCATCACCCTGCTTGATTATTAGTAGCTTTTAAGCTACATTATTGCCATGATCGAAGTCTTCCGTTACCAGACCGAAGAAGGCGCAGAGCCGATGACTGATTGGCTGCAATCTCTACGAGACAAGCAAGCGCAGGCCAAGATCCGCGTCCGCCTCAAACGTCTGGAAGGCGGGAATTTTGGAGATTGCGATCCGGTAGGTAATGGTGTGCTGGAACTGCGCGAGCATGTCGGCGCAGGTTACCGGGTGTACTTTGGTCGGCATGGTCAGACGGTCGTGATCTTGCTGTGCGGTGGTTCGAAGAGATCGCAGGCGTCAGATATCAGGACTGCCAAAGAATATTGGCAGGATTGGAAGCGGAGGCAAACATGAGCAAGAAGATCAAAGCTGCGGTATCGCACCACGAACTCGAAGTAGCTGAACTGCGTGCAGATCGTGAACTGGCTGTCGAATATCTCAAAGCCGCCATGGAATCACTCGATGATCCCGATGATCGCGCTGCCGGGTTGCTCGCACTGCGCACGGTTGCCGAAGCGTATGGCGGATTAGGTGCGGTCGCTGCCGAGGCCGGTATCAGTCGCGAATCGTTGTACCGTACCCTCTCCGCCAATGGCAACCCAACGCTGAAAACGCTGCTCGCCGTGCTAAAGGCGGTAGGCATGAAACTTTCGGTAGAACCCGATCAACACGTGGCCGCGTAGGAAATATCGAACAGGCAGGTCGGCGACCAAAGGTGTTCGGAGTCGAATTGTTTTAGCCGCCGGGGTCTTGCATTGCAACATTTCAATCCGGCACCTAACTGCTAGAGTCAGCCCCCTGTAATTTCCGGCTTGAAGGAAATTCGATTGTTCCATAGATGCTTTGCATGACATTGGTGCCGTTGTCGAATTGTTTCCGTCTGTTTTTTTGCGAGCCCCCCGAACACATTTGTTCCGAATAGACAGGCATGGAAGGTTTTCTGCACCTTGCCTGAATATGACTTTAAGCACATAATTCACCCAAGTCCTGGGTCGTTCTATTTCACGATGACTTTCACGCCGAGTTTCAGGCGTTGAATGGGGCACTTCAGGATGAGCTGCTCGCCCACGCCAAGCTCCTTCAGGAATTCGGCCCCCACTTGGGTAGGCCAATAGTGGATACGCTCAAGGGCTCGAAGCACGCAAATATGAAGGAGCTACGCTTCGATTGTGATGGCGGTGTATGGCGTGTGGCTTTTGCGTTTGATACAGAGCGCGCTGCGATTTTGCTGGTGGGCGGTGATAAAGGTGGTGTCGATCAACGGCGGTTCTATAAAAAGCTGATCGCCTGTGCCGACGCAAGATTTGACGAACATCTGGCAACACTCAAGGCCACCAGTGGTGCAAAGCAAGTAAAGGAGAATCATGGCAAAAAATCTAAATGACGTAATGGCGGCGCTACCGCCCAAACGGCGTGCCAAAGTGGCGCAGCGCGCGGGGGAGTTGGCAACGCTCAAGGATTTGCGCATCGCCGTTGCGCATACTCAACAAGACCTCGCTACGAGTCTTGGCGTAGGTCAGGATGCGATCTCCCGTATCGAGCGCCGTAGCGATTTGTTGCTTTCCACGCTACGCAGCTATGTACAGGCAATGGGCGGCGAGCTTGAGCTGGTGGCGCGCTTTCCGAACCGACCTCCCGTGTTGCTTGATCACATCGCCCATAAGCCAACAGCCAAGAAAAGTCCCGCTACAACCAAACGGATCGCTGCACTGCACAAATCTGCCGCTTGATGATATTGGCTAGATTGGATGCGGAGGCAAGCGCCGCCAGCCGCGCGATCTCGCCGAAACGTTTTTCGAGGTCGTGCTTGGCGAAGTGGTCGATGATGAACAGCGGGATCAAAGTGTCCGGTTCCCATTTTCCTTCGAATCTCAGCGTGCTGCCCTGAAGGCTGGGTTCGATGAGCCAATAGCCTTCGAAGCTTTTTGAGTCGCCGGAAAGTTGTACGAAGGAGAGTTTCTGGTTCGGGTATTCGGTGAATTCCAATATTGAATGCAGGTGCACCGGAAAGAACAGGATGCGCTCTTTGGCGGTTCGCTCTACCCGGACTCTGTGTTCTGCTTCACGCACTGCGGTCGAGCTGACGATCCCGGGCAACTCCGTGGCGGCTTCATAATCCGTCAGGTAGTTGAAGGCGGCACAGGTGGTCAGTGGTGTATTAAAACTCGCCTGCAGCGCATAGACATTGCGGGCCCTTTCGACGCCGACTTTCAAACCGTTGCTGTGCGGGGCGGCCCATGCCGCGGCGGAGGCGGAGCATGCGATTGCCAGCAGTAGTGCGATTCGTCTCTTCATGCGCGCAGTTACAGGCGCGAATTGTGAAGATAAATGAAGCTGTGATGTGCGCCGGATACCGGGCTGACTGGATCACCGGACACCGATTCGCGGAATATCGGCGGAAAAATATTTCTGTAACACTGGATCGTTAAGGTGTCTGCCATGAGTACAGCTTCATTTATGGAAACCCCTTCGTTGCAGCGGCACCGGAATGAACTGGTGTCGATCGTGGGCGAGCTGGAAAGGATCAGAATCAGCTTGCTGGACATCGAGATGTCGTCGTCTCTCCACTGGTATGCACTGCCGCCGGCCAAGCATGCCAGCGCAAGGAATCTGCTGCATTACATTGGCCTGCGCCGCCATGATATCCGCGAGTTGCAGTTGCAGCTGGAGAGTTTGGGTTTGTCGTCGCTGGGGCGGTCTGAGGCGCACGTGATGGCCAGCATAGACGCCGTGCTGGCCATGCTGCACAAACTGACGGAAAACATTTGGCGCGAAGAATGGCATGCGGCAAATGTTGAAGCCTTTGAACAAGGGCATGCCAATTTGTACCGGCATACCCAGTCACTGCTGGGCGAGGAGCCGCCCATGCGCAGTGTGCGCATCATGGTCACGATGCCCAGTGAGGCGGCCGATCATCCGGGCTTGATCCATGATCTGCTGAAGAACGGGATGGATTGCATGCGTATCAACTGCGCGCATGATTCGCCGCCAGTCTGGCTGTCCATGATCGGTCATTTGCGTGCTGCCGAAGCGGAGCTTGGGCGCACATGCCGCATCCTGATGGATCTGCCCGGACCAAAACTGCGCACAGGGCATCTGGAGCCCGGCCCGGAAGTGTTGCGTATCCACCCCAAGCGCGATTCCTACGGGCATGTGATCGCGCCCGTCAGAATATGGCTGATGGCCGAAGGATCGTCCGGTGCCCTTCCGGAAAATGCCGATGTCAGTTTGTTTGTCGCGGCGGAATGGCTGGCCGGATTGCAGCCGGAAGACACCATCAAACTGGTTGATACTGCAGATCGTGATCGCTGTTTCTATGTGGTGGCGGTGGAGAACGATGGCGTATGGGTGCACTGCTCGCAGACCACGTTCGTCATGTCGGGGACGGTTCTGGAACATTGCGACAAGACGAAAGAAGCCATCATTGGGTATGAGACCGAAATAAAGAACATCCCCCCGCTTGAGGGCTCTCTGCTGTTGCATCAGGACGATCGCCTGCTGATCCGCGCGGATCAGCAATTGGGTCGCCAGCCGGAATTCGACGAGGGCGGAAAGGTCGTTGCGCCGGCAGAAATCGGTTGCACCTTGCCGGAAGTGTTCGATTATGTTGCGGTTGGTGATCCGGTCTGGCTGGATGACGGGAAGATCGGTGCTGTGGTGGAAAGCAAGAGCAGCGAAGGTCTGCTGGTGCGGATCACGTATGCACGGCCGAACGGCACCAAACTCAGGTGCGACAAAGGCATCAATTTTCCCGACACGCAACTGCATCTTCCCGCCCTGAGCGCGCTGGACAAGACGTATCTGGTTTTCATCGTTGAACATGCGGATATCGTGGCCATGTCGTTTGCCAACAGCAGCGAGGATGTGCGCGAGTTGAATGCGGAAATCAGGCGCATCGGAAAAGGATCGCCGGGTGTCGTGCTGAAGATCGAGACAAAGCGCGGATTCGAGAGCCTTCCTGAGATGCTGCTGGAGGCCATGCATGCTTCATCGTGCGGGGTGATGATCGCGCGGGGTGATCTGGCGGTGGAGTGCGGTTACCAGCGGATGGCTGAGATACAGGAAGAGATCCTGTGGGCCTGCGAAGCGGCGCATGTGCCGGTGATCTGGGCGACGCAGGTTCTGGAAACGCTGGCCCGGGACGGCATACCGACCCGTGCCGAAATTACCGATGCCGCCATGGGCCAGCGCGCGGAATGCATCATGCTGAACAAGGGCTCCTACATTCTGAAGGCGCTGAACTACCTCGACGACATCTTGCAGCGCATGGCCACGCATCAGGAAAAGAAACGCCCGCAGATGCGCAAACTCAAGCTGGCCGGCACTTTCAATTTCACGATCCGGCCCGAACAAAAAAGTTAACGGCTTGAATTACGGTTTGGTGGCGGTGCCTGCCATCGGAGATTTTCTTTTTGCGGGAGCGCGCGTCTTGGGTGCGGCCGCTTTGGCAACCGGCTTGGCCTTTGCCGCTGGCTTCGGCGCAGTCTTTGCCTCGGCGGCGGTTTTTTGATTGCGTGCCTCGGCAACTTTACCGGCAGCCTTGTCTTTTGCTTTCTCCGCTTCTTTTTTGTTCAGGATTGCCATCATCCTGCGCCACTCCTGCAACTGTTCGTCCTCAAGCTCCATCTGTATCGCCAGCGCATTTGCCAGGCTGAGTTTTTCCTTCTGTAGCCGGCGCGGCAACTTGCCGGACATTCTTGACAGCAGGCGCTCGACTTCTTCTTCCGAAAGTTTTTTTACTTTTTCTGCGTATTGAGGTTTTCTGATTTTTGCCATTTCTTTCTTCTCCGAAAATAAAATGTGATGCAACTAAAAGGTCTTGCCAGATGGCGCGACGAAGCCGGTTCTTTCGGCAGATTAGTGGCTAATGCGCCGAGAGGCAAATGTAATATTTGCGTAACATGCATTTTGCGCTGTTGCGGCATCGCGATTCGATTCTTTAATATTCCTGCCGTTTACCCCAGCAGCACCAACCCCCACACCGCAATGGTATTGAACAGGCTGACCAGCACCGCCGCGCTGCCGATGTCCTTGGCGCGTTTGGCAAGGTCGTGGTTTTCCAGCGAGATGCGGTCCACCGTGGCTTCGACCGCCGAATTGAGCAGCTCGACGATGATCACCAGCAGCAAGCTGGCAACCATCAGCGCCTTGCCGACCGGTGTGACAGGCAGCCACAGCGCGAGCGGGATGAGGATGGCGGCGAGCAGCGATTCCTGGCGGAAGGCATCCTCGTGCCGGTAAGCGGCGCGAAAGCCGTCCAGCGAATAGTTGCAGGCGTTCCACAGGCGCGCGAGGCCGGTCTTGCCTTTGTAGGGACTTTCCAATGGTTGCTCCTGTTGTGTCGTCATGTTCATGCTATCAAAAAAAGCGCGCACTATGAGTGCGCGCAAGGGAGGAGACCGTGCAAAGAGTTATGCCGCCTTGCGCATGAAGTGCTTGGCATAACGCGCGTTGAGGCGCGCCACCGGCAACAGGATGAACAGGTCGGCGCAGTTGAAATCCGGGTCCCACGCCGGTTCGCCGGCGATGTAGGCGCCGAGGCGCAGGTAGCCCTTGATCAGCGGCGGGATGGCGGCTTCCAGATTCCGGTTCAGCGCTTCCAGCGGCAGGCGGCAGTGCGGGTACACGGTGTATTCGGCGGGCGCGGCGTGTAGTTTGTGGATCTTGTGGTACACGCTGGCGGCATAGTGTCCGCCGTCGGCCATGCTGATGCTGGCGCAGCCTATCAGGTATTCGTGGTTGTGTTTGCCGATATAGTCGGCCAGCCCGCTCCACAGTTGGGTGATGGTCGCCCCGTCGCGGTAGTCGGGATGCACGCAGGAGCGTCCCACTTCCACCATGCGCTCGCGCAGGTGCGCCAGGCGGGACAGGTCGAATTCGGTCTCCGAGTAATAGCCGCCGGCCTTTACCGCCTGCTCCGGCGGCAGGATGCGGTAGGTGCCGACCACTTTGCTGTTGCCGTGGTCACGCACCAGCAGGTGGTCGCAGAATTCGTCGAAGCGGTCGATGTCCAGGCCCAGTTCGGCGCTGGGCAGATTCGCGCCCATCTCTTCGCCGAACACTTTGTAGCGGACACGCTGTGCTTCGGTGATCTCGGTCAGGTTACGTGCCAGGCTGAAATTGAGCCGGCGCTGGGACGCTGCAGTCGGTTGGCGGATCAGTTCTAACATCTGTGCTCTCCGGTGTCGATGAGGCTCGCAGGTTAGCGTCCGTATATTGCACGCGGGTTAAGGCCGGATGAAAGTTGGATGAATCTGCGCTGTGCAGCGCGGCGGCGATGGCGTGCCTGGCCGCGCGGCACAAACTGCGTCGGTCGCGCGCATCGGCCTCCGCCAGCGGCGCGGCGATCAGTCGCACGTGCAATGCCGGCGTGCAAAGGATGGCCCACATCGAACTGCCGAACGAGATTTCCTCGATGTAGGCGGCCGCCTTGCTGCGATTGCCCTGTTCATCCTGATAGCGGATGGCGACCGGGAACACCGCTGCCGCCGCGTCGAGGGCCGGCTGGAACAGCGAGGCGTGGAAATGGCCGACCGCGCTGCCGTCGGTGGTGGTGCCTTCGGGGAAAATGGCAAGGCATTCGCCGTTGCGCAAGGATTGCACCAGATGAACATTGAGGCGTGCCGCATCGCGCGCCTTGCCGCGTTCGAGGAACAGCGTCTGCGCCCGCGCACAGAGCCAGCCGATGAGCGGCCAGCGCCGCACTTCCGCTTTGGCGACGAAGCGCATCGGCACGATGGCATTCAGCACGAATACGTCCAGCCAGGAGATGTGATTGGTGACGAGGAGCCCGTTGCGCAGGCTGTGCAGGGGATCGTCGTCGGCGAGCAGCACGCTGACATTAAAAATGGCCAGCAGCCCGGTCGACCAGTTTTGCAGGATGCGGCGGCGGAGATTGGCATTCAGCCAGGGATAGATCGTCGCCAGAATCAGGCCCCAGGCAATGTGCAAAGCGGTGCGCGCCGCTCGGAACAGGGCGACAGTACGTCTGAACATGGGTGATTCAATCCACCGAGAACACGAAAAGCGTGCAGAAAAAATCCAGGGTCGCATCGAGACCTTGTCTGAACAGCATGGAGCTGATGCTGCAAGCACTGTTTTCGGTGACTGCGGTGACGAAGGGTTGCATGCTGTTCTCCTTTTTTAAAAAAATTTTCAGGCGGGCATGCGCTGTTCGACGAACAGGCTGTTGCCGCTGATCTTCTTGGCCATCTTCTTGGCGTCCGTCATGGCGGCGGAGACTTCAAGATACGAGGTGAATTCGCCGGGAGCCACCTTGAGCGCACCGATGGACAGGCTGGTGAGCGGATGGAACTGCTGTGTGCCATCGCGGCCTTCGGTGGTGTAGCCGCCGGCGCTCCGGTGCGCTTCGTGGAACATCAGCGACGCGGCCTGTTCGAACGAGCGCAATGCCTGTTCGCAGCGCGCGCGCCAGTTGCGGCTTTGCAGCAGCAGCACAAAATCGTCGCCGCCGATGTGGCCGATGAAATCCAGCTTGGGATCGCATGCCCAATTGAGGATGCGCCCGGTGAGACGGATCATCTCGTCGCCCTTGCCGTAGCCGTAGATGTCGTTGAACGGCTTGAAATAGTCTAGGTCGGTATAGCACGCGACGAACGGGATATGCGCCTGCAGCAATTGCTCGATATGGTCGTTGATCGGCACGTTGCCGGGCAGTGAGGTCAGCGGATTGGCGTAGCGCGCGGCCTCCAGTTGCATCTGTGTCAGTTCGCGCAGCAGATCCTGTCCGGAGGCGACGCCGATATAACTGCCGTTCTCGGTAATGATGAAGCCTTCGGTCAGATGGCGGCTGTCGGTCTCGGCCAGGAAATGACTGAGTTCCGCGATGGGCATGTTTTTCTCCACCAGCAACGGCGCGCTGGAAATGATCCCCTGGCAGGGTTCTTTGCCGTGCAGTTCGCGCTGGAAAGGTTTTGAATAGTGTTCAATGAAGGAGTGGCGGTTGATCAGTCCGAGCGGGACGCCATTGCCGACGATCGGAATGAGGTGCAAAGCGGGATCGGTATAAAAGCGTTCAAACAGGCGCTCGATCGGTGTTTCGGGATGTGCCGGCTCGGTGTTGGTAATCAGTTTGCACGCCATCGCGTGCGACCGATGTGTGCTCGCGCACTGGGCGGTGCTGGTGATGTTTGATTCATGGATGATGCGCCGGGTGTCGTCCGCCACCCGCAGCAGCGGCGTGGCATGGGGGCGCGCGATGAAATAGCCTTGCCCCAGGGCGATGCCGATGCCCTTCACCACGCGCAATTCGGCTTCGCTTTCGATGCCTTCGGCGATGACTTGCGTGCCGCAACTGGCGGCGATGTGCTGGATCGATTTCAGGAATTGCAATTTGATCGGGTCAAGATCACAGCCCTGCACGAAACTCATGTCGATCTTGACGAACTCCGGGCGCAATTCAAGCCACAGGCGCAGGCTGGAAAAGCCCTCGCCCAGATCGTCGATGGCGATCCTGAAGCCCATGGCCCGATAGTGCAGGAGCGCGTCGCGCATCGCTGTAAAATCATACACAGGCTGGTTTTCGGTGAGCTCGATCACGATGCGTGCCGGATCAATGCCGAGTTCGCGTATGAAGGTCAGCGTCTGGCCGTTCTTGAAGTCGGGGAGAGCCAATGTTTCCGGGCTGACGTTGAGGAACAGGTTGCCGGGGAGATTCTGCGTGGCAAATGTTTCGAGGACGGTTTGCCGTGCCAGCATCTCGACCTCCAGCGACAGGCCGTGCTGTTCGGCCGCGCCGAACAGTTTGACCGGCGTATGCAGCGGGCTGTCTGCCGGTCCGCGGATCAATCCTTCGAAGCCGAGAAAATCGGCGTGTGCAAGGTTGATGATGGGCTGAAAAACGGCGTTCAGGCGGCGCTGGTCGATGATCTCGCGCAAAGGTGCCACGGAATGCTCCCTGACGGTTGACGACAAAAAATGGTCTGCCAGGAATTGTGCGCGGGCAGTGGTGCGGTACTTTTCAACAGGTAGAATGCTGGGCATGGGTTTCTCCTGCGGTTTAGGGAAACGGAAGATAACTACGGTTTGTTACGCCATGATGACGGAGCAAGGATGACAGAGCTTGAACCACGCCACCGCGCCTCCGGCATGAATGCGCGCTGTGCGGCGGCGGGGCTGACGTTCGCGGACTATGTGCGACAGACGCGGGCGATGTTGCGCGAGGTGCGTGCGGAAAGCGCGATCGACGGTAATGCGCCGTTCGACTTGCTGCCTGCGGGCGATTTCCAGCGCGGGCGCAACAAACCCTATCGGCGCGGCATTTTGCTGACCCACGGCTTGAGTGATTCGCCTTATCACCTGCGCCATCTGGCCGCGTTTTTCCAGCGCAACGGTTTTCGCGTGATGGCGGTGTTGCTGCCGGGGCACGGCACGCAGCCGGGCGACCTGCTCGCCGTGCGCTGGCAGGAATGGGCGAAGACCGTGGCATATGGTGCGGACTGTATGGCCGCTGAAGCGGATGAGTTGTATCTGGCCGGATTCTCGGCGGGCGCGGCGTTGAGCGTGCACCACGCGGCGCAGGATGCGCGGGTGCTCGGCCTGTTTCTTTTTTCGCCCGCGCTGGAGATCACCGCACGGGCACGCTGGGCCAATCTGCACAAGCTGGTTAGCTGGCTGATGCCGCAAGCCGCGTGGGTGAATGTGTTGCCGGATGCCGATCCCTATAAATATGAATCGTTCTGCAAGAATGCGGCGGCGCAGATGCATGCGCTGACCCGCGCCTTGCCGCGCGACGGGTTGAATCTCCCGGTGTTCGCCGCCGCCAGTGCGGACGATGCGACCGTGCATACCGACGCTACCCTGCGTTTCATGCAACGTGTGCGCCATCCCCTGCGCAAGCTGCTGTGGTATGCGGCGCAAGATCCCCGACAGGCGGATGTCGAATGGGTCAACAGTTACTTGCCGGAACAGCACATTCTTTGCGGCGCGCACACCGCCGTCGTCATGCCGCCCGACGATGCGCACTACGGCGCGCGCGGCGACTACGCGAATTGCCAGCACTACTACGCGCAGGATGGTGAGCGCTATGCGGCGTGCATGACGCGCCCTGACTGGTGGGGCGAAGTGTTGCCGCAGTATCTGGCGCGCGGCGTGCTGCGCCGCCTGACCTGGAACCCGCACTATGCGGCGATGGAGGCGGCCATGCAGGCATTCATCGAAGGATTGCCATGACATTGATCTACGCCCATCGCGGCGCGCGGCGGGAGGCGGCGGAGAATACGCGCTCCGCTTTCGACCGGGCGCTGGCGTATCCCATCGACGGCATCGAAACCGACATCCAGATCAGCCGTGACGGCGTGTGCGTGCTGTGGCACGACGACGACCTGGCCAAGCTCGGCTTGCCGGACAAACGTATCGACGACTACGACCTGGCGCAATTGCAGGGGATGAATTTTGCCGCGCATTTTTCCGGTGCGGCAGCGGAGCCGGTGATGCGCTTGCAGGATTTCGTCGCGACATATCGCGCCCGCTGCGCGCTGCTACTGGAGATCAAGCGCTATCCCGGCGAGCCGGAGATGCAGCAGCAGGCCAAGGCGCGCCAGACCCTGCAAGCGGCCGGGGAGGGATCGGCACGGATGCTGGCTTCCTCGTTCGATCCCGACTCTTTGTTGCATGCGCACAGCATCGCGCCGGACTTCCCGCTGGTGCTCAATCTGGAACCGGAACACGATGCAACTTTCGCGGGGCGCATGCTGCAGGAGCAAGTCTGGCTGCACGGCCTGTGCGTGCACATCGCCACGCTGGATGAAGATATGGCCAGTGCGGTGCGCGAGCGCGGCAAGCTGCTTGCGGTCTATACCTGCAACAGCGACGAGCAGATTGGGCGCGCGCTGGAGTTGGGCGTCGATGTGTTGATCAGCGATGTGCCGCAAAAAGCTTTGGAAATGAGGGGCGGGTGAAACGCGATTTCTCGGCACTCAGCGGCGAGTTCGATCTGCTGGTCTGCGGCGGCGGCATTTATGGCGCGTGGACGGCATATGACGCGGCGCTGCGCGGCTTGCGCGTCGCGCTGGTGGAGCAAGGGGATTGGGCGGGCGCCACGTC
>Ga0210009_1002019_pt1 | contig 15802 bp, 14 predicted proteins | sample CryGeyCG2114_065_FD_185457 | JGI IMG/M metagenome (GOLD analysis project Ga0210009, IMG submission 185457) | Groundwater microbial communities from aquifer - Crystal Geyser CG12_big_fil_rev_8/21/14_0.65 (SPAdes) (version 2) | ecosystem: Environmental > Aquatic > Deep subsurface > Groundwater ... | reverse complement strand
CTTTTTTATTCAGCAACGTATTCAGGAAGACCTGCGGCGGATTTTCATCGACAAGGAACCTTTAGAATCCATATTCAAAGGCAGGTCCGTTGCCAGCTTTTCGGAAAAGCGGCATTTTCAGGAAGTGCAATTGAAAATGAAAACTATCGGACGTTCCGTTAAATTATCGACCCACAACCTTCCGGGGACATTCATGATGGAAACCAAAGTCTTCTCCGATGCCAACATGGAATGCCAGAAAGCCGTCCTCCATACCAATCAAAGCTCTGCTTCCAATGTTTTTTACCTGCGTCCCGAAGATGTGGAAAGAATCATGAACAATGAAGAACACTTTATTCAATCTATTAAAAATTCCTTGCGACCTCTGGTAACCGGGGAGCCGTTATTTTTACAGGAAGCGTTAACCTCTAACCCATAAATTACCGTTATGAAGTTTACACCGCAGACTTTTTGCTTTATAAAAACCACTTTGATTCTTTTTCTCTTCCTGCCTGCCCTGGCTTTTTCTGAAGAGCAATACAAAATTGCCCTGGAAAAAGCGCGGAGTCTGGATAAGGAAAGTTTCTTTGAAGATGCCGCCGGTTACTGGCAAAAAACCCTTAACGGAAATCCGCCTCCCAACATCACCCTTTACACCAAGCTAAAACTCACCAGCACCTATGCGCGGCTGGGACAATTGAATAAGGCCGTCGAGATCTCTAAATCGCTTACAGAGTCTAACCCCAATCACTATGACTCCTGGTTTCATTTCGCCAATTCCCTTGCCGCCATGAAACAATATTCCCAGGCCGCCGAAGCCTTCAAAAAAACAATCCTGTTAAATCCCGAGGAAGGACTGGGCCGGGTGGGACTGGCCTTTGCGTACTTTGGAGACCAGAAACCGGATTCCGCCATCGAAGAATTTAAAAAAGCCATGAAAATTTTCAAGACTAATAAAAATATTTCCTGGTATCGGGACTGCCGTCTCGCCATCAATCAGATAAAAGGGTTCGCCCGCTTCCCTGCGAGTTTTGCAGACCTCTGGCTGGAAAATAATCTCAAGAGAGTTCAAGATACTTATATGAATGCAGTTCTGGATCTGGACGCCCTGCTGAATTAATACCCACTATGAGTTAGTCGTCCATTATTTTTGGTTCACCTCTCCACGCAAGCGCTTTACATCCTCCTCCGCCCAACATTAAAAACTTTTAATGCAGGGTTAATACTTTTTTAATTTTATTATTATAGAATTTTTATAGTACTTTTCTCCTCCTTTCGGGGGGAACGGATTCGGTTCCACAGCCAGATCTTTCCCCCGTCTCCTCCACTTTAGAGGAGTAGGCGGTTTTCCAAGCCCGCCTGCTCCTCTTTTGTTTTTCCCCTTCACAATTTTCAAACTGGCGGCGGCAACAAATTACTGCCTTTCAGTAACGTCTAAAGTTACAAAGCCCAGCATATTCAGATATTTGGCTAATGAAGGGTTCATATTTCAAGGGTTTTAAGTTACAATGTGGCCTGAATTCGCATAATCAGAAGGGAATCGGCCTTCCTCAAAGGACAAAGGCTGATAATTTGATTGCACGGCAAGATTATTTTTTGGTCAAAATAGGCCAAATGCTGATTAAAACCCGAAAGTTTTTAAACTGCCGGAAAAACTTTTAGGAAAAGAATATAAATTTTATGGCTCGCAAATCTAAAAACAACCTGGTTTGGATGGATCTGGAAATGACCGGTTTGGATGCAGGAAAAGAAGTCATCATCGAAATCGCCACTCTCATTACTGACAGCGAACTAAATGTTCTGGAAGAAGGGCCCTGTATCGCCATTCATCAACGAGACGAGATTCTGGACAAAATGGATGATTGGAACACCAAGCATCACAAAGCATCAGGACTGGTCAAGCGGGTGCGGGAGTCATTGATAGATCTGAAGGAAGCTGAAAAGAGGACTTTAGAATTTATCAAAAAGTACTGCCCTAAAGGCACATCACCTTTATGTGGAAACTCCATTAACCAGGACCGAAAATTCCTCTCCAAATACATGCCGGACCTGCATGACTACTTGCATTACAGAAGCATTGACGTAACCTCCGTCAAAGAACTGGTGAACCGCTGGTACCCGAAAGGCCCCAAATTTCCCAAAAAAAGCAACGAGCATATGGCCCTCACGGACATCCGGGAGTCCCTGAAGGAGCTTGTTTTTTATCGACAACATTATTTTATAGGGCAGGAAGCCAATATAGCCCAACTTGTAACCTGAAAACGAACAGACATTCCCCTTATGAGTAAAAGCACTATTATCACTCTTGTATTTCTTGCTTTCGTTGCCAGCGTTTCCATTGATCTTCTGTGGACCGGCAACAAATATCAATGCGAAATCTGCATCAAATACAAAGATCAGATCGTGTGCCAGGAAGTAAAAGGCATGGCCAAGGACGATACCATTATGACGGGAATAAGCACCGCCTGCGCTAAAGTAGCGAACGGTATGACAGAGTCGATAGAATGCCAGGCCCAGCCCCTTGAAAAAATGGAGTGCAAAGAAATCTAATCATTCATTTCCCGCTTTTAAAACCAAAAAGGCAAAACGTCTTTGAAACCTCAAAGTATTTTCTCCCCTTCCTCTTATAAGCTTTTCGGTTACAGTTTTTTAATTCTATTTTTTGAACTGGCATTAATTCGTTTCATTCCTTCCAACGTCCGGATCACCGCCTATTTTATAAACCTTGTATTGGTAGCGGCGTTTCTGGGCATGGGCATCGGAATAATACGGGTGAAAGGGAAAAGGAATCTAACGCAATGGTTCCCCCCAACGTTACTGATATTGACAGTCGCCTGCGTTTATTTCAGCAACGTTTTGGTAGAGGCCCCTCGTTCAGGAGAGGCCATGTATGCTCTTTATTTTGACCTGTCACCACATAGTGTGGAGTGGGGAATGGTTCCGGTAGTGAGCGTCTTTTTTTGTCTATCGGCCCTGCCTTTTATCGCATTGGGATACGCAATGGGAAGGGAGTTTAAAAACTTTCCAGCTCTCCATGCCTACGCCATCAATACTGCGGGAAGCCTGGCTGGACTCCTGGCTTTTTCCTTGATGAGTCATTTTTCCGCCCCGCCTTTGGTTTGGTTTGGCCTTGGCGGTTTTCTTTTTCTTTTCCTGACCGGGAAGAAACAAAACCGTGCTGTCTCCATTATTTGCCTGACATTGGTAATTTTTCTGGTGCAAAACCTTTACCAGAAAGATCATGAAATCTGGTCCCCCTATTACAAAATCAATTACTACCCAAATCCAGAGGTTACCTCTATAAATGTCAACGGCTCTCTTCACCAGTTTATGATCAATTTCTCTCCCCTTAACGCCAAAGATAGCGCTGACCAGATAAAAAAAGATTACCAACTTCCTTACCGCTTCGCAAAAAGCTGGGAGGATGTATTGATATTAGGAGCAGGGTCTGGAAACGATGTCCACCTGGTTCTTGAGCAGGGCGCAAAAAGTATTGACGCCGTTGAAATTGACCGCGCTATCTGGAAGATTGGCAAAGATTTTAATTACCAAAAACCCTATGACGACCCGCGGGTGCAAGTCTACATTGATGATGCCCGTGCCTTCCTGAAAAAAAACAAAAAGAAATACGACGTCATCATATTGGGAACCCTGGATAGCCAAACCCTCTTGTCCGGCATGTCATCCATCCGTCTTGACAACTATATCTACACGGAAGAATCCTTTCGATCCTTACGGGAACACTTAAAAACAGATGGCATATTGATTTTGTATCATATGTCGGAGAAAGGAGCTATTTCCGCTAAATTCGCTAAAATGCTGATGGATGTTTTCGGCGTTCACCCTTTAATGCGCTATGAAAAAAATTACCGGCTGTTTAATTTCACCTTTGTCGCGGGATCAAAGGTTGAAGCTGGCAATGACTTTGGTGATTACTTTAAGGAGTTAAAAGATAATTCCCCAATCATCCCAGGTCTTATCTCGCCTCCCACTGATGACTGGCCTTATCTTTATCTGGACAGGCCCGGCATTCCTTCCCACTACCTGCAAGCGGGTGGTATTATATTTTTAATTTCCATAATATCGGTCATTTTCGCGGCTGGGCAAAGGAGTCTTAAAAATACTGACTGGACTTTATTCCTCTTAGGGGCGAGTTTCCTTTTGCTGGAGACCAAGAGCGTCACTGAAATGTCCTTGTTATTCGGATCAACCTGGCAGGTCAACGTTCTGGTCTTTGCGTCCATTCTGGCGCTCATTTTTGTCGCCAATCTTTTTATCCTTCAACGCGGCCCTTTTGATAAAACAAGGCTGTTCTTTATCCTGTTTATCACCATCGTAGTCAGCTACGCCGTCCCCACTCATTCACTTTTAGGCCTGCCGTTGGCAGGTCAATGGATTGTAGGCGCTTTGATCACAGCAATACCGCTGTTTTTTGCGGGAATGTTATTTTCGCAGATTTTTGCAACTCGGCAGGAGCCCACGACTTCCCTGGGCTATAACCTGATGGGAGCTATTTGCGGGGGGTTGCTGGAGTACAGCTCCATGGCACTGGGAACCAAAAGCCTTTATCTGCTGGCTTTGGTCATTTACATCATGGCTTTTCTGGTTCACGGACGCGAGAAACTCCTTAGCGGGAGAGGCCAATAGGCAGGGTCTCTTCAAGCCGAGAGCACCCTTTACTAGCCAGATAAACTTATTGCTCATTGGCCCCACACCGAGTGGAGCAAATCAAATTGTAAACTTCCTGATATTTTTCTTCTACATTTCCCATGTTAAAGCGGAACCGGTCCTTATCCATTTTCTCACTGGTTTCCCAATGCCACAGGCGACATCCATCCGGGCTGATCTCATCCCCCAGAAGAACCTCGCCCTTATGCCGGCCAAACTCCACCTTGAAATCAATCAACCGAATGTTCCGTTCCTTAAAAAATTTGCTCATCAGTTTATTGATTTTCAGTCCTTCTGACTTCAATATCTCCACCTCTTGCTTGGTGGCCCAGCCAAAAACATCCACATAACATTCATTGATCATCGGGTCACCCAGTGGATCACTCTTATAAAAAAATTCGAGAATTGGTTTTTCCAGGGCGCGCCCTTCCTCAATGCCCAACCTTTTGCATAAACTACCCGCGGCGACATTGCGCAAGACCACTTCTACGGGAATGATATCCAGCTTTTTCACCAGCATTTCCCGGTCGTTGAGATTTTTGACAAAATGGGTTTTGATGCCCTCGCTCTCTAAATATTGGAAAATCCGGCTTGAGACATGATTGTTCATCACACCCTTGTCAATGATGGTTCCCTTTTTCACCCCATTGAAAGCTGAAGCATCGTCCTTGAAATACTGAATCAGCAAATCAGGATCAGATGTGGTGTAAAGGATTTTGGCCTTGCCTTCGTATATTTTTTCCAGACGCTCCATGATTTATCTCTTAATTTTTAAAGACCCGTTTGAAAATCCGGTCTATGTTTTTAAATTGGGTTTTTAATTGAAAAGTCTTTTCAATTTCTCCCGCGGACAAGAGTTTTTTAATATCCTTATCTTTTTTCAGGAGCGTTAGAAAATCTTTTCCTTTGGTCCAGCTTTGCATAGCGTTTTTCTGCACCAATTTATATGCTTCTTCCCGGCTGATGCCTTTTCTCACCAGGGCTAATAAAACACTTTGCGAAAAAATCAATCCCCCCGTTTTTTCCAGATTTCGCATCATATTATCGGGATAAACCATTAGCCGGTCCATCATTGATGTCATTTTCTTTAACATGTAATGGATCAGAATCGTGCTATCCGGCCCGATCACCCGCTCCACGGAAGAATGGCTGATATCCCGTTCGTGCCAGAGTGGCATATTCTCCATAGCGGCAAAAGAATTTGCCCGTACCACCCGGGCCAGACCGCACATTTGCTCGGTAATCACCGGGTTGCGCTTATGCGGCATCGCCGATGATCCTTTCTGTCCGCTGGAAAAATACTCCTCCACCTCTAACACTTCCGTTCGATGCAAATGGCGAATTTCCGTAGCAATTTTATCTATAGTTCCCGCAATTATAGCAAGGGTTGAAAAAAACTCCGCATGACGGTCTCTCTGAATAATTTGGCTGGAAACAGGCGCTGGTTTCAACCCCAGTTTGGCGCAAACATATTCTTCCACATCCGGATCGATGCAAGCAAAGGTTCCCACCGCTCCAGAGATTTGCCCATATGCGATAGTTTGCCGGGCTCGTTTTAACCGGTCTATATTGCGTTTGACCTCTTCATACCAATTGGCAATTTTCAGCCCAAAGGTCAAAGGCTCAGCGTGAATACCATGCGACCGACCGATGGTGGGCGTGAGCTTGTACTTCTTTGCCTGCCTTTCCAATACATCCTTAAATGCCGTGAGCTCTTTTAATATGAGAGTTGCGGATTGCTTCATCTGCACCGCCAAAGCGGTATCCAGAACATCCGAGGAAGTCATCCCCATATGCATGAATCTGGCAGAGTCCCCGACATGTTCCGCCACACAGGTTAAGAAAGCAATCACGTCATGCTTGACCTCCCGTTCAATTTCATCTATGCGTTCTACATTGAACCGGGATTTTGTTTGAATATCTTTTAAGGCCGACCTGGGGATTTCCCCCTTTTTGGCCAGGGCCTCACAGGCCAGAACTTCTATTTTGAGCCAAATTTTAAATTTGTTTTCCGGCTCCCAAATAGCCGACATTTCAGGCAATGAATATCTTAGTATCAATGTTCAGGTTCCTTGAATTACAGGTCGGGGAAAAGTTGAGGTTGAATAAAGGCAGAAAAACTCTTTATTATAGTAATAGATATTTTGTGCATATCTTAAACGCAATTGCCCGGTAAATCAATAAATGAACTCAACGGTTGAAGTCTGTTTTGTATGTCTAGGAAATATTTGCCGTTCCCCGCTTGCCCAGGGTGTTTTTACGGCCCTCGTCAGAAAAGAGGGCCTGCAAGACCGTATCATTATAAGCTCTGCTGGAGTCAGCCACTGGCATGTGGGGAGTCCACCCGATGCCAGGATGCAACAAACTGCCCGGTCACACGGCATTCAACTCAATAGCCGGGGCCGACAATTTCAAGGCTCCGATTTCAAGCGGATGGATCTGGTTCTGGCAATGGACCACAGCAACCTAAGCGCTCTGCAACAAATGCGGCCCATGGCAGAACTTCATGATAAACTTTTCCTGTTTCGTTCTTTCGACCCACAACACAACAACGATCTCGAAGTGCCCGACCCTTATTATGGAGGCGGCAAAGGCTTTGAAGTGGTTTACCAGATCGTCGAACGAACCTGCCCGAATGTTCTGAAACATTTGAAAACCAGGCTTGCAAAAAAACATGAATGAAGAAATCTGCCAACTCTTGCAACCCGTTTTCGGCCAGGATGTAGCAGTACAGTCTTCCTCCCAAACCGGAGGCGGGTGCATTAACCAGACCCACATTCTGGAATTGAACAATGGCGAACGGGTTTTTCTGAAGCATAATTCCCACCCACCACCGGATTTCTTCGCCGCAGAAGCCAAGGGCCTTGGACTTCTCTCACAGGTAAAAGGAGGGCCACGCATCCCAAAATCCCTGGCTATGCAGGATTCCGAATGTCCCTCCTTTTTAATCCTGGAATATATTGAGGGGTCAACTCCCGGACCTGACTTCCCAGTCCGTTTTGCCCGGTCACTGGCGGCGCTTCACCGTAACACCCATCCCAGCTTCGGCCTTGATCATGATAATTTTATTGGCAGTACGCCCCAGAAAAATGCCCACAAAAATAATGGCATTGAATTTTTTCGTGACCACCGGTTGCGATATCAGCAGGAACTTGCACGTAGATCCGGCAAGCTTCCGAGCGCTACCGATAAAAACCTCAGCAAACTGTGTGACCGGATTGAAAACTATCTGGATATTTCCGGAGAAAAACCGGCGTTGTTGCATGGTGATCTATGGTCGGGGAATTATTTTTCCGACCGGGAACGCTGGCCCTGCATTTTTGATCCGGCAGTTTATTTTGGTTTGCGAGAAGCCGATCTGGCCATGACCGAACTTTTTGGCAGACTGCCGCAAAGGTTTTATGATGCTTATCACGAAGCTTTTCCGCTAAACCCAGGATATGAAGAGAGAAAAGACCTGTATAACCTGTACCACCTTTTGAACCACCTGAACCTTTTTGGCGGGTCTTATCTTGGTTCTGTTGAACAGGTGATCAGGCGTTACAACTAGGAGTCACCTCCCTCATTCCCCAAAGCAATGATTCATTAAGACGAGTTAACTTTTTGCCTAGCAGAAAAGGGCTGTTTCGCATTGCCACCGTCCGCTGGCCGGGGTCCACGCCAAGTGACAGTTAGAAGCCTCCACCGATTTTGGCAATGAAGGTTTGTAGTTCCCTCTCGACAGGACCATCCCAGTTTCTTATTTCCGTCGTTAGCGTTGTAAGGACAGCTTTCCCCTCACTCATTTCAATCGCACTGGCAATGCTGACCAGAATTCTCGACCCATACCGGTCAACCAGGCCATGTTCTTCAGCCGCACGAAATGCCATATCGGACCCCAGAATCATCGACCAAGCCTGAATGACGGAGACCTGGGTCGACTCCCGGAACCTGAGGGCATCCAATCCTTCCATATAGGTTTCCGCGTCCATCTCGCCCGACTCAAATTTGTCGATCAGTTGTTTCAGGTTTTCCTCTTTCGATTCCACCTTCTGAAAAATGTATTCGAAAAATTTTCCTTCAGACTTTTTCATTTCTTCCAGATTCCAGGGACAGTGAAAATCCACATCCTGTGGACTGGCAGTCCGCCGGGTTTCTCTTTCAATCTTGTAGAGGCATTTGGAACAACGCCGACCCGCGTCATGGGTAAACTCTCCACCGCATGAACAGGGTGCCAGGACACTTTGTAAAGCCAGTGCAAGGGCCTCATTTTTCAAACCCAGCACATCACGGAAGGCAATCCGTACAGGATTAGACCGGGCCACAATAAGGCACTGAACGCATGAGGAGCAATAGATCGGATAGGAGCTTTCGCCCTCCCCGGGCTCAATCACAGGCTCAAAAACCTCCGGGCAGAGAGTACATTGCACTTCTTTCTGAAAAGTATCAACCATCCGTTTGTTCCTCACCAAGGTTATATAGGGCAAACTGCTTTATTGTTAGATGAGAGAAATGGTCTCAGGTTCTAAAAATTCCACCTCTCCTCTTCAGAGCAAAAAAAAACCCACAGCCAAAAGGCCATGGGTCTAAAAACTATTTCGGGCGCTTAACCTGCGTAGGCTTGCCCCAATTCGGCGGCCTCACCAGCCAGGCCCCCAATAATAACCTGACCTGTGGTCGGATCGACGGGCAACATAGTGATCGCATGATGCGTACTGCAAACAACTTTGCAAAGGTCGCACCCCTTGCAACGAGGTTCAATCACTAATGCTTTTTTGGTCGTCTTATCCAGCACAATGCAATCCGATTCAGGACAGTACATGATGCACAGTCGGCAACCCTTTTCCGCGATACATTTTTCGTTATCCACCCACGCTAAGTTATACACTCGAAAATTCTCCTCATTTAAAAAAGGTTAACACCCAGCCGACTGACGGACACCTATCCGACCTCTACCAAATGCAGGTCTTGCTTCTCAGCCCACTCAGAAGCAATTTCATAACCCTTGATAATGGTGTCCATATTTGCTTTAAGTAACATTTCTTTTTTGGCGTATTTCTTTTTAATCGCCTCATCCAGAGTTGCCGTACCACCAGAAGCCACATACCTTTTACCAAAGCGGTCCTGGAGAGCGGCGTCCAGAGCTTCAAGAGATACAATTTTAGTAATCCCCGCACAAGCCCCGATCATTGCCATATTGGTGGAAAGTTCAGTCCTTCCTATTTCCAGGGCCAACTTGGTCGCATCATGGTCCAGCACCGCAACGTTGAGGTCTTCCAGCCTTTTATGGTCTTCATCGCTCAAAAGGTCTGCGCTGGTATTTATAATGATCAAGCCATTCTCCTTGATCCCTGAGTAAAATGGAGCCGTATAACTTTTCTGCATGGTAATAACCTGCGGATGGAACACCATGATGACATCGGGGAACACCAGTTCACCACGATCATAGATACGCTCAGTCCCTATCCGGCAATAACTTTCAGCCGGCGCTCCCCTCTTTTCAGCACCAAAGAAAGGATTAGAGATAGAAAACTTCCCATCCTTATTAGCCGCCATTGCCAAAAGGTGCGCGGCGGTTACTGCCCCCTGTCCCCCCAAACCGGAAATTCGGATATTCATCCTGCTCATAGCTTCTCCTATTACTTAAGCGTTGACCGGCTTTTTAGCCGCTTGTTTTCTAGCCTTGGTTTCTTCTTTGATGGAATCCAGAAGTTTCTGGGCCTCATCGGTAATATATTCCTTCTGGACAAACCGTCCACCAATGCTTTCCGCATCTTTCATTTCATCCAAGCCTTCCATGCTCTGCTTGCCGATTTCAAGAATACAGGGAGTATAAAGCTGAACAAACGTGGGGCCTACTTCCCGCGCCACGAGAACAGCATTCTTAATAGCCTGTTCCACCCGATTGGGCTTGCTGACGGTCAAAACAGCTACATAGGCACAACCCGCTTCACGTGCAATTTCTGCCAGGCGTACTTTCTCGAAGTTCTTGCCCTTCGGAGCCATCTTGGCGACAAAACCTTTCTGCATCAAACCGCTTTCCTGCCCGCCCGTATTTGCATACAACTCGTTATCAAAACAAATAGTGGTGAACTTTTCCTGACGAAACCAGGATTGCATGGTCATGTCCAGCCCAATATCAACGGTCGCACCGTCACCAGCCAGAACAACCACGTCCTTTTCAACATCCGGGAAACGCGACTTCAATGTCCGCTTCAGACCTGAAGCAACGGCATTCTGGTTTCCAAATAAAGAGTGGATGTTGTGCACCGCGACATGCGGGAATACCAAACTGGTACAGCCGGTGGAACCAACAAATACCGTATCTTCCGGAGTCGGCAAACTGGCCAGAATATAACGGAAAGCGATAGATTCGGGACAACCCGCGCATAAAGAATGCTGTTCGATCAACTCTTTGGAAGAGCCAATGTCCTTCCAGCCACGATCCTGATTACCAAAAGTAGCTGATTCAACCAACTCATGATACTCCGGCGGCATGACATCCGCCAGGTCTTCACATAAAACGATCTTTTCCTTACTCATAAATTCTCCTTTAAATTTAATTCCCGTATGGGAAAAACTTAATTAATTTGAATTGGTCTAGCCAAGGGTTCCTCGGGTAGCGACCTCCATTCCCAAATGCTTTTTGATCTCTTCAACAATAACTTCTGAAGGCATGGTCATGCCGCCTGCAACATGCGGTCCGACATAAACCCGCTCATTGTCCGGGATATTGGCCTTGATTTCACGGGCCAGCCAGCCAGCCAAATTAAACTCGGGAACAAAAATATGTTTGGCGTTTTTGGTCGCTTGCCGGACTTCCTCATACGGGAACGGACGAATTGTTTTTATTTTAACCAGTCCCGCTTTGATGCCTTCTTCTTCAAGCAACCGGATGGCTTCCCGGGCCTGCGATACTGCAGTTCCAGAACCCACAATAAGAATCTCACGGTCTGTATTTTCTTCGTCAATCAACCCATCCAGAAGAGGAATGGTGTGTTTGCGGGAACGCTCAACCGCCGCCTTGACTTCCTGTTGCCAGGAAGCATGGGTGGCGTAACTGATATAATTGGATTTCATAATAAACGGGTCACGCATCATACGGATCGGTGCGGTTTCCATATCCATAACCGGTTGCGGATTTCTGTACGGATCATAGGGAGTCAGGCATAAATCATCCGGCGGAAGGTCAACCGTATCTTTGGTATGAGTCACAAAGAAGCCGTCACAGCACACCGCAATGGGTACGTGAACATCAGGCTGTTCTGCAACGATGAATCCCTTCAAAATAAAATCAAATAAATCTTGAGCCGTTTCGGCGTGCCAAATCAGCATTCCCGTCTCAAGCAGATAATACATTTCCAAAGTATCGGGCTGAATGCTAAGAGGAGAATTAATACCCCGGCAAGTCACACAAACCTGAATCGGCAATCTGGCACCTGCCCACATGGGAAAATTTTCCATGGCCCGTAAAGTACCAGGACCAGCAGTGGTGGTGAAAACCCGGTGGCCTCCAAAAGCGGCCCCCGCGCATTGCCCCATAACCGCAAATTCGCTCTCCCCGCGAAAATACTCATCCACGTAACCTTCGGCATAAAGCTCACCGATCAAAGCCGCCGCCTCACTCTGGGGAGTGATGGGGTAGGCTACTGAGGTTCCGACGCTGGCCACTTTAATAGCGGCGCGAATAACCTCACTACCTGTCAGGAAGTTAGGGGTCTGCTTTGCCTTATAAAAGATATCGTTGATATCCGTATAGGTCTGGCCTTTCTGGTTTTTCTGGCCCAGCTTCACGTGGTTTGAAGCTATGACTCTTTTATTCTTTAGCTCAACTTGTTTATTCATAAAATTAACTCCCGTATAAAGAGTGCTTTGAAATGATCAAAAAAAATCAATACTGATATTTTGCTCATATTTACGCAGGTGCGACAATAGTTCCGGACCGGCCCATTACAAATTGAGTGAAAGGTTCCGCCTGAGATTCCACACCCTCAGATTTCAACTTTTTTATCGTGGCCTTAAGCTTATTTATCATCTTCAGGTCTGCATCACGGAAAGAAAGACAAGCGTCTTCATCCCCAGCCATGGCACACATTGCTATTGTATAACAATTCGTTCCGCCACGGATCATCTTTAGAGACAAATTAGCCATATGGCAGTGTACTCCGAAAAAAATACAAACATCGATTTTGTTATGCCAAATAGTCAAATTGGGATGATTGGGATTGATCTCAACCTCCTGATTAATCTTAGGGTATTTGGGTCTATAGTCAGCCATCGGGATTATCCGCATCGGAGCTTCAAGTGCCAGTTCACGGATAGCTTTGGCTTCTTCGGCCACATGATCGTTCCATTTCCAGAGAACCAAAGGCCCCGGAAAAATAGTTGGAACTTTGGCCCCTAAAACCATTCTGGCGGCTTTTTCATATGCCTCTTCCTCAGGCACAATCTTACCGCCAATATGCGCTTCCCCAGGATCGGGCAAAACGTTTCCCATTGATGCGGCCGCAGGAGGTAAAAATGCCTCCGGCCCAGCTTTGACCTCGTAGTGGCTCATTCTGATAACCCTTCATCTGTTAAATATGTTTGAAAAAAAGAATCTAATAATAAACCAGGCCCAAAAAGTTGTCAAACCTTAATGGCTGAAATATCTTAGACTATTTTCAACTTCCGGTTCCTCCAGTATATCCCGGCTCCGCTTCACACCTAAATTTAATCCCAAAATCCGGAAACCCATCCGGGCCAGCACGCCCCTTCCATATCAGGATAAGAGGCCCTAAACATCAATCAAACAGGGCCTTTTAGAGGGGAAAGAAGCCCAAAAACTTTCGACAATTCCTGCATAGCCGCCCACATCGACAAGGGCCCAGGCAAACCCCGGCAAGCACTGTTATTCCACAAACTGCTGTGACATCCAAAATAAGATGTGGTGGCCCTTTTTAATGAATATAAGAGTTTTAATAACTGATTATTATTCATTCATTTTTCTCTGGAGTGTATTAAATTACAAAAAAACGGCCTGCCTCGTTAGAGTTTCGCCTTCAAATCCTGAAGCATGGAAAGGTGCTTTTTCTCCTCAACCAGCAAGTGCGCAAAGATGGCCTTCACATCCAGCTTTTTCTCCTTTTCCAGTAAACCCTGAAGTATTTCAATCGATCTTTTTTCCGACTCAATGCCCAGTTCAAGGGCCTGCTTGTCACTTTGAATGTTTTGCGCGGAAGTAGCAGTCAAAGAAGGGAAAATTTTACCCTTCAACTCCTCACCAATAAAACGGGACAAATGCTCTTTGGGCCTGCTCCGGGCCACTATAGCCGGTTGTAAGTAGCGGGATTTTTCCTGCAAGGCCTGGATATGCTCCCTTTCCTCATCCGCTAAACGGGAAAACATATCACGGACCTGGGGATCCTGAATTTTCTTGCCAGCCGACTCATAAAAAAACAGGCCTTCCTTTTCAATAAACAGACTGATCTCAATCGCGTCCATACATTGAAACGAAACTCTACCCATATCCCCTGTTTTTCTTTTTTCCATTCCCATCCCTGAAATCCTACAGAAATCTGGTCACGTTGTACGATCCATAAATCTAATAAACAATTTAACACAGCTTTACCCGCACTTCTTTTGAAGAATCGACAAAAAAATTGCAGGAATCAAATTTCCCCAATAAAAAGAATGTGTTATAGTTGGACCTGAAAACTGGGGTTCCTGATTATGCCTGTAAGAATGGAACGGCAATATGGGTCTATACCCGGAACAAATCCACCTCTTATCCAAAATCCAAATCATGAAAAAAGTAGAAATATATACTGATGGGGGATGCAAAGGCAATCCGGGTCCCGGCGGTTATGGATGCATCCTCAAACAAAATAGCCACATTAAGGAAATCAAGGGGGGCCACCCAAAAACCACCAATAATATTATGGAAATGACCGCCGCCATCGTCGCCCTGAAACAACTTAAGGAACCCTGTGAAGTTAAATTAACGACCGACTCGCAATATGTCGTAAAGGGAATGACCGAATGGATAAAAGGCTGGATTCGCAATGGCTGGAAAACGGCCTCGCGCCAACCCGTTAAAAACCAGGAGCTCTGGCAGGAGCTTTATGAGGTGAGCCGCCCCCATACCATCCAATGGATCTGGGTAAGAGGGCACAATGGCCACCCGCAAAACGAACGTTGCGACCAACTGGCTAATGAAGCGATCGCGGAACTGTAAAACGTCGATAAAAATCTGTGGTTGTGAAAAAATAAGAAGCCATCATGAACCCTCAATTTTTAATCGGAAGATAGAATGAGTTTGATCCCTGCGTGGTCTCCTTTCAAAAAAATTTCAACTCTCCCGCATATAGTTATTCTCGTCCTTTTCTTTTTAGTCGCATCCTGCTCGACAAAAGGACCAGGTTCGCCCCTTGGCTCTTACCCGGACCGCACCGGAGAATATGGAGACTCCAAAGATCCTGACCTCGGCTACCGACAAGGCAGGCTTCCCCAACAAGATGCGGAAACAGAAGAACAGGATTCGAGGTTGCCAAGCAGTCCAGAAAATCTCACCGGCCTGACAGAATTCGCCGACGATTTGGACCGCGCCTCTCTTGAAAAAGCCGTCACCAACCAACTTGAGGCCATGTTTGAACAAGAACCCACTACTCCCGTAAGGTTGGGGTCGTTCACCCTTACACGCGGACGTCTTGTGGAAACGCTGGAAGCTTTTTTAGAAATTTTAAGACAGGACCTGCCTTTAGAGGAATTCAATAAAAAGATTTCCGAGGAATTCATTCTTTACCGGGTCGGCAAAGGCAAAAGAAAAGAAATGCTGTTCACGGGGTATTACCGGCCCGTCATTCAAGCCAGTCCGGTACAAACCCCTCTCTACCGCTACCCAATTTACCAACTGCCGGAACAGAACCTGCAACAGGTGAAGTATAAAAACGGGATTCAACTGGTTGGCACTAACGCGGGAATAAAGCAGATTCGCGAATCTTATTCAGAAAAAAAAGAGTGGAATCGTTTCACCCGTGAGGAGATTGACCATAAAGGCGCCTTGAAAGGACAGGGACTGGAAGTCGCCTGGCTCAAGGACGACCTTGAAAGGTTCTTCCTTCACATACAAGGTTCGGGCATGTTGGAATTTCCCGATGGCAGTCGGCAGGGCGTTGGCTATCAGGGCTCCAACCAA